>Ga0187780_10000103_pt1 | contig 66545 bp, 61 predicted proteins | sample 1015_Q2_SP10_20__FD_132429 | JGI IMG/M metagenome (GOLD analysis project Ga0187780, IMG submission 132429) | Tropical peat soil microbial communities from peatlands in Department of Meta, Colombia - 1015_Q2_SP10_20_MG | ecosystem: Environmental > Terrestrial > Soil > Wetlands > Peat | place...
GCCTGGCTTTTATAATCCAAATGTACGTCATCCATGTAGAGTCCGCTCGTCACCCCGCTATTTCCTCGATGATCCTGCTCGACAACATGATCTTGGTGGCACTATAACGGTCCTATGCAATACGTCCATCTCGGTCGTTCCGGGGTGAGGGTCAGCCGGCTCTGTCTCGGCACGATGAATTTCGGGCCTGAAACGAGCGAGGCGGAGAGTTTCGCCATCATGGATCGGGCCCTGGAGCTGGGGCTCAATTTTTTCGACACGGCCAATGTCTACGGGTGGAAAGTCGGCGAGGGGTGGACAGAGCAGATCGTCGGCCGCTGGTTTACACAAGGTGGAGGGCGACGAGAGAAAGTCGTCCTGGCGACGAAAGTCTTCGGTCGCATGGGCGAGTGGCCGAATCAGTCGCGCCTGTCTGCCCTACACATCAAGCGGGCCTGCGAAGAGAGCTTGCAGCGCCTCAACACGGACTGTATCGACCTCTATCAAATGCATCACGTGGATCGGGAGACGCCCTGGGATGAAATCTGGCAGGCCATGGAGCAATTGGTCCGGGAAGGCAAAATTCTGTACGTCGGCAGCAGCAATTTCGCCGGCTGGCATTTGGCCAAGGCCCAGGAGTTGGCCCACAGCCGCCACTTTCTCGGCCTTGTGTCCGAGCAAAGCCTGTACAATCTCAACGAGCGGACGATCGAACTGGAAGTGATTCCCGCTTGCGAAGCCTATGGCATCGGCCTGATTCCCTGGAGTCCCCTGGCGCGTGGCCTGTTGGCCGGGGCGTTGGAACCGGCGAAGGTCGGTCGACGCGCGGATGAAGATTTGAAGAAGGATATCGTGAAATATCGTCCGCGCTTGGAAGCCTATGACGCCCTGTGCAAACAACTTGGCGAGCGACCGGCCGACGTCGCATTGGCCTGGCTGCTGCATCAAAAGGCCGTCACTGCTCCAATCATCGGGCCCCGCACGATGGAACAATTGAACGGCTCCATGCGAGTGCTGAGCCTCACATTGAGCCAGGAAACATTCAAACGACTGGATGAGATCTTTCCAGGGCCGGGAGGACCGGCACCGGAAGCCTACGCCTGGTAGTGCAGACTCGATTCTACAATGTAATCCGGTCTCACCATTCTCTAAGTTGAGCGTCAGCGCGCCATTCCCAAGCTCGCTCGTACCTCTCTCCGTGGGGCGGCCTGGTCGATCCTCAATTGCGCGCGTCAAAGGAGAACGAGCACTCGCCTGCAGCAAGCGAGACGGCCGGTGTGGTCTCCATTGCGCGCATCGACCGAGCGCCGCCCGCAATCTAAATGGTCTGAATAGTCTGGTGCGCGGGGTCGGCGAGCACAGAGACCACACCAGCCGTCTCGCAAACTCCCTTTTGAGAGCGCGCGTTGCGCGAGCACGAGGAGACCAACGGGTTACCCTCCTAAATAATTTTTGACAAATCCGTCTGAATCTGTACAATGGGCAAAAATTTTCTTCCCCTTGCTCGCTTTCATCTTCCCGTATTCCGCGCTCCTTCCCGTTTTTTATAGTCAGCAGACAGTCGCCGCGCCCGGTTGGAAAGATACAACTCGTTCGGTTATATCTTGTATGTCTGATCTGCAGACGACGACTCGACCCGCTTGTGTACTCGGGACGCCAGCCTGTCCTCAGTGTAAGGACACGGGTTTGGAATCAAACGGAGGTTTCTTGACCTGTGCGACCTGTGGCCTGGCGATTACGAGACAAGCTCTCTTGCAAGGCGTGCTCAGTCTTCAACTCTCAGTTGAGCCTTAGTAAATGAAACCCGAACAGCTGGGTCTGTCTCTCGGCGTTGCGGCTCTGCTCGGCGCGATCTTCCTGATCGACGTCCGAACAGGCCTGGGGTTCACCCCATGGCTGCTCTACGTGATTCCTCTCGGACTGACGTACTGGGCTTCTTACCTGTACGCTCCTCTTGTCACGGCCGTGGTCTGCACGATCCTGGTGTTTATCGGCTATATACTGTCTCCACCGCTGATTCCGCAATCGATTGCCTTGACCAACCGGATCTTTGGCGCGATCACCTTTTTGGCGCTGGGGGTGCTGATCGTGGCGTATAAGCTTCTGGCGCAACGGCTGACCCAACTGACCGATCAACTCAGACGGGAGCTTCTGGAGCGAACCCAGGATCTCGGTCGTGCCGTGAGAGTCTTCAGGGCAGAGGCGGCGCAGAGGAGCGGACTGGAACGGGATTTATCTGAGGCGAGCGAAGAGTTCACCCGCCACCTGACGGATGTCCTGGTGGCCGAGAGCCGGCGGTTACAGGAACATGTCGGGCATCTCGAACAGGCGAGTCCGGCTGCGTCGGAGGAGGACCGTCTGGAGCATACTCGCAATGAACTGGAACGGTTGGGCAAACAGTTGGAACAGTTGCAACGAGACTTGCTGCGCCAGTAAGCACTCGTTCCCTCCCTCCTTCCGTCCACACATAGAACAGGTGTAGACTCCCCCCGTTCTCTCCTCTTATCGTTTCGAGGCTCACCATGCGGGCGATCCAACGTTTCGGCGCACAGCTCCAACGCCTCCGTACCAGCCGGGATCTCACGCAGGACCAGCTGGCGGTGAAGGCCGGCCTCTCCCGTATCTATCTGTCGAAGCTGGAACTGGGGCAGCACAACCCGGCGCTCAGCACACTGGTGCGTTTAGCGAAGGTGTTACGGGTTTCCGTCACGGAATTGCTCGGCGAGACCATGAGCCACAGCGTGTGGTGGCAGGTAGGCGAGAATCGTTTCCCGACGCGCGCGGAGGCCGAAGAGCACGCACAGGCCTCTGGCGAGATGTTCGTCGCGAGATTTCAGCAGAACAAGGCGAAAGGCCTCACGCGCCGCCTGCTCCCTGTGCGCGAGAGGAACTAACGGTCAGCGGTCGAGGCGGGTTCCGTAGAAGGCAAACAGCTCGCCGGTGAGGTGGCCGATTTCTTTAGGATCGTCGGCACGTTTGCGGCGGATGTAATCGTTGAGGACACGGCCATCGACGGTTTCGTGGATGTGGGGCAGGGCGAGATTCATCCGATATCGTTCGATGGCGTCGGCGACTCGACTAATAAAGACGACGGTGCCGTCGGATTCGACTTGCTCCACCACCCCCACATGCGTGAGGGGATCATTGAGTAACCCGTCCCCGTTGAAGTCCCAGGTGTTGTCAAAGAACACGAGATCCCCGGGATACACGACCGGTCCTTGATGGAGTCTCCCGTGCTGCCTCACGTGGGCATAGATGAGTCGAACTCCGTTTGCCTTCTCATCCACTGACCCGCCGTCGTACAGATCGATGCCATGTTCGAGATAAATCGCTCTGGTGACGCCCGCGCAGTCGTACGTAATGTGCCTTCCGTTGACGTCGATCGTGCGAGCCCCCACCAATCGCGCAGCCGTGCGGACAATTGATGCGCGGCGCGGCGTCGCCTCAACGCGTTGACAGCAGCGGGCTCCTTCGATTTTTTGAGATTGCCGTTGTTCCGGGGCGGTGCTGGTACAGCCTACCAACGTGACGATGGCGATGATGAACCCGATAAAAACCACACGTGACATAGTGGATGGCATCTTGCTTCTCTCGATTGTGCGGCCAAACGAAGATAGGCTATCACGGGGGATGGGACTGACCAAGCAAACGACTATTTCGTGCCGGGCGGTATGACGTTGGTGGGGAGGGACCGGGCGCAGCGAAAGCCGATCGTGGCAGATCGTTGGTCTGGCGGCGAGCCACCGCGCGTGGCCGTGCGAAGCATGATAGGGTTGCTTTTCCACGAGCCGCCGCGCACGCTCTTGTAGCGCCCGCTCGTCGGGCCGGGCGGGTTCCGTTCCGGCATATAGGCGTAATAGTCGAACCCGAACCAGTCTTGCACCCATTCCGCGACATTGCCAGCCATGTGATGGAGGCCGTAGGGGCTTCTGCCGTCATCGTGTGAATCCACTGCTGCGAGAATCGGAATCTCGTGAACGTGATGTTGCCCAAACATGGCAAGTCTGGATTCCGGCGTCTCTTCTCCCCAGGGGAACAGGCGGCCGTCGGTTCCTCGCGCGGCTTTCTCCCACTCCGCTTCCGTCGGCAGTCGCTTTTCTCGTGCCTGGCAGAATTCCTTTGCCTCTGGCCATGTGACATAGAGAGCCGGCCAACGGGTCAGAGTCTGGTCAGAGACGGAGTGCACCGTAATGACGTGCCAAATCAGTTTTTGGAGTTCGTCAGGCGGGTGTTGTTTCCGCTGTTGGAGGAATTTCAGGTACTCACCGAGACTCACTTCGTCTCGATCCATTGCGTAGACATCCAGCCAGACCCGATTCTGAGGGAGTTCTGTATCGTCGAATTGTGTCCGCAGGCCGTAGGGGTCGTCGTCGATGCGCTTGCTGCCGAGTACAAACTCGCCGGCGGGAATTGTCTGCATGGGTGACGATGTGGCAAGCGAGGCAATCGATGTAAGATGGCGGGCCAACTCTGTCGAGGGCTTCGATGCCGCGGTCGCCGCGTGTGGGATGAGTGCCGTGACGAGCCAGAGGATCGTCCCGAGAGTGGAGCCGATGGCGCGCTGCATTAGGTTTTACTGGATGCGGCGAGCGCCTTATTCACTTCGGCAATCAGGCGGCGCTCAATCTCGGTGATTTCTTCGGCACTGACGCTGAGGATCTTTCCACCCTGCGCAAGCTTTTCAAAATCCGCCTTGACGATCAGCCGGGTCACGTTCCCCGGGACCGCCTGGACGGAAATGACATACTGGTTGCGGAAGCCGGAGACTTCGAGCGATGTCGGGTTCGAGACCTTACGATCGGTCACGTACACGGCTTTCTGTTCAGTCTTGATGCTGACCCGCAGCTGGTAGCCGTTGCGGCCGAGGGCTTCCTCGACGACTTTGGCGACGGTGGCGAGGGGACGGGGAATATCGTCGGCCTGAGCCCCTTTCCCTTCGACCTGGATACTCTGTGCTGTCTGCGCCGCGGCGGTCTTTTGCGCTTCGACGGTGAGCCGCTTAGCCTGGTTCAGTTGGCTCTCCATGGAGTCGAGCGCCGCCTTTGCTTCTGCCTTGGTGCTGTCGACGGCCTTCTTGGCGTCACGCAATTCTTGATTCAGCAAATCGATCTGCTGTTGCATCACCTTGTTGCCATCTTGCAACGAAGTGACCACGGATTCCTGTTTGGCCAGTTGCTTGCGGAGCGAGTCGTTTTCTGCCTTGAAGGGTGACTCGTCCTGTTTACACCCGGTTGCCACAAGCAACATGCCGGCACACACCAGGGACCACGCTCGTCTCGCCATCGTTCAGCTCATCTCCATCGATTGATGCAAGGTGGGCCGATTATCCATGCTTCGCCCACGCTTGTCCATGAAGATTGTGCGGTCACACCGGTTTGACCTGAAAAAGTTCGAGCGGGTATGCTGACGTGATGTTTAAGCGCGCACGAGCGGCGGGCGGGCTGATCTGTCTCCTGTGCCTTGTCCTAGCCGACGGCCCGGCCCTGGCCCAATTGCAGGAACCGGCCGTTGTTCCGGTCGAGGACTATGCTCTGTACGACCGAGTGGTGACGAGTAAGTTTCTGACGAATGAGACGAGACTCGTGCTCATCGAGCGGCTGACCGTTTCGCGATTGTATCCGGATCAGGAGAACCCCACGACGATCGCCTTGTTTGATGAGCGCGATCTGTTCGATCATAGGCTTCCACCTGACCTGGTGCGGGAGTTCGTCTTCAAGAATCGTCAGCCGGCGCGGTTCAGCGCGCAGTTCAACTTTGGCGTGCGCTATCGCTTCGTCGCTCCGGAAGGAACCGAGGAACCGGAGGTATCTCTGTCCGTCCCTGCTGCCTGGCCACCGGTTGGGTTAACGCAGGACCTCTCGTTCCTCGGCCGATTGGTCTTTTCTCGTGTGGCCTACACCCTGCGTTCGGATCAGGCTTTGCTCTATGTGGAACAGCACCGACCCGATGGCACCGGTGCCGGATTCCTCGTGTGGTTCGCGCGACAGGCGGCCGACTGGTCTATCATCGACACCGAGGTCTTATGGAGCATTCGTGCGCCGGAGGAGGCCGCGGAGCTTCGTTAACATCGGGCAGCCGCTGTAACGACGTGCACCAGGATCATAGAGGATCGTGCAGTCATGCCGACCTTGATTCGCAAAACGTTCTCCGTTCCTCCGTTAGGATGCAATTGTTCGATCCTGGGTGATCCCGTGACCAAACACACGATTATAATCGACCCGGGCGGAGCACACGAGCGCATTCTGCATGAAGTGCGGCAGCTGGGTCTGACCGTCACGCACATCGTGCATACCCACGCTCATTTTGATCACTTTCTCGCCTCAGGCGAAATCCAGAAGGCGACGGGAGCGCCTCTCTGCCTGCATCCGGACGACTTGGGACTCTGGAAGATGCTTGAGGTACAATGCCGTCTGTTCGGGGTGCCGTACATCTCGGCGCCGCTACCCGAGCATTGGTTGGCCGACGAAGAGAAGCTCCATATCGGTGGAATCGAAGCGATCGCCCTCCATACACCAGGACACACGCCCGGCTCGCTGAGTCTCTACCTGCCGGCCGAACAATTGGTGTTGGCCGGTGACACGTTGTTTCGCGGGAGTATCGGCCGGACGGATCTCTGGGGAGGCGACTTCGACGCCATTGAACAATCTATTCGCGAGCGACTCTATAATCTCGCAGACTCGACGGTCGTGGTAACCGGGCATGGGCCGGAAACCGCGATTGGGCTTGAAAAAGAGACCAATCAATTCGTGCGGGCCTGACTAGGCAAGAGGAGGGGACCATGAACACGTGCCGTCATCTCCTGTGCGTGGGGCTGCTGCTCCTTGGTGTCATGTCGTCAGACAGACCGGTCGCAGCGGAGACCGCAGCGACGACCCCGACGGACCTCGTGACCATCGCCGAAGTCAAAGTGCGGGTGACCGACCACGGACCGGTGGTGCTGTTACAGGCGGAAGGGAAGGCGATTCCGATTTTCGTCGACCTGACGGTGGCCCTGTCGATTCAAGCCGCCTTGATCGGCGACAAACTGGATCGTCCGATGTCGCACGACTTGATGTCCCAGATTCTTCGGACGTATGGAGGAAAAGTCACACAAACCGTGATTACGTTGAAGGGAGGCACCTACTACGGGGCGCTGACGGTGGCATTTCGGGACGACGTGAAGGTCTTCGACAGTCGATCGTCGGATTCGATCGCGCTCGCCGTGCACTTCAAGGCGCCGATTCTCGTAGGACGGGATCTTCTCAATTCAGCCGGTCGGGTGCTCGAAAAGTCGAAAACCGAGGACCTCTGATCCCTTACTCCTTCGCCATGCGCTCGTGCAATCGCGCGAGGCGCTTTTCCGTCGACTGTTTGATGAAGGCCATGTTTTCTGCGAGATGCTGTTCGGCGTTGATTTTGCCCTCGTCGCGCCGCTTCTGCTGAGCGAGCCCGAAGGTCGCGATTGACGGGCCGTCCTCTTTGTTCAGTTCCTTCCATACCTCCGTGCATCGAGCCTGCTTAGCCGGCGGATATTTGTCGCAGGGTGGATCGGCTCCGAGCGCAACCGTTCCGCCAAGCGCAGGCAGCAACCCCAATGCCATCACAATTTTCATGCTGAGTCGCCTGCCTGAACGCCCATTCATGTTGCGCACACAATCTAAATCTTTATCGCGTCATTGACATCCTGAAGCGTCTGGTGTGCCACCTGACCGGCTCGTTTGCTGCCGTCTTCGACGATGTCGTCCAGGCGGGCTGGATTCTTAATAAGGGCGGCGCGAGCCTCCCACATCGGGGTCATCCGTTCCACGATGCGGTCGGCGACGAGCTTTTTACAGTCGATGCACCCGATCGCTGCCGTCCGGCATTCCTTGTTGATCTGCTGTTGGACGGCAGGCGTGGAGAAGATCTTATGGAAATCGTAGACGGGACAGATGTCCGGATTGCCCGGGTCGTTGCGCCGGATCCGCGCCGGGTCTGTGACCATGGTCTTCAATTTCTGGCGAACGACCGGTTCCGTGTCGGAGAGATTGATCGTATTCCCATAGCTCTTGCTCATCTTCCTGCCATCAGTCCCGAGGACCTTAGGAAATTTAGTGAGGTGTTCCATCGGTTCAGGGAAAACCGGTTTGTAAAGGCTGTTGAACCGACGTGCGATCTCGCGGGTGAGTTCCAAATGAGGGAGTTGGTCCTTACCAACCGGGACGAAGTCCGGTCTGTACAATAGAATGTCCGCAGCCTGGAGGACGGGGTAGCCCAAGAACCCATACGTACTCAGGTCGCGTTCCTTGATCTCCTCTTGTTTTTCCTTGTAGGTCGGGTTGCGCTCCAACCAGGGCACCGGGACGATCATCGACAACAGTAAGTGCAGGATCGCGTGCTCGGGGATGCGGGATTGGACGAAGACCGTGGCCTTTGACGGATCGATCTCGGCTGCCAGCCAATCGATGAGCAGCTCACGCACGAATTCGCGGATCCGACTCGTGTCGGCGTAGTTTGTCGACAGAGCATGCCAGTCGGCCACGAAGAAATAACAGTCGAACTCGTTCTGGAGCCCCTTCCAATTCTCCAACGCCCCTAGATAGTTGCCGAGATGGAGCAACCCGCTGGGCTGCATACCGCTCAGGACCCGCTTCTTGGTCATGGCGTCGCGTCCGCTCCCAGGCCCATTGCCGCTGACAAGATGCCGCCCGACACAGCATGCGTCAAGGTGGTGGTGACGGTGTGAATGAGTCGGATTTGCGGGTCGAACATGATGAGTGCCACCAGGATGAACATGCCGTACGGCTCGAGGCGCATGAGCGCAAGGGCGGGCTTCGAGGGAAGCAGGCAAGTCAGAATGCGTCCTCCGTCGAGTGGGGGAATGGGAATCAGATTGAAGAGCATCAGGAGCACGTTGATTAAGAGCGAATAGACCGCCATTACTGCGAGAGGAAGCGTGATCATCGTCTGGAACGACCGCGGCGCTGGAGTTTCATCATTGGAAGACCAATACTGCGCAACGGAAGCGTCGAGGGACAGCAGACTGGTAAAGAGTAGTGCGCTTCCGATCGCGAGGATCAGATTCATCCCGGGCCCCGCCGCGGCCACGAGCGCCATGTCCCGTCTTGGCTGATGCATGAGGCGAGGATCGACCGGAACCGGTTTCGCCCATCCGAGAAAGAATCCACCCGGCATCAGGAGACAGAGCAACGGCAGAATGACCGTGCCGAATGGATCGATGTGGGCCAGCGGATTCATCGTGAGGCGGCCTTGCAGTTTGGCCGTCGGGTCCCCGCATCGATAGGCAACCCAGCCGTGCGCGTACTCATGGAGGACCATGGCGAACAGAAGCGGCAAGCCCATGTAGGACATTTTGTGAAGGATTTCAGCTAGTGCATCCATTGGTGTGGCGTCTCAATCGAGTTGTGTGAATCGACCGCGCTTCACTTGGATCAGGAACAGGGATCGGTTCAGCGTCCCGTCCGAGCCGAACGAAGTGGGACCGACCATCGTCGGGAGATCTCGTTGGGTCATGAGATAGTCGCGCACTGCTTCACCGGAAGAGGCGCCCTTCCTGATGGCTTCAAGAACGAGTCGTGCAGCGTCATAGCCCTGCATGGCAAACAATGTCGGGGTTGCCTGGAACCGCTTCTTGTACCGATCGACGAAGTCTTGCACGTTTGGATTGGGGCTGTCCACGAAGAATCCATCCACAAAGATCGCGCCGTCGATCGACTGGTCGGCGGTTCGGGCAAAGTCCGGTGAATTCCATCCGTTGGTGCCGAGGAATGGCACCTTCATGTCGTGAAAATTCAGCTGGGCGGCGATGAGACCGGCTTCCTGGGCACGGCCCGGGACGAAGATCGCGTCAAACCCAGGGGTATAGAGCACTTTCTTGTCGAGCTTCGTCTGTTTCCCGGTCATCTTCGTCGGATCCACGGGCACGGAGAGACCGTACTTCTTCAAATCCTCCGCCTTCATCCGTTTGAGTTGCGCGTTGAAGTCAGTCTCGCCTTCCTTATACGACTCCATCGCAATGATTTCGCCGTCGTGTTGTTGGATCTCCTGGGCAAAGAGCCGTGCGAGTTCGCGGCCGTAGGTCGTCTCCGGATAGAGAATGCAAAAACGGCGGTATCCCTGCTCGACAATGGCGTAGGATGCAATGCGTTTCGCCTGCATCCCATAGGTGAGGGCGGTGCTGAACACATAGCCACCCAATCGGCGGACGTTCGGGATCGTCGCGGTCGGCGTGATCAGAGGAGTCTTGGTCCGTTCGGCCAATTCGGCCATGACCGGCAGGCTCTTCGACAAGAGCGGGCCGATGACGGCAACCGGATGATCATCTGTCAACAGCCGGGACAGGTCATCGAGGAACGTGGGCCGCTCGGATTCATAGTCTTTCACGATCAGCCCGACCGAGGTACCCGTGACGTGGTCCTTATTGAGTTCAACGGCCAGCTGGATCCCGGCCAACACATCGTTGGAAAAGGGCGCGACTTTTCCGGACAGCGGCAGCACGGCGGCCAGCACATACTGATAAGTTTTGAGTCTGACTTGCAGCGTGCTCAAGAGATCGGACGCTTTCGTCGCGTAGGGGTGGGTCGGGAAGCGATTCAGAAACTGCTGAATCTGACGGGTCGCCTGGTGATCTTCACCCCGCGCGACGTAGAACTCGATCAGACGAATCGAAGCAAGGTCGCCGGGAAACGTTCGCGAATAGAGTTCTTGGATCCGGTCCAGTGTTTTCCTGTCCAGTTGGCCGTTGATCAGTTCACTGATACGAGTATGAATTTCCTCAGCTTGATCGTCCGGGGCGAGCGCCATTTCATCCAGCCACGCTTGAATCGCTCGCACCGGCTCCTTTTTTTTCAAATACAGCTCGCCGCTCAGGTGCATGGCCTCCAGTTTGGCCGTATCGTCTTTCGAGAGTGTGCGGAGGTTGACAAGGATCGGCAAGGCAAGGTCGACGTTCCCCATCGCGGCATGGACACGGGCCAACATTAACTTGCCCCGGTCGGAGAGCTCTGAATCGGGAAACTCGACTTGCAATTGCTGGAGGTACTTCAAGGCTTCCGGGAATTCTTTTGTTTCGTAGAGGGCGGCTCCGAGCAAGAGATAGGCGTCGTCCAACAGTTCGGGCTTGGGCGACGTGGTCAGAAAGCGGCGCAGGATGGTGGTCGCTTCCTCCGCTTGGCCGGCGTCGAGAAGACGTTTGGCTTGGGTCAGCGCGGGATGCGATTCCGGTGTACCTTTCGCTGTTTCGGCATATACCGGTCGACTCTCCCACCATTCGGCCGATGGGCTGATGCCTGCTGAGATGAGGCCGACGATGCCGAGAAGACTCAACAGCGCGCGACTCCTGCGAGTCGGCAAACCAAACAACGCGACGATGCGATTGATCATGGATTCCTGTGGAAGGTTCTGGAATTTGTGTTCACGTGACTACTATCGGAAACCCTGTGGGGTGTCAAGGCAATCTCCGCGCAGTTCGTTGTCTTCATCGGAGCGATTCGCTATCATCGAATCATGCTGTTGCATCCGATGGTTGAACTATACTTGACTCACCTCCGCATCGAAGGAGGGCTGTCGGTCAACACGCTGGAGGCCTATCGACGGGACCTGCTCAAATTTCAAGCCTACGCGCATCGGGCTGGTGTGTCGTTGCCCGCACAGATGACCTCCAACACGGTCATGGAGTTTCTTCGCTCTTTGAGAGACGCTCGGATGTCGCACACCTCTTCAGCCCGCTGCTTGTCCGCTATCCGCGGCTGGCTCCGGTTTCTCAGGCAGGAGCATGTGATCGATGTAGATCCTGCCGTCGGATTGACGTCGAGTCGTCGTGGCCTCAAACTGCCGAAAACCTTGTCTCAGCATGAAGTGACAGCGTTGCTGGATCTACCGACCCAGAACACGCGTGAGGACTCTCGCGACCGGGCGATGGTGGAACTGCTCTATGCGACCGGATTGCGGGTGTCGGAACTTGTTTCGGTGGAAGTTGGAAAGATCAATCTCGATGTCGGCTATCTTTTCGTCACCGGCAAGGGGTCGAAGGAGCGAGTCGTACCGATGAACGATCACGCGCGAGAGGCAGTGCGCCACTACCTCCACGAGGTGCGTCCACGACTGTTGAAGCAACGGACCTCGAGGTTTCTGTTCGTGACGACCCGTGGAACTCCCATGACGAGGCAGGCCTTTTGGAAATTGTTGCGTCGACGCGTGCGACGCGCCGGCATCACGAAGACCATTTCACCGCATATGTTGCGACATTCGTTCGCGACGCATTTGCTCGAGGGAGGGGCCGATCTCCGATCTGTCCAAGCCATGCTCGGACACGCGACCATCGCCACCACCCAAATCTATACGCACGTCGAGCGGGAACGACTCAAGCACGTGCACGATCGATTTTTCCCGCGCAAACATCGTCGAGCGGGAATGGGCAAGAGGTCTGCTATCAGAGGTCCACAGTAAAGTGGCCACACTCTCGATATTCTGCAAGAAGGGTGCGAGATTGGATTGACAAGGGTCGGTGGACTTGGTAGCATCCGCCAAGGTTGCTAGGAAAATCGGGCGGATAGCTCAGTTGGAAGAGCGCTGCCCTTACAAGGCAGAGGTCACAGGTTCGATCCCTGTTCCGCCTACCAGCCGGATGGTGTTGGTGATTCGGAACAGGCCAGCATTGTAAAGACGGATGAAAATTTCAGACGAGACCACCCGCTAGTTATAGTCTTGTCGCTCCGAATTTCCGCTATAGGTAGAGTCACGAGGGGCCGTCGTTCAGCCTGGTTTAGGACGCCAGATTGTCAATCTGGAGGTCGCGGGTTCAAATCCCGTCGGCCCCGCCATTTTTTCTGTCCCCGTGTTCACGTTGCAGGCGTTGAACGCGCGACCGGGGGTTTCGAAGGGGGTATGTCCCCTTCGTGGGGAGCATACGAGGGGGCTGGCCCCCTCCGTGGAAGCTGGCGAGGCAGGCTTCGGGGCCGAGCCAGCGACGGAGCGCGGTTCAATTCCCGTCGGCCCCGCCATTTTTTTCTCAATGAACGTGTTGTGGGCCATGAGCCCGCAACATGTCGTACTGAAGGGGTTGTGCCCCCTTTCGTGAGGAACGTACAAGAGGACCGGCCACCAGCTGCAGCGGTTAGGGAGGCAGGCTTCAGGGCCGAGCTAACAGTTGGAGGGTGGAACAGCTTCTGTCGGCCTCTCCCTGTTCCTCAATGTTTGCTAAACTCCCTATGCAACACTACACATTATCCGCTGATGCGGGAAAGGTCGTAGCCGCATGTTTCAAACGAGTACCGTAGAGCTGGTGGGGTCACTCGGTCTGGTGTCGAAGAGCGTGCTCGTCTTGTTGTTCCTGTTCTCGGTGATCTCCTGGGCCGTCATACTGTTCAAGTGGCGAGTGTTTCGCGCGGCCGACCGCGGGGATCAGCGCTTCATGGCGCTCTTGGCCAAAACCAAAGATCTCGGCGACCTCTATCGTCAGATCAGAAAGATGGAGGAAAGCCCCTGTGGAAGTCTGTTCGAAGGAACGGTCGAACGCATGGGAGTCGCAAGCGTCGACGGAAAAGACGGGACCGGTTCCGCACCGATTGATCGGCATCTGATCGAACGGACGGCGGCACATCTTTCTCATAGCCAACTCTCGCGGTTGGAAGCCTATCTTCCTTTTCTCGCCACCACCGGAAACATCGCGCCGTTTGTCGGCCTGCTGGGGACGGTGCTGGGGATCATCGATGCCTTCCGTGAGATCGGTGCGCAAGGGACGGCGAGTATCGCTGCGGTCGCTCCCGGGGTCTCAGAGGCGTTGATCGCCACCGCAGCCGGCTTGTTCACCGCAATTCCGGCCGTCATCGCGTACAACTACTTCCTCACCAGGATTCGACGAACTGCCGCACGAATGGATACGGTCACCATCGAACTACTGGCCTGGCTCCCGGCTTCCACCAGCACGAAGGCGAAACCAACTCCGGTGGTGATGCAAGCATGACGGCGTTCGAATCCAGACAACGACGATTCTTGGCGGAGATCAACGTCATTCCGCTGGTCGACGTCGTACTCGTGCTCCTGGTGATTTTTATGGTCACCGCGCCGATGCTGTACCGCGGTATGGACATCAATTTGCCGAAATCTGCGACCAACACGATCAAGCCAGAAATGCGCACCGTCCTCACGATCGAGAAGGATCAACGGCTGTACTTGGACAAGGACCCGGTGGGTGTGGCGCAGCTGGAGCAGAAACTGAAACTGCTGAAGCTGCAGCATCGGGATGTCTCGCTGTACTTGCGCGCTGATCGTGAGGTGCCCTACGGCATCGTCGTACAAGTGATGGACGGAGTAAAAAAGGCCGGCATCGAAAAGATCGGCATGGTGACTGAACAGGTTGGTGCCGAACGTGTCAGCGCTCCCCAGTTGATCCATACACCGTCTCGAAAGAGTTAGCGAGTCGAATCGGAGAGAGAGAACACGAGTCTTATGGCCTCTCAGGCATACGTCCAATCGGCGCTGTGGTTCGATCACGAAGATCAGGTGCAGTTCTTCCGCCGGCTGAAACGGGCACTCCTCCTCTCGTTTGTCGCGCATCTCATCATCCTGCTGGTCGTTACGGTTCTTCGGCTGCCGCAGCGCGGCGAGCGACCGCTTGCTGCAGTCGAAGTGTCGCTCGTCAGCATGTCGACTCCCGCCCCGGTGAAACAGCCTGAACCGGTGCAACCCGTGGCCCAGCCCAAACAACCGGCATCGAAGTCTGCTCCCGCCCCCGTCGTCAAAGATACGAGTCCGGCCCGCGTGCCGGTACCTCCGGCGGGGCATGTGGCGCGTGACGTGCTCCGGGACCTCCAATTGCCGCCGGATGCGCCCAAGTTCGGCGATCTGGCTCCTGCGAAATCGGTGGCGGTGCCTCAGCAGGAAGCTAAGGTGAAAGTGCCGGACCTTCCTCGTGTTCCTGATCCAATCCAGGAGCCGACCGCCACGGTTTCTCAACCATCGAAGCTGAGCGATGATGTGGATCGGGAACTTGAGGAGGAGCTGAAGAAGGTAAAACAATTCACTCCGGCGGCTAAACTTGAGATTCCGAAAGAAGTCAAAGCGCCCGATCAGTCAATGAAGCCGGTTGCGCAGCAGGAAGCCAAAGTCCCGACGGTCCAGACTCCGGAGACCACACTCAAAATTTCTGGCTCGTCCGGCTCAAATCCATACTGGGCACGGGTTCAGGCTGTGATCAGCAGCAATTGGGAGCCGCCTCCGATCGATGTCTCAGGACAAACCTATACTGTGACCATCAAGTTTCGCCTGCAACGCGATGGCACGATCAAAGACGTGACGATTCAGAAGACTTCCGGTAATAATTATTACGACATGGCGGGCCAGCGGGCAGTCCTTCGGCCGCGTCAGTTACCACCGTTTCCGCCCGATATGACCGAGGGATATAAGGATGTGGAAATGGTATTCAGAGTAGGAGAGCCGGCGGGATGACGCACAGGACATTCCTAGGGGTCACGCTCGGTGGGTTGCTCTTGCTCGCGGGAGCTGTGGGCATTCTCGAATCCGGAGCTGCGGATGTGTTCCTTGAAGCCACGCGTCCAGACTTCCAAAAGATTTCATTGGGTGTGGTGGGAATTCAAAACGCTGGTGGACCGGATTGGCTGGGGGGGCGAATTGAAGAGGTGCTCAAGAAGGATGTGAAGCGGTCCTTGGTGTTCGATCTCGTCGACTTGCCCAGTCTTGGGATTAAAGTTCGGGAGGTCAGCAACGGAGCCACAGCCATCTTTAAACAGGCGGCCGATAATGGCGTGTCTCTGCTCGTATGGGGGAAGGCGAGTCTCAAGGAAACCGGCAAGGAAGCCGACGCGACGATGGAAGGGTTTGTCTACGATAGCAGCAGCGACGAGGTCGTCGGCGGGAAACGCTATGCAGGTTCGTCTTCGGTCATCCGCTTGATGGCGCATCGCTTCGCGGACGAATTAGTTTTTCGGTACACAGGCGAGCCAGGAATCGCCCGCACGAAGATTGCGTATGTCGGGGAACAGGGGGCCGCCCGTGAGCTGTACGTCATGGATTACGACGGTTACGATCCACGTCAGCTGACTGCCGACGGCTTTCTGAATTTGATGCCTCGGTGGTCGCCGGATCGCCGGTTCATCGTGTTTACCGCCTATCGAAATCGCAACTCCCAGGACATCGACATGATCGAACTGGCAACGGGAAAACGGTGGACTCTCATCTCCTATGGCGGCTTGAATATTACGCCGGCTCTATCGCCGGACGGTAACTTCCTCGCATTCGCGTCGAGCTACGAGGGGAACTCCGAGCTGTATCGGTTGGACACGAGAACTAAGGCGGTTCAGCGACTGACCGTCAATCCCTCAGGGGATCTGTCTCCTTCCTGGTCGCCAACGGGCAGAGAACTTGCTTTTACTTCCGATCGTGGAGGGGGGCCGCAAATTTTCCTGATGAGTTCGGATGGTACCAACGTTCGGCGCCTGACCTTTGAAGGTGACTATAATGCCGCACCGGCTTGGTCCCCGCGAGGAAACTGGATTGCCTATGTTTGTCGGACGCCGAGAAAAGAGTATAAATTGTGCGTGATGAGCCCGGACGGACAGAAGCGTATGCAACTGACGACAGGGCCGGGGGTGGACGATTCCCCGTCCTGGTCGCCGGACGGGCGACATCTTGTGTTCAGTTCGACGGCGGAGGGGAAAAGTCATATTTATATGATCAATGCGGATGGCAAAGACCTGGAGCGGCTCACGTTCGAGGGGACGCATAACAGCGCGCCGGCGTGGTCTCCAGCCTCGTAAGGGCGGTCCAGGCATCTCAATCATGACCAACCACGAACGCATCACTCAGGATGAGAGGAGATCAACCCATGGGGAAATTCATCTGTACGGCAGCGATGGTCTTGGTCGGGAGCGTGGCGGTGTTGACCGCCGGCGGCTGCGGCAAGAAGTCTCTGCAAGCAGGCGGTGAGGCACAATCGGCGCAGCAGGGCGCGATGATGAAAGGTGGAACTGGGGGCGCAAGTTCGGATGGTGCTCAATCGGGTGTCGGGTCGAATTTCCCCGATACGAGCATGCAGTCTGGAAGTTCGAGTGGTCTGATGGGGCTCGACAAAAACCCGTCCGAGGAGCGGCTAGGTGCGGGTGGCGGCGGGATGCTCATGGCGAAAGCCGACTCATCCGGCAGCGCCGGACGACAATTGGAAGATGTCCGTGCAGAGCAAGCCGCTTCAGCGGCTGCCGGGTTGCGCGACGTGTATTTCGGGTACGACAGCTGGACCATCAGCGAAGAGGGCCGGCAAGCCTTAGTACGGGATGCTGACTGGCTCAAGACGAACCTAGCTGCAGCCATCAAAATCGAAGGGCATTGCGACGAGCGCGGGACGTCCGCATACAATCTCGTGCTCGGTGAAAAGCGGGCGAAGTCCGTTCGAAACTACCTTGTCGAACTCGGGATCAGTGCCAGCCGGCTCTCGGTTGTGTCCTATGGCAAAGAGCGACCCTTCTGCGAAGAACGCGCGGAATCCTGCTACCAGCAGAATCGCCGGGGCCATCTTGTCGTCAAGACGGCCAAGTAAGCGCCACGAGCCCTCGGACTGTAGGGGCATCTTGCGTGCAAGGAGAACACGGGAGGCGTACCATGAAGCCAGCGATGACAACTGATTCGCGGGTTCGATCGATCTGGATATCAGGCTGGTCCGTGCTTATCCTTGTGATGGTCGGCTGCATGGCTCAGCAGGCCGATCTGAAAAAAACCGAACAGAATCTTCAAACCCGCATCAAGCAATCGAGCGACGAACTCGCCCAGCGAGGCGCCCAGCAGAGACAGGAGCTGGCCGTCTTGCGCGAGCAGGAGTTGCCCCAGCTTCGTGGCGAGCTTGAGCGAGCTCAGCAACAAGCTCGTGAGCTCCAGGCGAAGCAAGACGACTTGAAACAGCGATCGATGCAGATCGAGCAACAGACCAAGAAGCTCGAACAGTTGGCGGCCAAGCTGGAGAACGATACGACCACCCGCTATGCGTGGATACAGAAGAGTCTCGAAACCCAGGACCTCAAGAACAAAGAAGACCGTGATCTGCTCCGGACAGAAGTCAATGCGCGGCTTGACGATGTGAACAAACAAATGGAGCTGCTGCGAAAAGACATTATCGAAGCGGTGCAAAAGACAAATAGTGCGCTGGTGAAAAACCTCGATGCCCGTCTCGAAGAGCAACGCAAGGCAACCGCTGAAAACCAGAATCGAGCGGAACAACTGGCGGCGAAGTTCACGCAGTTCAATCAATCATTGACCACATTTCGAGAGTCGCTGTCGGGGCTCAGCGAACGAGTTGCCCAAGACGAGCAGACGACGAAAACGTTTATGGCCAAAATTGATGCGGACGCGAAAGCGTCGACCGCCTACGTCAATGACATGAACAAAACAGTGTCCGGGCATTTGGGCGATGTCAATAAGAGCGTGACGAGCGTGGCCGCCGCCACGCAGAAATTGGCTGCACGCATCGATGAGCAAGATCACCGTCTCGAAATCTTGGCGAAGTCGGTGGATCAGGTTGCCCAGGATGTTCATGCCCGTGCGGGAGGCAAAGGTGGGGCGCGTCAGTCTCCGTCCAAGCCAGCACACCGTTCGGCAAGTCCTCCACAGGCAGAGCCGCAGAAATCCGAACCTCAAGGCGAGCCGGAACAGGCGGAGGCGCAGCCTCAGGCAGTTTCAGAGCCAGTGCGATTGGCTCAAGTCATCGCGGCCCCGGATGAGACCGGTGATGAGGCGAAATCTCAAGCCAGCGTGGAATCGGTGCGCCCTGATAAGGCCGAGTATGAACGGCTGTTGGGGATGTTCAAGGACGGCTATCTTGTCGGGGCACAGCAGGGGTTTGCTGCATTCCTGGCCGACTATCCGAATTCCGACCTGGCTCCCAACGCGCGCTACTGGCTCGGAGAAGCACAATACGGTCAGAAGGATTATAGGGAAGCCATTAGTTCATACGACCGGGTGGAACTGGATTATCCGAAGAGCGAGAAAGTTCCGGCAGCTTTGCTCAAGAAGGGGTATGCCTATCTAGCGCTGAAAGATAAGAAGCGGGCTTCGTCAGCGTTCAAACAAGTTGTGACTCTCTATCCGAAGAGTCCAGAAGCTGGAAAAGCCTCCGATAAACTCACTCAGATGATAAAAGAGTCTCGATAACTGTGAGGCAGAACGATATGGGTGCTCAACGGGCTGTTGGCGTTCTCGTCGTAATCGGTTTTCTCGCGACCGGATGTGCCAGGCACGCGGACTTTGTCGACCTGCGTGATCATCTGGCCACCGTGTCAAAAACTCAGGATCAGGATCATCAGCGTCTCGATGCGATGCAGCGACGCTTAGAATCCGTTGAGCGGGTGAAAGATGTGGAACCGGTCAAGCCACGACTCGATGAAGTAAGCGCACGCCTTCAGAAACTGGAAAACCGGTTGGCGAAGCTGGAAGAGGGGCAGGGACAGACGATGGCCAGGGTCGAGCCGGCTCCTGTCGAGCAAGGTCGTCCAGTGAAACCGCAAAAGCCGGGGACTGCGAGCGATGCGCAAACCATCGTGCCCGGGGTTCCGGCGATCACCCCCACCTCTGCCTTCAACCTGGCGTACAACGATTATTTGAACGGCAAGTACGACCTGGCCGTGGCTGGTTTTCAGCGCTTTGTGAAGGATTTTCCCGGGACCTCGCTGACGCCGAATGCCTACTATTGGTTGGGGGAATCCTATTACCAGCAGAAGGACTATGTCAGGGCGATGCAAACGTTCGAATACGTTGCGACTGAATATCCGGGGAACGAGAAAGTACCAGCTGCAATTTACAAGCTAGGGTTAGCCGCCGCTGAGACAGGAGACGTTCCCAAGTCCAAGAAGAATCTCAAGCGCGTGATCGAAGAGTTCCCGACATCGGACGAGGCCAAGTTAGCGAAGAACAGATTGGCTGAAATCCGATGACTGCCAGCAAGACGCGACGGACCCAGACACAAATCCCGTCGCGTGCCCTCCGAGGAGTCTAGTTTCATGTCCGCTACCGGTTGCGCGACCAAGATCCACGTCCTGCCGGGAGACGTCATCAGCCGCATTGCCGCGGGAGAGGTCATCGAACGCCCGGCCGCTGTCGTCAAGGAGTTGATCGACAACAGCGTGGATGCCGGAAGCGGCCACATTACCGTCGACATCAAGGAGAGCGGACTCGGACTGATCCGCGTTACCGACGACGGCGAGGGGATGAGCCGCCTCGATCTCCCGCTGGCATTTGAACGTCATGCGACGAGCAAATTACGGTCGGATCACGACCTTGTCTCCATCACCACCATGGGGTTTCGGGGTGAAGCGTTACCGAGCATCGCCTCCGTTTCGAACGTGATCGTGACGACCTCGACGAGGCAGGATACGGTCGGTGCGCAGCTCGCTCTTCGAGGCGGAATCGCTCAGTCGGTTGTGGATGCACCGGCGGTGCCTGGCACACGGATCGAGGTGACAGAGCTGTTTCATCATCAGCCCGCGCGGAAAAAATTCCTTAAGTCGCCCGTGACGGAGTTTTCTCACATCAGTCATGTTATCCAGCAAGCGGCCATAGCGTGGCCGTCCGTTCACTTCCGACTGATCCATAACGGACAGGACGTGCTCAACTATCCAGCTGCGATGTCGGATCGCGACCGTATCCTACAAGTGTATGGCTCGGCTTTTGTCGATCATACCGTCGAGATACGAGGTCGGATTTCCGGGCTGGCGGTAAGCGGCTATGTGATCGACCCGGTGTATGCCCGAACGTCGAGGCAGCCACAGGACCTGTTCGTGAACCGCCGGCCGGTTCGGAACGCGACCGTCTTTCACGCCGTCACGGATGGGTACGGATCATTTCTTCCAAAGGGCCGCTATCCGACCTTTGTTCTCTTTGTGGACGCCGCTCCCGATCGGATCGATGTGAACGTCCATCCGACGAAGAAGGAAATTCGTTTCGCCGAGACCGAAGCGGTCCACCGGCTGATCCGGCACGCGATTCGCCACGCGCTCAGCGGCGAGGAACAAAAGACGGTTCTCGGCATGAGTCAACCGGCAGGTTCACGCGTGTCCGCCGATCTCGACGATTCCGCTGCGATTTCGAAGAGGCTGTCGGCAGCCGTTGGAACGGAGACGGGTCGTGGCGTCCTCGAATCACGTTCGGGCCTTTCATCCGAAGTCGGTTCCATAGAAGGATCTCAGCTGGTGATGGCAGAGAGCAACGCTGTTCCGTACGAGCGCGTCGCGGAGGCTGAAATCGTTCCCCTCGGACAACTCCGTCGCACCTATTTGGTGGCTCAAGTTGGGCATGAGCTGCATGTTATCGATCAGCATACGGCGCATGAACGGGTCCTGTTCGAGCGACTCTGGCGGAATTGGCAGGGGCGGGAGATTCCCTCGCAGCCGCTGCTGATTCCAGAACCGATTGAACTCTCAGCGCAACACGGGACGCTTTTGCGCAAATATCTGGGCGAACTCGAACGAGTCGGTTTGATGATTGAGCCGTTCGGTACCTCTGCGGTCGCGATTTGTGGGGTGCCGACCGGGATCGGCAAAGTCGACGCCGTCGCGTTGGTCCAAGATCTTCTCGATGATCTGAGGGAATGGGATACCGTCTCGTCCCTGGACCTGCGGGTCCGTCCGGTGTTGGCGTCGCTGGCCTGTCATGGTGCCGTGCGGGCCGGCCGTGCCATGGCACTGCCGGAGATTCGAGACTTGATTCGGGATTGGATGGACGAAGGTCTGATCATGACCTGTCCGCACGGACGACGGACCGCGTTTCGTCTGTCAACGGATGAACTCGATAAAATGTTCGGCCGTACCGGATGGTCATGACGACAACGTCTGTCTGTGGCATGCGGCGGTTGTCTGAGGCACAAGTCCGGTTGCGGCCCGTAGTCGTCATCGTCGGGCCGACGGCGGTCGGCAAGAGCCGCATCGCCCTCGAAATCGCGAAGGCGTTCGAGACCGACATTCTGACCGCGGACTCCCGGCAAGTCTACCGTGGGATGGATATCGGGACCGACAAGCCGCCGGCGGATCAGCTGAAGGAAGTCACTCATCGGTTGATCGATCTGGTCGAACCGGACCAACCATTCAACACGGGCCTTTACCGACGGTACGCGGTCCAGGCGATCGAAGATCTATACCATGGCCGCCGTCTCCCGCTGGTCGTCGGTGGTTCGGGCCTCTATATACGGACATTGCTCAAAGGCTTGTGTGAGGCTCCACCGGCCGATCCGATCCTGCGGGCCTCGCTTCGGCGCGATGCGCAGAAGCATGGACGGGACTATCTCTATGCCCAACTTGTCGCGTGTGATCCGGTGACTGCGGCACGCTTACATCCGCGCGACCAATCCAAGGTGCTGCGCGCCTTGGAAGTGCATCGGTTGTCCGGCCGGCCGATGGTGGAGTTCCAACAAAAGCATGGATTTACCGAGGGACCTTTTACGTCCTTGGTGATCGGACTCAACCGCGGGCGCGAAGCGCTGTATCGACGGATCGAACAGCGGATCGATTGGCAGTTCGCGAACGGATTAGTCGACGAAACGAAACGGTTGCTGGCTCGTGGCTACAGTCGAGACCTCTCCGCCCTGAAGGGACTCGGTTATCGCCATGTGTCCAGCTATCTTGTCGGGGAGTACGACGCCGAGGAGATGGTCGCCCGCTTTAAGCGAGATACCCGTCGTTTTGCCAAGCGGCAGATGACCTGGTTTCGCAAAGAATCAGGTATCCATTGGATGATGATTGAAGAGTCGGAGCCGGTTGCGCTCACGACGGACCGTATTCTCCAACAGATCGACGCGTTCCTCGCGAGCCTCGGGTAGCGGGCATTGTATCCGGTGATTTGGGCCGACATTGGGCAACGTACAGGAGGAATAGGGTGGGAACGGCTCGGCGGAATGTGAAGACTCGTGCGGATATCGGCATCATTGGCGGAAGCGGGTTGTATGAGATCGAAGGACTTCGAAACGTCAGACGCGTAACGGTTCGCACACCGTTCGGACCTCCGTCCGACGCGATCGTGCTGGGTGAATTGGACGGAGTTCGTATCGCCTTTCTTTCGCGCCACGGTGTTGGGCATCGAATCAGTCCGGCGGAAATCAATTACCGGGCGAATATCTACGCCTTGAAATCCCTCGGAATCCAGCGAATCATTTCTGTCAGCGCCGTCGGCAGCATGAAGGAATCGATCAAGCCGGGCGATGTCGTTCTTCCGGACCAGTTTATCGATCTCACGAAACGGCGGGTCTCCACCTTCTTCGAGGGGGGCGTTGTCGCCCATGTGGGATTTGCGGAGCCGGTGTGTCGGAGCTTGAGTGCTTCGCTCTTCGAGGAAGCACAGGCGGTCGGTGCGTCGGTTCACCGTGGCGGAGTCTATGTCTGCATTGAAGGCCCGCAGTTTTCGACTAAGGCGGAGTCGCGTCTGTATCGTCAATGGGGTGTCAGCGTGATCGGTATGACGAATATGCCGGAGGCGAAACTCGCTCGCGAAGCAGAGCTCTGTTACGCCACGGTTGCGCTGGTGACTGACTATGATTGCTGGCATGAGACGGAAGAGCCGGTCACCGTCGAGGGCATTCTGGCTACGTTGCGTAAAAACGTGACTTTGGCGAAGCAACTCCTTCGGGTCAGCATGAAGCCAGCTGCCACGGTCGAGGCCTGTGACTGCCAGCGAGCATTACAGAATGCCGTGGTCACAGCCCCCGATCGGATACCGGCGGGGATCCATCGTAAACTGGGGCTGTTGCTCGATCGAGCGATGCCTTTACCAACAAGGGGTCGATGAGCGATGGGAAAATTGCTGGTGGTCGGTTCCGTAGCTTTGGATACCGTCAAGACTCCGTTCGGAGAAGTGGCCGAGGTGCTGGGCGGCTCGGCGACTTTTTTCTCCACGGCGGCGAGTTTCTTTACGACCGTCGATCTGATCGCGGTGGTGGGGGATGATTTTCCTCCGCAGCACGTCGCGTTTCTGAAAAGCCGGGGTATTGATCTGACCGGCCTCGAGCGACGACCCGGCGCGACGTTTCGATGGCAGGGCGAGTATACGCACCAGTTGAACGAAGCCCACACACTCGACACGAAACTCAATGTCTTTGAAACGTTCCGTCCGAAGATCCCCGACGCCTATCGGTCACCGGAGGTGTTGTTCTTGGGGAACATCGATCCGGAACTTCAACTGGATGTGTTGGAGAAGCTGCCTCGCCCTCCGTTGGTGGCCTGCGACACGATGAATTTCTGGATCAACGGGAAGCGAGAGGCCTTGTGGCGCGTGTTGGAGAAAGTCGACATTCTCATCGTCAATGATGGGGAGGCCCGAGCCCTGGGAGGGAGCCCTAATCTGGTCAAGGTGGCGCAGACGGTGCTGGCGCGGGGACCGAAACATCTCATCATCAAGCGAGGTGAGTACGGAGTCTTGATGTTTAATGAGAAGCAGGTCTTCGGCGCCCCGGCCTTCCCTCTCGAAGATGTTCGGGATCCGACCGGTGCCGGCGATACCTTTGCCGGTGGGTTTCTCGGGTATCTGGCGGCGACAGGGAATCGGACGAACGAGGCGATCAAACAAGCCATCATCTTCGGCAGCGTCATGGCGTCATTTACCGTAGAATCCTTTAGTCTTGACCGTTTGCGAATCCTGGATTACAAAGAGATTCACGAGCGCTTTCGAGCGTTCAAACGGTTGACCCATTTCGAGGACATTGCGTGACGCATTCTTCTCTTGTCGGAACGATGATTCGGTCGTGGCTCTATGGGCTTGTCGTGACGGTTCCACTCGCCTGGATGGTGCAAGGCTGCGCGACGCCAGAAGAGACGGTCAAGAAATCTCAAGGCTATTACCAAGAGGGCATCGCGTCGTTGGATTCGGACAAACAGAAATCCTATGTGTCGTTCCAGAAAGCGCTCCAAGTCAATCCGCAGAATAAAGAAGCCCACTATGGACTCGGCTATCTGCTTGCCGACCAGAGAAAGTGGGCGCAAGCGGAGGAACACTTCCGTGCGGCACTGAGCATCGATCCGGAGTATTCCGAGGCACATACATTTCTCGGAAAGGTGCTCGAAGGTCAGGACCGCTGGCCTGAGGCCATCCGGGAATATCGCCAGGCGTTGACGAATCCACTCTATGCGACGCCGGATCTGGCGCGTTATCACCTCGGGCGTGCCCTGGCCCATGAGGGAGACTATCAAGGCGCCATGGAGGCTCTCGAAGACGCCATCACGGTCAATCCTCCCCATGTGCGTCCGGAGCTCACCCATTTGGAACTGGGGCGTGTATATTACAAACTGGGGTTTGAACGGCGAGCGAAAGAGATGCTCACCAAAGTGACGACGCTGGACAAGAATGGTGAATATGGGGCGGCGGCGAAAGAATTGCTGGCGAAATTGAAGTAAGAGACCATTCGACATGGAATCAATCGGGGAATTTTTCAAACAGGTCCGTGAAACGAAAGGGTTGACGGTCGACGAAGTCGCCTCAAAAACCCGTATCCGCACGGATTTCGTGAAGGCGCTTGAAGAAGGCAACTTTGCCAAGCTGCCCGATCAGGTGTTCGCCAGGGGATTTGTGCGGTCGTATGCGCGATCGTTGGGACTCGATGAAGAAGATGCGATCCATCGGTTTACGCAGTCCGCGGGGGCCTTCTACGAGAAGCAAGATGAGCGAGAACGCCTGAGGGTTCGGCAAGCCGAGGAAGAGCGAAAAAGGCAAGCCAATCGCAAAGCTGTTGCCGTGGCGATCGGCATTGCCATTCTCACCTTGGTGTTTCTGCTGAGCCGTGAACAGTCTTCCGTCCTCGTTCGTCGGTCTGCGTCGGATCTGCCGACATCGGCTAAACGGACGGCGCCGGTACCCCCGGAACCCAGCGCCCATCAGGAGCCGCCGACGTCTCCGTCCGGAGCGAAGGCAAATGTTCCGAGTCCGACCTCGACCAAGCCGGTAACTGAGACTGCAGAAAATCAGGGAGCGTCGGAGTCGGCGGTGGCCGCAGTCACGCCGGAGGCTGCGCTGCCTGTTCCTCCGTCGCTCGGGAGCGATGGTCCCCTTGGAGGGATTTCACTCGAAGGCTCTGCAACAACCGAAGGGCAACTGGTGCTCGATCTTGAAGCGACGGAATTGAGCTGGGTCGTCGTCCAGATCGACGGAGGAAGCCCGCAGGAAGCCTTGCTCCGTCCGGGTGAAAAAGCGAAATGGAAAGGCCAGGATCAGTTTATACTGACCCTCGGCAATGCCGGCGGAGTGAAGGCGGAACTCAACGGCAAGCCGCAAAAGCCGTTTGGACCGAGTGGAAAGGTCGCTCGGGATATCGTACTGAAACGCTGACGGCCTCTCTCAACTCATTCCCTTCACCTTCACCTCCCTTGTCTCGCTCGTCGACCCTACCTCCCGCCGAACACATTCTTTTCTTCAATGCGCGTTGACCGAGTGGGGCGTCCAAGCGTGCATGGGGCACAAAGGTGTCTCCAGGCTCACGAGCCTGTGGAGTGTCCTTTAATATTTCGTGCTAACTCGCCGGAATATCTGTTTCCGACATTAATCTCGTGTGGCATGAGCTTTGATTCGTCATCGATCAAAGTGGACGAAGCGCGCAATGAGGTGGCCGTTGCCATGAACTCAGAGGCGCGGCCGTCGTCGAAGTTGACCGGCAAGGAGACCTAAAACCCGAGAAGGAGAATCGGGCACGGTTTGCTTGACAACGACAAAAGCCCGTTGCTATAGTCCCGCCGTTTTACGGGCTTCTTTGTGCGAACATCTGTCGGTCGGTGACCTTGCAAATGGGCGAGTGGTCATGTGCGATGGGCTCAACAAAAGGAGGAAGTGTGATGCGGTATTTTTCTAAGGTTTTGTGTGTCAGTGCAGCGCTAATGCTCTTGTCTGCAACAGTGGTGGGTGCGGAGGAGCGCGATCCGCTCAAGCCACGTGTTCCCCCGGATCAGATCGCTGAAGCCAAGCAGATGAAGAATCCGGTGGCCAATACTCCAGAGAACATTGCTAAGGGCAAGGCGTTGTTCGAGGGGAAGGGCACCTGCTTCAATTGTCATGGCAAGGAAGGGAAAGGGGATGGGCCTGCGGGCGCTATTCTCAACCCGAGCCCACGGAACTTCACGAACTGCAAGTTCCACAAGAAGCGGAAAGACGGCGAGCTATTCTGGGTTATTAAGAACGGGAGCGCCGGAACGGGCATGGTTTCTTTGATCCCGGCTGCCATTAACGAAGAGGAAGCCTGGACCATCATCAACTACGAGCGGAGCTTCTGCAAAGGCGACGAGTAAGCTCATCGCTGAGCGACGAGCGAGGAGAGGGTGGAGGAAGTTTCCTTCACCCTCTTTTTTTGTCCTCGATTGAAAGGCATCGTTATCGAGCTTCGGCTCCCTGGATCGACGCCACCTTCGTGAGAATGATCTCGGCCGTTTTGTCCGAGGGCCTTAAGGACGGAACAGAAAGCACCCGCTGCTCACGGTTGAACCGGGCCCTCGCGGCCCAAGCCACCTTCTGGCTGACAAATTGAATCACCTCTCCAATCGTAATGTCTCCATCGCGGTTGACGTCAGCATCCCCCCGTAACCCCCGCAAGAGATAATAGGTGAAGAGCCCGTGCCGATGGCGCTCGTCTTCCAACCCATTCCCCAAGCCGCTGGGGCTGATAAGGTAAACAGTCGATGACCCTCCCGCACCCCACTGAGGATTCGTCACCTTGGTTTTGGTTTCGGGTCCGAGGCGCGATACCAAACCGTCGAAGATGAACACGGTTTGTTTGGCCTTCAATCTGGTGAGCCCCGCTTCCAGGTCCTTGAGTGGATAGAGTCGCGAGGTCGATGAAGCGCTTCCCTCATAGGGCACAAGGAAGGTGTCTCCCGTCGAAGAGACCATTGCCATGCCGGCAAAGTAGACGATGACGATCGCCTCCTTGTTCATGTGGGGTGGAAGCCAATCCAACAAGGCCTCATCAATGTCTGGTCGCAACGCCTTCCAATCCTGGAGGAGTCGTACGTTGGCCGCAGGAAGACCGCCAAGAGACTGAAAATACGACGCCATCATCTCAGCATCGAGCGACGCAAACTTTCTGGTCGAAAGGTGCTGGTCGCGATAGGATCCAATGCCGATGGAGATCAAGTAAGTGTGAGGACGGCGAAAACCGTCCGCAACGGCGGGGATCTGATCCACATCGTCAGTGTTGACGCTGGCCGGTTGGATTGCGAGGGACACAGTCTGGGGCGGTGGAGCCGTTCCAGCAGGATCGGACACGGTCACCTGAATCTCCGTCTTTTGACTTTGGACGGACTGAGGCAACGTCGCAACAAACTCGATCGAACGGGACTGGCCCGGTTGGAGTCGCCCAACGGCGAGGCTTGAGACGGGAAATTGTGACAGAAGCGAAGGAGTCCCTGATAGCGATGCCGTGGCCCCTTGGATCTCCTGGTCACCGGTATTCACGAGATCGACTCGGACCCGTATGCGTTCTCCTCCTTCGAACACCAAGTTGCTGTTTTCGTCGAGTACGGTCACCTTGAATCGCAAGGAAGACGTCATGGGAGGCACGGCGGGAGTGAGCACCTGGCTGGAGCCTGGTTGGCCGAGCTTTGAGGGAGGAAGAGCAGCCGTTGCCCCAGCATTTCCACTCGCCGTAGGAGCTGCAGCGACCTGGCTGCCGCTGCCGACTGCCACGCGAGCCTCCTGCATGAATTTGCTCGCCAGATCAACCGCCGTGTCATGAATAAAAGGGTCGATAACGTAATCGCAGTCCTTGGCAAGCCTTTCGAGAAGCAAGCGCTCGGTCCGATCGACCTTAATGTCCGATTCCCGCAAGAGTTTTCCGCTTGCATCATAAAACCTGGCCAGGGCACTGAGTTGCACATAGGCCGGAATCCGGTCGTAAACGTTGTCTTGTGTGAGCTCCAACTTTTGCTGAACGAGCTCCACGCGGACTGTGATTTCTGGGAACGGTTCCTTCGTCTTGGACGATCCTGTGATCACCGCCTGAAAGGTCCTGTAGGTTGCTTCGGTTATGGCTTGTTCCAACACGGACCCAATTTGGATCTCCCGGATATGTCCGCAGCCGTCCACGTACTGGAATGTAGGGGTGGTGACTGAAGGAGATAGTTCCAACCGCGCTGCGTAGGGGAGTAACGGTCCCATCGGGGGAAGTTCCAGCCGTGGCGCACATCCGGCCGTTAGCAACGTACAGATGGCTGCACTGATGGAGAGAAAACGATGGCGAAGGTCCCAGAAACTCCGCATTGTGCGCGACTCCGACGGTACAAGCCCACGGATGATCTTCACGCGATCACGGTACCGGAAAAGCAGGGAAGAAAGCAATTGGACGAGTTCCCTTCTTGCAGCTTGACGAGGGGACGATTATTCTTCCCCCTATGCTTACGCTGGGACTCTCCAACATGCGGGATGCCGCTGCGGCGATTGTGGCCGATGGTCGGGTCATCGCCGCCGCCGAAGAAGAACGGTTCGTCCGAGTCAAACATGCTACCGCATTTTCGGTGTCCGCGATTCGTTACTGTCTGAAGGCCGCGGGAGTGCAGCTCCGCGACCTGGACGCAGCGGCGGTCCCGTGGAAATACTGGCAGGTCGGTCGACGTGGCATGACGAGGCGACAAGCTTTCATTCTCGTGTCTTTTGCAGATGGGCTCGATCACAAACGGTTGCGCGTGCCGACTGCAGAGTAGGAGGAAAATATACGTGGTTTTAGAATCTGAAGTGGTTAAACTACAGCGCACCTTGTATACCTCAGGTAATCCTACACGGCGTTGGCTACATTGTAACAGGCGAGCCTTGATAATCGATGCGATGAAAAGGTCCGGTTCCAATGGAAGACATGAGCGGGCACTAGAAGTTGGGTTTGGTTCCGGTGTGTATCTTCCGGTGTTATCAGAGCTGTATCGGGAAGTGATTGCCAGTGAGATAGAAGATGCTCATCTTCGTCTTTCTCACGTTCTTAAGGCCAGCCACCCAAATCTAAATGTCATATTTGACGATATTACACGTACGAACTTACCGGAGAAACATTTCGATCTCATTCTCTGTACGGAAGTTGTCGAGCACCTTGCAGATTCAGCACCTGCGATAGCTGCGATGCATCGGCTGCTCAAGCCTGGTGGTATTCTCGTCTTGTCTACACCACAACGATGGAGTCCGCTGGAGTTAACGGCGAAAGTTGCTCTTATGCCAGGCATTATCGATGTAGTTAAGGCTATATATCGCGAACCAGTTATTGAGACAGGCCACATCAATCTCATGACTGAAAAAGAAGTTACCGGCCAATTGCAGGCGGCCGGTTTCCGTATCCGCGAGCGGTTTACGTCCGGGATGTATTTGCCATTAATCGCCGAGTTTCTAGGGGAATTTGGTTTACGGCTCGAAAACTTTCTTGAGCTAAAATTGAAGCACAGCCGTTTCAGTTGGCTCCTGTGGACACAGTACTATATCGCAGAAGCATAATTGGGAGGTCGAAATGAAATTCCGCTTTTGGTTAAACAGAGCCAACGAAAGGTGCTCCTTGGCCTGAGACCTCCCCGGTCTCGGCGGGGCAGCCACCTGCCCCGAAACGATCCAGCTTGCGAGTTGAGGACTAACGTGGTAGGTGGTACAAAAAAGTCCCGGCTGGTCAGTGGTGATTGCATTCTCCGCACTGAAGTCGAATGGCTTGTTTTAGGGAATTATCCCGCCTCACGATCGAAGGGCGCTCGTTCATTATAAGTCGTTGGGAATGACAGCCAATCGCGCGCCAGAACCCCGACTCTCACTCACGGTACCGACAATAGCCCTTAACATGCTTCTGGTGGTGTTCATCGCAAATTTTACCCTTCAGCCTGTGACGGAACCAGACTTTGGCTGGCATCTACGGGCGGGGCTGGACATGCTCGGGCAGGGCTGGGCCGTACCCAGGCTGGATCCCTATTCCCACACGATGTCGGATTGGGCCTGGATCGAACATGCGTGGTTAACGGACATCTTCATCGCAACCAGTTATAGAGGATTTGGCCTGTTAGGCGTGATCGTACTGTTCGGTATCGTCGTAGCCGGGGCCTGGATCATCGCAAGTTGCTCGGGGAAACGTCAGGCCTCCTATGCACTAATGGCTAGTGCCCTGTCGCTGTGGGTTGCGCTCCCATTTCTCGGGGCGAGAACTCAGATGGTGACCTTAGTGGGTCTCGCGGCACTCATATTCCTGCTAGAACGGTTCCGTGATGGTCACCGGTGGGTTCCTTGGACGATTCCTCCTCTGTTTCTTCTCTGGGCCAATCTTCACGGCGGATTTACGGCGGGCCTCTTCTTGCTCGGGTTGGTTGTGATCACATCGATGCTTATTCGGGCCGGATGCCTATGGTGGCCAAACCTGACCGATCGGATAGACGAAAGAGTTCTGTCATGGTTGCAACTGCGTCAACTTGTGATCGCGTCAGGAGCAGCGGCAGTCGCCACGTTGGTGAATCCGTACGGATGGATGTTACACAGAGAAATTTTCGATGACCTCTTGAACCAGTTCATGCTCGATTTCTTACAGGAATGGCAGTCGGTGTCGTTGGCGACCCATGCGGGACGAGGCTTTGTGATCTACTTGGTCGCACTCGTGGCTGCGATGCTTCTGGGATATCGACGAGTTGAACCGATCCGGTGGACGGTGTTGGCCGTCTTTTTGGTCCTCTCGCTTCGCCATCTGCGGAACGTTCCTCTCTTTCTTATCGTGAGCCTCCCGCTGGTCGCGGAAATGCTTGAGGCGGGCGTAGCCCGATTCTCCGGCTGGATCGAGCCGAGTCTTCGACAGGCCCGACTCGGTCTTCTGGGATTGACGCTGGTCGCAGGGCTGTTTCTCGTACGGTTGGGCCCCGATCATCTTCGGCACATCGCTCAAGCCGGGCTCCAGCCCGAGCAGTACTACAAGGAGACCTCATATCCGATTGAGGCGATCCAATGGCTGCGCAACCACCGGGATCAGGTTGGACGCCGCTTGTTTAATGAGTACGTCCATGGCGGCTTTCTTCTCTGGTGGCTTCCTGAAGAAAAGATCTTTATCGATGGCCGCATGCCGGCCTGGCGCATAGGGGATCGATGGATTGTGAGGGATTATGCTGCCGTGGCTCTGACGGATCCTCCCATGCTCGCGGTTTTCGATAAGTACGCGGTCGACTGGGCGATCGTGCGTCGAAACACGGTGCTAGATCGGGCGTTGGCGCAGCAGACGACATGGACAAGAACATACGACGATGCCAAGGTCGCGATCTATGTTCGCGCGCCAGTGTGAGCAAGAGGTCGTCCAATCTGAGATATTATCGAGGAGGAAGATCAAGCTGTTCGACGGTGACCGGATGGATTGGATATGAGATGGGTTGAGAGTCATAGAGTCCCTTGACCCCGTTCTGCTTAATATTGGCCAATTCGCGCAGCATCGCGAAGCCATCACGAAGGATACGGACCTTTGAGCCGGGCTGGTCTGCCCAATTGACCGGCACCTCTGCGATGCGATACCCCCGCTGTTGAGCCACGTACAGTAACTCCAAGTCGAATCCATACCCGTCGATCGAGGCAACTGAGAATAGATCTTGAGCCACGTTGCGACGGAACAGTTTGAACCCGCACTGGGTATCCGCGATTCCTCTGATGCCGCTCTGCCGGACGGCTGAATTAAACACCATGCCGAGAAGAATACGGTGCAATCGAGCCTGCACGGTGAAGCCTGGCAGCCGACTAGCAAGAGTCCGTGACCCAATGGCCAGATCCGCTCCGTCCACGATAGCTTTTTCAAGTCTGTCGAGTTCTTGAATCGGCGTCGCTCCATCCGCATCCGCAAAGAGTTGGAGGTTTCCGACAGCTGACTGCATACCTCGCCGGACCGCCGCTCCCTTTCCCTGGCTTGACGGGATCTGAATCAAGTGAACATCGGGTGCAGTGCGGGCGAACGATGTGACGACAGTCGCCGTGGTATCTGTGCTCCCGTCATCGACCACGAGCACTTCACAGGTTCGCCGCTGGCGCTGTAGGTGTGAGGTGATCGCGTGAAGGTAGGGAAGAATCCGCGCGGCTTCGTTATACGCCGGGATGATAACAGAGATATCGAGAGAAGCGAGAGCACCGCGTGACGGCACAGGTGATTGTCCCCTGTAATCGATCAACAGCCTTGAAACCACACGAGCAGCGGGGGTGAGCTACGGTAGCTGAGCAATATGCAGAATTGCAAGGGAGAAGGAAGGCGGAGGGCCTTGACAGATCTAGGAATCGGGAGCGAAGGTGTAGACAAAGGGAGCGTAGTGACGATAGGTGTCAGGAATTCAGCCGGGAGGTGGGTTATGCGCGATTTCACGAAGGGAATCGGTGTCCTGCTCGGTCTGATCGTTCTTATGGGTTGTGCGACGGCTTTTCCGCCAAATCGTCTGGACAGCTATCTGTCCCCGGAAACGAAGACCGCCTCCGAAGACCTCACGCAAATAGAACAACGGCCGCTGAAGGCGGGGTTGGTGTTGGTATCGGATACCTCTGCTCCAGGCGCAGCGCCGAATCTGCCAGATGAAGCCTTTGTCCGTTTGGGCGAACAGTTAAAGCAAGAAGTCAGTCGAGTGTTACCAGTAACCGTAACCGAGGTGCTTTCGGCTGAAGGGATCCGCCCGCAGCCAAGCGGAGACTGGACTCAGTTTGGCGAGATCGGTAGAGCCCATAAGCTCGATTATTTGGTGGTTGTCGTTTTATCCAGCACGGAGCAGGAATATCCGATGACGCTCTTCCTGGGCTGGACGACCCATGCACAGCCGGGGTACCGTCGTGACAACTACTCTCTGCTGGAATTCGCATTGCTGGATTTGAAGCATAACCGGACATTGATGCGGGCGGAAGCTCGAGGCTGGGCGACGTTGGATCGCCCTTCAGCTCCCGGCATTGACCAATGGTATCCGGTGATCTATCTCCGGCCACAAGATCCCGAACGGCGAATTTGGCCTCCGACCTATGAGGGTGCACCGAATACCCTTCGGGTGGTTTCGTTCAACGATGCCGCCAAGCGCCTCACTTTCAGGTTACAGAACTCCTGGCTCGGTCAGTTAGAGGCAGACGCAGCCATGCGGAGAGCCAGTTCATAAGCTTGCTGCGGATATAGCAGTCTTGCGGCGAACCCTCGTCCCCTTCGGGCCTGTCCCATGGTCCGAAGGGGACTTTTAGTCTTTGAAGGCCTCTGAACAGATGGTGTAAAATAGATCCTTCGGCTTCCGGTTCGTGCCACCTTTTTTTCTGGAGGAACGCTGTTATGGTCATGTGGGGTCGGGAAAAGAATGCGCTGTTTGCCCTGGTCTGTTTGTGTGTGGTGGCGGTTGCATGCAGTACTTTGCCGTCTGGTTCGATGGCGTCGGCTGCGGGGGTACCGCCATCCATGGCGCAGGGCTTTTCCGAGATCGTGAAAAAAGTGACGCCCGCGGTGGTCAACATCGCCGTTACTGGCGGAGGGGAAGGGGGAGGCCGAGGACGTCGTCCCTTACCTCCTGGGCCGTTTGGCGGGCCTCCTGGTGAAGAACCGCCGGGGGGTGAGCTACCGACGCCGCCGCCCATGCCGCCTGGTCCTCACGGTCGTCCCGATCAAAGTGCCGGTTCAGGCGTCATCCTTGACTCTAACGGTTACATCGTCACCAACAACCACGTCGTTGAAGGTGCCACGCAGATTACCGTCACATTGAGTGATCGCCGTGAATTTTCCGCTAAGGTCATCGGGACCGATCCGAAGACGGACTTGGCCGTCATTAAGATTGAGGTAAAAGACCTTCCTGCTCTGAAATGGGCGGAGTACGAGAAACTCCAAGTGGGCGACCTCGTTCTCGCCATCGGCAGCCCGTTTGGCCTCAGTTCCACGGTGACGCTGGGGATTATCAGTGCGCTGGGTCGCGGCAACGTCGGAATCGCCGATTATGAAGATTTCATTCAGACTGATGCCGCGATCAATCCGGGTAATTCCGGAGGGGCGTTGATCAACATGAACGGGGACCTCATCGGCATCAATACCGCGATCTTTTCTCGAACCGGCGGATCAGAGGGGATCGGCTTCGCCATCCCCAGCAGTATTGCGCTCGATATCGTTGAGAGTCTCCAGAAAACCGGCAAAGTCGTACGAGGATGGATGGGAGTGGCGATTCAAGAGATCACTCCTGCGCTTGCAAAGTCATTTAAACTTCCCGAGCAACGGAAGGGCGTCCTCATCAGCGACGTGAACGAGAACGGACCCTCCTATGAGGCTGGAATCAAGCGGGGAGATGTGGTGATCGCGTTCAATGGGAAAGACGTCCAGAGCGTCAGCCAGTTGCGGAATCTCGTCGCACGAACGATAGTTGGCAAGGATGCCCAGGTCAAGATTCTCCGCGATGGAAGGGAACAGACTCTGAATGTGAAGGTCGCGGAACGACCGTCCGATGAGATGCTGGCCAAGCGAGAGCCGGCTCCGAAGGAACCGGCTGAGACGATCAAACCACCCGATAATGTACTGGCCGCGCTTCGAATTCAAGCCCTCGACCCGGCGATGATGAGTCAGATGAATATCCCTGGAAAGACAACCGGGGTCATGATCACGTCGGTGGAAGCAGGCAGCTCAGCGGAAGCGGCCGGTTTGCAGCGGGGCGACGTGATTCAAGAGGTGAATCACGAAGTCGTGAAAAGTCTTGACGACTATCAGAAGGCGGCGAATAAGATCAAAAAAGATGAATTGGCTGTTCTGCTCCTCAGCCGGCAGGGCAATAATTTATTCGTGGCGGTGAATCCAAAATAAAGAGCCGCCAGGCTACAGCCATCGGTGATTAGCATAGGACTTCTGATCTGATGGCTGATAGCTGCTAAGCGAAGGCATTGCGATATGGCTGATGGCTTGAACAAGTTCAACCGGTGGCTGCAAGACACGATCTTCAAGCCGCTGGAAGACAAAAAAATGCCGGTCATGGAGCACCTGGTGGAGTTCCAGGTGCGCCTGACCCGGGCGGTCATTGTGACGGCTGTCGTGTTCGTCGGCACCTTCTTCTATGCCGATACCCTTGTGAAATGGCTCCGTGTTCCGTTGCAGAACATGTTTGTACCGGGTTCGCTGTCCTGGGTACCGACTGATCTTCCTGCCATCCCATTCGTCTTTCTGGCACCGGCTGAAGCACTCTGGCAAAACGTCAAGGTCGCCGGACTCTTTGCCCTTGTGCTGGCGATGCCGTATATCTTGTGGGAGATCTGGCAATTCGTCGTGCCCGGCCTCCATTCGCAAGAGCGCCGTTTCGTGGGTCCATTCGTACTTTTGAGCACGGTGGCATTTTACGCCGGCGTCGGGTTCTCGTTTTTCTTTGTGCTGCCGTTTGCTCTGAACTTTCTGATCGCCTACGGGGTGAACGCGGGGTTTATTCCGCAGCTGTCGATCGCCCAGTACGTGGGGTTTGCTCTGTGGTTCTTGCTCGTGTTCGGACTGATCTTCGAAGTACCCCTGGCGATTACGCTCATGGCCAAACTGGGATGGGTTGATGCACCATTCCTGAAACGGTATCGCAAATGGGCGCTGTTAGGCGCCTTCATTGTCGCGGCCATTCTGACGCCGACCCCGGACCCCTTCAACCAGTGTTTGATGGCCTTGCCGATGTATATCTTTTATGAAGTCGGGATCGTGAGTGCAGGCTTCTTTCATAAGAGGAAGCCGAAGGCAGAAGAGACTGCCGTGCAGGCCGTCGCGGCTGGTATCAGCGGCAAGTCGGTGTCCCCACGGGTTCCCGGTGCGGTGGAGGGGGAGTACGTCGGCGTACCGTCAGGAGGCCCGCGGCGATGAGAGTGATGGACTAATCGATCGGCTAGGTAAGGACTCGTGATCATCCATGGCACGTGAACTAAATATCATTCAACCTCATGGGTCCGGTAATGGTGATGCCTGCACGTATATGTGGGCCTGTGCCATTTGCGATGAAAATGAATCATGCCAGAAGGATAAGGAAGGACATAGTCGCTGGCTTGTCGCCAAACGGATGGAGCGGATCGAGTATAAAGTCCTCATCATGAGCAATAAGGGTGGCGTGGGGAAGAGTACCTGCACCACTAACCTGGCGGTGAGTCTGGCCCTCAAGGGGTGGCATGTTGGCATCTGCGACATGGATATCCATGGTCCGAACATTCCGAAGATGGTGGGGGCAGAAGGCCAGAAGCTGAAGATCAGCACGTCGGGCGGAATCATTCCGTTCCAGGCCTATAACCTCAAGATCGCATCGATGTCCTTCTTGCTCCAAAACCCGGACGATCCGATTATCTGGCGGGATGCCTACAAGTACGAATTCATCAATCAACTGTTGGGTGGTGTCGAATGGCAGGATCTGAACTTTCTGCTCATCGACTTACCTCCAGGCACCGGCAACGAATCAGTCACCACCATCGACCTGCTCGGCAACGTGAGCGGTGCGGTGATCGTCACGACGCCCCAAGAAGTAGCGCTCCTCGATTCCCGCAAGTCCGTCACGTTTTGCAAAGACAGCGAGGTGCCGATCATCGGTATCGTCGAAAACATGAGCGGCTTGGAATGCCCGCATTGCCACAATCATATCGAGGTGTTCCGGAAGGGCGGCGGTGAAGCTTCCGCAGGCGACATGGGTGTGCCGTTTCTCGGTCGGATTCCGCTCGATCCCGACGTCGTGACTCAATCTGATGCGGGCGAGCCGTTTGCGATGTTCTACTCGGACACGCCGACGGCCGAGGCGTACCACGAGATCGCGAACAAGGTAGAAGCGTTTTGTAGAAAGAGCGGGTCGCTCGTGAAAGTCGCTCCGCGGCATGGTCATTGACGAAAGGATCAAGGTGAAGCCGAAAGACGCGACACAGGACCTCACGCCGTTGACTGAGGCGCAGAAGGTCGTCCTGGATGCCACGCCGGTCCTTGGCGTGGAGAAGATCCCTATCCTCGATGCCCTCGGTCGGGTGTTGGGAGAAGACATCGTGGCAGAGCGCGATAATCCACCGTGGGACAACTCGGCGATGGACGGATTTGCCGTGCGGTGGGAGGATATCAAACAGGGACACGCGATTCAGAAACCCGTGACGCTGTCGATCATCGAAGATGTCCCCGCAGGAAAGATGCCGTCGAAGACGGTCGGGTCTGGACAGGCGATTCGAATCATGACGGGAGCTCCTATTCCGAAAGGTGCGGACACGGTGTTGAAGGTCGAAGATACCGAACACACGCCGGAGTCCGTGCGGGTCTTCAAACCGGAGCAGAAAGGGTCGAACATCCGGCCGCAGGGCGAGGATGTCAGGAAAGGCGAGCGCATCATTACAAAGGGCACACAGATTCGACCGGGAGAAGCCGGGATGCTGGCGATTCTGGCGAAATCGTTCGTCTTTGTCTATCAACGTCCGCGCGTCGCGATTCTCTCCACCGGAGATGAACTCGCGGACTTGGACGAGCGGTTCAGCGATGAGAAAATCATCAATTCGAACAGCTATGGGATTGCCGCTGCCGTGCAGGATGCCGGTGGGGTCCCATTTCTACTCGGCATCGCGCGGGACAATCCTGCCGCCCTGAAGGAAAAGATCTCCCATGGTTTGACAGCGGATATTCTGGTGTTGTCGGGGGGGGTCTCTATGGGCGACTACGACTTTACCAAGGCGGTGTTTCACGACCTTGGAGCCGAGATGAATTTCTGGAAACTCGCCATCAAACCGGGGCAACCGCTGGCTTTTGGAAAGATTCAGGGCAAGTTGGCATTCGGTCTTCCGGGAAACCCCGTTTCCTCGATGATCACGTTCGAGCAGTTGGTGCGGCCCGCGATGCTGAAAATGAGCGGGCACCGGAGCTACGGCCGTCCTCTGGTTCAGGCGGTCTTCCAAGAAAAGTTTTCCAAGCGGACGGATCGTCGTCATTTTTTGCGCGGGGTCCTGACGCGGGAAGACGGCGTCTTCAAAGTCCGCACGACCGGCGATCAAGGATCGGGCATTCTCACCTCAATGGTCAAGGCCAACTGTTTGATCGATGTGCCGGTCGAAGTTGAGCGGCTGAATCCCGGCGATCTCGTGACCGTTCAGCTCTTAGGTGGCGAAGCTGGGTCGAGCCACGCAGACCACAGCCAGAGCGGGTCTCATCGCCTGTCTTGTTGTTGAGGCGGAAAGCACATCAGCTCATGGCTATACCTATTGTCTGTTTCGTGGGACGGTCCAACAGCGGAAAAACCACGATGATCGAACGCGTGATCCCAGAATTGGTCCGGGTCGGCTATAAAGTTGCAACGGTCAAACATACCGGGCACGGATTTGATCTCGACACCGAAGGAAAGGACAGCTGGCGGCACAAACGGGCCGGCGCCAGCAGTGTTGTGGTGATCTCCAAAGGTAGCATGGCCATGTTTGCCGATGTCTCCGATCAAATGCATGTGACGGACGTGCGTGATCGGTTTCTGGACGATTCCTATGATCTGATCATCGCCGAAGGCTGGAAGAGCGAGGGCTATCCTAAAATCGTCATTGTCCGAGAACAACTGGGGGAAGTGCCGGTTTCACAGGAAGGACTGCTGGCAGTGGTCTCCGATAAACCCGTCGATCTTCCAGTTCCCGTGTTCGACATCAACGATGTCGTCGGCGTGGCTGCCTTGATCATGACGAAGTTCCCTAAGCGGCATCCGCGCGCTGCGCATGAGCTGGAAGCCTAAGGCCGTCGTCGTACTGGGCCTGATTGCCGGTGCGATGACGCTGGGCGGCGTCGCCATTCCTCTCACCAGCCACCCGAAATTTTGTGCCAGTTGCCACAACATTGCACCGTCCTACGAAAGCTGGGTGAAATCATCCCACAAGGAAGTCACCTGTGTTGCCTGTCACGTGCGACCTGGTCTTGCAGGGTGGGTACATGACAAAGCATGGAACGGCATGAAGGACGTGGCTATTTACCTCTTTGGGACCCCGACCGGTCCCCACAATCTTAAAGCTCGAGTCGACTCCAATGTGTGCCTCGGCTGCCATCGGAACATTCTTCGTATGTCCGAGGTGGCGCCGCGCGATCTCCCGCCGCCGGTGAAGGAAGTGGGGCTGGTGATGAGCCATCGAAAACATATTGAAGCGTTCCTGACGAGGGGCCAAGGGGAAGGGTGTACGACCTGTCATTCGGGGGTCGTGCATGATCGCCCGATCAAAGGCTACCCGATCGTCATCCCACGCGGGCATGTCGCAGCGGACAGCCAACCCTGGCTTCCCGATCACCCGGAGGGCTCACACTTGCGCACGAGAGCCTTAGCCGATTGCTTTCGATGCCATGACGGCAAGGCAGAACATCAAGGCAAAGTCCTGAGCCGCAAGTGCGAGACGTGCCATATTCCGGAGAAGATCAGCAACTCGCTGCTGTTCAACTAACACCGTCCACCCATGGCAGCATCTGTTCTCTCTGCCCAGCATCTCACAAAGCGGTTCGGCAGCTTCACCGCTGTCGACAACATTTCGTTCGAGATCCGGCCAGGAGAAATTCTGGGATTGCTCGGGCCGAACGGGGCCGGGAAAACCACCACAATCCAGATGTTATTGGGATTGGTGACGCCCACAGCCGGTTCGATTCGTGTCTTTGGCTTGGATCTGGCGACCCACCGAGAGGAAATTCTTGAACAAGTCAACTTTTCTTCAACCTACATATCAATGCCGTATTCGCTCACGGTCGAAGAAAATTTGCGGGTGGTCGCGAAGCTCTACGGTCTGACACAGGTCGAGCGCCGCATCGACGACATGGTGAAAAGGCTGGAAATGGAGGAGTTTCGTTCCAAGATCACCAGAAAACTGTCCTCAGGACAGATGACGAGGCTTACGCTGGCGAAAGCATTTCTCACCCAGCCGAAGATCTTGTTTCTGGATGAGCCGACGGCCAGTCTCGACCCCGACATCGCACACAAGATTCGACGTCTCCTGAAAGAAGAGCAGCGTGCGTCGGGACTCAGTATTCTGTACACCTCGCACAATATGAGGGAGATGGAGGCGATGTCGGATCGAATTATCTTTTTGCAGCGAGGCAAGATTGTGGCAGAAGGGACGGCTTCCGAGATTGTCTCGAGATTCGGCCAGTCGGACCTGGAAGACGTGTTCTTGAAGTTGGCCCGTGAGCAGTCATAAGCAGGGGCGCCATCGAATCGTATGGACGACGTACTCTCAGTTCTACTCGGCGTGATGATTGGTGGACTCGGGCTGAGCACCAGCTGGGGCGTGTTTTGGTGCGTCATGGCGTCCGCGGGTTTCGCGCGACGTACCTGTGACTGGAGGGTAGTCCAGGCGAGCCTCACCGCCGCGCTGGCGCCAGGAGTGCTCTTGGGTGTCGTACTTTGGACCATCGATCCAGGACGTCTTGGCTCTCTTCCTTTCGCCGCCGGTGTGAGTGTCTTGCCCGTGGTCGGGGTGATCCTAGGAATGCGAACGCTGCCAGACGGAACCCGTGTCGTAGGCCGACTGGTTGGAGGAACACAGGCCATGATGGATACGATCCTCGGCCGACACCATGATTGCGGTGGCTGCGGCGAGGAACATCACCATCACGAGGATCAAGCATGAAGATGCATCGGATCATGGCCCTGGTGTCCCGTCATCTCTATCTTTATCGACGAAGCCTGCCCCGGATCATGGAAATTTTTTATTGGCCGTTCCTCGACCTCGTCATTTGGGGGTTCATCACGCTCTATCTCTCTCGCTTTCCGGGCCAGACTCCGGGGTTTGTAACGTTTTTTCTGGGGGCACTCATCCTCTGGGACATTCTGTTCCGATCCCAACAAGGGATTACCATCTCCTTTCTCGAAGAAATCTGGGCAAGAAATCTGATGAATCTCTTCGCAAGCCCGCTCAAGCCCAGTGAATTCCTCGCCGCCACCATGGTCATGAGTATCTTCAAGGTGATGTGTGTGTCGATAGTCATGGCGCTGTGCGCCGCGCTCTTTTATTCATACAACATTTTTATGATCGGCCTCTGGCTGTTTCCGTTTGTGTTGAATTTGGTCGTGACTGGTTGGATCGTAGGGGTCTTTACGACGTCACTGATCATGCGGTTCGGTCAAGAGGCCGAAGTGCTGGCCTGGAGTATGGTGTTTTTGTTCCAGCCCATCTCATGTGTGTTCTATCCGCTAGATGTGCTACCTGGTTGGCTCAAGGCGATTGCCTGGGCCAACCCGGCAGCGCATATATTCGAAGGCATGCGAGCGGTGCTCAGTACTTCAATCCATCCGGTCGTGAACTTGGCATGGGCGAGCGGGCTGAACGTCCTGCTTCTCATTGCTGTTATTGCATGGTTCCATCGGACGTTCGCCTATTGTAAGGAAGAAGGACTGCTGGTTCGAGTCGGAGAGTGAGGTTGTAATCCAACTGACCCTATGTTAGGGTAAAAGCGCTTCATCGCATGGGCCTGGCGGTGGGGCGGTCAGTTACGTGCAGGCCTGCAACGTGGATGTTGCCTTAGCCCGGGAATTTCGTCGGAAGTCAGACCTAAGTCGCTGCATAGCTCGCGTCTTCGGCCCGCTCCTTCCCCGTCCCTCGAGTTCAAGACAATATCATCATACTCAAAGGAGGAACCCCAGATGGGTTCAAAGATTTATGTCGGTGGGTTGCCGTATTCGGCGACTGAGCAGCAGTTGAGCGATCTGTTCGGACAACATGGTGGTGTTGCTTCGGCGCGGATCATCACGGATAAGTTCACGGGACAGTCGCGTGGATTCGGCTTCGTGGAAATGTCTACGGACCAGGAAGCGCAGGCAGCCATTACCGCGCTGAATGGTGCGGAAATGGGCGGCCGGACTTTAACGGTCAATGAAGCACGTCCACAGGAACCGCGCAATGGTGGCCGTGGCGGTTTCGGTGGTCCTGGTCGCAGCGGTGGCGGCGGAAAGCGCGATCGCTGGTAAGCTATACGGGTATCCGTTCATGGGGGGGCTGTCACCGAAAGGTGGCAGCCCCTTTGTTTTTATCAAAGGCCAAGTGAGAACGATCGGCTCAGTGGTTTAGACATCAACGGCTCAACCCCTCAGAGGACTCGTGGATTAATTGCAAAAATCACGAATAGAAGGAGGTGAGCTAATCCACCCACTCGTTGTCATCAGTAGCGGCATTTTTGTGGGTTTCAGTGAGAGACTCCAAGGAAGGCGGAGGACCTTGGAGAACTTCTTTGACAAGCTTCAGAAACGCCTGAGATTGGAGCGGCTTTTCTACGAATGGAAGGACGCCTTGGCGGATGCCATACCCTGCCAGGTCCTTGTCCATGTTGCCTGAAATCAGGACGACACGAAGGTCTTTTCGCATATGGAGTGCACGGAGGGCCAGGTCGTGGCCGTGGACATGAGGAAACTCATTTGCATCGGAGGCGAACGAAAAGCCGGGAGGGGGCAAAACCAGATCCGTGACCAGCAGATCGATTCTCCCCTGATGAGTCTTGCAGAGTCTGAGCGCATCCGAGCTGCCGCCGGCCTGCAAAACGTGAAACCCCTCTTGTGCAAGCATCTTCGAGACGACTCCCAGCACCGCTGGTTCGTCGTCGACGACAAGTACCGTCCGCTCCGTTGACGTAGGCGTAGACATGAGAGTGTCGGTAGTACGTGTTCCGGTCGAATGATTCTAGCGTAATGAAACACAGTCGGGTTGGCTAGAAGTATTGCGGTTTTCGCAATTGTCCCTCAGGCGAACGACGGCGCAATTTGCCCGTGACGAAAGGGAAGAACATGTTGAGATCGGGAAATCAGCCGGAGTCCGTCTTGAGCCTCTCAAGTCTGACTCGGTCCAGCGTGACGACCAGTGATTGGTCGTGAGTCACTGTCACGGCTCCAGCCGAGTGACCTTTTGCCTTTCTCACCCATTTCCTCCTGGTATAGATCACGTCGCCCTTTCCGCTCTTCTTGAAGTCGCTGTACAACAAGGCGAGTGTTGCGGCGTCTCGTAATGTTTCCTGAGGAATGTCTTGTCCCTTGGCGAGTCGCACAACCACGTGAGATCCCGGCACTCCGCGCGCATGGAGCCAGAGATCGTCGCTGCTCGCAAACCTGAATGTGAGGTCGTCATTCTCCCGGGCATTTCTTCCAACGAAAATGGGAAGCCCATCCGCCGAGGTAAAGCGCCGGAACGGCCCCCGGCGAGTCTGCAAGCCCGGCTTCGTACGATTGTCCGCAGGACCTCGGCCTTTGGAGCGCCCTGCTGAGAGGATGGCTGGTGGTCGCCAGGTTCCCAGCTTGATGGTATCGAGCTCGCGATGCATGGCCGCCAGCTCTGCGCGCCCAGCCTCGATCCTGGGATGAAGCTCCCGCTCCGATGCCAAATATTTTCGGTGCTTCCGAAAATAGTCGTCCATGTTGCCTTGCGGAGTTTTCGTGGGATCGAGCGGAATCGTCAGGCTTGGCAGTGAGTCCTCGAAATAATCGACGACAGTTACTTCTCGCTGTCCTCTCTTGATCAGATTGAGATTGGCCTTGAGCAGCTCGCCATATCGGCCATAGGTACGATACTTCGCCGCTTTCGTCAGGTCATCGTGCCAGGCATCGATGCGGCGCTGTAGCTTCTTGATCGATTTCTTCAGGGTTCCAAGCTTGGCGGCTCGGGCTTCGTCCAGCGACGCAGCGGCGTCCCTATCTTGATACGTGGCCTCAATCGCAGCAGACAGAGGGAAACGAGCGTCCGACACCGAATGAGCGACAGATATGGAAGAGGGGATACGTCGCGAGTGCGGCGCAAGGGCCGGCGGTTTGTAGGGTTGTCCCTGCCGATCTCTGGATCCTTTCAGTTCTCTCACGAGCCGCTCATCGCCATCGAGAACGAATAGATTCGCGGTTTTTCCCGTGAGTTCTGCTACGAGTGCGCGAGTCCCTGCCTTTGTAGTTAAATCGATCCGAACGATCCGATCATCTTGAATCTGGGTAATAGCATCGATGTGTGCACCTTGGAGATGGGCGCGCAGGAACTGGCAGAAGGGAGGAGGAGACACCGGGTTCTGCCTGGATGCGGTGATCAGGTGCAGGCGAGCCGTCTCAGGGAAGCAAGAGATCAGCAGACGATGGGTCAGTCCTGGTGTTCGAATTTCCAACACAATCGTGAGCGCGGCGGGCTGATGGATTTTCTGAATCCACCCTCCTGTGAGCACAGGAGCAACTTCCTCAAGAACCGCTGTGATTTCCCGAGCGCTTAGTGCCACGAAATGTCTCTTAATCGGCCATCCCTTGCAGAAACAGACCTGCAAGCTGCCGATGGATGTGCGGATAAACGCTTCGTGCCAGCACCTAAGTAATTCACGTCGACTCCGCCGCACGGGACCAATTCGGTCACACAGCGCTCATTCCTGTTTATCGTGCAGGCGGAGACACTCTACGATTCACTGCAAAAACCTGCAAGACGAGCAGTAAACGCGATGGCATTGCCCTTGCTTTATTCAGTAGTGGGCAGGGGATATCCAACTCCGATCGGGGAGGGTCCGATGCGATGTACCAAGTGTGAAGGTCTTATGGTGAGCGATCATCTCATTGATATAAAGGAAAGCAGCATCCCCATGTGGATGAAAGGATGGCGATGTATAGCCTGCGGCAACATCGTCGATCGCCTGATTCTCCGTCATCGGATGATTCAACGTGCCGGGTCGACACGGTTGTTGAAAGCGCACCCGTCAGGGCTGACCTCCCGAAAGCCCCTTAAAGCAGTTGCCTAGCTAGCCTCTGTGCACTGTTCGTGACTGTGCAGGGCTGGAACAGTTTCCTACACTCGCCCGACATCCTTCGCACACTCTTGTTCATTTCGCTAAGAAACTCGACTAGTTACGGATTCCATGGGAGGCTTAGTCCAAGGGCACTCCTCTTGCTGGTCTATTGGTAAAGAGAAGCAGGATTAGCCCAACACAATTCCGGAGATGAAAATGAAGTTATGCTGGATAGGCGATCGTTCGCGCTGGCTACAGGCCGGTATGCTATGTGTCCTTGCCGGCGGAATGGTGTCACTACAGGGCTGTCTTGCCGTGGCGTGGGTTGCGGTTGTCGGATTCGACTCACTCAGGACAAGCGACTTGACGTTCTGGCCGTTTGAACAATCGTGGGTTGCGCCACAGGAGACGGGAGCCGTCTCTGAACCTCATGTCAAAGTCAGCAGTGTGGCGGTCCTCCCGTTTGAGGGAGATGCTGAAATGGGAACCCGCCTTGCGGAGGTCCTGCAACAAGAGACCTCGCTCCGTGTCGAGGGGCCGGATCGAACACCAGTTGACATGTCCTCGACCGGTTCTCTCATTTCTAGGACCGATGACGCGGCTCGCACATCTCTCGCGAAAGCCGTGACACAGGAGCTCAACGTCGATACCGTCTTGATCGGTCGTGTTGCCGAGGCTCCTTCGCATCCGAGCGACTGGGGATGGAAGGAGGAAGAACGACGGCGTCTCTTCTTGTATCTGCTCGACCACGACGGCCATCTGCTCTGGAAAGATGAATTGCCATTTACAGTCACGAAGGGTACAAAGCCTCCCCTCGAAGCGACCGTGCAGACCAGCCTCGCGAACCATCTGAGAGACCACGTTCAAGAGCTCGGGCTAGACGAACTCGGATACCTGCCGATGAAATCCTCGTAGTCGTCTGCTTGCAGCCTCCTCCTTCCTCCGGTACAGTCGCGGCCTGAACGCATAGGGCATCGCGCAATGTCGTTGTTTGATTCCGCAGCCTTGGCTCGCGTGCAGGCTGAATTTCGTCTTTCGATGAAGGCGCTCTTGGCCGCGCTCTGTCAGGATCTGGATCAGCAATATACGAAGATCGCTCAATCATTATCATTGCCGGTAGGCTACTTCCGATTTCTCGGGCAAGTGATCGAACAAGACCAGTATGATCACTGGAAAGTAGTCGGCTGGGTCGAAGCGCTCAACGATCTTGTCTACTTTGTCGATCTGCTCCAGCAATATCGGGTCGAATTCGATCGCCGAGAATTCGCCGAGCAGCTATTGGTCGAATGTCAGAATAAATTCTTCGAAAACAGCTACATCGACGAGCTCTTTCCCCGTGGCGTACCCCAGCTTGCAGGACTGGAGAGCCGGCTTCATCGACTGTGCGTGCGGCTTTCCCAAGAAGTCAGGCAGGAAGCGCTGTTCTTAGTGCCGGGGCTGCCGAGCGAGTGGGTCAGCAAGCAGAAACGATCGGCATGGTGCGTCGAGGGAAACCTCGGCTGCAACTATGAGCGGGCGGAACCGGAAGGCGCCATTGCAGTGGGGATCGCCGGCGATTGGGTCGAAGGGTCAGCAGCCTCCAAGAAACGATTGGCCGAATCGAAGGGGCGATGCATCTTTGTTGTCGAACCGGACGGCATGTCCATTCTGGTGAGGCGCACTCGTGAACCTTTATATGTCATGAGAAATCGTGAAGTGATGTGGCACTGGGCCTATCGACCAACGATCATTCTCACACAGCGGAGGACAAAGCCTGTGACGGTAGGACCGACACTGGTCTATGGAAAAGACAGGCAACCACAGAGCGTCGATCGAACTGATCTCAAACAGGTGCAACGAATCAATCGAGCATGGGGAACCATCCGGCAGGCCTGGCCCGAGGAACAGTGGATCCTCACACTGTTCACCTCCCGAATCATTCCGCTCAGGGCGAAAGGCGTCGTGAGTTTCAGTTATCGGCATCGGCCCGGTCTGTCCTTCATCAACTGTTTTGATCGGGACGATCTGGACCTCATCGACGACCTCATCCATGAAAACAGCCATCACCATTTGAATCTGCTCCTGAGGAAGCATGTCTTATTTCTTGGCGACCATAATCAACAGATATTTTATTCACCCTGGCGGCGAAGCCTGCGCCCGCTGAGAGGCATTCTCCACGCGACCTTTACCTTCACAATGGGAGCGATACTCTTTGAACGGCTGTCAACGTGGGGGGCGAGAGGCGTGAGGCGAGGGGCGAGAGGTAAGAAGAGGTCAAATCGAAAGGAGAGTCTAATCCCACTGACGAAAGCGCAGGTCTTGCGCGCCCATTTTCGCTGTCTTGAAGAGTTGGAATCAGTTCGCTATTCGATTCAAGACTTGGAATATGCCGACCGACATTTAGGCTGGCTCACCGGCTCAGGCCGGCGACTGGTTGGGCAACTGGCACAAGCGATCACGAAGGTTGGAGGCAAGATCATGCCCCATAGAAAGGCGGTTCTTCGATCGAAGTTCGGCCCCTCCCTCCGCCGGCATGTCGAGGAATTGAAGAAGGCCCGCCAAACCTACGGACCGGTGCGATTGAGTCGAGCATGACATCATGTGAAACGTGCTAGGGTTCAACAACAACATCCACAAACGCCGGCAACGAATCTGCTCCTTTTTTGTCCGTTACCCGCAGCTTAAAGCGGAAGAGTTTTGGCTCCGACACGGACGGGGCCACGAACGAGGCTTTCGGCATGTTGAGATCCAAGAGCGGCACCTTCGCGCCACGAACCTGGCTCCAAGAATAGAAAAGCGCTTCTCCCTCCGGATCCCGGCTGCTCAGTCCATTCAACTCAACCTTGGTGCCGGAGCTGACGGTACGATTGGCTCCGGCCACGGCGACCGGCGGTTCATTCGGTTCGTCACCGACGGCGACGTTCACGTCCAGCGAAGCCTGTTTCCCTCTGTTCTTCACCGTGATCACGGTTTTCCCGTTCCCCACGATCTTGAGCATCCCATCCGACAGCACCTGAATGACCTTCTCATTCGATGACTGGTAGTTGGTGCCGCTCGTTGGGGCCGTCAGAGGTCTCGAAACGCCGTCAGCGAAATCACCAACAACAGGAAGTTCAAAGATCTTGCCCAACACATCCACCTGGCCATAGGTGGCCAGCTGACCCTCTCGTCCCAGCAGCAAGGGCTTATCGGTTTCGAAGTCAATGTTCTGGAGCTCTGCCTGAGGCTCCGCATTGACAACGATCTCATCGAAGACAGTTCTGGTTCCCAGTCGCCCTCGTGAGATTTCGGCCACAGCGAGCAGCCGCATGGGGCCGATCGCTTCCAACGGAACCTTCAGGGGGCCGCCGAACGCGGGATCCTGCTCTCCCGTCGAGACAAGCACCGGCGACGAGACGACCGAGCCTCCCACCACGGTGTCCTTGTGGAGAAACTTGTCCACAGAGATCTTGGCTCCTGATTTCGACGGGCCCGACTCGCTTTCCTCCTGCTGTACCAGGGTTTCGTCCTGCTCCCGATACCAGTAGTACCGCACCGTGACGATGCCGATGTCGTTGCCCAAGTCCACATGGGCGGTGACGGTTTGTCCCGCCGTGAGTTTGGCTCCGGTTACCGGTTCCGTAATTTTGAATGCGAACGCCTTTTCTACGGGCAAGCTTGTGACAAGAGCGAAAGTGAGAAGGTTTGCAAGTGCGAGCGAGATTCGGTGGACCGCGAGCTTTGTCGTTTCGACTTGCAACCTGTGGTTGCTTTTCATGGTCACCTCGTCAGGTGGAACGGCACGTCCGTGAGAATTACGCGATCTTTGAACAGGAGCGCCGCCTTTAACATTAGCGCGCGCTGATTGTGCAAGATGTTCTGCCACCAGCGGGCCGGCAGAATTTCCGGGATCACGACGGTGATCCAACTCTCGGGTTCCTTCTCTAGTATCTCTTCGATGTAGTCGAGGAGGGACCCGAGAATCGACCGATAGGGCGAAGGAAGGACAACCAAATTAACTCCGCAACCCCATTGCGCCCACTGCATCTCCAGCTTGGCCGTCTCTTCCGATTCGGTATCTACGAGGACGGCGCGAATCTCACCAGGCCGGCTGCGCGCATAGTCCACGGCGCGGATCACGGCTCGGTTCACGCCACCGATGGGGATGAGGACGATGTTTCGCCTAGGGAGGGGGGGGCGGTGGCCGCGGCTAAGAGTGACTTGTTCGGTCACCGCCTGATAGTGAGAACGGACCCCTCGGAACATCATGATGAAGAACGGGATAAGGACGACCACGATCCAGGCGCCATGCACGAATTTCGTGCTGGCGATGATTGTCGTCGCAATGGCCGTGGTGACCGCGCCGATCCCGTTAATCACAAGTTTCTCCCTCCAATGGGGCCCGCGCTTGACCAGCCAGCGCCTCACCATGCCGGCTTGGGAAAGGGTGAACGAAAGGAACACCCCGACGGCATACAGTGGAATGAGGGCATGGGTGTCGCTTTCGAAGAGCACAATCAGGAGACCCGATGACGCTCCCAGGATAATGATCCCGTTCGAGAACACGAGCCGGTCGCCCATCATGGCCATCTGATGGGGCATGAAGCCGTCGCGGGCGAGCAAGGACGCAAGCCGGGGAAATCCGGCAAATGCGCTATTGGCGGCCAGGATCAAGATCAACATGGTCGATCCCTGCACCAAGTAGTAGAGGAATCCTTCCCCAAAAGTGGCTCGAGCAATCTGTGAGACGACGGTTTCATCTTCTTTCGGGATGACACCCAGAGAGTACGCCATGATGCTGATGCCTAGGAAGAGGGTCGCCAAGATGGTTGCCATGCCGGCCATCGTGAGAGCGGCGTTCTTCGATTCCGGTGGACGGAAGGCCGTGACTCCGTTCGAGATGACCTCTACCCCAGTGAGCGCCGTACAACCGGAGGAGAACGCCCTCAGCAGCAGAAACAACGAGACGGTTTCAACTCCAGCCTGCGCATCGACATTCTGTGGAGTGACCGGATTCACCCGGCCGGACAGGAATTGATAGGCTCCAACTCCTAACATCAATAGGAGCGAGCCGATAAATAAATAAGTTGGTACAGCAAACACCTTTCCCGACTCACGAACTCCCCGCAAGTTGACGAGCAACACGATCAAAATGGCAAAGACTCCGAGCGCAGTCCGATGGGGAAACAGCGCAGGAATGGCCGAGGTGATGGCCGCAATGCCGGCGGCGACGCTGACGGCGACGGTCAGGACATAATCGATCATCAGCGACGCAGCGGCGGTCAGCCCGGGCCATTCGCCGAGGTTCGATTTCGAGACGATATAGGCGCCGCCGCCTTCTGGGTATTCGAAAATGATTTGGGAGTAGGACAGTGTCAAAATCGCGAGCAGGAGGACGATCATCATACTGATAGGGATCGAAAAATGAGCGAAGGCCAAGCTCACTGGAATCAACACCAGGAGAATCTCCTCCGTGGCGTAGGCGACCGAGGACAGGGCGTCGGAAGAAAATACGGCGAGAGCCAGGCGTTTTGAGAGCCGTTCGTGCACCGCCTGAGCAGTTTTGAGAGGGTTCCCGACGAGCCAACGCTTGACGAGCATGCGAAGATTATCGCACAAACCGCGCGATTACGTGAATATTCGTGAATATTATTGAGGGCTCGGGAACTATGGGTCAAAAGGCTCAGGCGAGAAAGCCGGCAATGTGACTGTTTGGGGAGATTTTCCAGAGGTGCTGCGGGCGTGTCGGCATGCCACCAATTGGTGGTAGGTGCGGATTTCCAGGGGATTGACAGAGTCTCGGAACTTGAGTATCTTCCCTATTCCGTTTATTGAAAAAAATACCTCTTCGTCCATATGACGAAGGCTGTACCTTCATCGAGGAATCCTTCGGTCGTCATCTAGGTTCAACGGGTTCGGATTCGTTTCACTCTTTACATCAAGGAGGCCGGTCCATGTTTTCCCACCACAAACAAAGGGTTTGTGTTTCCACCCGTACGCTCGGCGCGATGGCAGCTGTGGCCCTGCTTTGGGCTCCGCTTGCATCGGCTGAAACTACATCCCACCAGGAGCAGGCGACGATCCCACAGCATGTGGCGATGAATCACCAGCTTCCTGGCTGGGCGGAGCAGCTCAAGGGACAGACAATCATCGAGGACACGATGGCGGGAAAGAGCGATCGTGCCGCGATGGTCGAGCAGCAGCACCAGCGCGTCATGCAGCACATGACCCATGACCCGCAGGTGCAGGGCGTCAACACCGGTATGTACAACACCCAGTCCATGATGCACCAGTATGGTGCCGGCGGGCAGGACATGCTGCTTGTGTCCGATCCCCGCGTTGAACCGGTGTCCACGACGAATGGCGGTAAGTGCCCAGCCACGGCCCCGGTTAAGCAATACAATGTGTCCGCGATCAACGTCGAGATCACTCTGAATCAATGGCTCGACTTCTATCCCGGGTACATGTACGTGCTCGACGAGAACCTCGACAAGGCTCGTGCAGAAGAGACCAAGAACAAGGAAGCCCGTGATAAGGAAGGGTACGATCCAGGTGCCGTAATTCCTGGAGTGCAGGCCCAGTGGATTCAACCGCTCGTGATCCGCGGCAATCAGGGCGACTGCGTCAAGATCAAGCTGTCCAACAAGCTCGAAGAGGGCGGTGGACCAGTCAGTTTGCATATCCACGGTTCCAGCATGGTAGTCAGCGCCACCGGCGCGGCTGCCACCACGACCAACCCCGATTCGATCGTCGACGAAAAGAAGAGTGTCGATTTCGAGTGGTACATCAGTCCGACCACGCAGGAAGGAGTTCGCCAGTTCCATACCTATAGCCAGGACCGTGAATTGACCGTGATGGGCCTGTTCGGAGCCTTTGTCGTGGAACCGCGGGGTTCAAGCTATCTGGAGCCATTGGGTTCAGGTGATGCGGCCCCCGCCAATAGCGGCTGGCAGGTCATGATCAAGAACGGGTCCGGTCCGGACTTCCGCGAGTTCGTACTGATCTATCACGAAGTCGGCGACGAAGCCTTCCGCCCGGTCAACAAGAAGGGCGACTTCTTGCCGCAGCGCGATCCGTTGACCGACGCCTATCGTCCCGGCGGCCGTGCGATCAACTATCGTAGCGAGCCGTTCGGCATCAACAACATGCATGTGCAGCACGAATACTTCGGCTTTGAAGACGAGTCGATGGGCTACAGCTCCTATACCTTCGGCGACCCGTCCCCGACGATTCCCCGTTCCTATATGGGTGACCCGGCCAAGTTCCGCTTGGTTCACGGCGGCTCGGAAGTCTTTCATTCGCACCATCCTCATGGTGGAACCATCCGATGGCCGCGCAGCCCGCGGGCGATCGATGATATGAATCTCTGGGCCACAGCGGTGAACGGCCCGGTGAAGTATCCCGTGATCCGTGCCAAGACCGACCGTGTTGACGTCGAAGTCATCGGACCGTCCGAAGCGCTGGATCTCGAGACCGAGTGCGGTTCCGGACTCTGCCAGCAATTGGCGGGCGACTTTCTGTTCCATTGCCATGTCGCGCACCACTATGTCGCAGGCATGTGGGGCTACTGGCGTGTCTATAACACGCTGCAAGTCGGTGACATGCGGAACGACGTCATGCCGGACCTGCGCGAGCTGCCGGATCGGAAAGGTCGTATCAAGGCGCCAGTGAGTTCCGACAAGCTGATCGGCCAGACCGTCGATTGGTTCGGCAAGCAGTTCACGATCATTGAAAAGGGCAAGAGCAACTGGAACACGAACCCGGCCACGATTACCGTCAAGGATTGGGTGTCGATGCAGTTGCCGACGCCGGGGAAGCCTGGTCACAAGGACGACGAGAAAGGCCAGATTGTCTCCTACGACGCGACGGTGTTGGACTGGACGTGGGAAGGCAATCGTGCGATGAGCGAGAAGGAGAGCACGACAGACAATCCCAAATACAAGTCCACGCACCCAGGCAAGCGGCATCCGATCATGTTTGAAGCATTGACCGGGAAAGTCGCGTGGCCCCACCTCACGCCGCACTTCGGCAAGCGCGTGATGTTCTCGCCGAACCACGTGGGTGCACCCTGGTTGGAGATGATCCGTCGGGAAGCCAGCGGCGACGAGAGCAACGATCAGGCAAGGCCAGGTGAGAACGGCGTGTGGAGTCTCTGTCCGGAGAACGCCGGACGGAAGGATTACAATGTCCATTTCATCAAGCTCCCGATCAAGATTGCCAAGGCACAGGGCAAAGAGCCACCCGTGATCGATCCGAACGGATTGATCTATGTACTTCACGAAGAAGAGGCGGCCATTCGTGCCAACGACGATCTGAAATATCCGTTGGTCGTGCGTGGCAACATCTATGACTGCGTCGATTGGATGCTGACGAGCGAGTGGGACGACGATGACTATACGAACTTCCAGTCGTCGAAGATCAACACGCATTGGCATTTCCTGCAGTTTGATAACCAGGCCTCGGACGGCGTGATTACCGGCTTCTCCTACGAGCAGTCGGTCCGGCCGTTCACGATGCTTGAGAAGAAAAATAAGAAAGGCTTGCCGCTTCCAATGAACACGGTGCTCACGGCACCGGCGAAGAAAGGTGGGAGCGCGCTCACCGTCAAGAATGCGGGCCAATATCACGTCGGCACGCTGATTCTGGTCGGGGCGGATAACGTGAAGGGGAACGAGGTTGTCCGTATCAAGGACATCAAGGGCAACACCATCACGCTCTCCAAAGGATTGAAGAACGACCATCCGGCGAACGACATCGTGACGGTCGAATTCGTCCGGCAACGGTTCTGGGTCGATGCTGACGTGGGAACGGTGTTCTGGCACGACCATGCGTTCGGCGCCACCACTTGGCCTCACGGGGGATTCGGCACCTTTATCGCCGAGCCGGTCGGGTCCACCTATCACGATCCGAAGACCGGGAAGCTCATTCGGAGCGGACCGATTGCAGACATTCGGACGGCCGAACCGGTGGGTCATGGCGTGAACAACAGCTTCCGTGAATTGATGGTGCAGGTGCACGACACGGTGCCCCACACCGTCAACATCGTGACCGCAGGCAATCCGCCAGGCCAGCCGGTTGAAGTGGCGCTCGAAGCAGGCAAGACCGTGTCGTTTATGATGCCGGAAAAGATCTATATGACGCCGATGCCGTTCTTGAACGGCGGGACGCACACTACCGGCAGTGGATTGAACTTCAGGGCGGGACCGATCGCACAGCGATTGGCGACGAACCCTGAAGCGTCTCAGATTTTCAACAGCGCCATTCATGGAGACCCCTATACGCCGCTGTTGCGCGCGTACGTGGGCGATACGATGGTATTCCGGCTTCTGCACACGCTCATGAACGAGACGATGACCTGGACGATCTCCGGCCATACGTTCTTGTCCGAGCGGTATGCAGGCGATGCGAACCGGAAGAACTCGATGCACATCGGCATCGCCGAACGGTACGATCTTGTCGTGCCGGAAGCGGGCGGGCCGAGGCATCAGGCCGGCGACTACATCCACTTCAACGGCCGGTCCTCCAAGTTCTCAGAGGGAGCGTGGGGGATCATCCGCGTCTACGACAAGGATCAAGCCGACCTGAAGAAACTGCCGGCCGGGTTCTCGATCAAGGGTGAGATGCCGAAGGCATTGCCGGTCTGTCCGGCCGACGCTCCGGTGAAGACCTATAACGTCGTGGCGATGGATTACCCTGCGATGAAGTTCAACGCGAAAGCACCCGAGGCGATCGAGGTGGACTTCGAGCGGAAGATCCTGATCACGAATCCCGAGGCGAAGATTTACGCGTTGGAAGAGGACGCGGCGAAGGTTGGCACTGCGGCGCAGCCGATGCCGTTGACCCTCCGTGCGAACGTCGGAGATTGCATCAAGGTTAGCCTGAAGAACAAGATGAAAGACAGCCGTGCCTCGTTCTCCGCCATCGGCCTCGCCTTCGATCCGAAAGATTCGTTGGGAGCCAATGTGGGGAACAACCAGGGCGATCAGACGATCGCTCCGGGCGGAGAACGGACCTACACGTACTATGCGGATCCGTTCATTGGGGAAACCACATCCTTGGTATGGGATTGGGGCAACGTGATGGTGAATCCGCGCAACGGACTGTTCGGCGCTATGGTGATCGGGCCAAAGGGCTCGAAGTACCGCGACCCCAAGACCGGTGCGGACATTTCCACCAAGAATGCCTGGGCCGCCGATGTCATTATCGATCGGTCGGTTCCGGGGAACGAGACGAGACCGAACTATCGTGACGTCGCGTTGTTCTTCCAGGACGAAGACAACATCATCGGCACGAGTTTCATGCCGTATGTGCAGAATGTCGCGGGTTTGACCGGTGTGAACTACCGGTCGGAACCCTATAAGTATCGCGAAGAGCAAGGCTGCTCGTTGGGCAAAGTGTTCCAGCCCTGCAAAGCTGATAAGCCGGAAGATCCGGCCACTCCGATCATTGAATCACATGCTGGCGATCCGGTCCGTATTCATGTGATTGGGGCGAGCAATGAGCAGAACGGAATGTTTAGCATCGAAAAGCATGAGTGGCCGATCGAGCCCTTCATGCGCGGCGCCGATCAGATCAGCGTCGTGGAGTTCTCCGGATCGGAAGTGTTGGATGCCTTCATCCCGTCCGCCGGGGGACCCTATCGACTGCCTGGCGACTATGTTTACAGCAATCAGCGGTTGCCGTACTCCCAGTCCGGGCAGTGGGGTTATCTCCGAGTGATGCCTGCCGGTGACCAACGGTTGTTGCCTCTTGCCGGCAGTGCTGCTGGAATGAAGAGCGCAGCTGTCGAACAGCCGGCGCAAGTCATTCCCATCGCGGTTAAGTAAAGCCGGACGCCCCCGCATCACACGGGGTGTGGGAGGAAGAGAGAGGGGGAGGCCGAAAGGCTTCCCCTTTTTCTTTGTACGGCTCATTTGATACCATGTTGAAAATCTTTTGACCGATCAATCGGTCTAATTCGTTCTGGAGGGTATATGCGTGCGGCCGTGGTGTTTCTATGTGGATCGCTCTTGTTCGGAGCGGCACCGGTTTTCGCTTATGAAGAGATCCAAGTTTCGGATGGTGGTACCATCACAGGCAAAGTGACGATCACCGAAGGCAAACCTATTCCCAAAGGATTCAACCTGATCACGTTTCCTGATCCGGTCTACTGCGGGCGTATATCGACTGGAACCGGCTGGCGGATCCTCAAGGAATTTTCCGTGTCGCCTGATGGAGACCTCAAAGATGCGGTGGTGTTGCTGATGGATGTCGCCAAAGGGAAGCCGTTCAAGTTCGAACCTCCGACAATCGAAGCGCGAGACTGTCGCTTCCTCCCGTTTGTGAACGTGGTAAAGGATCGGGCTGAGGTGAAAGTCGTGAACATGGACCCGGTCTTCCATGACATACAGGCCTACGAAACGTCTCACCTTGGCCCGCGGGTCTTGTTCAATACGCCGCTCCCGATGAATCCTCATCACAAGCGGAGCGTCGGATCCGACAGTCATGAGCACCTTGCCGGTCAACCCATGAGTGAAGAAATTCATATGACCAAAGGACGACGGATTTTTGTGATGCAGTGTGGATTCCATGCCTATATGGAAAGCTGGGGCATGGCAGTGGATAATCCGTACTACATGCTGACGACTGCTGATGGACGTTTCTCCCTCACCGATGTTCCGCCCGGCGAATATACCCTTGTCGCGTGGCATCCCGGTGTCGGGACGATGCTGGAGAAGAAAGTCACCGTCCCGGCGAAAGGAACCGTGTCGGTGAATTTTCAATTTCAATCTCCCAGAGGTCACCGGAGTGCCCATGAGATCGAGGAAAACCCTCATTTCGGGCTGGAGGCGTTAGGCAAATCGCTTGATATCCGACCGACATTGGAGCTGCAAAAACCGTAATGCGCAAAGGGTGAAGCGTGATGCGTGGACCTCATAATGTTCTCCTGATGTTTTGTGCCCAAGCGTTGCTGTTAGGACTGGCAATCAGTCCCGGTTTGGCCTATGACGTGGTCGAGGTGCAGCACGGCGGGACGATCGAAGGTACGGTGACGCTGAGCGGCCCGGTGCCGGAGCCGAAGGGGTTCAACCTCATCACGTTTCCTGACCCGGCCTATTGTGGACGCATTTCGAATGGACAGGGCTGGCGTCTCCTCTACGATTTTGTAGTCAGCCCGCAAGGCGGATTGAAGGATGCCATCGTGTTTCTGGAAGGAGTCGAAGCGGGTAAACCGTTTGAAGTGTCTGTCCCGTTGATCGAGGCTCGCGACTGCATGTTTCAGCCGTTCATGACGATCGTTCGCAATGGCCATGCGGTCGAAGTCATCAACATGGACCCGGTGATGCACGACATCCAGGGATACGAGACGTCCATCGAAGCAGGCGCGCGGGTGCTCTTCAATACCCCGCTTGTCATGAATTTCCAACATCGGCGGGGCGACATCCGCGCGATTCACAATCATGCGCCGGGTAAATCGTTGGTCGGGCCGATCTACTTGAACAGGGGTCGTCGGACGTTCTACATGCAGTGTGGATTTCACGCCTTCATGGAAAGTTGGGCGATGGCCGTCAACAATCCTTATTACGCGTTGACGGATGGCAATGGCGCGTTCAAGGTCGACCATATTCCGCCCGGTACCTACCAGTTGGTGGTGTGGCATCCTCAGACCGGTCCCGGTGTCACAAAGTCCGTTACGGTTCAGCCGGATGGCACGCTCACCGAGAACTTGTCCCTTGTGGCTCCGAAAGGTAACCGCTCCGCCTACAAAGTGATGGATAACCCCCGCTTCGGGCCGGACACGCTGGGGTATTCCGTCGATATCCAGCCGCTTGTCGAACATCAACATTGATCACCCATGCCGGTGTCTCACCGCGACAAGGTCTGGTGGTGGACGCGCGCCGCTCTGGTTTCATACTGCGTCGTCTGTGCGGGAGGAGTTGTTACGAGTCAGGCTGGAGATGCGACCGTCCCTCCTGACTTCTCAGGTTCGTTAATTAAGAAAGTCGAGGGGCATCGACATCAAGCGCAAGTTTTCGCCAAAGGCGATCGGCTTCGCTTGGAGTACAAGTACGCACTCAAGACAGACCGGGGCTATGCCGCCATCGAGATCATCAGGCTTGATAAATTGGAAACGTGGTATGTGTTGGCGCAGCAGAAAGAATTGCTCGTGACTCCTTTGGATCCTAAGGAGGTCCTGCCGATTCGACCCACGTTACCGGGAGAAAAGCAACGAGTCCTGGTAGGAGCCGCGCGAGCAAGCGGGCGAGAGGCGCAGCTCTATGACGTGCAGACCGACTACCGCGGCCGCGCCGAACGGTTTTTTGAATGGGTGGATGTTGAGACCGGGGTAGTCCTCAAGTTGGTCAGTCAGGATAGGGATTGGTCGGTTGAATACGAACGATTCCGCGTCTCTCCTCAGCCTGAGTACTATTTCGATGAGCCGCCGGGTTACATCAAACGTGTGAGTCCTGCTGGACCTCGCATCCAAGGATAATTGATGACGAGTCGATTGATGAGGTTCGCTCTCGCGTTTCGATCACGCTTGTTTCTTGTGATCATTCTTGCTTGGTTCTGCGGGTGGAATGCTAGTCCCAGATCTCTCTTTGCAGCTTCCTCTTCCGTTCCAAAAGAGATTCAGTCGGCGTATGACGGCAAACAGTACCAGCAGGTCGTCGATGAGTTGCCGAAGTTGAATCCTGAACAACGTGCGGTTCCGGATGTTCGTCGAGTCGCGATACGTTCGTTGTTAAAACTCGGTAATCCCAAGGATGCCTTGACTGAATACGACCAACTCGAGGCGTCGCTCAAGCGGGAGGATCCCGCTCTTCTGCATGAGGTGGCCTTAGGGTTCATCGTGGTGTTGTTGAAGGATATGCGTGAACAGATGCGCGGAGCCGCGTACACCGCACTCAAGGAAATCGATCCAGAGGAGGCTCTTCCTTACTTTGAGGACGGTTTGAGCGATGGATCAGGTCCGGTCCGGGTTCTGGCGGTTGAAGGGCTGGGTCGATCCGAGGCAGGCCGGAAATCCATGAAGCTTCGGACTGCCCTCGAAGACCAAGCGGGAATCGTCAAGGCTCGCGCGATAAAGGCCCTTGGCCGAACTGGTGATTGGTCGTTAATCCCGCTTCTTGAGCCAGCGACGAAAGATGAAATGGCCATTGCACGGGTGGCGGCCTTTGGTGCCTTGATTCGGTTGGGACAGAAAGGGATGTGGGAATCCCTGCAGCAGGCGGCACAGGCAGCCAATCCGGAGGATCGTGCCGAGGCTCTCAAAGTCATGGTTGATCTCAAAGATCCGCGTGCGATTCCGATCCTGCTGGAGTTGCTGAGCTATCAGCAGCCTTCCGTTCGTGGAACGGCAGCCAGAGGGTTGGGCCAACTGGGACAAAAAAACGCCAGAGGGCGGATTGAGCAGCTCTTGAAGGATCCGGTTCCTGCTGTCCGTGAATCGGCGGCAGCCGGCCTTGCGGACCTCGGAGGGAAGGAGTCGGTTCCATCCTTAACAAAGACTCTGAGTGATGGAAACATGACGGTACGGGCTGCAACAATCGCGGCGTTGCTCCAGCTTGGCGAGCCGTTTGAGACAGTTGCGCCAACTGTGCTTGGACTGGCGCAACAGAACGATACAGCCGCACGTGCCTCTGCGGCCCATGCCCTCGGGAAGGCAATGAAAACCAATGCGAAGGATGCCGTGTCTTTGCTCGTGAGTCTAACAGCTGACCCGCTTCCTGGTCCAAAGATCGTCGCGCTACGGTCTCTCGGCCATATCGGAGACCGTGAGGTCTTTCCCGCTCTGAAGGACGCGCTACACGACTCCAATGAGGCCGTTCGTGCGACCGCTGGAGGAGCGCTCATCCACCTGCTGGTTGAAAAGAGCCAATCCGGAAAATAAGAGAGAACCGGCACTTGTTTGAGATTGACGAGGGCGGGTATATTGCTGTATACACACTCGGTCAAAATCCAGCCTCGCCGCTTTTGGGTCATGCCGATCGAGTGAAGAGGATGGGTCGTGCTCTCTCTCGTTTCCACACTGGCTGACGAGAGTGACAAGAGAGCAATAATATAAAACGATTCAGCCGGTTTTGTTCATCGTTCGTTCATCACAAGGAGGCAGTCACATGAAGAAGGGTGTAGTAGCAGTGGTGTTGAGTGTAGCGGCGGTGGCGCTGATTGCGGCACCTCTCGCTGCGAATGCCGGCGGGACCATTGCCGGTAAGGTTACGTATGCCGGGAAGTCTGAGCAGAAGGAGTTTCTGTTTTCCAAGTTCCCCAACCCCAAGTTCTGTCCGAAGAACCCGAACAAGAGCCTGATGGACGGGGACAAGCGGTTCTTGAAGACGATCGAAGTAGGTAAGGACGGTGGTCTGAAGGGCGCGGTCGTTGCGGTCGCGGACATTGAAGATAAGGCGTTCATGGATGGATTCGCCGGGGCAGAGGTCACGGCGGCGTTCTGCGAATTCCTCCCGTACACTGCCGTGGTGGTGAACACGAGACCATTCAAGGTCGAGAATACCGACTCCGATCCGGACGACCCCAAGTCGACAATGGGTGTGCTCCACAACCCCCACAGCTTCACCGTGAAGGGCTCCACGTCGGCGACCGGTTTCAACATCGGTCTGGCCAAGAAAGGTGACAAGCTCGAGAAACCGGTGACCTTCCGTGGTGGAGCGGAGAAGGAAGGGTATTATCGTTTACAGTGCGACCAGCACGAGTTCATGCAGTCCTTCTTCCTCCCGGTGTCGAATGCCCACTATGCGGTGGTCAAGGAAGATGGGTCCTTCGAGCTGAAGGATGTTCCGGCAGGCAAGCACAAGGTGGTGGCCTGGCATCCGTTTGCCGCAAAGGGCAAAAAGATCGAGTTTGAGGTTGAAGTGCCGGAAGGCGGAACCGCCAACCTCAAGGCCGAGATCAAGTAAGCTCGTACGTTTCTCGACGGGTTTCCCCCGTCATCGAAGGGCAGCGGAGCAATCCGCTGCCCTTCGTGTTTTTGGCCGCTGGTTGCGCAGCTTTCTCCGCCTTGCCTTTCACTTTCCGATCTAGGTAAGATGCCGACTTTCAAAGCTATTTGGCTTGAAGGGATGGGTGTGTCACGGGAACTTTCGCTCGCAGAAATCTTCCAACTCGGCTACTACTGGGAGACAAAGATCCTGCTCGCAGCCGTTCGGCTGGATATCTTTTCTGCATTGGACGGCAGGCCCAAAACCTCTCGAGACGTTGCCGGGAAAATCGGGGCTCACGAGCAGACGTTGGAGCTGCTGTTGAACGCGCTTGTGGCGATGCAGTTGTTGACCAAGAACGGAAACTCGTACAGCAACTCGACGATCGCAACCGCCCATCTGGTGCGCCATTCGCCTCAATACATCGGTCATCTTCTCTTGCTGCATGACGCAGAATGGGAGAACTGGGGCAAGTTATCGCAAACAATCAGAACTGGACAGCGATCGGTCGATCGCCATGTGTTCGAAACCGACCCGGAACTGGGTGGAAACGTTCTCGCCGTTCTTCATCGGATCGGGCAGCAGAGCGGCCCTGATCTCGCGAAACGACTTCAACTGAGCGGTCCGGTTCGAATGCTGGATCTGGGAGGCGGGGCCGGGACGAACGCAATTGCCTTCTGCAGAATCTACCCGGAGTTGACCGCCACGGTGTTCGATTTACCTGCCACGCTGCGGCTCACAGAACGAACAGTGAAGGAAGCCGGGTTGGAGTCCAGAATCACGCTGCGTTCAGGTGATTTTAATCAGGACAACCTGGGTGGACCATACGACTTTGTCCTCATGTCCGATATTCTGCACTATCAAGATTTTCCGACGAATGCTGCCTTGGTCCAGAAGGTCTATTCTCACCTGGCGCCGGGCGGTCGCCTGGTGATCAAGGATCGATTCCTGGACGAAACAGGAACCGGTCCGGCTTGGACCACCGCGTTTGCCGTGCACATTCTGGTCAACACACAGCAAGGTCGTTGTTACAAAACATCGGATGCCATTCACTGGATGACTCAAGCCGGATTCCACTCAGTAAGTGAATTGGAGCGGACAGCGGTTGTACAGGGGATGAGGGCCGCGAGGTAATTGCACCATGGACTGGCTACGACATCCCGGATTCTTTGGAACTCATGCCACGATCGGCGCCGACCTCAGCCAACTCATGGCCACTCTCTTCACCGGTCTGTTCGTGTTCGGTTGGGTTCAAGCGAAGAAGCGCCAGGCAGACACCCACCACTGGCTGATGCTCGGAGGCATGGTGGCCATGCTGGGGTTCTTCGTGAGTTACTATCTTTTCCGGCAATTGGGCGTGTTGGCCTTTGAGGGGAAAGAAGGCTTCGGTGGCTCGCAGGCGCTGTACGATTATGTCTTTATCCCCATTCTTACACTTCACATTATTCTGGTCATTGTCGGATTAGTGATGGCGGTCTACATGATCGTGTTGGGTTTCCGGTCGCAGCAGGTCATCGATGGAGTCCGCTCGCTCAAAGAATCGCTCCTACAGACTTCTTGGACAAAGATCGGTCTCATCTTCGGAGGCATCACGGCGGTTGTGCTCCTGTTGTTTTTGTTCCGCGCGATGACAGCAGGATTCTCCATGCGCAAACTGGAAGTCTACATCGGCTTGCTACTGCTCGTCGCGATCGTATTCGCGATTGAGATGGCCATCCAGCGGATCTGGCCGAATGGAGCTCGGCGGCACAGGGCGCTTGGTCGCTTCACCATGATCATCTATTGTGTTCTGTTTGTGACGGGCACCACGACCTACACGATGCTGTATATCCTCTACCCCGGGAAGATCGGATAGTGATGGGTGACTAGTGACGCGTGACAAGCACAGAGCGCGGGAACCTGGCGAGGGTATCTACTCCGCAACTCGTTACATGTCACGCATCACGCATCACGGGGGCTTGTCATGTTGACCTGTGGGTGTGGCCGCTGGATGCACACGGAAGGGATCGAAGAACGTGCGTATGACGAGGGTATGCCTCAATGGTTTATTCGGAGCGAATGTCGAGGGTGCGGCCTACGAGTGGGTATCGACCTGCCTGCTGGGGAGACCCACGGCCTTGTCGATAGGCTGATGTGGACGGACGACGCACTCCATCGGCTTGACCGACTGCCTCCCTATGTGGCTCCGTTGTTCCGTGACGAAGTCGAGCAGGATGTGCGGGTGCGCGGTGAACGAGTGGTGACCTACGACACGTTGTTTCGGCCGCGAACCGGAGCGCAAATTGTCTGGGACGCTGAGGCGGAGCGACGGCTGGATAATGTGCCGGCGCCGGTTCGCGCCATGGCGAAAGTTGAACTGGAGCGGACGGCGGCAGAACGTGGCGAGACCCGCGTGACCGTAGCCCTGATGGAAGAAATAAAGGCCAAGTATTTCGGCATGGCCGCCTCAAAGGCCGTGACGGGAGAGAGTTGACAAGTGACGAATGTTCTGCGAACGGGGGAGTGCGGGCCTGACGCGTCACGCGTCACATGTCACGCATCACGAAACTGATGTTGCATCGAATGGCGCTGCGAGTGCTCCCCAGTTTGAGCTTGACCGTCACAGAGGAATCTGTGCGCAAGAAGAAGCGCCTCGTGATGTTCGTGCCGGGATTGGTTGCGTTCGGAGTCTATCGACTGGCCAAGCATCTGCTGCCATTGTCTGAGCCAGTTGTACTGATGCTGGTCAGCGGGGCGGTTGCCACCGTGACATCGTTAATGGTCTATCGAACTGGTCGAGGGGAGCCCTGGCCAACAATCCTCCAACAGGACGGTACTCGATTGCTGGCGTGGCTGGCCGGGTGGATCGGATTTGTCTATGGCGTGCAACTGTCGTTGCTCGTGCTGGCACTCCTCTGGCTGGTCGGCTATGACTATTTGGCACATCCGGACGGGCCGGCGATGATGGCGATCATTATTTCGTGCACGGCCGTCGCGCGCGATACGTTTGAGATCGGGCACGTGCGAAAACTTTCGATAATTGGCCGACCATTTCCGACCTTTCCTGACGGGGCCGCGCTACGAGTAATGATAGGGGATCGTTCGGCCCAACTCGGGCCCTGGTTGATTGCCGGTTTGGTCGTGGGCTCGCTTGGAGCCTGGCCGGCGAGTATGATCGCGGACAGCTACGTTGCCGTGCTTGTTCAGATTACGACTATCACGATCCTCGGTGGGGCCGTCGGGCTCTTTGCGTACTTCGGCGGGTTTCGATCGACCACTTCTTGGATGCGCGGGTTCGCGGAAACAAAAACCGGCGAGTTAGTCAAATATTGGTGGTGGCCGGGGCTCGCCTTTACGTCGACTTACTATCTGGTGGTGGTGGGAGCGTTGCTGTTTCTTGTCAAACAACCGACGATCTCCACGGTGCAAGCCTCTGTCGGCGGGAGTCTCGTGACCGCCATGATGGCGATCTATTGCTACTATCTCGGGTATCGTCGATCCATTGAAGAGCAACAAGGCCAGAGTCTGTCCGGCGCCGTGCTTCGTTGTCCGTTTGTCATGGGGATTCTCGGAAAATCCCCGAGTACCATGATGGCAGCCCCCGTCGCTCCTGGCTCGAAGGTCGTGTGATGATATCGCGCATGAGGGGTTTCTCAGTTTTCGGTGGGTCTGCTTCTCTGTTCGTGCTTGGTCTGTGGATTGGCTTAAGTCTAGGGGCACAGTCTTCATCAGCAAACGATGCAGTCGATCTCTACTTCAACACGCCAGGGACGGTACAGGGACCGCCTGCACCATCTCCCGCAGAAACCACCTATACCCGTTACGGGTCCTTTGACAACCGGCTGCTGGTCTGGTTCGTGACCCAACAACATACCTACTTCGGTGGATTTGTGTTGGCACTTCCGATCTTTTGCGTGCTGCTCGAATTTCTTAGACTTATCACGAAAAAGTCGGCCTTGTCGCTTCGTTATGACGGACTCGCCCGCGATCTCGCGAAAGTCGCACTGCTGGCGCTTTCCATCACGGCGGTGGTGGGAAGCCTGATGCTGGCTCTGTTTATTTCTCTCTATCCGAGCTTCATGAAGTATATGGGCGGTACGTTCAAAGCCTTCATGCCGGCCTACGCGATCGTCTTTGTCAGTGAGTCGTTGCTCTTGATGATCTACTACTACAGTTGGAATCGTATGGCCGAGCCCGCGTTAAAGTGGATTCACGCGGCTATTGGCATTGTGACGAACGTGTTCGGTACCGCGCTCCTTCTACTCGCCAATGCCTGGGCAGCCTTCATGATGGCACCGGCCGGGGTCGACGCGCAGGGCCGGTTTCTCGGCAACGGGTGGCATCTCCTGCATTCAGCCCTGTGGAATCCGCTGAACGTCCACCGCTTCTTGGCTGACATCATGTCGGGTGGCGCGGTTGTGCTGGCTTATGCCTGCTATCGCTTTTTCACCAGCAAGACGGATGAAGAGCGAGCCTATTTCGATTGGGTGGGCTACATCTTTATCTTTGTCACGGTCTGCGCACTCCTGCCGATGCCGATTGCCGGCTACTGGCTCATGCGATCCGTCTACGCGTTTCGTCAGAGCATGGGCGTGACTATGATGGGGGGGTTGCTCACGTGGCTCTTCGTCGTGCAGGCACTCTTGATTGGGGCGCTATTTCTCGGCATCAACTATTACATCTGGCAGAGCATGGCCCGGATCCGAGGCGGGGAACGCTACCAAACGTATTACCAGATCTTACTGGGAGCCCTAACGCTCGCGTTGTTTATTTGGCTCACACCTCACACAGTGATGATGTCGGCGAGCGAAGTGAAGGCTATGGGCGGCGCGCAGCATCCCGTCGTCGGGAACTATGGAGTGATGTCGGCCAAGAACGGCGCTATCAATATTATGATCCTTATCACGACGTTGAGTTTTATCTATTATCGGCGGGCAAATCGTACAATGGTCGTGTCGTGGGCCACGAAGGGGAACATCCTGATCGGAGCGCTCTTTGTGCTTGGCGCCATCAATATTATCTGGCTCTCCATTTATGGGTTCTATCTGCCGGCCAAGCTCCGCGTTGGTTTGTCCACACCGCAGGCCTTTACGACTCTGACGGTGATTGTGGCGAGTGTGATAATTAATCGTCTTATGCTCAAAGGCGCC
>Ga0187780_10000104_pt1 | contig 65510 bp, 52 predicted proteins | sample 1015_Q2_SP10_20__FD_132429 | JGI IMG/M metagenome (GOLD analysis project Ga0187780, IMG submission 132429) | Tropical peat soil microbial communities from peatlands in Department of Meta, Colombia - 1015_Q2_SP10_20_MG | ecosystem: Environmental > Terrestrial > Soil > Wetlands > Peat | place...
CATTCTCAGAGGGCTTGCATCGTCTGGCGGATTAGTGGTGCTGGACGGCGTGACGGTGACTGGTGGTGTCGTGGACGGCAATATCGCGGCCAAGAACGGAGCCGTGCTGAATGGCGCGCAATTCGGCGGCGCGGACCCCGGGGACGTAACGACACTGGCTGGCGGTTCAACTCTGGGAATTCAGGGAACCGTGACGAATGTCGCGGGTCTCACGCTTGGAAGCGGCGGGTTGGGCGCGACGCTGAATGGTAGTGGAACGATCGTGAACAATAGCACGATTCAAGGGGGCGGCGTGTTAGGCGTCGCGATCAGCAACAACGGATCCATCACAGCCAACGATCCGACCGCGGCGCTGGTAATCGCAGGAAACGTCACGGCTCCTAAGGGGACCGGCTCACTGGCAGTTTCGAACGGAGCAACCATGACGTTCGACGGGGTTACCGTCGACACTCAGACCATGACCATTAGTGCTGGCAGCGTGTTGAACGGTACCGGCACGCTCATCGCAGGGACCGAGGTGGTGAACGCTGGAACCGTGGCGCCCGGGATGGGCGCTCCCGGGATGCTGACCATCGATGGCGTCTACGCTCAGATCGGCTCTGGGGCTCTTGACTTCGCCTTGGGTGGCGACGGTCTCGGACAATATAGCCAACTGGATTTAAGCGGGCCCGCGGGTTTCGCGACCGGCAACGTGATCGAAGCCGAGTTCGTCGACGGCTTCGACCCCACAGCCGACTGCGCCGGCGTCACTGGCGTGTGCGAAACCTTTGACGTGCTCAACGTCGCTTCGGGCGGCGCTCCGAGCCCACTAGATTTCAAGTTTGACTTGCCGACGCTGACAGATGGACTCAGTTGGACGGAAGTCGATTCCAACAATGAGCTCCTCCTCGAAATCACCAGCTCGGGCGAATTAACAGGCGGCGGGGGAAGCGGAGGAACCAGCGTGCCCGAGCCGTCAAGCCTCCCGATGCTATGTATGGGACTCGCAGCGGTCGGAAGCTGCGCAGCATTCAAGCGCCTGCGTCAGTCGCGAGCCTGAGCGCACCTGCTACTGGGCGGCTCTGCGCGGGCTACAAGCACGAGGAAGCAGCGGGCCGCAAGGATCTTGAAGTCCAAACCACCCCGAAAGGCGGAAAATCATGGAGAGAGCGAAGCGAACTACGAAGGCGGGACGAAACCGTAAGCGAGGAAAGACTCTGGCCAAGGGTAAAGGCCTGAAGAAAATCAGAACTCTGACTACTACCCAATCCTTGCTGGACATCGGAAACCTTAAGGGTGAGTCAACCGACACACCACACAAGGATTGGATCTAGGTGTAGGGACCTAAAATTCGCAAAGGCCAGCCCGTTCGTGCCTCCGAGCGAGCGCCTTGAGCGGTGAGCGTGCGTGCCGATGGCAAATTGACGAGTCACCTGAGGGAGCGAAGGCCTACCCGTGCTTAAAAACCTCGCGTTGCTAATTGCAGGACTCGTGATCGGGGGCGCCGCCGTTTACGCCTGGGAAGCGCATGCTACGGCAGCGCCGCGATTCTCCACTCCCTACCAGGCTGTTTTGCTCGATACAGGGCAGGTGTACTACGGCAAGATCGAAGGCTTGGGCACAGACTTCCCCGTGCTTCGTGACGTCTATTACATCCAGAGCGTCACCGATCCGCAGACCAAGCAGGTCACTAACGTCCTCGTCCGCCGCGGCAAGGAATGGCACGGCCCCGAGTACACCGTCCTGAATGCGCGGCACATCGCCATGATCGAGCCCGTCAGCCCATCATCGAAGGTCGCGACGCTCATCGCCCAAGCCAATCAATAGCTTTTTTCAGGCCGGTCCCCGTCTCCTTTGCTGTCCTCGCTTGTTCACACTGCTGACAGCGAATTTGCCCTCAGCGATGTATCGAAGGAAAGAAACCCGGCCGCACCCTGCTGCGACGCTGGTGGGAGATCCGCTGTTGCGTTTTCCCAAGTGCCCCATTCGTGCGAATGTCGCAAAGGAAGGTAGGTCATGAAGTTCGACCGTCCGCCGACCAGTCGCGCACTTCGAAAAGGACAGCGGGTCCTAGTCCTCGACCAATCCTGTACCTAGGGACAATACTTTTCGCGTCGCCATCGTGGTTACATAGACCGCACCCGGTGTGTTTCCCGGGCGAGAACGATGGACGAAACGAGACGAATATCGCGACGCGCGCACCAGCCGCGAACCGGCGCTGAGGCACGGCTCTGCGCGTGCGATTCTCCGCGTCGCGGCGCGCCGCCTGCGCCTCGAGCGGCGCGGCTCCAATTTTCTAATCGCCAAAATCGTTTAGTAGAATCCGCGCTAACTCATTGCAAACAAACAACCGCGCCCCGTCCTAATCGCCAAAAATTCGCGGTTGCTCGCAGCTCGCGAATTGCAAGCGCGCTTGACCGGCGGCGCGAAGGGATGGTACCAATTTGTCAGTTCCAACCTGGAGAAACGGCATGAGAACGATTGCAGCGAAAAAAGCGTGGGTGGCGCGGTGCGCGGCGGTTGCGGCGGCGATGCTGGCGTCGGCTTGGGGCGCAATGGCGCAGATGCCGGGAACGGAGGGACAGATGGGCTCAAGTGTCCCGAGTCAAACTGCGATCGGAAGCTCCGGCGGCGGAATGACGGACTCGCTGCAGTTCGGGACGATGGGTCATGAGGTCGAACGCGAGCAGGATGCGGCGTACAAAGCGTTCTTGAAGGAGCCGGAGCCGGTTCGAAAGATCAAGCTGGGCGACGGCTTCTTGAAAAAGTATCCGAAGAGTCCGTTTACGGAGCAAGTCGACGTCGGAATGATGAACGCGTACCGCGAATCGCGGGATTGGAAGGATTCGTTTCGCTATGCCGATAGCGCGCTTGTGCTCGAGCCGGATGATGTGGACGTGCTCACGATTGTCGGGTGGACGATCCCACACGTTTCCGATCCGAAAGATCCCGATCATGAGCAACTGCTGACGAAGGCCGAGACGTACTCGAAGCACGCTCTTGACGTGATGGCCAAGATTCCCAAACCGCGCGGCGTGAGCGATGCGGACTTCGCCGCGGCAAAAGCAAAAAGAACTTTTCAGGCGCACAGCGCTCTGGGGCTCGTCTATTTCCGGCGCAATGATTACGAAAACTCGGCCACAGAGCTTGCGCTGGCGACGAAGAACAATCCGGCTCCCGATCCAACCGACCTCTTCATTCTGGGCGCCGATTATCAGAACCTGAAGCGCTACGGTGAAGCGGCAGACGCGTATGGCGGATGCGCTGCGATCACCGGCGCGCTGCAGGACCGCTGTAAGCAGAGCGCCGCGGCGGCGAAAGCGGCCTCGACTGACGCGAAGTAGCGCACGCTCCCGCGCCGCTTATTTCGTGACGTCGATGTCGACGAGAGTGCGCGCAGGAAGCGTGAGCGCCCACCAGCAGAACGCGCCGATGACGGGTACAATCGCGCAAAAGAGAAACGCATTGGCGTAGTGCTTCATGTCGAACATGTGCCCGAGGCTGGGCAGGACGGCCGCGACCACCGCAGACCACGAGCCGGAGCCGATGCCGGCAACGAGGCCAGTCTGTTCGCGCGGATAGGCGAGCGCGCCCGTTCGCAACGCGATGACAACGAAGCCGGATGCGACGAACATCGACCAGAACATCAGTCCGAGCACGAGCGCAGAATTTTTCGTGAGCGGCACGGCGAGAAGCGGAAGCCCCAATACGGCGAGCGTAGCGAATAGCCACGACGGGCGCGGATTTGCGCCGACGAAGCGGTCCACGAACCAACCCCACGCGAAATAGCCGATCTCCCAACCGAGCGGCGGAATCCACAACACCCGGCCGAGCTGAGCCTGCGTGAAGCCGAGCACTTGCGCGAGATACAGCGGCGCGAGATAGAGAATCATGCCGATGGGAAGCGCGCCGAGAGCGTAGGCGGCGACGAGGCTCCAGAAGCGGCGTTCGAGCGGATTGGGCAGCATGACCCGATGCGTATGCCGAGCGGCAGCCGCGGAAAAATCCACGGTCGTGCGCCAGAGCAGAACCCAGGCGAGGCTTCCGACCGCCGTGACGATGAAGGCGGCGCGCCAGCCATAGGCGAGGGCGACGGGCGTCACGATAATCGGCGTAAGGATTGCGCCGAGCGAGCCGCCGCTGTAAGCGATGGCCATGCCACGCGACTGCTGGCTGGGGGGCAGCCAGTCGCTTGCGGTGCGCAAGCCGCCGGGGAAAGTCGTCCCCTCGCCAAAGCCGAGAACGATGCGTGCGCCTGCGAAGCCGAAGAATCCGTGGAGCATGGAGTGAGCGGCGCAGGCAATCGTCCGGAGCGCGACGGAAATCGTCATACCGCGGCGGAGTCCGATGCGATCGAGGACCACGCCCCAAAAGGGATTGGCCAACATGTACGCGATGCTGAAGGCGCTCAGAATCTCGCTGTATCGCTGGGCATTGAGCTTCAAGTCCACGAGAATCATCGGCGAGAGTACAGCGAGGATTTGGCGGTCCATGTAGCTCAGGAGCGAACACGCGAGCATCATCACGACCGGCCACCAAGAACGCCAAGACGTCGATTGGCCGGGGGAATCCTGCGCCGATTCCGGCGGCGAAGATGCTGAAGTCTGAGACATGGTCAAAGAGTTGAGGAATGATACCGCAAGTGCGCCGGCGACACCCGTGACGGATTGGCGAGCAGGCGAGGATCCCTTAGGTGTAAGGATCGAAGCGACGCCTTAGAAAATGCTGTGATCCAATCGCTACTGCTTCGCCGCCGAGAAGCTGGCGCTGGTCCCCGCGAGCAAATCGCGAGAGGTCACGTTTAGAGTTTTTCCGTCGGCTGAAAGTGTGATGCGAGCGACAGATATGGGTTTGCCGTCACGCTTGTCGGTTTCCTCGATCGTATTCTTGTCGATGCGCTTCACGGAGACACTCGTGACACCCGGATCGCCCTTGTAAGGCGCGTCGGTGCCGTCGAGCTTCGCGGAGTAGGACTGACCCGTTGGCGAACTCATGTGGAGGGTGTCGCCGTCGACCTTATAGGTGAAAGTGACCCCGTTCGACGAGATATTTTCGAGCTTCGTCATGCGCCAAGAACCCGACAACGCGTGAGAGCCGACCGGGCCGGCGTCTACGCGCGTCGCACTCCCCTTTCCCGTGACCGGAGCGCCGCTGCTGTTGCTGCTGTCGGTAAATTCGAAGTTGAGCGTCTTTCCGTCAGGGGAAACTGTGTTCTTGCCGACGGTGACGGTTTTCCCGTTCTTCTTGTCCGTTTCGATCATGGTGTGGTCATCCACGATTTTGATATTCACCGTATCGTAGTAAGGATGGCCTGAGACGGGATGGTCCTGCCCATCTGCTTTGACAGAAATCGGTGGTACGCATGTTTTGCATTCAAACGTGCCGTTTTGAAGCAGATAGACATCCGGCTTGGTTGGGAACTGCGCGGACTGCACGTCGACCTTCCATGTGCCATCGAAGCCGCTTTGGGCGGACGAGGGCAGCGGTGCCATGAACGCTGCGAATAGAGCGACGAAAATCAGCTTTCTCATTCCTGATTCCTTTCAGCGGCAAGCTGTATTTGTTTGGAGGGGCCCTGACCGAGCGGGAATGTACACCTCAATGAAAGAAGTTGCAATCGCGAGAACCGGTTTCTGTAGTGGCGCTCAAAGTGCTGTGCTAGAGTTTTGCCGATTCGCGATCTTTCGACACTGCGGGCGTTGACGCGCGAATTCCGTTTTCTGCCTCGAACCAAATTCAGGCAAAACCGCCGGCTGGAAGCCGGCGCTAGAAGAGCGTCGCGCCAAAGCTGTGTTGCGGGAAACAAAACGTGATTGAACGAGTTCGATTGCTGATTCGCCGCACGCTCTACGGGCTGCGTGGCGGATTCCTAGTTCGCCCGCTGGCGATCGCGCTGATTCTCGGAGGGGTCGGCGCGCTGCTTTCGTGGTTCGAGGAGCTGCATCCATCGATCGGCGACTGGGTGCCACGCGTACTTTTCCTCTCGCATGGAGATCCGCAAGTCGCGCAGGTGATTCTGGCCGGAATCGCGGGCTCGATCATGACGGTCGTCTCGATCGTGTTCGCGATCCTGCTAATGACGCTGACGCTTGCGTCGATGCAATTCTCGCCGCGAATCATCGTCAGTTTTTCGCGCGATCAGGTGACGCAGTGGACGCTCGGCATTTTCCTCGGCACGTTTCTCTACTGCATGGCGGCGCTTCCCGCGGCGCATGCGCTGCCGCATCCATTCGCCCCCATCATTACGGTCATTGGAGCAATCCTACTGGCGATCGTGTGCGTCGGGCTGCTGCTATTTTTCATTCACCACATTTCACAGGCGATCAGCGTGAATCAGATCGTGGATCGCATTGCGTCTGAAACCGAACGAGCGATCGACGAGGTGATGCCGCTTGCGCGCCGGCCCGGCGGCCTGGAAGTGGGAAGCCAGGAGGATCCGAGCACATGGGTGGCGCCGATCTTGAGCGACGTTTCCGGCTACATTCGCTACGTGGATTTGAAACAGCTCCTAGCCGTTGCGACGGATCACCATCTTCGCGTCCGGCTGGTGAGACGCGTAGGGCAGTTTGTGCCGGCGGGAGTTCCGCTGCTGATGGCAAACAAAGCGGAGAACATTACGACAGAGAACAGAGCCGCGTTTCGAGCGGCATTCGATTTCGGGCCGTCGCGCACGCTGCAGCAGGATATCGAGTTCGGAGTGCTGCAGATTGTCGACATCGCGCTGAAAGCAATTTCGCCGGCAGTGAACGATCCGACGACCGCGATCAGCTGCGTCGATCAGCTGAGCCGGCTATTGATTCGTTTCACGGCGCGACAAATGCCGGACGCGATGCTTTACGACCTGCAAGGCGTGCCACGCGTGAGCATTCAATGGATCGACTGCGAGCGACTGCTCGATTCGGCGTTCGAGCAGATTCGGATGTACTCGAAGGGTGACGTTGCGGTAAGCCTGCGATTGCTGCGGGCGCTTGGAGACATCGCTACGGCCGGCACGGACCCATCGTTGCGGCAGGTGCTGTTCGAGCGCGGCAGACGGGTGGTCGATGGGTGTGCCGAGAGAATTGGAGCAGAGGAGTTGAAGCCGTTGATGATTCGGCTTACCGCGCTAGAGAAGCTTGACGGAGGGCCGGGCGCAAAGGCGTCCTAAAAGTCCTAGAAGCGGGGCAAAACCGAAGGTGCCGCGCTGAAGTCCGCGGCGCTACATTCAAATCTTGGACGGCGAACGCATGGCTAATGCTGAATAGAATTCAGAGCAGTTGTGAAGGGGGAGGACAATGACAGGTCCATTGAAGAAAATCCGGCGGATTGCGACGGAAGAGGCGTTTTCGATTCCGGAAGTCGCAGCGGCGTTGCGCGACGTGGCCCGCGCTCCGGGCAACAGCCTCGATTTGACGCTGGTCAAGCGGATCTACGATGCGAAAGCGGACGACGTGCAGGCGCGTCTGCTGCCGCGGCTGCTGGATCTGGAGAACGAGCGACTGCGCGACATGGACGAGAACGGCGTGGCGATTCATCTGCTGTCGCTGACCGCTCCGGGCGTGCAGATGTTCGACGCGGACACGGCGACAGAACTCGCGGCGCTGGCGAACGACCGGCTCGCGGAAGTGATCCGGCGACATCCGACGCGATTTGCGGGGCTCGCGACGTTCGCGCCGCAATCTCCCAAGCGCGCGGCCAAAGAGATGGAGCGCGCGATGAAGACGCTGAAACTTAACGGCTTCATCTTGAATTCGCACACGCACAGCGAGTATCTCGACAATCCGAAATATCTTCCGATTCTGGAGGCCGCGGAGGCGCTCGACGGCTGCATCTACATTCACCCGCGCGCGCCGTCGGACGGGATGGCGGAGCCGTTTCGCGAATACGGGCTCGACAGCGCGCAGTGGGGCTACGGCATCGAGGTGTCGACGCACGCCGTCCGCATGATGGTGGCGGGCGTGTTCGACCGCTTCCCGAAACTGAAGATTTGCATCGGGCATATGGGCGAGGCGGTCCATTTCTGGCTGTGGCGGCTCGATTACATGAACAAGAATGCGCAGAATCGTGGCGCGGCGCCGAAGACGAAGCTCGCGCCGAGCGAATACTTCAAGCGCAATTTCGTGATCACGACGAGCGGGCAGGAATCGCACCTGGCGCTCGATTTCTCGATCAAGGCGCTGGGAATCGATAACGTCCTGTGGGCGATCGACTATCCGTATCAGCCGAGCGCGCCGGCGGTGGCGTTCATGGATTCGGCACCGGTGACAGAGGCGGAGCGGGAGAAGCTCTATCACGGCAACGCGGAGCGAATATTCCACATTGCCGCGGGCGCGGCGGCGCAGGCGTAGGAGCTTGCGCTCGGTTGCCGGGGCTAAAGCCCTCAAAATTTAGGCCGAGCTTTTCGCGGGCCTACCCTTCGGCAGGCTCAGGGCAAGAAGGCCCGCGCTTCCACCGCAATGCGGCCGCAATCGACTGAAAAGCTGATCTGCGCAGTCCGCTAGCGTGAGTGCCGCGCTAAAGGCCGCGGCGCCACATTCAAACCCCGAGACAACCGCTAGCCTTAGCAGAGCCAAGCAATATCGCCGGGCACGGTGAGTTGCGCCCGTACAAAGAAAAAGCAGATTCCTCGGACCGGCCCTGGTCGGGCCGGCCTCGGAATGACAGAATAATTTTGTCGCGGTTGATATCGCGGCTGAAGCCGCGACCCACAAGCCACTAAGCGTTGCGCGTGGCTTCGAAGAGGAACCAGATGCGGCGCTGTGTCTCGTCGATCCAAGTCTCGATGAGGCTGGCGGTGGCGACATCGTTCGCGTCGTCGCACAGGCCGTGGGCCTCGAGCAGGCCTGTGACCAGCGCTTCGTTATCCTGCCGGAGTTCGCTGAGCATATCCTTCGCGTCGACGAATTCGGCGTCGTTGTCTGCGATGCGATGCAGTCGAGCGATGTGGCCGATGGAGCGAATCGTCGTGCCGCCGATTTTGCGGACGCGCTCGGCTATATCGTCGGTCATGGCGAAAATTTGTTCGGCATGCTCGTCGAGGAGCAGGTGGTAATCGCGGAAGTGCGGGCCGCTCATGTGCCAATGAAAATTCTTGGTTTTGAGATAGAGAGTGAAGACATCCGCGAGGAGTGCGTTGAGCGCTCCGGTAATTTCCTTGATTCCTTCGGGGCGGATGTCGGACGGGGTCGCCAGCGAGTTTTTGCGCCGGTCTTTCACTAACGCTTTCTGGGTGGATGCCATTTTCAGCTCCTTTCCGGGTAGGCTTCTCGGGGTCGGGCCAGCATCATACGCTGGTTCCAGTTGGATGCGCCAACGCGAGGCGGAGACGCAACTTTTGATGCCGTGACGGAGTCAGTAGCGGTAAAAGAAATAGGCGGACATGGCGAAGCCGATAGCGATGACGAGCCAGCGGACGTGCTGCGGATTCATCTTCTGCGCGACGTAGGCGCCGCCATAGCCCCCCGCCGCAGCACCGACCAGCATCAGCAATCCCGGCGGCCACGCGATCACGCGCGCCCAAATGAACGTCACGATCGCGACGCCGTTAGCGACGCTGACGAGAACGGTCTTCATTCCATTCATCGCGTGGATGTCTTCCATGCCAAGCACCGCGAGCAACGACAAGACGAGGATCCCTGTCCCAGCGCCGAAGTAGCCGACGTACATGGCGATCACGAGTTGAAGGAACAGGCCTGTGAGGTAGAGGCCGCGAGGAAGTTTGTCGCCCGGTGCGTGGCCGGCGCGCATGCGGACCCAAGAGGTGATGCGTCCGCTGAAGACGAAGAGGAGCGTCGCGATCAGCAACAGCCAGGGGACGAGATGCATGAAGGTCGCGGGCGGCGTGCGAAGCAAGATGAGCGCGCCGAGAACGCCTCCGATGACGCACGCAACGAGAAGCGAGGGGAGCAAGCGGCGCGCGTGTGGAGTGAAGGCGTTGCGATAGGCGACCGAGCTTGCGACCGTGCCGGGCCAGACGGCGACGGTGTTGGTCGCGTTGGCGGGAATCGGCGCGATGCCGCTGAAAAGCAGCGCGGGAAAGGAGATGAAACTGCCGCCTCCGGCGACTGAGTTCACGGTGCCGGCAAGGAACGCCGCGAAGAACAGGAAAATCGGGTGGTTGATGTGCGGAATGTGCAAGCGAAAGAATACCGTGGGCGCAAAGGGATGTCATCCGCGATTGCGAACCTAGGCCAAATAACGCGGAAAAGTATGGTTGGTTGCCGGGATTGGGGCGATTCGATATATTGGGACCGAGAGGTGGGGACGCGGGAATGAGCGACAATCGGGCTGTGTTTGCGACCATCGAAGAAGCGATCGAAGAGATTCGGCAGGGGCGGATGATCGTCCTCGTCGATGATGAGGACCGCGAAAACGAAGGCGATGTGACGATGGCGGCGGAAAAAGTGACGCCCGATGCCATCAACTTCATGACGAAGTTCGGGCGCGGGCTGATCTGCCTTTCGCTCACCGAAGACCGTTGCGAGGAGCTCGACCTGAAGCCGATTTCGCCGCGGAACACGTCCGCGTTTGGCACGCCGTTCTGCGAGCCGATCGACGCGCGGCGCGGCACGACGACCGGCACGAGCGCATGGGACCGCGCGACGACGATTCTGGTAGCCACCGATCCGCATACCAAGCCGGAGGATTTGGCGCGGCCGGGGCATGTCTATACGCTGCGCGCGCGGAAAGGCGGAGTGCTGGTGCGCGCGGGACAGACCGAAGCGTCGGTCGATTTGGCGCGAATCGCGGGGCTCGAGCCGTCGGGCGTGATCTGCGAAATCATGAACGAGGACGGGACGATGGCGCGGATTCCGCAGCTGACCGAATTTTGCCAGCAGCACGGGATGAAGCTGGTCACTGTGGCGGACCTGATTCGCTACCGGATGCAGCACGAGCGCAACGTGCGGCGCATTGCGGAATCGGTGCTGCCGACGAAGTACGGCGATTTTCGGATGATCGCGTTCTCAAGCGACGTGGATCACGAGCTGCATGTCGCGCTGGTGCGAGGTGACATTGCGGATAATCCGATTGGGTTTACGACGGAGGATCGTCCGCCGCTGGTGCGCGTGCATTCGCATTGCCTGACGGGCGATGTGCTGGACTCGACCGTGTGCGATTGCCGGGAGATGCTGGAAGGATCGCTTGAAGCGATTGCGGCGGAAGATCGCGGCGTATTTGTCTACTTGCATCATACGGGCCGCGGATTCCGCATCGATTCCCGCACCGAAGAGGGCGAGGCGCTGCCAAGAATCCTTTATCACCACCGGGAGCACGCGGAACGGGAGCCGAGCGTTCAGCGCGTGATCCAGCATGAAAGCGGAATCGGCGCGCAGATTTTGAAGGATCTCGGATTGCGCAGAATTCGCGTGCTGACGAATTTGCCGCGAAAGGTTGTGGCGCTCAAGGGATACGGACTCGAGATTGCGGATCAGGTATCGCTCGCGATCACGTCGAAGAAGACACACCAGGTGTTGTAGTCAACGAGAATTAGGAACTCCAGAAAACCTCCGGGGCTAAAGCCCCGAACTCCATTGCGAACTCTTCCTCGGGGCTGAAGCCCCGCGCTTCCACCGAAAGCGAAAGGCAGATCCATCGCGTCCGCCAAGAAGGCTGGCGGACGATGCTTCCGAGCGGACAGGCAGCACTCAGCCAAGGATTGTCGCCCCTTCACAAAGATCGTTCAGGGCAAGCGGGCACGATATATCGTGCTCCTACGGTGGCCTCGACGCGCGGTTGAGGAAGATGGCTTGGCGTGAGTCAAGTTCGATTGCCAGGCACGACTGATCCCCTAGGCTCGACTAACCGTCGACCTGGGGGCCCTGCCAGCTGTGCCCGTACAGACCACCGCCTAGCGGGCGAAGACCAAGACGACAAACGAATCGGGGACGAGCGTCGGAAACGGACGCGGATTTTCCGGAGTCGGCGCGGGGCGCGGGCCGAATTGTCCGGTGACGAGATAGACTTCGTGCGTTTTTGGATCGACGGCCATTGTGCGCGCGCCCTGCTGCGTCGGCACGTCTTCGACGGAGCTGAATTTGTCCGGCGAATCCTCGTGCACGATTGAGAGAGTGCCGCTGCCGCATGAAGCGAAGGCAAAGCCGGTGCCCGGGTCGAAACCGTCCGCGTCGACTCCGGCGGCGATGGGCAGCGTGGTGATAACTTTTCCAGAATCGGCGTCGACCACGGCCATGACTTTGTTGCCGCAACCGACGAAGAGGCGGCGGTGCGCCACGTCGATCGCGAGGCCGGAAGGACCCTGGCAGGGATCGAGCGGCCAGTGGGCCATCACGGTGAGGCTCTTTGCATCGATTTCGACTTCTTCGTTTTTGTTTTCGATGTTGACGTAGACGTGACCGGCGCCATCGGCAGCCGCAAATTCAAGCTTGCCGCCGATTTGGATCGTGCCGATGACGATGGCGCTAACGGCGTCGACGACGGTCGCGGTGCCGCTGCGGCCGTTCATTGCGAAAACGCGTTTGGTGGCGGGATCGTAGATGATGCAGTCCGGGTTCATTTCGGCTTGCGCGTGGCCGATGACCTGAAGCGATTTAAGATCGAAGATGGAGATGGTGCCAGCTTGTCCGTTGGAGGTGAAACCGTTGCCGCGGTCGGGCGCGAGAGCGATGCCGTGAACACCGGGCGTGTCCGGAATCTCGCCGGCGATTTTTTCGGAGTCGACGTCGAGGACCATCACTTTGGTGCCGCGCGAGATGAACAGGCGGCGCGTCGGTGAATCGAACGAGAGGTAGTCCCAGAAGCCGTCGCCGCCGACTTTGATCGTTTTCACGAGGTGATAGCCGGAGGGGCCAGCCGGGGGCGCGGCGGCGCGGACTGTGCGAAGCGCAAGACCAAGAAGTGCGGCAAGCGCGACGGCGACGAAGAACAAGCCAAGCTTTCGGGCGAAATGCACGCTCCGTGAATTCATCGCTCCCCCGTGGAGAAAATTTCCAGAAAATTTTGCGGAGCCATCGTATGCCGGGGGGTGAGGGCGCGTCAAATGAAGGGAAGATGAATCGCCGATTCGATTCCGCTGACAGTGCAAGAGAGATTCTTCGACTGTGTGGCCGGACGCCCCGCAGGAGCGGGACTAGAGGCCGTCCGGCCACTTCGCTCAGAATGACGTGATGTTCGGTTTTCGGAAAGTCGGACGTGCGATGGTCTGCGTCGAGCCAACGGAAAAAGGCAAAAGCAGATTCCTCGGTCCCGTCCAAAGGCGGGCCGGCCTCGGAATGACAAGTCGCTTACTGCGGGGCGGGCTTTTTGGGCGGCGCGATGAAGACGTAGGGGCGGATTCTTTCGAGTTTCGATTCCGAGATGCCGCGGATGACGAGCAGGTCCTCGACGCGGCGAAACGGACCGGCCTTCGTGCGAAACGCCACGATCGCTTTCGCGGTGGTAGGCCCGATGCCGGGAAGTTGTTCGAGCTGATTTTCCGTGGCGGCGTTGAGATCGACCGAATGAAGCGGCGGCGGAGTTTTCTTGGGAAACGCCGGGCCAGCCAGGACGAAGAACAGCAAAACCAATCCGAGCACCCAAGGAACGTGCGTCAAGCGGCGGTTCGTCATTTCCAAAGCCGCGGAGAATCTTTGAACTGGTCTTCCCCTAGGAACCGGGTCTCGCTCCGGCTCCAATCGAAAAGGATTCTATGGCCAATCAAGAAGCCAACGATCACGAGCGCCAGCACGTCACGCCATACCCCGTGAGGGCGCAGCACAGCAAACAGCAGTATGCCGAGCAAGGCGACGATGAGCAGAGTCCACGCTAACTTCTTGCGCCGGCGGTTGTCGCGCCAAAGATCGGCGTTTACTTCCTGTTGCATGTTGGTTCGGGCCGATCGCCGTTCTAGTTAGGAGACCGCGTTCCCTTGCGCATCGTACACCGTAACGGGGCCGAAGAGAGCGGCTTGCTCGCCGATCTGAGAGCGGTCGCCAACGACGACGATCTGGGAATTGGCGGAATCGAAATGGCGGCGCGCGGCGGCGAGAACATCGTCCGCCGTGAGCGCGTGAATTCGCTCGCGGTATGTTTCGAGGTAGCCCTCGGGCAATTGATCGAGATAGACCGTCGAGAGCTGGCCGAGGAGACCGTCCTGCGTGGCAACGCCGAGAGAAAAGACGCCACCCAGATAGTTGCGCGCGCTATCGAGCTCTTCCGGCGTGACCGCGACCGAACGCATGCGGTCCATTTCATAGAAAATTTCGGTGAGAGTGGCGGCAACGACTTCGTTGCGCACGGCCGCGCGGACCGTGAAAAAGCCTTGCTGGCGCAGCGCGGTGACGCCGCTGCCCGGGCTGTAGGTGTAGCCCTTCTGCTCGCGGATGTTGAGGACGAGCCGCGAATGAAACGCGCCTCCGTAGATCGAATTGGCCAACGTCAGGCGATACCAATCGGGATGGCGGCGGGTGATCGCAAGATTGCCGGCGAGCACCTGCGTCTGCACGGTGCCGGGCCGGTCCACGAGATAGACGCGGCGGCCGGCCTGATACGGCGGCGCGGGCGATTCCGGCTGCGGCGGCTTCGGCGCTTTCCAACTGCCGAACGTTTTTTCAACTTGGCCGAGCATCTCCTCGGTTGCAAAGTCGCCAACGATGACGAGGAGCGATTCGGCAGGGACGTAATGCTGCTGATAGAACTCGACAAGCTGCTCGCGGCGAAATGCGGCGACCTGCTCCTCGGTGGGCGCGATGATCGCGTAGGGATGTTCGCCGAAGAGGACGCGGCGCATGCGCTCGTTCGCGAGAAAACCGGGCGTGGTGCGCTCAATTTTCAGCTCTTCGAGACGCTGGCGGCGCTCGCGCTCGAATTCGTCGTCGGGAAACGAGGCGTTGCGCGCAAGATCGGCGATGAGCTCGAAAATGCCGGAAGAAAACTCCGCCAGGCCCGAGACTGCAATGGCGCTGGAATCAGCGCCGGAGCTGGTGCCGAGGCTCGCGCCCATGCGGCGGAGGTCTTCCTCGATCTGGCGGCTCGAGCGCGAAGCAGTGCCAGTGCGGACGACGGTGGCCGTGATTTCAGCAAGCCCTGGCGCGCGATGCGCGACGACCGCATTGCCGCTGCGGAAATACAGCTGCGCAGAAATTTTCGGAAACTCGCGCGACTCGGCGAGAACGAGCTGAAGGCCATTGGAAAGCGTACGAACCATGCGCTTCGGCCAAGCGACCGGACGCTCGGGCGCGAGAGCGGGCGGTGTGGTGCGGCGCGAAACGGAGGCGGTGGACGTGCTCGGCGACGTCATTGTGCACCTCCGGGATTCACCGGGCGGCGGAAGAGCACCGCGCGGTTTCGCGGCACGAGATATTTCTTCGCCACAGATTGGATCTGTTCGGGCGTGACGGCGAGGAATCCATCGAGAATCGTGTTGATGCGCGCGGGATCGCCGTCGAATAGCGTGAAGCACGCCAAGTAGTGCATCAGGCCGAAACGAGGCATGTAGGAGCCCATGCCGCCTTCGAGCATCGAGTAATAGTCGGCGCGGAACTTCACTTTCACGGCGTCGAGCTCATCCTGCGGTACGCCGCTATGCTGCACGGCCTCGATTACTTCATCGTAGACCGCGACGGTGCCCTCCGATGTGAATTCTGGCTTGTGAAAAATGCGCGAGACCATTTGCGTGGGGCCGTTGGTATCGAGCAGATCGACGCCGCCTTCGGCATCCACGGCAATCTGCTCTTCAAGCACCAGCTTGCGATAGACGCGGCCGGCGCGACCGCCGTGCAGAATGCGGTCGAGAATACCGACCGCGTACCAATCGGGCGTTTCGCGCTGCGGCATGGTGTAGCCGATGGCGATGGCGGGAAGAGGGCCGAGCTTTTCCGGCACTTCGCCGCGACGCTCTTCGGTTTGCGGCGGCTCGGTGATGTCGGCGCGCGGCGGAAGCGGCTGCGCGGAAATGTCTTCGAAATAACGTTTTGCCAGCGCGAAGGCTTCGGCGGGATCGAGATCGCCGAGCATCAGCAGCACAGCATTGTTGGGCGAATAATACGTGCGGAAGAATTGCTGCACGTCGGCGAGCGTGGCGGCGTCGAGATCGGCGAAATCGCCGTAAAAATTGTGCGCGTTGGGCCAGTTGCGGAACGCTACCGGCGGCAGGTCGAGCCACGGGAAGCCGCCATAGGGCTGGTTGAAGACGTTGACCCGGACTTCTTCTTTGACAACGTCGCGCTGATTGCGGAGATTTTCATCGTCGACTTTCAGCGCGCGCATGCGATCGGCTTCGAGCCAGAGAACGCGCTCGAGGGCATTCGACGGGACAGACTCGAAATAATTGGTGATGTCGTAGTTCGTGGTGCCGTTGAGCAGGCCGCCGGAGGAATTGATGAGGCGAATGTGCTCCATTTTTCCGGCGTTCTCGGAACCCTGAAACATCATGTGTTCGAAGAGATGGGCGAAGCCGCTGCGTCCGCGCGGTTCGAGCCGAAAACCGATTTGATAATAGACGCCAACGGTAACGAAAGGCGCCGAGCGATCCGGCGATGCGACGACGCGCAAGCCGTTGGTGAGCGTTGTGTGTTCGACGGGAATGTGAAGGTGCTTTGCGGGTGCAGCCAACTCGTTAGCCTCCATAAAGAGTGATTCTTCAACTGCGCGTCACGACGTCCCACAGGAGTGGGACGACCATACACGTCGTGACGCTCCGCTCAGAATGACGATGCGTCACGGACAAGCGATTCAAGGCGCGGCAAGCGCGCGGTTGATCTGTTTCAGCGCCGCGCGCGGATTCCTTGCGAGGACGCGGCCCGAGAGCAGCGCGAGCGCTGCGTACGCGTCCCGAATTTCGCGCGGATAGCGGCGAAGCGCGCGCGTATGCTTTGCGACGATCGCGTAATCGCCGCGCGACAGAGGCCCGGTCCAAGCCGCGCGAGGCCCGATGCGCTCTATATTATCGAGGATTTGCCGCGCCAAAGGTAAGAGCGTTTGCGTGGCGCGGGATCGCGTGAAGCCGATGCCGATAAGCAACTGCAGGCCGGCTTCGATCACGGGATAGAGGCTGCCTCCGGCCATCACGGCTGATGCGTGGTAGATCGGCTTGTCGCACGTAGCGATTGGAATGGGAATTCCGCCGAGCGACTTGGCGATCGATTGGGCGACGCGTCGGGCCTTGGCGTCGCCCTCGATTGCGAAAATCACGCCGCGCAAATTCGGGATGATGGCGCCGCCGAATGCCTGCATGGGATGAAGCGATCCGGTTGCAGCGCCGCGGCGTGCGAGCGGTGCGAGCGCGGTGCGGTCGAGAGTCGCGCTTGTGTGCAGAGCGATCTTGCCGCGCCAGGCGGAGCCGCCGAGTGTCGCGAGAGACTGCGCGAGGGACGGAAGAATGTCGTCCGGAGTCGAGAACAGGATTAGTTCGGATGCGAGGATTGCGGCGACCTCAGGGGCTAAAGCCCTTCTTCCAGAGGCACGCTTTTGTCGGAGCTGAAGCTCCGACCCCCTAAACGGCCTAGCGAGTTCCGGGGCTAAAGCCCCTTCAAGGGCAGGACGCTTTTCGCGGGGCTGAAGCCCCGCGCTTCCACCCAGGCGAGGAAAGATTTTTTCCGCGGCGTAGGGCGTGCCGGCGCCGATGGCGCGGATGGCGGCGCGGGCGGAAGCGGCCGAGCGTGTGACCACGGCGCCGATGCGCCAGCCGCGCTCGCGCAGACGCTTGCCGAGCGTTTTGCCTACGCGTCCTGCGCCGATGATGGAAACAGTGCGTTTCATCGAGCGTGTTAGCATAACTTGGAGAAGGATTTTCGAGCGGAGAAATTGCTTTGCACGTTTTCTTCACGGCTCTTTTGGGTTTCGTCGCGTTTTTGTGGGTCGCAGAATTCGTAGTCCTGGGGCGCGGAGTGCCGACGCTTCCGTCTGTCGGCAAAATCGCGCCTGCGGCGGACGCCGATTGCCCGTCGATTTCAATTCTGTTTGCAGCGCGCGATGAAGCGGAAAAGCTGCCGGGCGCGCTTGCGACGATGCTTGCGCTCGACTATCCGCGCTACGAGGTGATCGCGGTCGACGACCGGTCGGCGGACGGCACCGGCGCGATTCTTGAAAAGGCCGCACGCGAAGACGCGCGGCTCAAACTGGTGCGCCTCGATTCCCTTCCCTCGGGCTGGCTCGGCAAGCCGCACGCGCTGCAGCAAGCGTATGAGCGATCGAGCGGCGAATGGCTCGTCTTTACCGATGCGGACGTGCATTTCGCGCCGGATGTGCTGCGGCGCGCTGCGGCGCTGGCGAACGCGAAGAACTGGGACCACATGACGCTGATGTGCAACGCGAAGATGTTCACGTTCGGCGAGCGCCTGGCGATGACATTTTTCGGGATGGCGTTCATGATCGGCACGCGGCCGTGGGAGGCGAGCAACGCGCGCGCGGCAGGATACTCCGGCGTCGGCGCGTTTCAGATGATCCGGCGGAGCGCGTACGAAAGGCTGGGAACGCACCGGCGGCTGGCGATGGAAGTGGTCGACGACATGAAGCTGGGAAAACTCGCGAAGGAAGCGGGCGTGCGGTCGGGCGTCGGCAAGGCGGGGGATTTGGTGAGCGTCTACTGGCACGCGGGCGTCGGCAACATCGTGCGCGGCGTGACAAAGAATTTTTTCGCAGCGACGGGATACAACTCTTGGGTCGCGGCGGCGCAGGTGGCGGGCGTACTGTTGCTGTGCGTGCTTCCGGTGGCGGCGCTCCCGTTTGTGCACGGCTGGGCGCTCGTGTTCGCGGGTATTGCGACGGCGCTGCCAATCATCGCGGCGGCGGGAGTGGCATGGGAACTGAAAACGCCGCTGTTTTACGCGCTGACGTTTCCGATCGGGGCCTTGATTTTCGCGTGGATGCTCGCGCGGTCGACGATTATTACGCTGTGGCGGGGCGGGATCGAATGGAGAGGGACCTTTTACCGGTTGGAGGAATTGAAGCGCGGGGTTGTTTGAGGCGCGAGCGGCAAGACCAAGCTCGGCTCGGTAATGTAAGCGAATTCACTTCGATATTGACAAAGTAAATAGCGTTTTATAGACAGTACACGCCAGCCGGCCACTACTGACGCGTCGCGGCGTCAGGGCCTGTAGCTGTCCAGCCGAATCCTGCAGACGATCGAAAGGAGCCTTCCATGTCGTTCACAATCGATACCCAGATTACCTGCTACCTGCTTCCGCAAGACGGTCCCACGGCCTATGCGGAGTTTTTGAAGAATCTGACCGACCCCGGTGAAACGTGGATCATCGCGTATGCCTTCACGCTGCAAGACATGGTTCACGACCTGCTCGCGGCGTTTAAGAAGGGCGTGCCGCTGCACCTTTACCTCGACTACTCGCAATACAAGAGCGGGAAGACCACGGAGGACCCGCTCGTCGAGCAGTTGGTAGATGCGGGAGTGGAAGTGACGGTGGGGACGTCGCCTGCGGGCACGGAATACATCTGCCACACCAAGGGGATCGTTTCGGACGCGGCGAAGGGCGGGCAGCTTTGGTGCTGGGAAGGATCGGTGAATTTTTCGCAAAGCGCCTGGCATCAGGTGAACACGGCGATGACGTTCAGCTCGCAGGAATGGCGCGATCAATTCGTCGCGCAGTTCGAAGCGCTGCGGAATTTCGCGTGGGCGAATGAGGCGGACTTGCAGGTGATGAAGGCTCCGCCGCCGGATCTTGGCGCGGCGCCAGCGGCTGCGCGCAAACGGTATGGCTTGGCCCCTGCCGAGCCGGGTGCGGTCGCTGGAAAGGGCGGGCACGCGCCGAAAACGAAAGCAGCGCACGGGCGAAACCCGAATTGATGACGCATTGCGCCCGGTCAACTGGAACGCGCGCGGACGCTCATGCAATCGAAGATTGCGACTAAGTGGGCGGGGGATCGCATGGAGCCGGACGTTATGTCGGCCGAAGGAGTCGAGACATTGAGTGGTTAGGCTGCCTCAGGCACGTGGCTCAGCGCGGGCTGACGCGGCATTGCGATAAAATCTGACTAGGAACAAGACGCTGGAATAGAAAGTCATCATCCACATTCCCTCTCCCGGCGCGTCAAACGCCATGGCACCAACGTACGAAAATACGTCTCCCCACGAGCCGCGGTCTGAGCATCTCGGAAGTGTGTCGGCGAGGATTAACGGGATCCTTGAATCCTGATAGACGTCTGCGGAGACATCGGCGAGAAGTCGTTGTCCCGAATGGTGAAAGGCGAGGCCTTTCGCAAACTTCACCAGAACCCGATTTGTTCGCACCACGTCGAATCTGAGAATGGGCTGAGGCGCAAGGCCGATTTGAGCGGTAGTCATTCTGCTGATGATCTCAGTTCTGATTGAAGGCCTTCGATGATAGCTGCGGCGCGTAGCCTCCCATATGGGAGCGTCATGTCGATAATCGGCCACCATGCTGAGGTTGTTGCGGAAGTATTCTTCGTCACGGGAATAGGCCGTGTTGCAGTGGGCACAACAAGGCACTGTGATCAAATTATCTGGTCGTGGTTGAGGGAACAGAGACCTAGCAGGTACATGATCCCTAGTCGAAGCGCGGTTGTCGCATAGGTAGCAGGCAGCTTGATCGTGCACGCTCAGCCTCTGAGCGACTTCGCTCGTCCCACAACCGCACCGGACGCGGTTGCCGGCGCGTCGGTTGAGGAGATGACGCCGAGGTCGCGTTGCTTGAGGGCGCGGATGCGGTCACGCAGCGCGGCGGCGCGCTCGAATTCGAAATTTTTCGCGGCGTCGCGCATTTGCGTTTCGAGCTGCTTAATCACCTGCACCAGCTGCTCCTCGCTCGTTATCTCGCCAATCGCAGTGTCCTCCGCCGGTACCGTAATGTAATCCGCGTCGACAATTCGCGCGAGCTGCATATCGACCGATTTCACGATCGATTGCGGCGTGATGTTGTGCTCACGGTTGTAGGCCTGCTGCTTGGCGCGACGGCGGTTGGTCTCGCCGATGGCTTGGCGCATCGAATCGGTCATGTGATCGGCGTAGAGAATCGCGCGACCTTCAATGTGGCGAGCGCAGCGGCCCATCGTCTGAATCAGTGAAGTGGCGCTGCGGAGATAGCCTTCCTTATCTGCGTCGAGGATGGCGACGAGAGAGACTTCGGGCAGATCGAGACCTTCGCGCAGGAGATTGATGCCGATGAGGACGTCGAATTCGCCGCGGCGCAGATCGCGCAGGATGCGGACGCGCTCGAGCGTCTCGACCTCGGAGTGCAGGTAGCGGCAGCGCACGCCGATTTCGCCGAAATACTCGGCGAGGTCTTCCGACATGCGCTTGGTGAGCGTGGTGACGAGGACGCGCTCGTTGCGCTCGGCGCGCGCGCGAATTTCTTCCAGCAGATCGTCCACCTGGCCCTTCACCGGGCGCACTTCGACTTCGGGATCGACGAGGCCCGTGGGGCGAATCACCTGCTCGACGACAACGCCTCCTGATTTCGTCAGCTCGTAGGGCCCGGGCGTGGCGGAAACGTAGATCACTTGATTGGTGCGGTGCTCGAACTCCTCAAAATTGAGCGGGCGGTTGTCTAGCGCAGAAGGCATGCGGAAGCCGTAGTCGACGAGAGTCTGCTTGCGCGAGCGGTCGCCAGCGTACATGCCGCGAAGCTGCGGGACCGTCTGATGCGATTCATCGATAAAGAGCAAATAGTCCGAGGGGACGTAATCGAGCAGCGTCGGCGGGGCTTCGCCGGGCAGGCGCCCGGAAAGATGCCGCGAATAGTTTTCGATGCCGTGGCAATAGCCGATCGTGCGCATCATCTCGATGTCGAAATGCGTGCGCTGGACGATGCGCTGCGCCTCGACGATTTTTCCCTGGCGCTCGAGTTCGCCTTTCCACCAATCGAGTTCCTCGTAAATCGTCTGAATCGCGCGTTCGCGCTGCTCGGCGGGCAGGACGTAGTGCGTTTTCGGATAAACCGGCAGGCGCACGATTTCGCCTTCGCGGGATTTGATTTCGCCCGTGAGCGGGTCGATCTTGCGAATCGCCTCGACCTGGCTGCCCCAAAGCTCGACGCGGAGCGCGAAGTCCTCGTAAGGCGGATAGATTTCGATCGTGTCTCCGCGGACGCGGAAAGTGCCTCGGCGGAGATCTTCGGAGCGGTCGTACTGAATTTCGACGAGCTTGCGCAGAATCGATTCGCGCGCAATCGACTGGCCCTTTTCGAGCATGAGCATCATGCCGTAATACGCTTCGGGCGAGCCGATGCCGTAAATGCAGGAGACGGAGGCGACGACAACAACGTCACGGCGCTCGAAGAGCGAGCGCGTGGCGGACATGCGGAGCTTATCGAGCTCGTCGTTGATCGTGGCTTCTTTTTCGATGAAGGTGTCGCTCGACGGGAGATAGGCCTCGGGCTGGTAGTAGTCGTAGTAGCTGACGAAATATTCGACGGCGTTCTGCGGGAAGAAGGATTTGAATTCGTGAAAAAGCTGCGCGGCGAGCGTTTTGTTGTGCGCAAGGACGATTGCGGGGCGGTTGGCCTGCGCAATGACTTTCGCCATCGTGAAGGTTTTGCCGGAGCCGGTGACGCCGAGGAGAACTTGATGACGTTCACCGTCGGTGACGCCATGGACGAGCTGCGAAATCGCCTCGGGCTGATCGCCGCGGGGTTCGTAGTCGCTCGCAAGCTTGAAATTCATGGCGTGGCGGCCTCAGCGCGCAAAATGCGCGGTGCAGAAACTAACTATTATAGCGCACGCTAGCTAAGGCTTCAGCTGGACCAGCGGAATCGCGATTTGCGGGTCGCGGAAGCCGTTGGTATTGGGCGGAAGCTGGCCCTTGACCATGGCGATTTCGTCGCAATCGTGGAGCTTGGGGCAGCAGACGCAATCCTTGTAGATCTTGTCGGGCAGCTCGGCGCGACGGGCGGTTTCGAACCCGAGATGTGCGAAAAAGCTGGGCGTGCGCGTGAAGAGGCAAACGCAGTTGACGCTGTGGCGGCGCGCTTCGTCCATTAGAGCTTCGACCAGCGCGCGGCCAGCGCCACGAGATTTGTCTTCGGGCGCGACCGCGATCGATCGAATTTCGGCGAGGTGCAGGCCGTACAGGTGGAGCGCGCCGCAGCCGACGATGCGGCCGTCTTCTTCAGCGACGACGAAGTCACGGATATTTTCGGCTAGCTCGGCGCGAGTCCGAGGCAGGAGCGTGCCGGCGTCGGCGTAGGGCTGGATGATGGCGTGGATCTGTTCCACGTCGGGTAGGACGGCGTTGCGGGTTTGGATCACGGGATACCGAAAGAGAATAAATATGCAGGTACACGCATTATTATTCTACGTTGCCATCGTAGCACAGAATAGCACTTTACGGCGCGACAGAAGGCGTGGAATCGAGCGAGATTTCGGATTGCGAGTGGACTTGGGCGTTGCGCGCGATGCTCGAGCTGGTGGCGGCGCTGGTGATCTTGTAATCCATCTGCTGGTCGCTCGTTTCGATCGAACGGACGAGCAGACCTGATGCGAGCGATATGTAGTTGAGGCTCTCGCCCGAACCTGTCCATGAGCCGGAAGTTCGCAACCCGTTGCGGAGGTAGTCTTCGGGCGTCGCGTCGCCGTGGACCGCGCCGGAGCGGGAAATTTCGAAGCGCGACAAAATCACCGCGCAGGATTCGAGCGCCGCTTTGGGCGCTGGAGCGGATGGGCCGCCGGCAGGCGACGAGTCGCACGGTTCGTCGCGGAGATAGGTCGATTCGACACGCCAGGCGAGACCTGTGAGCGGGGCGCCTTCGACGGGACGCTCGCTCTTCCATTTCTGGCTGATTTCGACGCCGTCCGCAGGAAATCCGCCAGCGGTCGAAAGCGCGCCGAGCCATGAAAGTGCGGATTGACCCACGGAGCGATCAGCGGGAGTCTCCAAACCCTTGATGTCGACGAGCTGCCCGCTCGGAGCGATCGTGAATTCCACCGATTCCCCTTTGAGGCGGGCGTATTGGTCGGACGCGGAGGGTTGGGCAGGGTCGAGAGCGTCGCTCTGAGATTCGGCGCTGGATTTTTCGTACGTCGCGCGAAGCCGGACGGCGCCGGAGCCGTCGCTCGAAGGGGCAGCGAGGACGTCGAGGCGCACGACGAGATGGATCGTCAACGTCGAATGCGTGCCGCCCTCGGGATTGACGATGGGGGTCGTGGTCTTGCCATTCGTCGTCGTGGTTGATTCGATGCGGTAGCGGAGCGTCTCGCCCGGAACGTATCTGGGGATCAAGTTGATGCGCTTCCCCGAGGCGGCGAGCGTCAGTATCGAAGTGAGCGCGAGGGTGCCAAGAACGAATTTCCGACTCATTAGCGGGTGCGCCGAGGCGAAGCGGCAGAGACAGGCACAAGTTGAGGCGCGGCGAGCGTTCCCGTCAAACGAAATGGCGAGGCGGCATTGGACGAGGGCTGTGCAGCGGATGTCGGCTTGAATCGCAGATCAAGAGCGCCCGAGAAATCGACGGTGCCGGAACCGAGGAGAGCGCGGTCCGGCGATTGCAGCGCGAGATTTTGGAATTCAATTTTGCGCTGGCCGCAGGAGAATTCCGCGGTGGCAGTCGAATAATGCAGCGTTGTCGCGACGGCAGAAGACTCGGCGGCCGCGCCGGATTCATGCACGCTCTGCAACTTGAGATCCGCAAGACGCGCAGTACCCTGACAAGAAAGCGAATCGACGAGATCCGAACGAACGGCACCGCGGGCGGCGAACGAGATGCTTCCGGAAGCGGAGCCAGCAGAAATTCCACGCAGATTCGGCAAATCGGCCAGGAGCGCGGCAACGTCAACTCGAGTGAAATCCAAATCGGCGTGGTACGAGGGAACGGCCAGCAGGTTCGCTTCGAGGGAACCGGAGAGCTGGCCGCCGGCCAGTTGACCAACCCCATCTTTGAAAGTGACATGCCGGCCGGCGATTTCGAGACTTCCCTGCAGATGCGAGACGGTAAACGGCGCGAGACTGAAGCGGTCGACCGCGACGCGGCCACTGGCGCGCAGATTTTCAGGCGTAGCGCTTGCGGCCGTGCGCGAATTCAGGAACGGCAACATGCGGTCGAGGAAACTTTCACGCCAGCGCGGATTGAGCCAGCGGTCAAGAGCTGTTGAGGAGAGACGATCGGCCGACAGCGTGAAATGCCACGGCTCGGCGGGATCGCGCCGGTCGAGCGTGCCGTCCCAGCGCGCGTCGAACGCCTCGGCCGACGCGAGCTTAATCTGCCGGGCGCCCGATTTCAATTCGATGCGAGCATTGACTTGCTTTATCGGGAGATTCAGAAAGGGCGCGCGAAGCGACGCGCCGTCGGCTGATTTTTGGGGAGAGCCGAGTTCGATCCAGCCATCCGGCTGGAGCATCGAAGCGGCGAAACCCGCGCCGAACGCGCTTTGCCAATGCAGATCGCAAGCGGCGGGTCCGGCAATTTCCCAGCTGCGGGAGATGTTCCAACCGAGCGCACTGGCGATGGCGACGAGATCGCGGATTTGGTTTGAATTCCCCGAAATGCGCCAGGCGGGAACGGCGTTTGCAGATCGTCTGGTCGTCGCTTCCAGGCGAAAAGAACCCGCAGGCGCGCTCGACGGGCCCCAGGTGAGGTTCACGGGAAGCATCGACACGGATCCGTTCTTGTAGCGAAACAGCACGCGGCCCAAATGTGCGGATTCCCGGGGCGTGGCGCCAGCGAGATCGAGTCCTTCGCTCGAGATAGAGGCGTTTACGATTCGCGGCGGCCATGCAGCGAAAGCCGCAGTAACTTGAGCCACGCCCCGCATCGAAACGCCGTCCGCGACGCCCGCGTAAAATGCGCGAACCCACGCCATCAGATCGCTCGCGTCAATCTGGGCCGTGGAAAAAATGACGTTCGGCGGCGAAATCGTGCGCCGCGTGCGACGCGACTCGCCGCCCCAGGAGAAGCCGCCGTTGGCGTCGAGACTCGAGTGCGGGGCCTCAATTCTCGCGCGAGTCAAAGTCACAACGGAATCGGACGGATTCCAAGCCAATTGAGCGATCACATTGAGAGACGGATTGTCCGGCCGCTGGGCCAGATTCCAACGGTGGAGCTGGCTGAGCTCGAAGCGTGCATTCGTAGTCCAGCCATCGGGGGTCGCGTCGTCGGTGCGGACGCCAATCGAAAGAGCGAGCGCGCCGCGGATGCCAAGATCGTCGTTGCGGGCGAGGCGGAGAACATCGGAAAGCGAAGCATCGGTCCAGCTAATGTTGAAAGCGGCAGGACGCAGGCGCGACGAGGTGCCGCCGACGTCACCCGACAGGTGGAGCGTGCCCGCCCTCTGCAAGAGTGCAGCGGCGCGCCAGGGAGTGGCCTGAAGGTTGATGCGCCACCGGCCCGGGCGGTCGGTTTCGACCGTGCCCGCGACGCCGACGAACGCGAAGGGCAGCTTTTCGTCTTCGAGTTTGAAATTGATCCGCCCCCCTTCGACCTCGATACGCCGAAAGCGAGTCGCCATCGAAGGCAAAACGGGGCCAGGATAGGTGCGCGGCGCGGACAAAACTCCCGGATGAGGAAGCCATTCGGCGAGGTTCCAGTCGCCCACTGAATTGCGGACGAGATTCAAGCTCGGGCGATTGAGAGAGAGAGTGCCAAATTCGATTCGGCCGCGCAGCAAGCTGCGCCAATTGAGGCGAACGGCCATCGAGTCCGCCCGCAGGGAATATTCGGCGCCGAAGCGGGGATCTTCGCCAACCGTGACCGAGCGCGCTTCGACGACCGGGCCGCCCCAGAAACTGAAAGCATAGCTGCCGACTTCGACCGGACGCCCCATGGCCGCGGCAATCTGCGCGGTCAGGAGGTTGCGCAGGCGCGTGTGATCGATCGCGAGCGATACGCCTTCGGCGAGAACCCAGACCCCGACGAGCAATACGATTACTCGCGCCGGCCAGCGGCTCCATACGCGCGAGCGCGACGGTGCAGGCTCGACGGAGCCGGCTTGAGGGACGGATTCGACGTAGGTGCCCGACATGTTGAATTTGGGCGAAGCGAACGGCGCGGCCGATCTAGTGCACGGCGCGCAACATCCGGTGCCAGCGAGTCTCGCTGGGAAGGTGGAGAAGCGCTCCGGCGATCCCGCGAAGCGATCCGAGGAGGCTGCGGTCCGCGTAGTCGTCCGCCGTTGCCCGCACCGACCAATAGATCAAAATCGGCCGGCCTATGATCGCACGGCGGTCGACAAAACCCCAGTAGCGACTGTCGAGGCTGCTCTCGCGATTGTCGCCCATGACAAAGTAGCGGCCGGGCGGGACGACGAGCTCGCCGTCGCGAATGTAGCTTTGAATTTGAGCCGCCCACTCGGGTCGCAAATTCATCGCCAGGAAATGGCCGGGCGGAGGCGGAAAATTCTGGCTCAGCGGATCGTAGGCGGACGGGTCGTGATAGACGTACGGCTCGGCGACAAGCGTGTCGTTGATGTAAAGCTGCTGATCGGCGAGGCGGATACGGTCGCCCGGCAGCCCGATCACGCGTTTGACGAAGTGGACATGATCGTCGTAGGGAAAGCGGAAAACGATGATGTCGCCATGGCGCACCGCGCGGTAGGGCAGGAATTTTTCGTACCACGCGCCTGAGCCTTCGAAAATGAATTTGTTGACGAGCAAGTGATCGCCGACCAGCAGCGTCGGCTCCATCGACTGCGATGGAATCTTGAAAGCCTGGACAACGAATGTGGTTCCGAAAAGGACGAGCAGGATCGTGACGAGAAGCGACTCGAGAAAATCGACGAGGGAGCCTCGACGCACCTCGACGTGTGGCGGAGTGGAACGAATCTCTGCGACATCGACCGATTCCGGGAGGGTGGTGTTGGTTGCCATGAATCTGATTTAGGCGTGCTCGCCGTTCGACGAGAGGCGATCGAGCGCTCCTCGCGCCGCGGACTGTTCGGCTTCCTTCTTGCTGCGGCCGTGCGACGAGGAAAGCTTGCGGCCGCTGTGCCAAACCTCGACTTCGAACGTTTTCTGGTGCTCGGGGCCCGATTCGCTCCTTACTCGATACTCTACCGTGCCTAGGGCGCGTTGCTGAAGCCATTCTTGCAGAGCGGACTTGTGATCGGCACGGTCGAGGCCATCCACTCCTACTTCAAGCGCCGGGAGGATGAGCGTGCGCCGCAAAAACTCGGCGGCCGCCGGAAGACCCGCGTCGAGGTAGATCGCGCCGACGATGGCTTCGTAGGCATCGGCAAGAAGGCGCAACTTTTCGCGTCCGCCGGTCTTCTCTTCCCCCGGGCCGAGGCGCAGATGCACGCCGAGATTCAGCCGGCGCGCTGCCGCATGAATGGAACTGGCGCTGACGAGCCGCGAGAGACCCTTCGAGAGTTTTCCGGCGTCCCAGTGATGAAATGAATCGAAAAGCTGCTCGCTGGCGACGAGGCCCAGCACGCGATCTCCCAGAAACTCGAGCCGCTCGTTATCGATCCCTTCGCTGTTTTGGCGGTGCGACCGATGGGTGAGCGCGCGTTCGAGCCTCTCGGGATGAGCGAAGTGATGCCCGAGAACTGCTTCGATTTCCCCGCGCTCCTCATCGGTCATGACGAATTCGCTCTTCTAGGCTACCGGACCTGTTTTTTCGCAGCTTCCGCGCTTTGCTTACAGCGATCCTGCAAGGCACCGGGAATTTGGCCGCAGCGATTGAAAGCATCGGCCGCTTCGGAATAGCGGCTCAAGCTTTGCAGCCCGATTCCCAGAACAAACAGATCGGCGGGATCGGGGCTGGCGGAGCTCTGCGTGGCTTGCTGAAGCTCCTTCACCGAATCGTCGGAATCCTGGCGCCGGAAATAAACGAGGCCGAGTCCGCTGTGGGCTTGGGACAAGAGCGAGGTTTTCGACTGGGCAAACTGATCGTCGGTCATACTCGCCGGTTTCGCCATCGTGCCGAGAAGTTCGATCGCATGCTTTTCGAAGCGCTCGGCTTTGTCGAGATTCTTGGAGGCATCCGGATCGCTCGGATCGAGAGAATGCGGAATGACCCAGCCGATGGTGACGAGAACCGGCACATCGTCCGCATTAAGTGCGAGCGCCTTGTCGCCAGAGTCGTAGAAATCCTTCCAGTCCTGCTTCACGTAATACGCCTGAGTGAGGCCGGCGTAAACGGACTCCGCATAACGGCTGCTCGGATACTTTTGCAAGAACGCCTGTCCCAATTGAATCCGAGCGTCGGCGTCATGTGATTGCGTATTGTAGAAAGACTTGTACGCCGCCTCCTCCTGCGGATCGATTTTCGGAGCAGTCGGAGTCGCTTCGAGCTGGTGCTGCTTTAATTGATCGTTAGTCGAGTTCTGCTGCTCGATTTCCGGCACGAAATTCGGATTGGTGCCGTTTTGCGCCACGGCAGGACCGCCGAGAGCCAGGCTTGCGGCGAAGGCGATTACCGAAGTTCGAATTCGAGATCTCAATACGTTGTGGTTCACTGTTGGTGTCCTTTGGTTAGTTTTTTGCGATACGCGTCACCTGGTAGCCGACAATTTCCTGGTGTCCTCCGCGCCCTGCTGGCACTCTTCCTCGTTCCGATGGATATCTTTTCATTGCTGCGGTTGCGGATTGTCCGCCGGGCGCTCGGGCGGTTTATAGGCCGTCTCGACGCCGCTCTGAGCCGCTGCGCGCGCCGCTTCAGGAGCTCCGTCGACACTCAGAGCCGCGCGGTACTCGGCCAGCGCCACGTCGCGTTCATCTTCGAGATCGTGGATGCGGCCTAGATACACGTGCGACCAAGACACGATGCCCGGATCGATCGTCCGCGCCGATCCGCGAGAATCCGGCGCCGCCGAACCCTGCAACGCTACGATCTTCTCGAAAAAGCCGCGAGCGCGATCGGCGTCGCCGGAAAGAACCGAGGCGATCGCGAGACCGTAGAGCGCGCGCGGCTCGTCCGGATGCTTTTCCAGCACCGCTTCAAAGGTGTTCGCGGCAGCGGCAACATCCTTGCGCGCAATCTCCCGGTCACCCTCGTCCAGCAGGCGATCGACGTCCGACCGAGGCGTCATGCGGATTTCGCTATGCTCGTCGGTTGCGTGCGCACCTTCGGCGGGAGCAAATGCGAAGTTCTTGAGGCGTTTCTGTTCGGCATCCACGTCAATCCCTGCGATCAAATCCGGGAAGTAATACGTCATCGAGGGTTCGTGCCGCTCGAACTTCATCAACTGCGTCACGAACGGACGAACCATGATGAATCCGGATGCGTCGGCATCCTGCAGCGCCGCTTCGAGCTTTTCTGCGGGCAGATGACGCAGCCGCAATTCGACGGCCTTGATCAGGCACTCGTCGGAGAAGGAAACGAAATCATCGCGGTATTCGTCCGGCAGGCGGGGAGCGCGGCCCGCGACGCTCAGCAGATCGCGCCGGATATCGACCGAAGGGCGGTAGCGAATCACCAGCGGATCGATCATGAAATGCAGGTAGGCGTGCCGGATCGAGTCTGCGCGTGCATCCGCGTCGTTGCCCACGACGATGGCGTAATTGTTCCCGAAGTTGCGGAAGTTCGTACGAGCCCCGACGAGCGGCTCGACATAGACAGTAAACGTGCGGCCCGTCGACGGTCGCTCCACCTCGCGCAGATACGCGTTGACGACGGTGACGATATGCCGGAGCGTGGGCCGATAGCGAGCGATGGCGGGCTGATACTCGGGCTGGATCCGGGCCCAGCGAACGTCGAGATGAGCTTCCTTGTAAAACGCGGGCAGCAAGCCTTGAAACTCTTCGATCGAAAGCACGTCCGGCGGCAACAGTTCGCGATCTGTAGTGAATTCGAAGCCGGGAGCGGGGCCGATGGTCAGCGCCAGCGTGATGTAGCGTGAAAGCGTTTCCGCAGGATTCGCAAATGCGTGGTCGCGATAATACTGACGCACTGCGTCAGTAGCCGACCCCTGCATCTTCAGAAGATCGCCACGGAGAGCAAGGCGCGCCGGCATCTCGGCCAGCGTGCTCTCGTCCGCATCGAAGCCGGCGGCATCCAGCGCGCACATAGTGGCGAAAATCTGCGGGCTCGCCTGAACGGTGATGCCGAATTCGTCGGTTTGTGCTTTCAGCAGGGTCGCGCCAGCGGCGAAGAGAGCTGCGAGAAACACGACGGCGAAAAATGTCTGGGCGAACTTTCCGATGGAAACGCTTTTCAACAGTCGAACCCTGGATCCGGTTCCGTAGGGCGGGTACCTAAGTTCCCCCGATTTTCCTGTGGGCGTCCGGAATCCCCACCTGCACCAAGACTCTAGCGAGCGAACTGGAAGGAGTCAAGAATCGGCAGGTGATCGGCAAGGCGCTCGCGTAGCCGCGATCAGCCCCGAACGCGAACCTCGCTGAAATTGAGCAGGACTCTCCCCCCGCCCATCGGACGACCGAAGCCCAACTGTGGGCGGAAGCGCGAGAACAGGAGCAACTGGTCGATCTGCCTCTGGACTGCCGCGTTCGTCGGACCGGAGAGAATCTTGTAGAAGACGACTTGGCCTTGCGCGTCGAGCGTCGCCTCCAGCAGCAGAGCGCCGGAACCGCCGCGAGAGTCGGGCTCAGAGATATCCGAGACTGGGAACGGAGCCAAACTTTCGAGTTGCGCGGGCTGCACGAGATTCAACGGCAGATCGTCGACGCTCGCACGCGCAGGCATGCCGACCAACATGCCTTGCGTGACAAACACAAAAACCGCGATCGCAGTGAGAACGCCGCCGGTCGCCGGAACCGCCAGGGGCCTCAGGATATTCTGGGACATCAAGCAGAAACGCGCCCAGAGTTCGCCGGGATTTGCCCACGAAGACTGCTTGCGCGAAGCCTGCACTCGAATCCGCACTGCCAAATCGGCGGGCGGCATGACAGGTTCGACCGTGGCCAAATGCCCGGCAAGCAGGCGGTACCGTTCAAGTTCCCGCCTGCAATTTCCGCAGGAATCGAGATGCCGGCGCAGGTGGGCACGTTCGCGCGGACGAACGGCTCCGTCCATATAGCCCGGCAGATGCTGTTGGGCTTCGCGGCAGTTCATCGGTCGTTTCCCTGTGACACAGCGTTTTCGGCGTTCAGGGGCCCGGATGCTCCCACGACCTCGGTGGGCGCGACAAAATGGATTTTCTCATGCTGGCGGGCTGTGCCGTGGCTCGCGTGACTCTGCGCTGCATGAGAGTGAACAGGGGCGGCGTGCAGAAGCGGGTCGAGTATTTCCTTCAACAAGCGCCGGCCGCGCAGTATGCGCGATTTCACAGTTCCGACCGACACCTCGAGAACTTCTGCGACCTCTTCATAAGACAGCCCCTCGAGATCCCGCAAAATCACCGCGCTGCGAAATACAGTCGGCACCTGCGCCAGCGCCTCGCGCACTTTGCTCTGCATTTCGTGCGTCGCGCACTGCTCGAACGGAGTCGCCTCGTCATCCTCGATCTCGTGGACGGAGCCGTTTTCTTGCGCCTCGGCATCGATGGAAACCTGCTGCCGGTGATGCCGCCAGCACCATCGGCGATGGTTCAGCGCCTGGCGCACCGAGACGCGATAGAGCCACGTCTTAAGAGAACTGCTCCGGCGGAACCCGCGGATGCCGCGGAAGACGCGCAGGAAGACTTCCTGCGTTACGTCGGCTGCGTCAGCGGAGTCGGAAAGAATTCCGTAAACCAGGTTGTAAACGCTGGAATGGTAGTAGGTGACGAGGTAGTCGAATGCCGAGTCGGAGCCGGCCTGCAGATCGGCGACCAGCTCTGCTTCATCGCGTACCCACGACAGGCTTTGTGCCAGCTCAGCCATTGGTTGCGCCGCACTCCCGGGCCTGTTGCTGCTATCCCCTTTAGACACCGTTCGCACGGTTATGTTCCTAAGCATAGCAGAAAAATCCACGCCGGGAGATGCTACCAAGGTACCAGCAGAGCAGGACTCGACGGGCGAGCAAGTTATTCTGCTTCAACGCCTTACGGGATCCGTGCCAGCGTGCCATGCGTTGGGCGGGCCCGAACGCCTAGTTGAGCCGAGCCTCTGCCTCCGCGATGCTCGCGTAGGTATCGAAGAGAGGCTCAACGCCGGTGATCTTGAGAACATTCCGGACGCGGTGGTTGAGCCCAACAAACGCCAGCCGGCGGCCAGCCTTGTTGCACGTGACGAAAGCGCGTACCAGCGCGCCCACGGCCTGCGAATCAACGGAAGGCATCTCACTCAAGTCGATGATCAGCCGGGGCGCAGACACGGCCGTCACGGCATCCTGAAAGGCATGAGAAGTCGAGTGCGTGATCGGACCTTTTACCGTCAGGATGTCGATGGCGCCGCCCAAACCCGACCGGCGATCGACGTGAAATGAGTCAGCCGACATGGCGGGCATTCTAGCGAAAATCATCTGAGGAAAACAACGGCGGTTGTAGCTCGCCAGGCCGTAGCTCGAGATTGGGGGATCCGCCTACGCCCTTTCGGCTACGGCGCGGCAGCCTTCGCTTCGCTGACGCGAGCGAAGGCTGGTGGAGCCGAAGGGATTCGAACCCTCGACCTCCTCGATGCCATCGAGGCGCGCTCCCAACTGCGCCACGGCCCCACCGGAGATGAAACTATACTAGCACGAGATGTGCAGCGCGAAACGCGGCTCGAAAAAAGCCGGGTCGAGAAAGCGATTTCAATTAGAATACCCCGCCGATGCCAAAAATCACTTTCCTCGGCGCGGCACGCACCGTCACCGGCTCAAAATATCTGGTAGAAGCAGAAGGCAAGAAGCTGCTGGTCGATTGCGGACTCTTCGAAGGATCGAAAGATCTGAAACAACGAAATTGGGACAAGCTGCCCATCGATCCCGCCTCGATCGATTGGGTGATGCTGACGCACGCGCACATCGATCATACGGGCTATTTGCCCCGGCTCGTCCGCGACGGCTATCACGGGCCGATTTATTCCAACGCGGCAACGCACGAACTCTGCGCCCTGCTGCTGCCTGATTCCGCGCATCTGCAGGAAGAGGATGCTGCCTACGCAGCGAAGAAAGGTTACAGTTCACACAAGCCCCCGCTGCCGCTTTATACCGTCGACGAATCGAAGGCAGCGCTCGATCAATTCCGCGTGGTCTCGCGTGTGGAGAGCTTTCGGATCAGTCCGCAATTTTCGGTGCAGCCGCATGACGCGGGGCATATTCTCGGCTCGTCGTGGCTCGAGCTCGCGATCACGGAAAATGGCAAGCAGACTGTCGTCGTTTTTTCGGGCGATGTGGGGCGCTACGACCAGCCGATCTTGAAGGACCCGGAATCGCCCACCGCCGCCGATTATCTGCTGTGCGAATCCACATACGGTGATCGCGATCATCCGACCGGGTCGGTGGAAGATGAGCTCGCCGATGTCGTCAATCGCACAGCGAAGCGCGGCGGGGCCGTGGTAATCCCGTCGTTCGCCGTGGGTCGCACGCAGACGCTGATGTATTACCTCCGCAAGCTCGAAGAGAAGCAGCGAATTCCGCATCTGCCGGTGTTCGTGGACAGCCCCATGGCAATCAACGTGACGGGCCTGTACGTGAGCCACCACGAAGACCACGACGCCGAATTCAACGTGCTAGAAAACACGGGCAATCATGATCCGCTGAATTGCCACGAAGTCCACATGACCCGCACCGTGGAGGACTCGAAGAAAATCAACGACGTCGTATCGCCGTGCATCATCATTTCGGCGAGCGGAATGATCACGGGCGGGCGCGTGCTGCACCATCTGGCAAAACGCCTTCCGGACTCACGAAGTACGGTGCTGCTCGTGGGATATCAAGCGGAAGGATCCGGCGGGCGCGCGCTGCTCGACGGCGCGAAGTATCTCCGCATTCACGGCGAGGAAGTGCCTGTTCGGGCAGAGGTCGTCGAAATCGCACAGCTCTCGGCGCACGCAGGGAAAAGCGAACTGTTGCGATGGCTTTCGAAATTCCAGGCGCCGCCGAAGCAGGCGTTCCTTGTGCACGGCGAGCCTGTGGCGCTCGAATCGTTTCGAACAGCAATTGCCGCGCAGTATCACTGGCCAGTGACGATTCCGGATTATTTGCAGACGGTTGAGCTCGGAGTTTAAGCCGCCCCAAAACCAAGATGCCGAGCTAAAGCTCGGCGCTACATGAACACCTCGGAAGAATCCGTCCTCTGACTGTGGGAATAATTTCGAATGCAAGCCTACTTGGGGCGAAGTTCGGCGAGGCGATCGGCGGCGGCTTGCAGGGTCGATTCCTTCTTGCAGAAGGTGAAGCGGACGTGCGTCCGGCCGTCCGCGGGATCTTGATAGAAGCTTGATCCCGGCACCGAAGCCACTCCTATTTCTTTCACGAGGTACCGCGCGAACGCGACGTCATCGGGAAAGCCAAACGCGGAAATGTCCGTCATGATGTAATAGGCTCCGCGCGGCTTGAAGCAGCGAAATCCAGCGTTCGTAAGAATCCCAAGCAAACGGTCGCGGCGGATGAGATATTCGCGCGCGAGATTCTCGTAATAGCTAGTAGGCACTTGCAGCGCGACGACGCCCGCCTCCTGCAGCGGCGCGGCTGCGCCCACCGTCACGAAATCGTGCACCTTGCGGATTGCGCCGGTCACTTCCGGTGCGGCGATCGCCCAGCCCACGCGCCAGCCCGTGACGCTGTAGGTCTTCGAAAGCGCGTTGATCGTGATAGCGCGGTCGCGCATGCCGTCGATCGTGGCAAGGGAGATATGGCGCGCGCCGTCGTAGAGCATGTGCTCGTAGATTTCGTCGGTGATGCCGAAGGCGTTCCAGTTCACGCAGAGATCGCGAATCATTTCGAGCTCGGCGCGCTCGAACACTTTCCCGGTCGGATTATTGGGCGTATTTAGGATGATCGCCTTGGTTTTCGGGCCGAACGCGGCGGCCAGCTCGTTGGGATCGAACGTCCAATCGGGCGGGCGCAACTTGACGAAGCGCGGAGTGGCTCCAGAAAGAATCGCGTCGGGGCCGTAGTTTTCGTAGAAGGGCTCGAAGACGACGACTTCATCGCCCGGATTGATGATCGCGAGCATCGCGGAAAGCATCGCTTCCGTCGAGCCACAGCAAACGGTGATTTCGCGTTCGGGATCGACCGAGACGCCCTGCGTGCACAGAAAATTCGCGGCGATGGCGTCGCGGAATTTTTTCGCGCCCCAGGTGATGGCGTATTGATTGACGTCCGCGTCGATGGCTGCTTTGGCGGCGTTCTTGATTTCGGCCGGGGCGGGGAAATCGGGAAAGCCCTGCGAGAGATTCACGGCGTTGTGCTGAATCGCCAGGCGCGTCATTTCGCGGATCACCGATTCGGTGAACTGCTCCGCTTTGACGGAAAGTCTGGGGCTAGTGACCGCCGTTGACGCGGGCGCTGCGGGAGTCGTTTTCAGAGCCATAGAGCCGGCGATAAATCTCCGTATTGCGCGCGATGATCTGGACGTACTGTCGCGTCTCGGTGAATGGAATCGAGTCGACGAATTCGGCCAAGTCGCGATACGTCTGGCCGTTGGTCCAAAGCGTCACGCGATCCTCGCCCGCATTGTAGGCGGCGAGCGCCGCTTCGACGCTGCCGAATTGCTTCTGCAGTTGCGCGAAGTAGGCAGTTCCGAGCCGCACATTGTAATCCGGATCGGTGAGCCGCAGGCGAGAATATCCGATCTTCTGCTGCCTGGCCAGCAGGCGGGCCGTTTTCGGCAGAAGCTGCATCAGGCCGATCGCATTTTTGCCGGAGCGCGCGTCGGGATCAAACGCGGATTCCTGATGGATGAGTCCGGCAACGAGCATCGGGTCGAGCCCGGCGCGGGATGACCATCTCTCGATCGGCGTCTGAAACGGCAGCGCGTAGGCAACGAGCCAGACGTCGCGCGGCACAAGCGAAAACGGCTGCGATTCGAGCTGTGGAAAAATCTGGCGCACGGTGACGATCGCCGCTCCATAGCGTCCGGCGGAGGCGGCCGTCTGAGCAGCTTCGAGGAGCAGGCGAGGTTCGCTCGTGGCCGCGTATCCGGCGCGCAATTCGAGCTCGGCGGATGAGTCGAACGCAATCGACCGAAGCGCGTCGGCACGCGCCTCGTGCCCAACGGCGGCGGGAGGAATCGCGCCATCGAGTTTCGGAATCGCCGACACAGGCGGAATCTCGGAGATCACGTCCGAAACCTCTACCGGTCCACCACCAAGAGCGCGGAGACGCTCGGCGCCCAAATTCTCGAAATAATTCTGCGGGTAGCGCTCGGCGAGTTTTGTGTAGTAACTGCGCGCGAGTTCAGGTTGCTGCGTTTCTTCGGCGAGGCGCCCGAGCCAATAGAGCGCGTCTGCAGTGTAAGGTGATCCCGGAAATCGGCGCAGATGCTCCTTCAGCGAGTCCGCGCAACCTGGCTGGCGCTTGAGGACCGCCGTCCACGCGACGCGCCATTGCGCCGAAGTTGCGTCGGGCGACGCAGGATAATCATCCACGATGCGCTTGTAGTAGCTCGACGCGCGATCGCGGTCGAGCTGCACCCAGTAATAATTTCCAGCGAGGAACAACGCCGATTCGGCCCACTGGCTTTGCGGCGCTCGCGTCGCCACCGCTTCAACGGCCGCGACCATCTGTGCTTCGACGCTCGCGTCGCGATAGTAGCCGGCAAGCGCGTAGAACCGTTCGGCGTCGACGTCCGGTTCGTTGATCGTCATCGAAGTCAAATCGGAGACGCCTCCGCCCAAAGCGACGCCACATTCGATCACGCGGAGTTGGGCACGTTCGCGATCGGCGCCGGAGAGCTCCGAAATGACTTCGGCGTATTCGTTGCGCGCGTCCCGCCAATCTTTTGCTGCGAAGAGCATCGCCGCGTGCATCACGCGATCGCCGAGCGGGAGCGCCGGGAAATTATCGCCCAAAGAGCCGCGGAGGAAGTTGAGCTTCACGCCGGCTTGGCGGGCTTGATCGCCGGTCGCGAAGCGCGTGTAGACGGACTGGTAGTCGACGGCCGCTTCGGCCCGCTGGTCGAGATGTTCGTGCGCTTCGGCGCGAAGCAAAAGCAGCGCGGGCCGCTGAGACGTCAGCGGAGAGGCATCGAGCGCGGCGACGGCTGCCGCAGGACGGTTCGAAGCGATCGCCGCTTCTCCGAGCGTCTGGAGAGCTTGATCTGCGATGACCGAGTCCGGATAGCTCGCGAGAAACTGCCGGAGCTCGGTAACCGCATCGGCGCCGTGGCCGAGCGCGAAATCGGTCGCAGCAGTCCAATAGAGCGCGTAGTCGGCGAGCAGCGGATCGTTCTTGGCGCGCGCGAGCCATTTGAGAGCCAGCGCGTAATTGCCCTTGGTGTAATCGTAGTAGCCGAGCGCAAGCGCCGCACGCATGCCGAGCACGCCGGCAGATTTTTGCGAAGCAAACACGCGGAGCTGTGCGTAGGCCTGCGCCGAGTGCGAGTCTTTGAGACCGCGAGAGAGCTTCTCAAGTTGGCCCTGCGTGAAGGCGGGCTTGGCGGCAGCAGGTTGTTTGGAAGCCGCCGGAGTCTTGGCGGTGGCGCCCGCAGCGCAAACCGAACACACCGCGGCGAACGCGCCGAATGCGGCAAGGGGCCTGACGAAGAACCTCATCACAGGAATTCTAATGCCGCAGCGCCGGGGAAGGGTAGGGGTACTCTCCGAGAGTTTCAGGATCCCCCTCGCCCAGAATTTCCACCATCCATTTGTGGAAGTAATCGACGGGATGGTCTTGAATCGCACGGAAACGCCGGTCGTACTCTTTGCGGGCCTTATCGAGATCGGTTCTGAGTCTGACACAGACGTCTTTGTGTTCGCGCCCAAGACGAACGTCCTTGGGCCTCAAAAGTTTGATGTCTTGCATGGCCACTTTGGCCACGCGATTGGCGCGGCGATGCAACTCCTGCTGATCCGCCGGAAGGCTGGAGATGTCAAAGGCCGGAGCTTCGACTGCGGGCTCAGGTTCGGGAGCGATTTCGGGCTCAGGCTCAACTGCCGGCGGAGGCGGCTCAATAACAGCGACGCGGGCAGGAGCTTGCGCGCGCGGTGCGCCTGTTTCCTCTGCGGCCTCGGACCACTCGGGCTCGGGCGCTTCCTCTTCGGCTTCGACCTCCGCTTCAGCGACAGCTGCGGCTGTGGCTGCCGCATCTTCGTCGGCGCTCTGGCCATCGCGAGGCTTGAGCGCCACCGCCACGAAATTGGAAAGTACCGAGAGGCCCGCTGCAAGCGCGGACGCAGCGGTCTGGGCGCGAAGCATTGCCGGAAGGGCGTTGCTCGGGCGGCTCGACGAGCAGGCCGCGACAAGGTCGGCGTAGGCCTGCTGAAGCTCGTCGGCGGTCCGCTGGAGCGGGACGAGATTATCGCGCAGGGCCCGGGAAACGGCCTGTTCCAGAGCTTGTTCGAGCGATCGCTGGCGCTCTTTCACGCTTGCTTTCAAGGGATTCCCCGCTATCAAGCGATTATGGAAACGCTATTGGGGGGTGTCAACTGACATTCAGGAAAGGAGTTCCGAGTTTGCAGCATAGGGCCGCGCGAGCCCTGTCCCGCGAGAGGTTTTTCTTGCCTTCCGGGGCCGAGGTCCGTATCTTCGCAGCCGTGCTGACAGCCGACGCGGTACGTAAGTTGCTGAAGCTGGAGCCTCTGCCGGTTGAGGGCGGGCTGTTCGCGGAAACCTACCGCTCGGCGCAAAGGCTGCCGAAGGAACTGCTGCCGAAGTGCTACTCGGGCGAGCGGCCGCTAGCGACGGCGATCTACTACATGCTCACGCCGGACACTTTTTCGGCGATGCACAGGCTAAAGGGCGACGAGGTCTATCACTTTTATCTCGGCGATCCAGTTGAGATGCTGATGCTGAAGCCAGATGGCTCGGCCGAGGCGATCTTGATCGGGCAGGACCTCGCCGCGGGTATGCGGGTGCAGCACAAGGTCTGCGGACGAACGTGGCAAGGCTCGCGGCTCGCGCCCGGCGGGAAATTCGCGCTCATGGGCACGACGATGTCCCCTGGATTCGATCCCGCCGATTTCGAATTGGGCAAGCGCGACGGCTTGAGCGCCGCGTATCCGATGTACGCGCCGCTGATCGCGATGCTGACCCGGTGATGTGCGAGGATTCAGAGAGTTTTGAAGTCGACGTGCTACGTGGTTGGGTGAATTCTCAGACTAGGGGGGAATGGATGAAGACACTCGGTGGACTAGCTGCAATCTTGCTCGCGCTGTTTTGCGTCACGGCAGTATCACAGCAATCGCAAGCACAGGCTGCGCCGTGCGATCGTGCGTGCCTGATCCAGACAACCAACATCTACTTGGCCGGGCTCGTCGCTCACGATCCCACGATCGTGAAATGGGCGCCTGAGGTGAAATTCGTGGAAAACACAGTGCCGATGAAGCCCGGGGAAGGTCTTTGGAAGACCGCATCGGCTATCCCGACGACGTTCAAGATTTACGTGCCTGATCCGGTGGCGCAACAGATCGGCTTTCTCGGCGTGATGCAGGAAAACGACCGGCCGATCGAGCTTGCGCTGCGCTTGAAATTCGTCGACGGTCAAATTGCGGAAGCCGAGCACTTGATCGCACGCAATCTCAGCGCGGCGAGCCTCGTCAATCTCGTGATCCCGCGGCCGGCGTTCTCGGCGAAGGTTCCGGAAGACCTTCGTTCACCGCACGACGAAATGCTGAAAATCGGAGCGTCGTATTACGAGGCGCTGGTCACCGCCGACGCCAACAACGCGCCGTTTGCGGATGATTGCGTCCGCCGCGAAAACGGGATGCAGACGACGAGCAATCCGCCGGCGAAGCCGGGGGCCCCACCGCTTCAGGTGATGGGCGCGATGGGATGCGAGGCGCAGTTGAAAACGCACACGTTTGACTACATCAAGCGCATCGAGCCGCGGCGCGTGTGGATCGCCGATCCCGAGACCGGGCTGGTCTTCGGGCTCTCACAGTTTCGCCACCCGATGGAGGAAAAGAGTCTAAAGATCGTCGGCGTGCCCGGCGTGGACACGGTGCCGATGAATTTCAAGCCGTTTGATTTGCCCGCTGCACACATTTTCAAAGTTAGTGGCGGAAAAATGCACGAGATCGAGGCGATGGGCGCCACGATGCCGTACAACTCGAAAACCGGCTGGGAGTAGCCGGCGACGAAGCGCACAAACTGACACCGTTTCAATCGTGATGCTGCATTTGGGCGAAGATGACGAGCCGCCGTGCGGCGCATCGGTCGAGCGTGAGGGAAGCGTACGTCCACCCTCGCGGGCGTGAACCGGGCAAGATGAATTTTTTCGTGCGATGCGCGGACCGGAGTCGATTCGGAAATCGGCTGGAGTGGGGCTGTAGGCCAGCCAAAGCGCACACTTCGAGGATACTGGAAATATTTTAGCGAAAAGCGCTGCGAACCCGCAACCCGTTTCGCTTCAACGCAAAATCGTCCAAGGAAGCCTGCCTTTAGTTCGTTATTTACCGGCTTACGTAGAGGTCCGGAAAATCCTTCTTCAGATTGGCGACTTTCGGCAGATCGTTGATCACAATGTAAGGATAATCCGGGTGGTGGACGGCGAAATCCTGATGGTAGTCCTCGGCGCGATAGAAACCGGCCATCGGCTGAATCTGCGTGACGATCGGATCCGAAAAAATCTTCGCCTGCGTGAGTTGATCGACGTAGGCCTTCGCGATGCGTAGCTGTTCCGGCGTCGTATAGAAAATTGCGGAGCGGTACTGCGTGCCGAAGTCAGGTCCCTGGCGGTTCAGCTCCGTGGGATCGTGCGCGACGGAGAAAAATATCTTCAGGAGCTGGCCGAAAGTAATTTGCGAGGGATCGTAAACGACTTCGACCGACTCGGCATGTCCGGTGGTTCCCGTGCTCACTTCCTCGTAGCCGGGATTTTTCACCGTGCCGCCGGAATAGCCTGCCGTAGCGCGCGTCACTCCCTTAACGTGCTCGAACACCGCCTGAATCCCCCAGAAACATCCTCCGGCGAATACGACAGTTTCGGTGCCCTTGGTTGACGCGCGAGCTTCGTCCGCTTTGGGATTCGGGAAATCGAAACCTTTGCCGGATCGGCTCCAGGCCGCCGCCGCGACTATCGCGAAACCCGCTGCGACGACGATCCAAGCTGATTTAACTGATCGCGTCATTCGCGAACCTCGCTCGGCGCGGAAGCCCAGGTCAGAATTGGTGGAGGCGGGGGGAGTTGAACCCCCGTCCGAGAAGCCTTGCCACCCGAAGACTACATGCTTATCCCGTTCCGTTGGGTTCGCCGGCGAAGCTCAGAACAGGCAAGACGCGCCGCCGACTAGTCCGATTGATCTCGCCGGCGCTCTACGGACCGAAGCGCGACGGCCAGCCTACTGTGTGACGCCTCATCCCAAACGCGCAGGCGACGCCTGGGGAGACGCGCTACCTACTTTTGGTTAGGCAGCGAGAGCCAACTGGGATTCGCCAGTTGATTTGTTCTGTCCTGTTACGGGCGGGCAGGCCCCGGCATGCCTTCGAGCCGCGACAGCTTCCGTCGAAACCGTGTCGCCCCCGATGGATATACCTATTTTATCATGCTTATCGCGCGGGACAGGTGAAGGCAACACGCGATGCTTACGTCGCAGGCAGGGCCGGGCGCATGGTGTGGTCGGGAATTGGCACGTGTTCGGGCACGCGGAAGCGCGGCTCGCTCTTCCCGGTGAAATCCAGATACAGCTTGTGCCTCAGGATCCACTCCGGGAAGTGGCCCATGCGGAGCAGCGGATATTTCATCGCATTGCCGAAGAGCTTCCGCCCAAGCAGGTAGTAATAAAATGGAATTCCCAGGTTGTAGACGAGGTGCGCCTTCTTCGAGCGATGGAAGAAATCCAAATTGTACCGCCAGCAGGTGAAGAAAAACTCCCATTGCAGGTCGGTGAGCTGATAGAGCTTCGCGCTCTCGCGCTTTTGCAGACGCGTGTCTTCGAGCGGGACGAATAGCGTCGGCACGACGCACCACTTCGCATCCTTGAGCGCGTGGAGCAGATCGAGCGACGCGCGCGTGTCCTCGGGCTTCTCGCCCGGCAGGCCGATGATCCACGTGCAGAACGGGAACCAGTTGTTGCGGTTCAGGATTTCCATGCCCTTCAGCACGACGTCCGGCCACTGCTCCGGCTTGAACGGGTAGCCCTTCCCTTTCATGTGCTCTTTGAAAACGCGCACAGAACCCGTCTCGATGCCGATGAAGAGGTTCTGATACTTCTTCTGCGGGTGCGTGGAAGCGGGATGCGTATGCACGCTCTTGTCAACGGCGAGCTGCAGCTCGGGCAGCAGATTCGGCTCGACGACGATCGGCGCCATCGTGCCGTGCGTCAAGCCGATGTACTCGATGCCGGGCACGTCCGAGACGGACTGGAACAGCTGCTTGAGCGCGGGCACATTGGGCGCGAATTTCGGCCCGTGCTCGTAAAGGAACAAATCCTCGGTGACGAGCAGCGCAAAGTCCGCGCCTTCCGCGGCCTGTGTGCGAACGTTGGCGATGATTTGTTCGAGCGGCAAGCTCTTGCCCGCACGCAGCGCGACCGAACAGAACTGGCAGCCGCGTCCGCAGCCGCGCGTGATTTCGACTGCGCCGAAGGTCGAGCGATGCTTTAGATAGGGAATGCTATCGACCTTCGGGCTATGGCCTTCAACCTTGCGCGGAATCTCTTCGCCGCGCACCGCCGCTTCGAATAGCGGCAGCACGACCTCTTCCGATTCGCCGTCGACGATGCAGTCGATCAGCCACTCATCTTGCAGCCCTTTCTTATCGATTTGCCACGAGCCCGGCCCGCCGACGATGATCTTCATGTGCGGCTTGTGCTTGCGCAGGACGGGATGCAGGATCAGACGGCGAAATTCCTCGGCGTTGATTGGCTCGACGTCCGCGCCGTAGAAGTAGGCGTAAACGTCCGTCGCGAATGTGATGCCGAGCGGATTGTGCGCGTGGATGCCGACGACTTTCGTATCTTCGCCGACAAACTTATCAAGCTGATCCGCGTAGCAGACGACGATATCTTCTTCGGGAAATTTCTGCGCGAGCAGCGCCTCGATGACGCGCAGGCCCTGCGGGACGTACTTGGCTTGGCCGTCGGGCCATGTCTCGCCTTTCGAAGCCCAGGTCACGTTGAAAACGGACGCATACTTCGCCGGAAGCGTCGCGAGCAGCATCTGCTTCCAGGTGCTGTGCATGTGCTCGCACGATTCGGAGGTGCTTGCGGCTAGAACGATCCTTTTGCCACGCGACGCCATGGCCCTCAGCCCCACATTAAAATCACGCCCACCGAGCCAAAATCTTAGCACAGCCAGACGGGGGTTTTGCCAGCCCCGCGAATCTGACCAGCGGGTCAGTTTGCAGTATCGCCGCGCCTTCAAGCTTCATCGCGTCGAGAATTTCCGGAAGAGCGTCGATGCGATCTTCGATCAGGACTCCTGGCTAAGGTTTCAGGACTCCCTGACAATTGGTTGACATGCTAGGGCGAGTGCGTCAAGTTTGCCAGACGCGCGGCTAACCCCGGCACGACGGGACCTGCTATAGTCGCCTTTTGGCTGTGCCGCTGGCTACCGTCCGAGGGTTGTTGGGAACAATGGCGACGGAAGCAGGCGTAATCGGCAGAAACAGAAAGGAAGGGATCGGAAATGAGTACAAGACAGCCGTCACAGTCTCCCGCCCCCGACATGAACAAATTGAACGCATTCATCGGTCAGTTCGTGACCGATCTCGGCGCTTCGGTCCACGCAGGCATGGTGGTGATCGGCGAAAAGCTTGGGCTTTACAAGGCGCTCGCCGCTGGCCCGGCGACTTCCGCAGAGCTCGCCGCCAGGACCAAAACGGATGAACGCTATCTGCGCGAGTGGCTTTCTTCGCAGGCGGCGGGCGGATACATCACGTACGACGACGCGACGAAGAAGTTCAGCCTCAGCCCGGAGCAGGCCTTCACGCTCTCGGACGAAACAAGCCCCGCCTACTTGCCCGGTGCCTTTGAGCTGGCACTAGGCTCGCTCGCCGCCGTTCCGCGGATTGCGGAATCGTTCCGCACAGGCAACGGCATGGGCTGGCACGAGCATGCCGATGGCGTCTTTCACGGATGCGAGAAATTTTTCCGGCCCGGCTACGCCGCCAATCTCGTCACGTCGTGGATCCCGTCGCTGCAAGACGTCCAAAAGAAACTCGAAGCCGGCGCCAAAGTAGCGGACGTCGGCTGCGGCAAGGGGGCATCCACGCTTCTGATGGTGAAGGCGTTTCCCAAGTCCAAATTCTTCGGCTTCGACTATCACAACGGGTCGATTGAAGCCGCCCGCGAGTATGCGCGCGGCGACGGCATCGCCGATCGGGTCAGCTTTGAAGTGGCGAAGGCAAAAGAATTCCCGGGCAAGGACTACGACTTTGTTGCGGTCTTCGATTGCCTGCACGACATGGGCGATCCAGTGGGCGCGGCCAAGCACGTCCGGGAGTCGCTGGCCAACGACGGGACCTGGATGATCGTCGAGCCGTTTGCAAACGACCAGTTGAAAGACAATCTGAATCCCGTGGGCCGCGTCTACTATAGCTTCTCGACGCTGCTGTGCACGCCGTGTTCGCGGTCGCAGGAAGTCGGGCTGTGCCTGGGCGCGCAGGCGGGCGAGGCGCGCATTCGGGACGTCGTCACGTCGGCTGGGTTCAGCCGTTTCCGCCGCGCGACGGAGACGCCGTTCAACATCGTTTACGAAGCCCGGCCGTAGTTTGAGATGGTCGCACTGCACTCTCGCAGAGGCGGTCTTACGGGGAAGACTGCTCTATCGCGCTCAAACGAATGAGGGGTTTGTCATGTACGACATGAAAAGTCTGAGCAGGCTGAAAAATATCGAGGCCGGCGCGCCAGCTTGCAGCTAGTCCGGCTCCTAGCTTTCGATCTGCGCCACTCGAGCCTTCACGAGTTTCTTGACGAGCGCGGCCGGCACCGGCTTATCGAGCGGGAAATGTATCGTGCCTTTGGATGTCGAGTAGTCTCTTAGTTCGTGCTTGAAAGCCTCAATTGCAGCTGCTGTAGGAAATAGGCTGCAGTGGTCCGAAAACGCGGCATACCACACTAACACCTTCTTGTATTTGAACGCGGGGATGCGATAGCTGATGATCTCGACGGCATCTCGCGGCGCGACGGACCGTATCGCCGCGCGAATCTGCCTCAGCGCGCCGCGAGCAGGCTGTGGGGCGCGCGCAATATATCGGTCAACGTCATTGGCCGAGCCTAGGGTTATCGCGCCAGAACCGCGGCTTCTAGTCTTCGTTTTCGTCGTGGGAGCCATGCTACACCGGCTTCACGGAATCCATGAGGCCGAAGAAGCCTTCGGCGAGCGTCGGATGGATGAAGACCGCGCCCTTGAGAATCGTGTACGGCGCCCCGGCAAGCATCATGGCTCCTAAGATTTGGACGGTCTCGCCGCCTTCAATTCCCAGAATCGAAGCGCCGAGAATTTTGTCGGTTTCCCCGTCGATGATGATTTTCATGAAGCCCGCGGTCTCGTCTCGCTCGATCGCGCGAGAGACGTAGGCCATCGGGTACGTACCGATTTTCAGCTTCCGTCCTGAAGCGCGGGCTTCCTTTTCCGTCATGCCGACGCGCCCGAGCTGCGGATCGGTGAACAGCGAATACGGCAGGTAGCGGTTCTCGATGCTGAGATTTTTCCCCTCAATGATGTTGGCCCAGAGAATCTGGTAATCGTTGTAGGAGATATGCGTGAACGCGGGCCCGCCCTTCACGTCGCCCAGCGCCCAAATTCCCGGCGCGCTCGTTTCCATGCGCCCGTTCACTTTGATGTAGCCGTTTTTGTCTACCGCTATGCCGGCCCTTTCGAGACCGAGATCATCGGTGTTCGGGCGGCGGCCCGTGGCGCACAAAACGTGAGAGCCGGAGACGGTGACGGTGCGGTCGCCTTTCGCGACGGTGATCGCGATTTCGCCGCCCTGGTCTTCGATTTTCGTCGATTTCGCCTGCAAATGAAATTCGATGCCCTCCGCCTCGAGCGCCTTCTGCAAACCAGCTGCGACGTCCGCATCTTCGCGCGCCAGCAACTGATCGCCGATGTGAATCACCGTGACGCGGCTGCCGAATCGGCGGAACATCTGTCCGAATTCTAGGCCGATGTAGCCGCCGCCAAGCACGAGCAGGTGCTTGGGAATCTCCTGCAATTCCATGATCGACTCGTTGGTCAGATAGCCGACAGAGCCGAGTCCCGCGAGCTGCGGGCAATCGGGGCGCGTTCCGGTGTCGATGAAGATTCGCTCGCTTTCGAGCGTCCCACCGTCGACTTCAATCGTGTGCGGCCCGGTGAACCGCGCGCGGCTGCGATAGAGGCGCAAAGTCTTGTGCTCGACCACGCGGCGCTCATGGCCTCCCCGAAAGGTCTGCACCACGGCGTTTTTCTTCGCTACGACGGCTGGCAGGTCGACGCGCACGTTGTCCGCAATCACACCCCAGCGCGCGGCGTCACGCGCGTAGTGCGCCACTTGCGCGGACGCGATCATGGTTTTCGTCGGCGTGCAGCCGGTGTTGACGCACGTCCCGCCCAGCTTGTTTTTTTCGATTAGTGCCACGCTCCAGCCGCGCTCAGCGAGCGCATACGACAGAGGATTTCCGCCTTGTCCAGAGCCGATCACGATCGCGTCGTATCTCATCGCGTCACCCCAAAATTGAGCTGGCGCTCGGCCGCCTGCGAGCGGGCCACAGGATGGCATGCTTTGCACTTCTGCTCCAGTCCACTTAAGATATCCCGCGTGAATTTGTCGGGGGGGGCGATGCCATCGAAGCGCGATTCGACGAAAATCGCGATTTCGCCGACACAATAATCGTCAACCGCAGCGCCTATTTTCGCGGCGCCGCGTCTAACGAAAAGGTGAAAATGACCGCAATTCTCCGCACAATTCTACTTTTGGCCGCGGTTTTGGGGGCGGCTTTCGTGACTCCTGCGGCACAAGCGCCTGTGCAGCCGCCGGCTCAAGCCGCGGCGCAAAGGCCAGCGCAATCGACTTTCGGGCCGATTCGCGTCCAAGTGGACGAAACGCGCGCGCCGCAGAAAATTCTGCACACCCATCTCGAGATGCCCGCTCAACCGGGACCACTGGTTCTCTACTATCCGGAATGGATCCCGGGCGAGCACATGCCCGACGGTCCGATCATCAATATGGCCGGATTGAAATTCACGGCGGCTGGAAAAACGATTCCGTGGCGGCGCGACTTGATCGACATGTTCGCGTTTCATCTCGATATCCCGCAGGGTGTGAGCTCGCTCGATATCGACTTCGACTTTCTTTTGACTGCCCCGGCCACCGGCTACTCGGGCGGCGCGTCGTCGACCGCGTATCTCAATGTGCTCAGCTGGAACCAGTTGGTGCTCTACCCCAAAGGCTACGACGCCGCGAATCTGTCGTGTAATCCGAGCCTGAAACTTCCCGCCGGATGGAAGTTTGGCACGGCGCTTCCGGTCGCCAAACAGGAGGGCGACACGGTTGATTTCGGTCCCGTCTCGCTCGAAACGCTGATCGATTCGCCTGTCCTTTCGGGCCGCTACTTCCGCGCGATCGATTTGACACCGGGGAAAAATCCCCCGCACGAAATGGACCTTGCGGCAGATAGCCAGGCCGCGCTCGCGATGACTCCGGAAACCGAGGCGCATTTCAGGCAGCTCGTGGCTGAGGCCGGGGCGCTTTTCGGTTCGCGGCACTACCGCGACTATCATTTCCTGGTGACGCTGAGCGACGACGTGGCGCATTTCGGCCTCGAGCATCACGAATCGAGCGACGATCGCGTCCGCGAACGCTCCTTGATCGATGAATCAGGCCGCATCGATTTCGGCGGTCTGCTTCCCCACGAATACGTTCACTCGTGGAACGGAAAATACCGCCGTCCCGCCGGCCTGATCAGCCCCGACTACCACCAGCCAATGCAGGATGATCTCCTGTGGGTTTACGAGGGACTCACCGAGTATCTCGGCGATGTGCTCACGGCGCGCAGCGGGCTCTTGAATCAGCAGCAGTCCCGCGAGGAGTTCGCGCGGCTGATTGCCATCTTCGATCAGGAGCCCGGCCGCCGTTGGCGCCCGCTGCAGGACACAGCTGACTCTGCGGTGTTCCTTTACAACGCGGACGGCGACTGGTCGAACTGGCGCCGGGGTGTGGATTTCTACGAAGAGGGCGAGCTGCTCTGGCTCGATGCCGACGACACGATTCGCCGCCTGACCAATGACCAGAAATCTCTCAACGATTTCTGCCGTATCTTTCACGGCGGCACGAGCGGCCAGCCCGATTTGAAGACCTATACTCTTGACGACATCGTTGCGGCGCTGAATCGCGTCGCGCCCTACGACTGGACGACTTTCCTCCGTTCGCGCCTCGATTCCATATCGCCCAATACGCCGATCGAGTCGATCGAAAACAGCGGATGGAAGCTCGTCTACAACGACAAGCCCAACGAGATGCAAGAGAATCGCGAGACGATTCGCAAAGGCGTCTCGCTGAGCTCATCGATCGGTATGATGCTGTTCGACGAGGGCATCGTCGTCGATGTGATTTACGGCGGCCCTGCTTACAACGCCGGAATCGGACCGGGAATGAAGGTCACCGCGGTCAACGGGAAGCAGTACTCGCCCGAGGTCCTCAGGGAAGCTATCGAAGACGCCAAATCCTCGAGCGCGCCCATTCAGTTGATCGTCGCCAATGGGCCGCAGGTGCAGCTCGTTTCGATCGATTACCACGGCGGCCTTCGATATCCCCATCTGGTGCGCGACGACAGCCGACCCGATTTTCTGAGCGAGATTTTCCGGTCACTGGCGCCGTGAAAACTTTCTGTCGTTTGCGGGACGTGCAGTCGCGATACGGTTCGGCAGGCGCGTCTCGGGGAGGATCGCGCCGATGAAAAGACTCCTCGCACTGATTGGATTGCTCTTCATGGTGGCTGGGGTCGGTGCGCTGATCCATCCGCGAGTCATGATGCCGGCCCGCGAAACCGAGGTCGAGGTTGTCGGCCAGAAGCTCATCGTCAAGACGCAGCGCATCGTCACGATTCCCCCAATTGTGAGCGGGCTTGTGATCGTCGCGGGCGCCGGCTTGATCTTGCTCGACACACGAAAGTGGTGATTCGTCAGCTTCGAGGTAGACCTATGAATTTCAATCCTCGCAAATTTGTATGGGGACTCGCCGTTTGCGCTCTGGCTTTCGCTGCGACCGCGCGAGCGCAGGAAAAGCGCGCCGTCACGTTCAAAGACCTGATCTCCATGCACCGCGTCAGCGGCCCACAAATTTCGCCCGACGGAAAATGGGTGGCCTATGACGTTGCCACGCCCGATTATTCCGCGAACCGCCTCACGCATGATGTCTGGATCGTAGCGATTTCAGGCGGCGACGCGCGGCAGCTCACGCACGACGGCGCCTTCGAGCGCCCTCGCTGGTCGTCCGATGGCAGGCGCCTGGCGATCCTTTCTACGCACGACGGCGTAGCGCAAGTTTATGCAGTTCCGGCAGAAGGCGGCGAAGCCGTGCGGGTCACGACTCTCTCGACCGGCGCGGATAACGAGCTTTGGTCGCCGGACGGAAAATGGATCGCGTTCGTCTCAAGCGTCTACCCGGATTGCGGCGACGATGCCTGCAATTCCACGCGCGATGCAGCTGCCGCGAAAAATCCGGTGAAGGCGCACGTCGCCGAAAAGCTGCTCTATCGCCACTGGAATGCGTGGTCGGACGGCAAGCGCAGCCATCTTTTCGCCGTGCCCTCCGACGGCGGCACGGCGCGCGATCTCACGCCTGGCGCCGACTACGACGTGCCGCCGTTCAATCTCGGTGAGCCTGAAGCGATCGCGTTTTCTCCCGACAGCAAAGAACTCGCGTTCACCGCGAATACCGACAAAGACGAAGCCATCAGCACGAACGGCGACGTCTTCACCGTTCCCGTCGATGGGTCGAGTGCGCCGAAACGTGTCACCACAAATCCCGGGAACGATTGGGGACCGATCTATTCGCCCGACGGCAAGTGGATCGCCTATCGCGCGCAATTCCAACCTGGATACGAAAGCGATCGTTGGCGGCTCATGTTCTACGATCGCGCCAGCGGAACCATGAGCGCCCGCACTGATGATTTCGACGCAAATGTCAACGCGTTCGCGTGGTCGCCCGATAGCCAGACGATCTATTTCGAGACGGAGGAGAAATTCGAAGATCCGATGTACGCCGTTGCGGTGAAGCCGGGCAGCTTCCCGAAGCCCGTTCTTTCCACCGGCTCGAATGGCGACTTCGCCATCAGCCCGGACGGTCGCACGATCGTCTTCACTCGCACGAGTCTTTCGATGCCCGCGGAAATTTTCGCCGCAAGTTCCGACGGCAAGGATGTGCGCCAGATCACTCATCAGAACGACGCGCTTCTTTCGCAGCTTGATCTGCCGCAAGCCGAATCGTTTTGGTTCGCCGGAGCGAGCGGGACGCAGGTGCAAGGAATGTTGATTCGCCCGCCGCACTTCGACGCATCGAAGAAATATCCGCTGCTGCTGATCGTGCACGGCGGTCCGCAAGTGCCGTGGGAAGACGCTTGGGGCTACCGCTGGAATCCGCAACTTATGATCGCGCCGGGATACGTCGCACTGCTGATCAATCCGCGCGGCTCGCCCGGCTACGGCAGCAAGTTCGTGCAAGAGATCAGCCGCGATTGGGGCGGCAAGGTATACATCGATTTGATGAATGGCGTGGACGCGGCGCTCGCGAAATATCCATTCATCGACGGCTCGCGCATGGCCGCCGCGGGCGGCTCCTATGGCGGCTACATGGTGGACTGGATCGCCACGCACACCGGCCGATTCAAATGCCTCATCAGCCACGCGGGGGACTGGGACGAGGTTGCAAGCTACGCCACGGAAGAGCTTTGGTTCGAAGACTGGGAGTTCGGGGGGCCACCTTGGTCGCATCCGGAACTTTACAAGAAATGGTCGCCGAGCGAATACGGCGCCGCGCTCGCGAAATACAGGACTCCGACGCTCGTGATCGCGGGCGAACGCGATTACCGCGTTCCTTACACGCAGAGCTTGGAATTTTTCTCGGCGCTGCAGCGCCAGGGCGTGCCGTCAAAGCTCGTGGTGTTCCCCGATGAAGGCCACTGGGTCCTGAAGCCGCAGAACAGCGAGTTTTGGTACAAGACGTTCCTCGATTGGCTCGGCAAATACTTGCAATAGCTGCGGCGCTGGCATTTCGCAGCACCCCCAAAATAGAAAGGGCGGGCCGTCGCCCGCCCCCGGCCTCCGCGAAAGCGTGTTTGCGGATTAGCCGACTTTCAGAGCCTCCTTCCGGCCTTCGAATTCCACTTCGCTGACTCGATTCGCGTTCGTGGAGATTGCCGATTGCTCGGCTTTCTTCGGAAGCCTGACCCATTCGCAGGGAACCGTCGCAATCACTTTGCCGTCCTGCAAGACCTCGAACTGCTTTTCGGTTTCGGTCGCTTTGATGGTGTAGTGTCCGGGTTGCAGTTGTGTCTGGCCGATCATCGTGGTTTGGGTGACTTCGTAGTCCGTGGAGTCTTTGTGGAATGAGTTCTTGCTGGCCCATGCGGGCATCGTGAGAATGAGGACTGAGAGGACTCCAAGGCAATATTTTGCGTGGAACTTCATTTGTTCGTTGCCTCCTGTGGTTTTTGTTACGTCGTCGCCGGCTGCGCGAGCAGGGTCGCACGTCCGGTTTCGAGTGGCGCGCCCGAACAACACAACAATCCGATTGCGGCCACTCCCTTAGTTGGATGCGCGCCTCCGAAGCCGGGGTGGCAAACAACCGCTCACTGAATGAGCGGAGAGCCTGGCGGAAGCTCTTGTAAACACCGAAACTATGCGCGCGATCGGATTCCGTTGCCTTTCACGCCTAAGTATTAGTCCGCTCGGTGCTGCGTAATTCTTCGGATTGACAGCTGGCTGCAGCAGGTGCCATCGTGCAGGCCTCTAACTCCCTCGGAGGGCTCCGATGCAGCCGTCGAGGCGCAACTGTCTCTGGGCATCACTCGCGCTACTCGTGTCTGTGCCGCTCGCCTCGCGAGCCGGCGCCACCGTCGAAATCGACGGACTCAAGGCGGGCATCACTCCCTACAAGACGGATTGTCCCGGCGGCTACTTCCACAAGACTCACACCGTATTCGGTGCGCGACTTGAGCATGCGATGGTCCTGAAAATTTCCATGGAGGGTTACGCATCGCAGCAAATCACTCTGACCAACGGCCCGTACGAATGGATTGCGGTGACGGGCCGTCACCGCGGGAACTACTTTCTGCTCAAGAGTAGTGAGTTCCACATCGACCTCCAGCGGGCCATTTACCGAGCCGCGAGCGCCGCGGAAACAGGCGAACGCAGCGGCCCACAGCATCCGGCAGCAAGCGCGCTGCTAGCAGAGAACAAGGACCCGGATCCGCCAGTTAGCACTGTAAGAATCGATTCGGATCCTCCGGGCGCCGAAATCTATGTCGACTATGCGTTCGTTGGGCAGACCCCGTCCATGCTGCGGCTCCTGCCTGGTTCTCATCGCATCGAGCTGAGATCTCCCGGCAAGAAAGAATGGCAGCGCAATCTGGAGCTATCGAAAAATAGCGAAGTCACACTCCATCCGGTCCTAGAGCCATCGCCGTAACGAGCTGCTTCGAATTCCTCCTGCGGTTGCCCGTTCTCTGCGGCTTCTGCGTCTCTGCGCTAGGAAGCGGCTTCTTTTCTCTGCACACCCGCCGGAATCGAAGTTGACATCTCCCGCGCTACCTCTTGTAATGAATTACTCCACATCCATGCTCGCTCCATTCTCAATCTTGCTGTGAGCGAATCCGGCGCCAGCAACCCGCCCCGCGAAAGAACCGCGCGCTACGCTTTTCTCGTCGCCGCCGGAATTCTTTCGAGCCGAATCGCAGGTTTGATTCGCGACCGTGTTTTCGCCCACTATTTCGGCCTCTCCGGCGTAGCCGACGCGTTTCGAGTCGCGCTTCGGATTCCGAATGTTTTGCAGAATCTCTTCGGCGAAGGGGTGCTTTCGGCCTCCTTCATCCCGGTCTACGCGAATCTCCTCGCTCGCAAAGACGATGAAGAGGCCCGGCGCACCGCCGGCACCATAGCCGCCCTGCTCGCGCTGAGCATGTCCGTGATTGTCCTGATCGGCGTGCTCGCCACTCCGTATCTGATCGACCTCATTGCGGCCGGGCTGCGGGGCGAAAGGCGCGAGCTCGCGATTCGACTCGTACGCATTCTTTTCCCGGGAGTTGGTTTTCTGGTGCTGTCGGCGTGGTGCCTGGGAGTCTTGAACAGTCATCGCCGCTTCTTTCTTTCCTATTCGGTGGGCGTGATATGGAACGCCGCGATGATTGCCACGATGTGGATCTGGGGACGGCGCGATCAGTACTCACTCTCCATCATTCTTGCCTGGGGATCGGTCGCGGGCAGCGCGTTGCAGGTAGGCGCGCAACTGCCGATTGTCCTGAAGCTGCTCGGGGGCCTTCGGCTCTCGCTGCACTATCGCGCGGAAAATGTGAAAACCGTCGTCAAGAATTTTTTTCCCGTATTTTTCAGCCGCGGAGTCGTGCAGATCAGCGCCTACGTCGATGCGTTTATCGCAAGCTACCTTCCTATTGGCGCCCTTGCCGCGCTTGCGAACGCGCAGACTCTTTACCTGTTGCCGGTGAGCCTTTTCGGAATGTCGGTTTCCGCGGCGGAGCTGCCGCAAATGTCCGGCGCGATCGGAACCGAAAGTGAAGTAGCCGGCGCGCTGCGCCAGCGCGTCGATGAAGGCCTGCGCCAGATCGCATTCTTCGTTGTGCCGTCCGTGGCCGCGTTTCTGTTTTTGGGAAACGTCGTCGTCGGCGCGATCTATCAAACAGGCCGCTTTCAGGCAGACGATACGACTTATGTCTGGGGAGTCCTCGCCGGCTCGACAGTCGGCCTGCTCGCTTCGACCCTCGGCCGCCTTTATTCGTCGACCTACTACGCCCTCCGCGACACACGCACTCCTCTGAAATTCGCAATCGTTCGCGTGATTCTGACGACGATTCTCGGTTATCTCTTCGCGATTCCGCTGCCGCCCGCCCTCGGAATCGCATCCCGGTGGGGCGTCGCGGGCCTCACGATTTCAGCCGGCATTGCCTCGTGGGTCGAATTCACGCTCTTGCGCGTGACGATGAATCGCCGCATCGGACGCACGGGGCTGCCGCGCGAGTTTCTCGCGAAGCTATGGCTCGCGGCGCTCGCGGGTTCGGGCGTGGGCTGGCTGATCGGCCACTACGCGGGCCACCACAAGCCCTATTTGACAGGGCTGCTGGTGTTAGTTCCCTACGGCCTGGTCTATTTCGGGATGACGTTCCTTCTGGGGTTGGTCGAAGCCCGCGGCTATCTGCGACGCTTCCTGGCGCCGCTGCGGGGGCGCACGTAGGGATCCCGCGGAGTCTTCGCCAAGAGCTTGGTTAGAACTTGAAAACGATTCCGACGGATATTCTCGGGCTGTACTGATACGTGCTGAAGAATCGCGTCCCCAGCATGTCCAGCTCCAGCCGGTAGGCGAGCCGCCGATGATGGGCGCCGACATCCACTCCGCCGCCCGCTTCGTACGCCAGCGCCGTCTCGTTGCCAAACGCCGTCCGCGGGACAAATTTCGAGCCACCAATCAGCCCGTGCGCCCACACTTCGATTCCGCGCGGAGCCGACCATCGGGCGCGAATGCCGCCCATGCCGACCGCCAGCTTCGCGGTGTTGCCGATAAAGCTGCCGTACTCTCCGACGAATTGTCCTTCGGCTCCAAGCCAGGTGATCTTCGGAATGTAGTAGACAGCACCGACATCAAGGCCGTTCATCGTGAGAATCGTGTCGGGCTTCGAAAGCAGATAAAACCGCATGAACGAATAGCCTGCGTAAACCTGCCAGTTGTACTCCTGAAAAACTCCGTATACGCTCGGCGGCTGTTGCTGCGCTCCTGAATCGCTCGTCGCAGGCGAGCTCGGCGCAGTGGCGTGCAATTCTCCCGGTGCGGCAAGTTCCGGCGGGATCGCGAGCGCCAACAGCGGCCCGGCTTCGGACGTCAGGGCAGGCCCCGCCTCCGAATCCGTCGACGATATCTGCGGGAGCGAATAGTTAGGGTTTACTTGTGCGTGAAGATTAAGTGCGAATACAAGGATGGCCCCAAGCAGACCTGCAGCATATCTCATCGCCTGACCCCCTATCCCTGCCCTGCCTCTGCCCTGCGTCTCTAATTTGAACGACAGTGGGCCGACCTGTCTATTCAAAATTCAACTTCGAGAGAGAAGGAGTTACCTATCGACTCTGACTCGCGGCTGGGGCGCACAGTCAGGACTCGCCGATTTGCCCTCCTGACACCAAGCCTAGGATGCGTAGGATCATCATCTCTGATGCCCGCTCCACTTGATTTCTTGGCTGGGGATGGACCGGTTAGTGGCTACTTCTTGGCCGCTGGCTCGATTTCAACGAATTGCCAGCCGAAGCGGCCCTTGATGCACAAGTTGCCGTGCGTCACGCTGTGCTCTAGCGGCGACATTACCCGAACAATCTTTCCGTCCTGCGAATGAACCGTCAGATCGCAGCCGACTCCGCAGTAAGGGCAAATCGTGTCGGTCTTGGTCTGTCGCGACTCATCCCACGTGCCCGCCCGCCTCATGTCGTGCTCTTTCTTGAACATCAGCGCGCCGGTCGGACACACGCCGATGCAGTTCCCGCAGTACACGCATGCCGAATCCGGCAGCGGCACGTCGAATTCAGTCGAGATATGAGCTGAAAAGCCGCGCCCGGCGACCGCGATGGCAAATGTGTTCTGCGCGTCGACGCCGCAGGCTTCGACGCACTTGTAGCACAGGATGCACTTCGAGTAGTCCCGCACATACAATTGATTGTCGATCTTCGCTGGCTGCGCCACGGTGGCGGCAGCATCGCCAAATCGCTCCGGCTGCGCCGCATATCGCTCCAGATAGCCGGGGAACGCGGGCGCCGTCGATACGTCGACTGAAGACGCCAGAAATTCGAGCACAATCTTCCGGCTCAGCCGCACCCGCTCGGAATCCGTTTTGATCGACATTCCCTTCTCGACTTTGCGCGAGCAAGCGGGAACCAGCGTGCGCGAGCCTTCGAGTTCGACCACACACACGCGGCAGACATTCACGGGAGTGAGACTTTCGAGATAGCACAGAGTGGGCGTGTCGATGCCTAGTTTTCGCGCCGCATCGAGAATTGTCGATCCCTCCGGCACCGAAACACTTTGACCGTCGATCTTCACTTCGATCATCACGCGCTGGCGCGGCGCCGGAGCCTGTGGAACCGGCCCGCGCGGAACCGGAATCTGAGGTATCGGCGCTTGCAGTGTGTCGCTCACGAAAAAAGGCTCCATCGGTTTAGCGCGGATTCAAGCGCGCTCGACGCGGTTTGGCCCAATCCGCAAATCGACGCGTCGCGCATCGCTTGTCCCATCTCGCGCAGCATTTTCACTTCCTCGGCCGTCGAGCCGATCGGCCGCTGTTTCACCAGCCGCTCGAGCGTCTCCTGCTGGCGCGTCACGCCGACGCGGCACGGCACGCATTGCCCGCACGTCTCGTGTTTGAAGAATCCGGCGATGCGCAGCAGGATCCGCTTCAAATCGATCGAGTCGTCGAAGAGCATCACGACGCCGGAGCCGAGCGTCGCGCCGATCGCGCGCGTGCCTTCAAACGTCAGCGGCGTATCCAATTCCTTCGGCATCACGAACGCTCCCGCTGCGCCGCCGAGCAGCACCGCTTGCAGTCGCCCGTTTCCGCCGATTCCGCCCGCCATCTCGATCAAATTCCGCAGCGTCGCTCCGTGCGTCACTTCGTACACCCCCGGTCGCACCACATGCCCGGAAAGGCAAAACAGTCTGTATCCCGCCGAATTCGCCGTTCCGATTTTCGCGTAGGCCGCGCCGCCTTGAAGGATCACGTGCGGCACATTGATCAGCGTTTCGACGTTGTTGACGACCGTCGGCTGTCGGAATAGTCCCGCTTGCGTCGGGAACGGCGGCTTGTTCCGCGGCTCGCCTCGATAACCTTCGATCGAATTGAATAGCGCCGTTTCCTCTCCGCAAATGTACGCGCCCGCGCCCCTCCGAATTTCGATATCGAAGCGCAAGCCGCGCCCGAAAATGTTATCACCTAGCATGCCGGCCTTGCGCGCCGCGTCAATCGCGTGTCCGAGTCGCTCCGCAGCAAACGGATACTCGCCGCGCAAATAGATGAATCCCTTGTGTGAGCCGGTCGCGAGCGCCGCAATCGTCATTCCTTCGATCACCGCGAACGGATCGCCTTCCATCGTGATACGGTCCTTAAACGTGCCCGGTTCCGACTCGTCCGCGTTGCAAACCACATAATGCGTGCGTCCCTGCCCGCGCTGCGTGAGCAACGCTTCCCACTTCTTGCCCGTCGGAAAAGCAGCGCCGCCGCGGCCGAGCAACTTCGATTCGATCATTTCGCGGACCACGCCTTCGGGCCCCAAATCGAGCGCCTTGCGCAGCGCCTCGCACCCGCCGGCGCGCTTGTAGCCTTCGACGCTCAGCGCGTCCGCCTGACCGACGCGGCGCAGCAGGTGCAGCTCCGGCTTGCCTGCTTGCGGTACGGACACCTTCGTGTCGAGCGCGTCCGGCTCCGCTGGCAATTTCCCGCTCGCCGCATCGCCCACGAGCGTTTGCAGCGCGCCCGCGTTCGCCGGAGCCAGCACGCGCTCTTGCGGCTTCTTTCCCGCCGCCGTTACGAGCGCCGCGGGAGCCCGCTCGCACAGTCCCAGGCACGTGCTGTGAATCCAGGTGGCGCGGCCGCCCATACACGGCGAACCAGCAGGTCCCAGTTTTTTCTCCAACTCGCCACAAAGTGCATCGGTGCCGCGCGTCATACACGCGATATCGTTACACACGTGCGCCACCACGCGCGGCCGCTCTGTCAGCGAAAACATTCCGTAGAACGACGCGACTCCGTGCACTTCCGCCGGCGCGGTATCGAGCCGCAGCGAAATGTAGTTTAGTGCCCCGGGGCTGATCCAGCCGACGCGCTTCTGCACGGCGTGCAGGACCGGCAGCAGCAGGTGTCGCCGCTGGCGCATCTCGTGGCCGCCGAAAGCCGCGCGGCTATCGATTTCGACGCGCCGCTCGCCGCCCACCCAGCCCGACTCGGGAGCGCCCAGTAAGGCGTCCACCGCTGCGCGTTCTTCGGCTGTGGCCGGGGCCTGGGTCAAATGGATGTCCAACTAGTTCTCCCGGCACTTGTCGATGCGGATGGCGGTCGCCTTGAACTCCGAAACTCCTGACTTCGGATCGACTGCGTCGATGGTGAGGTCGTTCGTGGCCACCTGATCGTGGAAATGTGTGGTCAGAAATGCGAGGCCAGGCCGGAGACCGGGATCGAGTCGTACGGGCGCAATCACCGAGCCGCGCCGCGAGCTGACACGAACTTTTTCGCCTTCGCTGACGTGATAGCGCACGCCGTCTTCTGGTGAGATCTCGAGCGCTTCCTTCAAGCGAAGTGGCGAAGCGTAAACTCCCGATTGAACGTTCGTATTGTACGAATCGAGGCGGCGGCCGGTCGTAAGCCGGAGCGGGTATTGCTCGTCCAGCGTATCGATCGGGGCCTCATTTTCTACACAGCTGAAAGGCGCGCGCGGCCCCACCACCGGCGTTTGCCACAACCGCCCGTGCAGGAAAATCTCGCCGGGATGCGATTCGTCGTAGCACGGCCACTGGATGCCGCCCATTTCTTCAAGCCGCTTGTAGCTCATGCCCGCGTGCATCGGGCTCAGCCCGCGAACCTCTTCCCAAATGCATTCCGATTTCGGCTCGCCCCAGTTATGACCCATGCGGCGCGCCAGATCGAAAATGATTTCGATGTCGTCGCGCACTCCCGGTGGCGGCGGCACCGCCGCGCGCACGCGCTGCACTCTCCGCTCGCTCGAAGTCACCGTGCCTTCCGTTTCGCACCATCCGGCAGCCGCGGGCAACACGACGTCCGCTAGCTTGGCAGTTTCCGTATAGAAGAGATCCTGCACGACCATGAACTCGAGGCCGCCCAGCAGCTTCTTGGCGCGGTTGCGGTCTGCTTCGGAATCGACCGGGTTTTCGCCGAGGACGTAGGCGCAGGTCATCTTTCCGTGCTCCATCGCTTCGAACATGCCGCTCAAATGCCGCCCTCTTTTGGGCGGGATCTTCACGCCCCATGCCCTCTCGAATTTTGCGCGCAGTGCATCGTTTTCCACGTGCTGGAAGCCGGGCAGGCGATCCGGGATCGCGCCCATGTCTCCGCCGCCTTGCACGTTGTTCTGCCCGCGCAGCGGATTCAATCCGCTCCCGTACCGACCCACGTGACCGGTCAGCAGCGCGAGATTGATCAGCGAAAGGACGTTGTCGACGGCGTTGTGATGCTCGGTAATTCCCAGCGTCCAGCAAAACTCGGCGTGCTCCGCCTTCGCGTACGTATGCGCCATTTCCCGGATCACATCAGCGGGAACGCCCGTCTCGCGTTCCGCTCGTTCAAGCGGATACTTCTTCACATGCTCGCGGTAGCACTCGAATCCGCTCGTCGCGTTTTCGATGAACCATTGATGTGCCAGGCCTGCCTGGATAATCTCATTGCCCATCGCGTTGGCCAGCGTGATGTCGCTGCCCACGTCGATGCCCAGCCACACGTCCGCCCACTGCGCCGAACTCGTGCGCCGCGGATCGATCACGTACAGCTTTGCTCCGTTCCGCACGCCCTTCAGCACATGATGAAAGAAGATCGGGTGCGTCTCCCGCGCATTCGATCCCCACAGCAGGATAACGTCCGTATCTTCAATTGCGCGATACGAACTCGTACCGCCGCCTGCCCCGAAAACCGTCGCCAGACCGACGACGCTAGGGGCGTGTCAAGTCCGGTTGCAGCTGTCGATGTTGTTCGTGCCGATCACCGAGCGAACGAATTTCTGTGAAATGAAGTTCAGCTCGTTGGTCGTCTTCGAACAACTGAACATCCCGAAGGTGTCCGGGCCGTGCTTGTCGACCTGCTCTCGGAAGCTCCGTGCGACTCGGTCAAGCGCCTCGTCCCATGTCGCGGGACGATGCGATCCGTTCGCGCGGATCAGCGGCTGCGTTAAACGGCCTGCCCACTGTGGCGGGTTTTTCGATGGGATTGCCATCGACGAAATCCTCCGGCCACAATTTTGCCATACCGAGCGGCCTCGTCCAAGCGCTTAGATCCGCTCGCTCATGAATCGTCCCCGTACGTTGAGTTCCGTGAGCTCAGCCCTGGACAAATTAATATTCTCAAGATTCTTCTTTCGAATCAGCAATTGCCTGCTAACCTAGCGCCCGCTTTATCGGCCAAAACTGCGATTGCCTGAGCGCAATTGTGGCTCGTGTTCTCGGCGAGTCCCAGATTGGCACATGACTGTGGCAAATGAAATTCGAGCGGGAGGCACGCAGAACAGCGGCTTCGTTTTCACCGTCTCTGCAGTGTCCGCTCTCGCCGGGCTGCTCTTCGGCTACGACACCGGCGTCATTTCCGGCGCAATTCTTTTCGTGCAGGAAGATTTCCGCCTCTCGACATTTCAGGAGGAAATCGTGGTCGGCGCCGTGCTGCTCGGCGCAATGATCGGCGCGGCATTCGGCGGCCGGCTCGCCGATCACTTTGGCCGACGCCTCGTGCTGATCCAGGTCGCCTGCCTCTTCATTCTTGGTGCGCTCGGCACGGCGCTCGCTCCTGGTTCGCGCTCACTGGCGCTCGGCCGCGTGGTCGTTGGTATCGCGATCGGAATCGCGTCGTTTACCGCGCCGCTTTACATTTCCGAGATTTCGCCTGCCCATATCCGCGGAAAGCTCGTTTCGCTGAACCAGTTGATGATCACGATCGGAATTCTGGTCTCGTATCTCGCGGACTACGCGCTCGCCGGCTCTCGCGGCTGGCGCTGGATGTTTGGACTCGCGGCGATTCCGGGACTAATCCTACTGATCGGGCTGTTTTTCGTCCCGGAAAGCCCGCGCTGGTTTGTGAAGCAGCAACTGCGCGACCGCGCCCGCGCAGTCCTGGCGAAAATTCGCAATCCACTTGCAATCGATGCAGAGCTTGGGGAAATCGAATCCAGCTTTGCGCAGCAGGAAGGGAGCTGGCGCGAATTGTTGAGCCCGGCGCTGCGCCCCGCGCTCCTCATTGGCGTCTGGCTCGCAATTTTTCAGCAGTTCACCGGCATCAACACGGTGATCTACTACGCCCCGACGATTTTTCAGCTCGCCGGTCTGCAGTCGCACTCGGCCGCAATTCTCGCGACCGCGGGCGTCGGAGCCGTCAACGTGCTGCTCACAGTGCTGGCGCTCGAGCTGCTCGACCGTACCGGTCGCAGGCCACTTCTGCTTTTCGGCCTCGTGGGAATGATTCTTAGCCTCGTACTTCTCGGCGCTGCTTTTCTGGCAAAGAATCCCACGCCCGCTCTCGCGTGGACCTCACTGATTTGTGTAATGGCCTACGTTGCGTGCTTTGCCATCAGCCTCGGTCCGATTTTCTGGCTGATGATCGCGGAAATCTATCCGCTGAAGCTTCGCAGCCGGGCGATGGCTGTCGCCACGATGTTCAACTGGGGATCGAACCTGCTGGTTGCGCTCACGTTCTTGAGCCTGCTGCGCGCGCTCGGCCGCCCGGCGACATTCTGGCTCTACGCTCTCGTCGGCGTCGTGGCTTGGGTTTTCGTGCTTCGATTGGTTCCGGAAACGAAGGGCAAAACGCTCGAGCAGATCGAAGCCGCCTGGCGCTCCCACCACGCTCACTAGGCTACGTCGTCATTCTGAGCGAAATCGCGCCTCGTTGTGTTTCGCGGCGCGCGCGCGACGAAGTCGAAGAATCCCTCTTCAGCCGTCACCACGACGGCGTGACTGCTCTCTACAAAAATCCACAATCCTCGCCTCGGCCCAAAATCTTTCGTCTGCCTCGCCCGAAATAAATGCACAGTGCCCGCCGTGCTTCGGCGCCACAAGCTGAATGTCCGGATTGTCGTGCAATGCCTTGCGGCCGAATGTCTCGTAGGGGACAAACGGATCGTCTTGCGCCGTCAAGATCAGCGTCGGCCGCCGAATTGCTCCCAGCACATTCATCGCGCTCGACCGCTCGTAGTAATCGGCCGCTCCGGTAAATCCGCAGAATCGCGCCGTGATTGCATCGTCGAATTCTCGCACGTTACGCACGCGCGCGAGATCGCCCTGCAGCCCATTTTCCGAATAGATCTCGGGAAACAACTCCGCTTTGTAGCGCATCCTGCGTTTCAATCTTGTCAGGAAATATCGGTTGTAAACGAAATTTTGCGGCGCGCAAAGCGTGTCGCAGCATGCGGCGAGATCAAGGCACGGAGCGATCGCCACGATTCCTCGCAGCTCTGCGGGAGGTGAATCCCCGAATTCTCCTGCCATCTTGAGTAGGAGATTCCCGCCCATCGAAAATCCGGCCACAAAAATTTCCGGAAGCCGATCGCGCTCGATCAGTTCGAGCACCACGGCGCGAAAATCCGCACTGCGCCCTGAATGATAGAGCGTCGAGGTCAGGTTCTCGGTGCCGCCGCAGTTCCGCTGGTTCAGCCGCACTACGTTGAATCCCGCGACGTACGCCCTTTCCGAGGTGCCGAGCATGTAACCCGATTCACTCGACCCTTCGAGGCCGTGCAGCAGGACGAGCGTCGGATGCCGTCGCGGTTCGGCCTGCCAGTGCGCTTCGGCGCGCAGCTGTGTGCCTTTCTCGACGTCGAAGAATCGCGACTCGCTCTCGGGCAAGCGTGGAAATCGTCGCCGCCAAAATGCGCCCGCGATTGTCATCATGTGACAATTGCGCAGCGCCGGATGTGGGTTGAATTCTTTCACGACCTTCCATCGTAGGCACTCCGCCGCTTCCGGGCAAGTCGCCGGCGGGCGCTGGCTCCTTGTTTCGCCGTCGCCAAATTCGGATAATGCAGAGTCCGGTTTTGGGGCAAACCGGGTGCCGGAATCAGGGCCAGAGCCCTTTTTCCTCAGCCGAAAGGGGAATCATGCGAAAGATTGCTGTCACGTTTGCCTTACTCGTTTTCTGGGCCATTAGTTCTTCCGCGCAAGATCCCAAGCCGCTCCTGATGCAAAGCCCCAGCATGAGCAAGACGCAGATCGCGTTCGCCTACGGCGGCGAGATCTGGACCGTCGATCGCAACGGCGGCGACGCCAAGCGCCTCGTGACCGGCCCAGGAATCGAGAGCGAACCGATCTTTTCGCCCGACGGCTCGATGGTCGCTTATACGGGCGACTACGACGGCAATGAAGATGTCTACGTCGTTCCTGCCACGGGAGGCGAGCCGCGCCGCCTCACGAATCACCCGGGCAGCGATGTCGCGATCGGCTGGACTCCCGACGGCAGGAACATTCTCTTCCGCTCTCTGCGCGACAGCTACTCGCGCTTCGAGCGTATTTTCAGCGTCTCGGTCAATGGCGGCTTCCCCACGGTGTTGCCGCTGCCGATGGGCGTCGAAGCCTCGTTTTCGGCCGACGCGTCGCAGGTCGCCTACGTACCGCGGTGGAACCGCCGCCTCGGAGCGGCACCGAACTACATCGCCATTCAGCACTATCGCGGCGGACTCACTTCGCCCATCTGGATCGCGAATCTCTCCGATTCAAGCATCGTCAAGATTCCACGCGAAAATTCGAACGACTTCAATCCGATGTGGATCGGCGACAAAATCTACTTCCTCTCCGATCGCGAAGGCCCCGTCTGCATGTTCGCGTACGACGTGAAGACGAAAGAAGTGAAGGAAGTTGTCAAGAACGAGGGCTTCGACATCAAATCCGCCTCTGCCGGTCCGGGCGGAATCGTCTACGAAAAGCTCGGCTCGCTTCACGTCTACGATCTCGCGTCGGGAAAATCGAAGGAGATCGACGTGCGCGTCGCAGGCGACCTGCCGCAAGTCGCGCCGCACTTTGAGAAAGTCGCCGAGCACATCCTCAACGCCAACATATCGCCCACCGGACAGCGCGCCGTCTTCGAGGCGCACGGCGAAATCCTCACCGTTCCCGCGGAGAAAGGCGACATTCGCAACATCACGCGCAGCCCCGCGATTGCCGATCGCGATCCTGCTTGGTCGCCCGACGGAAAATCGATCGCCTATTTTTCGGACGAATCCGGCGAATACGCGCTGCACATCCGCAATCAGGACGGCATCGCTCCCGATCGCAAGATCGATCTCGGCCAGCCGCCTTCCTTTTTCTATTCGCCAACGTGGTCGCCGGACAGCAAGAAAATCGCGTACACCGACAAGCGCCTGAACCTCTGGTACGTCGATCTCGATCATCCGACGCCGGTGAAAGTCGATACCGATCGTTTCGATTCGCCGCTCCACGAATTCGACGTCGTTTGGTCGCCCGACAACAAATGGCTCGCCTACAGCAAGCAGCTCGAAAATCACATGCGCGCCGTCTACGTCTATTCGCTCGACGACAAGAAGGCTACGCAAATCACCGACGGCATGAGCGACGCGCTCTTCCCCAACTTCGATAAGAACGGGAAATATCTTTACTTCACCGCCAGCACCGACCTCGGGCTTTCGACCGGCTGGCTCGATATGACCAGCGACGCACATCCCGTCTCGCGCGCCGTCTACGTCGTCGTGCTGCGCAAAGATTTACCGTCGCCGATCGCGCCGGAAAGCGATGACGAAAAAGCCGCCGAGACGAAAGACGACAAATCCGCTGCGCCCGCGGATCAAAACAAAGACGCCGCGAAAGACCAGGCCAAGGATCAAAGCAAAGACCAGAGCAAGGACAAGGCGGAAGTCAAAGTCACCATCGACTTTGACGGCATCAGCCAGCGCATTCTCGCGCTGCCG
>Ga0187780_10000105_pt1 | contig 65502 bp, 73 predicted proteins | sample 1015_Q2_SP10_20__FD_132429 | JGI IMG/M metagenome (GOLD analysis project Ga0187780, IMG submission 132429) | Tropical peat soil microbial communities from peatlands in Department of Meta, Colombia - 1015_Q2_SP10_20_MG | ecosystem: Environmental > Terrestrial > Soil > Wetlands > Peat | place...
TCGCAGACCATGCGCTCGTCCTCGGTGAGGTCATGCTCGATGTCGAGCGGGTCCTCCCAGACAAACGACGTGTCCTTCAGGATCGCGGGCTTTGCCGGCTGCTTCTCCGCCGCTTGCGACATGGCTTGAGTGCCAAATAGTTCTATCAAACGCTGTTGCGCAAAAATAACCTAAAGATCGGCCAGATAGTCTTGACAAAAGTCAAATGGCTCCAGGAACTTACATAGCGACTTTGTAAGCAGGAGCGATTATCAACTCAATAAACTTGAGGTGACTTGGAAATTAGAGCAACTGCACAACGACGAAATCGTTTTGGAAATTACCGAGGTAATCGGCTCAATAAAAGGCATTCTCCCGACTATCATCTTCGCCGAGATAGGCTTGACGCACCTTATCATTATTGCGGATCGATTTTGGCACATCCGACGCAATCGCACGACCATAAACAAGGACAGTAACTCGGTCGGCGAGTGTGAATACTGTTTCCATGTCGTGTTCGACCAGAAGGATAGTCAGGTGTTGCTTCAGCGTGCGCAACATCTCTGTCACGCGCCTAGATTCCTCTGGGCCCAAACCAGCCATTGGTTCGTCGAGCAACAACATGCGTGGTTGGCCGGCGAGTGCGATCGCTATCTCAAGGAGACGACGCTCTCCGTGACTCAGTGTGGTTGCCGGGGAGTTGACGCGCTGATCAAGGCCGACCCGGGCAAGCACTGCTCGTGCTGGTTCACGTAATCTTGGCTCGGCTCGTGCGTCGTGCCAGAAGCGAAACGAATGCCCGGCATGTGCCTGAACCGCCAGCGCTACATTGTCGAGGACACTGAGGCCTTGAAACAAAGATACGATTTGGAATGTGCGGGCCAGCCCCAGGCTGCTGCGTCGATCCACCGGAAAAGTGGTTATATTTTTCCCGGCGAAATGAATGCTGCCAGAATCAGAACGTATTTGGCCGCCAATCTGACCAATTAGCGTGCTTTTGCCAGCACCATTCGGACCGATAACCGCATGCAACTCGCCGACGGCAACGTCGAGGGTAAGATCGTCTGTTGCGATGACACCTTCGAAGTGCTTGACCAGGCTAGCAACCTGCAACAGCGGTTTGCTCATGCGTCCACCAGATGATGTCGACGAAGCCGCCGCCGTCAGTAAGCGGCGGCATAGTTGTCAGCCCAAGATCAATAAGGGTCTTTCAGCATTCGGTAATTTAAGCAGCATAACAACTTTATTGCACCCATGAGAGTACTTCATCCCATGGTGGACCCTGAGGGGCGACTCTTAAGCAGGGCGTCGAGGGTAAAGGCATTAGGACAAAATTCTCGAAAGCGTTCGGCGGCTGTTCCGTTGGCAAGTTCGTGCTCGCAGCGGCTTTTAACGCCGCATGTCGTGCACAGTCGCTGAAGATCTCGCACCACATATGGTTCACTTTTCTCAAGGGTCTTGAGATCGATGCGCAACGCGACAAGCATTTTAAGCAGGAGATCCGCGGCGTCCGGCCCTTTCCGCGCGAGGACATTCAGTTCTTTTGCCGTAACTCCGAGGTCTCTCGCGACGCGTTTCACCTCGTCTGGTGTGCACTGGCCGAGCTGATCGCTAGAACTAAAAATGCTGCGATATTTACTCACCCAGTCCGCAATACTATTGTAGATAATGTCTGTAACACGCGTGTGCGGCTGCGCACTCTGGGGGCTAGGCATGGCGCTTCTCTCTCTCCCAGAAGAAAAATATTTTAAAAGCGCAAACCTAGCCTTGATTTAAATCAACAAATGCTAAGGCCCTGCAATGCCTTGGCCATTTTTACAAGGTCAGTTGCCGGCACCAAAGCCAACACCAATTAGATTACGACAGTTCGTCTTCAGTACCCGCCCTTTACCAGATTAAAATTTAACATATCGAAGTGAACCAGTTCGAGGGGATATTGAGAATGGACGTGCGCGAAGCAGTCGAGACGCGTTTTTCATGCCGAGCTTTCCTTCCGACACCAGTTCCGCAATCCGTCGTGCGCGATATTTTGAATTGCGCCGCGCGTGCTCCGTCTGGCGGCAACGTACAGCCCTGGCACGTCCATGCTTTGGCCGGTGAGCGTCTTGAACAGCTCAAAGCATTCGTACGTGCTCGGCCGGACCTGCTGCCTTATGGAGAAGGTGCTGAATACGATATCTATCCGCGTGGTCTGAAGGACCCCTATGAGGGTCGTCGTCGCGAAGTCGGAGCGCAGCTCTATCAGTCGATCGGCGTTACGCGTGAGGATCGGAGCGGCCGTTATCGCCAATATGCGCGCAATTTCGAATTTTACGACGCGTCAGTCGGATTGCTGTTTTTTATTGATCGCAACATGGGGCCGCCGCAATGGTCAGACCTCGGCGGTTATATCGTTACGGTCATGTTGCTTGCACGCGAACACGGTCTGCACACTTGCGGTCTTGAGGCCTGGACGCACTGGCATAGAACTATTTATTCGTTACTGAGAGTCCCATCCGATTTAATGCTGTTTGCGGGCGTTGCGCTCGGCCACGCGGATAACGTCGCTAACATCAATAAATGGCGTTCCTCGCGTGCCCCACTAGATGCATATGCGACGTTTGAAGGATTCGATTAGTCGTGTTCATTGCGCGGTAGCTGATGATACGGGTCTCGCTAACCGTGCATTGTAAGGCCCCCTGACACGCTGATCACCTGCCCAGTAATAAATGCGGCTTCCTCACACGCCAGAAAACAGATAGCGCCCGGCAGGTCTTCGGGATCACCAATCCGTCCCAGCGGAGTTGCTCGCACGAAGGCTTCACGCAGCTTCTCGGGGTTTCCAGAGCTCGCCAGGAAATCAGTAAATAGAGGCGTTTCGGTAAGTCCTGGGCACACGACGTTGAAGGTAATGCCATGGCGCGAATGCTCACGTGCCAAGGTCTTGGAAAGAGCGATCAGTCCTCCCTTGCATGCAGAGTAGACGGCCTCTCCCGACGACCCGACCCGACCGGCGTCAGACGATACCGTAACGACCCGGCCTTGCCGACGTTCCACCATGCTCGGCAACACCGTGTACATTGCATTGAGAACACCTTTGAGGTTGATCTCGATAATCTTATTCCAAAGATCAGGAGTAGTTTTGAGAAACGGCGTGAACTGATCCCATCCGGCGTTGTTCACCAGGACGTCAATTGGCCCTAGCTCACGCTTAGTAACGGCTACAATGTCAGCTAGGCGGTTCAGGTCGGTCAGGTCAATGGTGTAGGCCCGTGCTGATCCGCCGGCTTTGCTGATACTTTCAGAAACTGCCAAAGCCGCTGCATTATTGATGTCGTAGACCGCTAGCTTCGCGCCTGCTTCGGCAAATCGCCTGCATGTCGCGGACCCAATACCGCCGCCACCGCCGGTTACGATGACTACTTTGTCCTTAAGTCCTTTCAAGGAGCTCTCCACATCATTTTGTCCGACAGTTCAAGCGGCGCGCAAATCTCGGTTGCTAATTTTGGGCCTGATCTCTATCCGGCCGGTTCGCTTGATTTTCACGCTCCCACCGCAAGACCGTTTGTCGAAGCAAGTCAAATTTTGATTTGCCCGACTCGCTGAACAACGGATCATTTTTGCTATTCAATCGCGCATCGATTTCTTCCCAATCCTTCGCACGCAAGACCCTAACGGCAGCTGGAAATAGAAGCTTCTCTTCCCTGTGCATGTGCTGCCGCTGGTGGTCGACAAAATTGCGTACGGCATCATGCAAAATTTTCCGCGGATGCTCCTCTCCGGCCAAGATGGCCTCGACTGCTTCAGCGAACCGCTGCAGATGTTTGGTTTCGAGCTGATGCTCGGCTTCGATGTCACCCACGGTTGCGACAACCGTTGGATTCCGGAGCCTTAACATATCAAAAATGATGTCTTCCTTCGGGTGGTGGTATCTTTCGGGATAGTCTCGAAAATATTCGATGATGGTCTGCAGAACTTCGTAGTCCGGCGATCCAGCGCGGTCGAAGACTTCTAATTCCTGATCGAGCACACGAAGCAGCTTTTCGATATTCCGGTGCTCTTCGAGTAGAATTTCAATGAGTCTCGCCATCGCCCGCACTCGTCCTTAAGTGCGTTTCGCCTCAAAAAAAGACTAGCGTCAAGTGGTTGCTTCGATTTGCGCTATGTCAAAAACCGCCCGGTTTTGGGTGTTGATGCACATCAATGTGAGAACGTTCGGCCCCGGCTATTCGTGCGCCATGGCTAGGGTCGATGACCTCTTAGAGTTGGCAGCTTACTATCGCCGGCGCGCCAAGCAGTCCGCAAACCCCGTGTTGAGGATGCAGTTCGCGGCCATGGCTGACGACTATCTCAAAGAAGCTGACGAGATCGAAAGCGAGCCGCACGTCCAAGCGGTGTATCCTAGATCAGTCTGGCTCCGGAATTAGTTAGTAGCTGGCGCCGAAGGCCGCAGTGTTAGATCTCCAACGTTTCGTCTCGTCATGCGAAAGTTCCTTGACCAAATTGAATTAACATGCTGATCGACGATGTGGCTATTGCGCGCGTAGTACATGTCCTTGCGCTTGTGCATTGGATTGGAGGTGTGATGATCGTGACCACCATCGTGTTGCCGCGCGCGCGGGATCAGATCGATTCAAGTGCTGCAATCACGATCTTTGAGACATTTGAGAGCCGGTTTGCCATGCAAGCACGCATGTCGATATCGCTTGCGGGCTTATCCGGCCTTTACATGCTGTATAAATTGGGAGGCTGGGGCCGCCTTCTCGATCCGGCGTCCTGGTGGCTGATGCTAATGGTAGCTGTTTGGGTCGTATTTGCGCTGATGGTGTTCGTTTTCGAGCCGCTAGTGATCGACCGGTGGTTCCACGATTTCGCTCTACACGACAAGGATCGAGCCTTTGCGCTAGCTATAAAATTGCACGCAGTGGCGCTAACGGCATCAGGCATCGCGATCGCGGCTGGCGTGCTTGGCGCTCATGGTGCTTTGCCATAAAGGGCGGTGGGTACACGAGACGAGAGCAACGAAATTGTCGCAAACGTGAAAATAAACCCCCCGGTCGTTCTGATGTCGTCGACCGGCGGCCAGGCCTGTCCCGATCTTTTGGGTACGCGGTAGCTCCCAACTCGGTCACTGCGGTATCATTGCTCCGTGTGACCCGGCCGCGTTGGCCGAATTGACCTGTCATGGCCGCAGCGAAAGTACCGGCAAGCTTGAAGCAGTTGCGTGCCGCCGAGGCGGAATGCATGCGTTGCCCGCTCTATCGGAACGCGACGCAGGTCGTGCCGGGCGAAGGGCCCGCTCGGGCGCGCATCATGATGGTCGGCGAGCAGCCTGGCGACAAAGAGGACATCGCCGGCAAGCCATTCGTGGGCCCGGCCGGTCGCGTGCTCAATCAGGCAATCACGGAGGCGGGCATCGATCGCCGTCAGGTCTTCGTCACCAATGCCGTGAAGCATTTCAAGTTCACGCCGCGCGGCAAGCGCAGGCTGCACAAGAAGCCGAACGCGCATGAGATCGAACGCTGCCGCTGGTGGATCGATCTGGAGCGGGCGCTGGTGAAGCCTCGTGTGGTGGTCGCGATGGGCGCGACCGCGGTGCGCAGCGTGATGGGCAAGACGCTGACCATCGGTAAGGTCCGTGGCCGCCTGCTCGACGCGCCGGATGGCGGCAGGGTCGTCGTCACCATCCATCCGTCCTACATCCTTCGCATCGACAACGAGCGCGACAAGCTGGCGCAATATCGGGCCTTCGTCCGCGATCTGAGGGCCGCAAAAGCCGCACGTTAAGCCGCCGGATGTAACAATCGACGCCAAAGTCCGTTGCTAAGCCCATGGGCAGTCTTGTACTTTTGGTGCCCGAAAACCATGCATGTGTACGCAAGGCGCGTTTGATGCAGCTTTTCACCACCGCGGGAAGCCGCTGCCTATCTCCGTCTCAAGGAGCGCAAGACGTATGAGACGGTCGCGGAGGGCGCGGTCCGGCATTCCGTTTGAGCATTGTGATGGCTGATGATGCAAGCGCTTGGCCGAGCGAACTGCGGCTGCGCAAGGACCGCAAGATACTGAACGTCAGCTTCGAGGGCGGCGAGACCTTCGATTTGCCGGCCGAATACCTGCGCGTGAAGAGCCCGAGCGCAGAAGTGCAGGGCCATTCGGCGGCCGAGCGCAAGACGGTCGCCGGCAAGCGCAGCGTTGCCATCCTAGAGGTGCTGCCGGTCGGCAATTACGCCGTGCGTCTGGTGTTCGACGACATGCATTCAACCGGCATCTTCGGCTGGGATTATCTGCTCGAGCTCGGCCGCAACCAGGCGCGCTATTGGCAGGAATATCTCGACGAGTTGGCCGCTAAGAAGCTATCGCGCGATGCGCCCTAGAGGCGGGATTTCAAGAGTGCCGAGCTTCACTTTTCGATCATGGAAACGTGAGGCGTTGCCGCCGGCCGGCAGGAATAGCTGAACGCGTTTTGCAATCTTCTCCGATGATGTTCAAACACAGGAGAAGCACATGAAGAAATCCCTCATCGTCTTGGCAATGCTGTCGGCTTTCGCGTCGCCGGCGTCCGCTCAAGCGTTCTGCACCTGCGACGGCACGGGCAACGTGCTCAAGTTCACCGACAATCCAATCACTCTGCAAAATCAGGCGCCCGCGCGGATTGTCACCCGTCAGGGCGGGCTTGACGCCTTCGCCAAGGTCCCCGAGCACGCCGGCACGCTGCTCAACTCGGATGATCCGGGCGCGACGGGCGGCGGCAGCGCCGGCTATAATCGAAACCTGCGCAACTACTGACGTAAATGAGGGCGGGCTTCGGCTCGCCCTCTTTATCTTTCGCGTTTCAGGGAAAGGGACGGCTGCGACCCTTGCCGGTGCAGCGTTGGAGATTTGAACAAGAGGAAGAAATGGTGGGCGCTGTAGGGATTGAACCTACGACCTCTCCCGTGTGAAGGGAACGCTCTCCCGCTGAGCTAAGCGCCCGGCCGTATAGGCCGGGCGATATAAGGAGTCGGTCAGTTCAGTGTCAAGTAAAGCCGCGGAGCGTACCTTATTGCGGCTTGTCACTGTGCTGGATGCGCGAGGCGTGCAGCTGCAGCGCGCGGATGCGGTCGGCGAGATCACCGTTCGAGGATGACGGCGCTTCGGCATGCTTGGTGTCGCCGTTGCTGGTCACCGCGACGGTTCGGTCGCGGACGGTCTCGGCGGCGAGGATCGCATCGATTGGCGAGTTGGGGCCTTCGAGCGCGGAGGCAAGCCGGGCGACTTCCGCGGCGACATCGTTGATGCGCTCACGCAGCAGCGCGTTCTCGACGCGCTCAGAGGCCCAGGCCTCCTCGGTCTCACGTTTCATGTTGCCGAGGTCGCGCGCCAGTCGGTCGCGTTCGTCGCGGGTGCGATCGAGCTCACCGCGAAGCTGGGTATTTTCCGCCTTGAACTTTTCGCCGGCGGAATTGGCGCGGCCATCAAGCTCGGCGATCGCCGAACGCAGGTCACCTTCGGTCTTCCGTGCGGTCTCGATTTCGCCGCGCAATTGCTTGAGCTCGAAATCGCTTTGGGTGAGCAGGCGCGTCTGCTCGGACAGCTTGGTCTCGACGTCGTGGGCGCGGCGGCCGAGGATTTCGGCTTCGGTCGTCTGCGCCGCCAGATGCTGTTCGAGTTCGCCGACGCGGCGGCCGAGATTCTCGACCCTGCCGCGCTCGGTTTCCAGTTCTTGCGTCGCGGCCTTGAGCGCCTCGCGCTCGCGCTCGCGGCGGTCCTCCGCGGCCTTCACGTCGTTGCCGGCGGCGGTCAGACGCTCCTTGAGCGCCTCGACCTGGGTCTTGAGCGCGATGATTTCCACCTTTTGCGCTTCGGTGAAGGTCGACTTCTCGTCGAGCTCGCCGACCATCCTGGCGAGATCGGACTGCTTGTCGGAGAACGCACGCTGCGCGTCGTGCATGGCGCTGGTCTTGGTGGAGATTTCGTCTTCGGTGGCGCGCAGCTGGTCGCGCAGCGCTTTGTCGCGCGCTTCGAGCGCGAAGATGGTCGCGGTTTTCTCTCCGAGCTCGATCTTGAGCCGGTTGATGGCGTCGCCCTTCTTGCCAAGCTCGGCAAGCTGGCTGGTCGTCTTGTTCTTGAGTTGCTCGACGCTCATCTCGAGACGTCGTGTCGACATCGCGAACTCAGCGCGGAGTTGATCCTTGTCGGCCTGAATCTCCGCCATTGACAGCGGCGTCGCGGCTTCGAGGCGCCGCATGGTCAGGCGAACGGCGCGGCCGTGGATGAGAGGGATGACCACCAGCCCGATCAGGGCTGCGAACAGAAAGCCGATCCCGAAATACATGATCGGTTCGATCATAACGCGACGCCTCCAACACAGCCCACGCCCGTGGTAAACCCCGCGGAAACCATGACACGGGGGCATTAGTACTTCCAGCTTTTGCCAAGATTAACCTAAACCCGGACGGCGCGTCAGCGTCGCCGCAGCCCCGGTTCCAGGCCTTTATATGGAGCCTGACCCGTCAGAACGGGTTCCAGGTCGCCTTTGGCGTAAATTTGAGATAGCCGACGTTGGCGCCAAGCCGAAGACCGACACCGGTGCGGATCGGTACGACGACGATGCCGCTTGAGGTCAGCGCGGTCATGCCGAAGCCGCCAATGAAATAGGCAGAACCGTCAATGCCCGCGAAACGCTGATAGATCGCATCGGTCGCGGGCAGCTTGTAGATCAGCATCATCGTGCGCGCGCCTTCGCCGCCATAATCGAAGCCGAGCGATGGGCCCTCCCAGAACACGCGGCGGTCGCCGGCATTGCGCGTGTAGAGCTTGCCGTCACCGTAGCGCAGACCCACCACAAAAGCCCCGCTGCCTTCCTGGCCGAGCACATAGCCGTTCGGCTCGCCCCACTGGCTAAAGGCTTTCTCGACCACTTGAGCGAGACCTCGCGACACCGAGCCGAAAAACTGGTGGCCCGCCAGGACAATTTCATTGACGGAGAACGTGTCGCGGTGATCCGACGGCGGCGGAGGTGGCGGGGCTGCTGCGGGAGGTGGCGGAGGCGGCGGCTGACCTTGGGCGCAGGCAAGCTCGGCGCCGAACAGGATCAGGCACAGGGTTAGGACCGCAAACCGCAAAGTGGCGCGCATCGCAGGCTCCTTGGGTGGGTTCTTCCAGCCCCGCTTAACGGGTTGCTCACGCGGACGGCGGTAATGTGGCGGCGAATCAAAAAACTCTGACTTGGGACTATGACCGCACCACGGCAGCAACGGAAGACGAGATTGGCCCTTGGCGTGCTCGCCGGTGCGGCAGCGCTTGCCGCGTATGCGGCCTCCGCCGGTCCACCGGAACCACTGGTTGTCAATCCGAATAGCGGTCTCGCCTTGAGCGGTTTCGACCCGGTTGCTTACTTCACTGACGGCAAGCCGGAATTCGGCCGGCCCGACGTGGAGTTGCAGCGCGAAGGCGCCATCTGGCACTTCCGCAATGAGGGCGACCGCGCCGCCTTCGCCGATCATCCCGAGATCTACACGCCGGTGTTCGGCGGCTACGATCCGGTTGCGGTCGCACGCGGTACGTGGGTGCCAGGGCATCCCTTGTACTGGGCCATCGCCGGCGAGCGTCTCTATCTCTTTTATAGTGAGGAGGCGCGTGCCGAATTCCTCGCCGACCCGGGTGGCGTCATTGCCCGGGCGCAGCGGAAGTGGCCCGAGGTGTCGCGCGCCATTCCGCGTTAGCGTTCACGCGGCGAATGTTTTAGCCTTGGCTGGGTCGCCCCAGGCGATGAACGCGGGGACGCGGAAATTTGCGGCGGCGTTACCGAACTTGAGCGGCACACCTTGTGGCGTCGTGACGATTCCACCCGCCGCCGTGACCACGGCGTGCCCAGCGGCGACATCCCATTCGCAGGTCGTGCCCAGACGCGGATAGACGTCCGCGACACCTTCCGCGATCCGGCAGAACTTGATCGCCGATCCGCTTTCGTCGCGTGACACCGGGCCGAGCTTGGCAACGAAGGCTTGCGTGGCCGCGTCGAGATGCGACCGGCTCACCACTGCGACGCCTTGGCTTGCGGGCCAGGCACGCGCCTTGACCAGTATGCTTTGGTCGGCGCCATCCGCCAGCATGCGCAGCCGCTCGGCGCCGCGGCCGACGATGCCGCGCCAGACCTTGTGTTGCTTCGGCGCGGAGACGATGCCCGCGATTGGCGCGCCGCCACTGACGATGGCGATATTGACCGTGTACTCGTCGCGGCCGGCGATGAACTCGCGCGTGCCGTCAAGCGGATCGACCAAGATGAAAGCGCCGTCGAGCTTTGGCGGCGCCACGCGTCCCGACATTTCCTCGGAGACGACCGGCACGCCCGGCATCAGCTTCGAGAGCCCTTTGAGGATTTCCGCTTCGGAGGCCTCGTCGGCCACCGTGACCGGCGATTGATCCGGCTTGAGCTTGTGCCCGCTGCCTGGCTCGAACGATAGGATCAAGGCCGAGGCCCTGGCGACGATCGCTGTCAGCTCGTCCATGAACCGGGCGGCTTCGACCGTTGTGATATCGGGATTGGCGGCCAAAATTTGGCTCCTTCAGTCCTTGGCTTCGTCCTTGGCGCTCGCGCGTGTGCGGTGTATCACGCCTCGCGCCCGGCGTGACACCGATTCGCCGGTCTTATGGCAAACCCTCGTCCGACCCGTGGAGAGCCGTCCCATGTCCGCACCGCCGCTCGCAGCGCTTGACCTCGCCGCCTTGCTCTGCTCGCGCGTCTGTCATGACCTGATCAGCCCGGTCGGAGCCATCGTCAACGGTCTCGAAGTGCTCGAAGAGGAAAAGGACGAGGGCACCAAAGAATTCGCGCTCGACCTGATCAGGAAGAGCGCCGGGACGGCGTCGGCCAAGCTGCAATTCTGCCGCATCGCCTTCGGCGCGGCCGGCTCCGCCGGCGCCCAGATCGACACCGGCGATGCCGAGAAGATTTCCCGAGGCTTCCTGGAAGATGACAAGACCAAGCTCGCCTGGAACCTACCGCGCGCCTTGCTCGCCAAGAACCGGGTCAAGTTGCTTCTCAACCTGCTTCTCATCGCCGGCCAGACCATCCCCCGCGGCGGCCAATTGACCATTGACCCCATTGGGTCCGGCGACACAATGGGCTTCAAGATCAGCGCGGCGGGCACGAATGCCAAGATCCAGCCGGCGGCCGCGTCACTGCTGGCCGGTGAAATCGGCGCAGACGGGCTCGATGCCCACAAGATCCAGCCCTTCTACGCAGGACTGCTGGCGAAGGAGTGCGGCGTCACGCCCGCCATGGCGATGGACGGTGACACGGTTGTCATCACCACCCAATAGCCGGTTCGGGCGGGATTTTCGCAGTTAACGAGCGGTTAAAATCGCGGTTTATCTCGCGAATCCGCAACCAAAATTAAACCCTTCGGCACCACACTGGCCGTGCTCCCGACGGAGAGCGGCGGACAGGCGCAGAGCCCGTCGACGAAGGCGTTTCCATGGACGACCTGCTGCGGGAATTCGTGACCGAGACCAATGAGAGTCTCGACGTCGTCGACGTCGAGCTCGTGCGTTTCGAGCAGGACCCGAACAACGCCAAGATCCTCGACAACATTTTCCGTCTCGTCCACACGATCAAAGGCACCTGCGGCTTCATCGGCCTGCCGCGGCTTGAAGCGCTCGCGCACGCCGCCGAGACGCTGATGGGCAAATTCCGCGACGGCCTGCCCGCGACGAACGACGCCGTCACGCTGATCCTGTCCACCATCGATCGTATCAAGGCGATCCTCGACTCGCTTGAGCGGCATCAGCGCGAGCCGGAGGGTACGGACGATGACTTGATCGCCGATCTCCACCGCATGGTCGACTGCGTCGTCGCAGGTGGCGCTGTCGAAAAGCCCACGTCCGAATCTGAGTCTGGACCCGATCAGGCAACGCTCGATGAGCTCGAACGCGCATTCCACGAGACCGAGGTCGAGCCGCCTGGAGTGAAGCCTGCGAAGGTGCCCGCGCCCGAGACCAAGGCGGTACCCGAACACGCCGGTGAAGACGACGGAGGCAAGACGTCCAACCAGTCGATCCGCGTTACCGTCGACACGCTCGAGACGTTGATGACGATGGTCTCCGAGCTGGTGCTGACGCGCAACCAGCTGCTTGATATCGTCCGCCGTCACGAGGATTCCGAATTCAAGACGCCGCTCCAGCGCCTGTCGAACGTTACCGCCGAACTGCAGGAAGGCGTCATGAAGACGCGCATGCAGCCGATTGGCAATGCCTGGCAGAAGCTGCCGCGCATTGTGCGCGACCTGTCGCAGGAGTTGGGCAAGCAGATCGATCTGGAGATGCAGGGCGCCGAGACGGAGCTCGACCGCCAGGTGCTCGACTTGATCAAGGATCCGCTCACCCACATGGTGCGCAACTCGGCCGACCACGGTCTTGAGACGCCGGCCGAGCGCCGTGCCGCGGGCAAGCCGGAGCGTGGCCGCATCCGTCTGTCCGCCTATCACGAGGGCGGTCACATCATCATACAGATCGTCGACGATGGCCGCGGCCTCAACACAGACCGCATCAAGGCCAAGGCGGTCGCGCAGGGTCTTGCGACCGAAGCCGAGGTCGACAAGCTTACCGAGGCGCAGACCCATAAATTCATCTTCGTCCCCGGCTTCTCAACTGCGGCGAAGGTCACGAGCGTGTCTGGCCGCGGCGTCGGCATGGACGTCGTACGCACCAATATCGACCAGATCGGCGGCACCATCGATGTGAAATCCGTGGCCGGTGCCGGCCTGAGCTTCACCATCAAAATCCCGCTGACGCTTGCGATCGTCTCGGCGCTGATCGTCGAGGCGCACGGCGAACGCTTCGCCATCCCGCAGCTTTCCGTCGTCGAACTGGTGCGTGCGCGCTCGGGCAGCGAGCACCGCATTGAACGCATCAGGGATACAACGGTGCTGCGTCTGCGCGACAAGCTGCTGCCGCTCGCGCGGCTGAGCGCGCTGCTCGGTGCTGAGGACAAGGCCGCCGCCGAGAAGGGCTTTATCGTCGTCACCCAGGTCGGCAGCCAGACGTTCGGCATTGTGGTGGACAGCGTATTCCACACCGAGGAAATCGTTGTGAAGCCGCTATCGAGCCGGCTGCGCCACATCGCCATGTTCTCCGGCAATACCATTCTCGGTGACGGCTCGGTGATCATGATCATTGATCCGAACGGGGTTGCGCAGGCCTTCGGCGGCAACATGACCTCGCAGATGGCAGCTGCGGATACCGTCGCTAGCGCCGCGGGCGCCGCAAAAGAGATGACGTCGCTGCTTGTGTTCCGTGCCGGCTCCAGCCAGCCCAAGGCAGTGCCGCTTGCCCTCATTACGCGGCTCGAGGAAATCGACGCTCGCAAGATCGAGCTGTCGAACGGCCGCCACATGATCCAGTACCGCGGCCACCTGATGCCGCTGATCGTGCCAAGCGAGAGTGTGCGCGTGAAAGCCGAGGGTGCGCAGCCGCTGCTCGTCTTCTCCGACGGTACCCGCTCCATGGCGCTCGTGGTCGATGAGATCGTCGATATCGTCGAGGATCATCTCGACGTGCAGGTCGGCAGCGACAATCCGGGCGTGATCGGCTCGGCGATTATCAAGGGTCGAGCGACCGAAATCGTCGACGTCGGCTATTTCCTGCCGCTCGCCTTCGAGGATTGGTTCCGCCGCAAGGAGCAGGTGCAGCGCATCAAGCCGTGTTCGGTGCTGCTCGTCGACGACTCGCCCTTCTTCCGCAATATGCTGGTGCCCGTGTTGCAGGCGGCCGGCTACGAAGTGACCGCCGCGGCGTCCGCACAGGACGCACTCGAACTCTTGAAGGATGGCGTCCGATTCGACTGCGCCGTCACCGACATCGAAATGCCGGATATGGACGGCTTCGCCTTTGCCGAAGCCGTACGCTCCGACGCGCGTAACGCCGATCTTCCGGTCATCGCGCTGTCCTCGATCGTGTCTGCCGAGGCCGTTGAGCGCGGCCGCCAGGTCGGCTTCCACGATTTTGTCGCCAAATTCGATCGTCAAGGCCTGATCGCGGCGCTCAAAGAGCAGACCGAGATCGGCCGCGCCGCGTGAGCAGATCATGAGCACCGAGCACGCCGCCGAGAACATGAAAGAATATGTCACCGCCATGATCGGCGGGCAGTTGTTCGGACTGCCGATCCTGCGCGTGCAGGACGTTTTCCTCCCAGAGCGCCTGACGCGCGTGCCGCTCGCGCCGACCGAAGTAGCCGGCGTCCTCAATTTGCGCGGCCGAATTGTGACCCTGATCGACATGCATCGTTCGCTTGGGTTGGAACCGGACCACGGGAAGGGTCAGCCGATGGCGATCGGTGTCGAGCGCGCCGGCGAGTCGTACGGCCTGTTGATCGACAGCGTTGGGGAGGTGCTCAAGCTCGACGACTCAACTCGCGAGCCCAATCCGGTCAATCTCGATCCGCGGTTGGCGCGCGTGTCGCTTGGAATTCACAGACTGGAAGGGCAGTTGCTGATGGTTGTCGACGTCGATCGTGTGCTCGACGGCGGCCAGGCCAAAGCGGCTGCCGCATGAGGAAGTTCGGACCTGAAAAATCGGCTGACGAAGCCAGAACAGTGAGGACGTGATGAAGACTTGTTTGGTGGTGGACGATTCGAGCGTCATCCGAAAGGTGGCACGGCGAATTCTTGAAGGGCTCGAATTCGAAATCGTGGAGGCGGAGGATGGCGAGCAGGCGCTCGACGTCTGCCGGCGCCAGCTTCCGGAGGCGATCCTGCTCGACTGGAACATGCCGAAGATGGACGGCTACGAGTTTCTGCGCTCGCTGCGCAAGCTGCCCGGCGGCGATGGCCCCAAGGTGGTGTTCTGCACGACGGAGAACGATGTTGCGCACATCGCCCGTGCGCTGCATGCGGGCGCCAACGAATACATTATGAAGCCGTTCGACAAGGAAATCGTCGAAGCCAAGTTTCAGGAGGTTGGGCTGATCTGATCGGTAAATAGTCAACAACAAGAAGAACAACTAAAGGGTCGAAGCCCAATGAATGTGTCTGTTGCAACGAAGAGGTCCGCTGCGGTGAGCAAGCGGATCCGCGTCATGATCGTCGATGACGCGGTGGTGGTGAGGGGCCTGTTCTCCCGTTGGGTGGGGGAAGAGTCGGACCTCGAGGTCGCCGCCGCGCTGCGCACTGGCCGCGAAGCCGTCAACCAGATCGAGCGGGTGGATCCCGACGTCGTCGTCCTCGACGTCGACATGCCCGAGCTCGACGGCATTGCCGCCTTGCCGCTGCTGCTCGAAAAGCGCCGCGACCTCATCGTCATCATGGCGTCGACGCTGACGCGGCGGAACGCCGAGATCAGCTTGCGTGCGTTGTCGCTCGGCGCCGCCGACTACATCCCGAAGCCCGAGAGTAACCGCGAAGTCACCGGCTCGCCCACCTTCCGCCGCGAGCTCATCGAGAAGATCCGCGCTCTCGGACAGAACGCCAAGCGCCTCCGTCTGCAGCGCCAGCTTCCCGGTGTCCCCGCGCCGCCGCTTCAGCCGGCGGCGAAGCCGCTGCCGATCCATCCGAACCTCGTGCTGCGGCCGATGCCGATCATTCCGCCGCGCGTTCTCCTGATCGGCTGCTCGACCGGCGGCCCGCAGGCCCTCAACACCGTGATTGCCGGCATCGGCAATGTCATCGAGCGCGCGCCCATCCTCATCACGCAGCACATGCCGCCGACTTTCACCGCCATTTTGGCCGAGCATCTTGAGCGGCTCGCCGGGCGTCCCGCGCGCGAGGCGCAGGACGGTGAGGAGATCAATGCCGGGCACATCTACATCGCACCAGGCGGACGCCACATGAAAGTCGCGCGCCGCGACGATGGCGCGGCCGTCATCGTGCTCGACGACGGGCCGATGGTGAATTTCTGCAAGCCGGCAGTAAACCCGCTGTTCTCCTCCGCGGCGGAAGTGTGGGGCCCCAAGGCCTTGGCACTGGTGCTGACGGGCATGGGCTCCGACGGCCTCGCCGGCGCCAAGGACCTTGTCTCCGCCGGCGGCCATGTCATCGCGCAGGATGAAGAGACGAGCGTTGTATGGGGCATGCCGGGTCAGGTCACGCAAGCCTGCTTGTGCTCGGCTGTGCTGCCGCTGCCCGAGATTGGACCGAAGCTGACGCGCATCTTCGTGGGCGGGGAGCGTTCATGACACCGGAAGACTTCGCCTTCCTGCGCAAGCTGCTGAGAGAACGCTCCGGCCTCGTGCTGGCGGCGGAAAAGCAGTATCTCGCCGAGAGCAGGCTTCTGCCTCTCGTGCGCAAGCATGGCCTATCGACGCTGCCCGAGCTGATCGATCGCCTGAAGGCGACCGCGTCGTCCGATCTCATCACGGAGGTGGTCGATGCCATGACCACGAACGAGACTTTCTTCTTCCGTGACAAGATCCCGTTCGACCATTTCCGCGACACAATGATGCCGGCGCTGCTACAATCGCGCGCGCGCGAAAAGCGCATCCGCATCTGGTGCACGGCGGCCTCGACCGGCCAGGAGCCGTACTCGCTCGCCATGACGCTCAAGGGCATGGGAGCGCAGCTCGCCGGTTACAAGATTCAGATCTTGGCGACCGATATTTGCGCGCCCGTTGTCGAGCGGGCGAAAGCCGGTATCTACACCCAGTTCGAAGTGCAGCGCGGGATGCCGATTCAGCAACTGGTGAAATTTTTCACGCGGGACGGCGAACGCTGGCAGATCGTGCCGGAACTGCGTGACATGGTGCAGTTCCGCACCCTCAACCTGCTCAACGATTTCTCGCCGCTCGGCGCCTTCGACGTCGTGTTTTGCCGCAACGTGCTGATCTATTTCGACCAGGCGACAAAAGTGAGCGTGCTTGACCGCATCGCGCGCCAGACCGCCTCGGACGGCTTCCTGATGCTGGGCGCGGCCGAGACCGTGGTCGGCCTCACCGAAGCGTTTAGACCGGTCGCCGATCGCCGCGGGCTTTATGCGCCGACCCCGCCGCCACAGCCCAAGCCAACCAATATCCTCAAGTTCGCTGCCAAGATCTGAGCGGGCCAACCCACTATCCTGACACGTGAATTGGCGAATTTCCTCCGTGAATACAACTACGCGGTTGCTAACATAGAAATTCGCTCCGTTGACCGGCGTTCTGTCGGTAGGCGTGCTCGATCTCGAAGGCCTGGTCATCAGCTTCAGGCGGCGTGCGCCTGAAGGGATACTCCGCCGAAGAAAGACCGGTAGAAGCCGGTGTCGCAAACCCAATTGGCGACACGCGTGCGGCTCGCGCTCGATCGCCGGCGGAGCTGACGTCCAACACAGCGAAAACGTTCATTCAAGGGCCCGCACACGCAGGAGTGTATGCGGTGGCGGTATCCTGCAACCAGCGCCGGGCTGAATCGCGATATTAGCAAGTTGACCGGGATGGGCCGCCTATTACGCTTCGAGTCCCAAGCACCGCGCGCCCGTGCTGTGCCAAGGACGACGACCCGCGATCCCCAATTTGCACTGGATCAACTTAGACTCGTTGCTCCGGTGTCATTTGGCGGCAATACCTTTGTCCATGTTGCGAGGAGGAAACGATGAAACGGATTTTGCTTGCTGCAGTGATCATTGCGTTTGCAGGCGGCTCAGCCATGGCGGCGAGCTGCGACACCATGGCCGTCAGCAAGGACGGCAAGCCGCTCTCCGGCGCGGCCAAGACCGCGTTCGTGAAGAAGTGCAAGGCAGATGCCTGTGAGCCGAAGGCCGTGGGCAAGGACGGCAAGCCGCTGTCCGGCGCGGCCAAGACGAGCTTCATGAAGAAGTGCGAGGAGGGCGCGTAAGGCGCTCGCGCGCGAACGACTAGCAACCGCAAGCGCGCGGGCGCGGATTTTGCACCGGGCTCGCCGCTTGCGGTTTTGTTTTCAAGCCACCGTCCAGTTCAGGAGTTGACCATGACACGTTATGCGATAGGGCCGCTGATGGCCGCGACGATCGCGGGCGCGCTCGCACTTGTGCCGCCCGCCATCGCCAAGACTGCGAAAGAGTGCCGCGCCGAGTGGAGCGCCGACAAGGCCGCCAACCAGGCCAAGGGCGTCACCGAGAAGGACTACGTCGCGAAGTGCCGCGCCGACGACAAGGCGGCGGCGAAAGAAGAGAAGGCGAAGAGCAAGGCCGCGGCGAAAGAGACGAAGAAAGAGGCGAAGGAAAAATCGGCGGCGAAAGAAACCAGGGACACTAAAGAGACGAAGGAGTCGAAGAGCACGGCGGCCGCTGGCGGCAAGACCGCGAAGGAATGCGCCGACGAATGGCGCGCCAACAAGGCGGCCAATCAGGCCGCCAAGATTACCGAGAAGGCGTATGTCGCGGATTGCCGCGCAGGCAAGACCACCGCGATGACGCCACCGGCTGCCGCCCCGGCGCCCGCGCCTGCGGCGAAGAGCGAGCCGGCCCCATCGCGGCCGACCAAGAGCCAGCAAGCGTCGACCCCGCCGGCAAGTGCGCCGGCCGCCGCGCCGACGCCGTCGAAGTCGGCGGCTACCACCGCCGCGGCGCCAGCCTCCGGCAAGCCGGAAGGCGCCAACCAGTTCGTCGCCGAGAATCAGGCGCAGACGCACTGCCCGAGCGGCCTCGTGGTGTGGGCCAACACCGACTCCAAGATCTATCACTTCTCCGGCCACAGTGATTACGGCCACACCAAGCAGGGCGCGTATATGTGCGAGAAAGACGCCGAAGCGCAGGGCATGCGCGCGGCCAAGAACGAGAAGCGTCCGTGATCCAATCTGTAACCGCATGGAGGTTGTGCCATGGGATTGTTGGATAGTCTGGGCGGTACGGTACGCAACGTCGCAGCCGCCGCAGGCCCCGTGTTGATTGCCGAAGCATTGAAGCAGACCAACATGGGCAATCTGCAGGGCATCGTGAACCAGCTGCAGCAAGGCGGCCTCGGCGCGCAGGTGCAGTCCTGGCTCGGCAACGGCGCCAACATGCCAGTGACGGCCGATCAGTTGCGCGCCGCGCTCGGCGACGAGCGCGTGCAGCAGCTGGCGGCGAAGTTCGGCGTGCCGACCGATCAGGTGCTCAAGCTGCTGGCCGATCATCTGCCGAACGCGGTCGACCAGGCGAGCCCCAACGGCAAGCTGAACTCGTAAGCGCTCGACTGACGGATTGTGTCGGGATCGCCCGGGCGTCCGGCCCGGGCGAAGGGGCGGCCTAGCGGCTTTTCTCGGCGCGCTCGATCCACTGCACGTCGGCGCATTGGGTGCAGCGATAGATCTCGCAGGCCGACGCATCGACGCGTTTGGGGATCGCCGCGAGGTACTGCAATTCGCCCTTGCAGCGCCGGCAGCGCGGATCCTTCTGCGCCTCGGCCGTTTTCGTGTTGTCGGTCATCAGTCGCAACATCCGGCCGGCAGGGTGCCAAGATTCTCGCGCTTTGGCTGTGAGAGTCCTCACACCGTAACGCAGTACCAGCCGCCCGTTGATGGCGCGCGGGCGTGCGTCATCGCCCCTGTTCTTTGCGGCGCGGGCGCCGTAGCCCGAATTTTCCCCGGCGGGACAGCCGAGGGGATGGCGCGCCGAGAAGGCGCAGCCTGTCGTGAGTACGTGCGTGGTGTCCCAGCGTAACAGTTGTGTCGTGGTGGCTGTTGCCGCCGCTTTGGTTGGCTGCGCTGGTCGGGACCCGCAGCCGATCGCGACCGTACAGCCGCAAAGATGCCTATACGGACTGCCCGATGATCAGCGCGGAAATCGAAGCAAACAACGTCAAGGTGACTGAGCTAGCCAATGAACAAGGCTGGAAGGTCGCTTAGAAACGTGGGTGCTGGCGTTGCTGGACTTGTGATCTGGCCAATTTGGTTTGGCATGAACTTCAAGGGTGGGGCTGCCAAGGCAAAGCGGCCTCGTTGCGCGCCTCATGCGTCAGCACTGCTGACTTTTAAATCGCGCCAAACTCGACGTAATTTCACTTCACCGCAACGTGAATTGGTCAGTCCGTTGCACCACCTAGGATCGTCGGCGAACGGCCAACGGGGCGCGTGTGCGATGAGATCTGCGCGGCCCGTTGCATCATCGGGAAGGGGTCCTCAATGATACGAACGTCGATCGTTGCTTCGCTGCTTGCGTTCATGCCCGTCGTTGCCAACGCGCAATTGACAGTGCGGATGAGCGATATCCGCTGCGAGCAATACCTCGCAATGCCCGCAAGCCAGTCGCGCGATTTCTCGTCGTGGCTGTCCGGCTGGTACAATTACAAGGCTGGCCGCACTAAGATCGATCTCGTCGCGCACGAGAAGAACATCCTCAGCATCAAGGACTGGTGCAAATACCATCCGAAAGACACCGTGATGTCGGGCCTCGATCGCGCCATCGTCAAGGACTGACAGGAGAACCGTCATGCGTCGTCTCATTATAGCTCTCGTGCTGGGCACCGCGGCTTTTGTCGGCGTGCCCGCGCATGCCCAGCTCGATCTCGACATGAACCGGGTCACCTGCGGCGACTGGCTGAACTACGATTACAGCCGGCAACGATTCATCCAGTACTGGATGAGCGGCTATTACAATGCGTCGAAGAACAACGACGTGTTTGATTTCAACCGCCTGCAAAAGAACTCCGCGAAAGTGCTTGCCTACTGCAAGAAACACAAGGCGGAGCCGCTGCCGCAGGCGATTAACAAGAACGCGACCTAAAAGGCAGCGGAACAGGCACCTTCCGGCCGCAAGCCGCGGCGGATCCCACCGCCAGATGCCGCTATTGCGGCCCATTCGGCTCGTTTGCGGTTCAAAACACCCCCAAAATCGGCCATTCCGTGACCGCCATCACAGCCGGCAGGCCGGCCAGGGCTTAGCTATGATGGCGAAAGTTCACCCCCCCGCCTTGGGAGCCTGCCATGTCGATCCGTCTGGTCCTCGCCATCCTCACCGGCGCGATGTTCGTGGTCGCGCTCGACGTCGGCCTCAGCATCCATCACCTCAGCGCCGCCAAGGCGGCGTCCTCCGGCGTCCTCCATATCAACCGCGACTATCCTGGAGCGCTCGACACCTATCGTCCGTGCCCGGCTTCGGCGCAGACCTGGTGCCAGGCGACTGGCGGGCTCGCCCAATAGCCGGGTTCATCCATGCGCGGAGTATTGCGGGGCACACTGGCGGTCACGGTGGCACTTTCGGCAGCGGCCCTGGCGCCGAGGCCGGCTTTGGCGCAGCTCTCGAACGCGTGGAACTGCACCGGCAAGCCCGGCATAGCCTGGCGTGCGCAGATCGGCGGTTGCACCGATGCGATCAAGTCGGGAAAGTATGCGGACCGGGATCTTGCAGCCGTCTACCACAATCGCGGCGTGGCTTATCGCGGTGTCGGCGACCTCGATCGCGCGTTCAAGGACTACGACGAGGCGATCAAGCTCGATCCGGATAACGTCACCTTCCTGCTCCATCGCGGCATTGCAAACGGCGCGTCTGGCAGGGCCGACCGGGCGCTTGTCGATTTCGATCAGATCATCAAGCTCGATCCGAAGCGCGTCGACGCCTGGTACAGCCGCGGTCTGACCTACAGCAACAAGGGCGACTGGGACCGCGCCATCCAGAACTACGACGAGGCCATCAAGCTCGATCCGAACAACATCCAGGCCGTCAGCAATCGCGGCAACGCCTACCTCGCCAAGCGGCAATTCGATCTCGCCGCCCAGGATTACGAGCGGGCGATGAAGATTGATCCGGACGATCCCATTCCGCACAACAATCGCGGCAATGCCTATTACCAGACCGGCCAGATCGACCGCGCCATTGCAGAATTCGACCAGGCGATCAAGCTCGAGCCGAACTATTCCGACGCGCTCAACAATCGCGGCGCGGCCTATTTCAGCAAAGGCGAGTTCGATCGGGCGCTCGAGGACTTCGACCGCGTGCTCAAGTTCGATCCCAACGACGCCGACGCGAAGAGCAATCGCGCGATGGTTCTGGAAAAGCGGGCCAAAGCGTCGAACTGAGCCGAAACCTTTCCCCTGCCGCCGAGGTTATTTCCGCGCACGCGCCGGGGGCCAACCGGCCGCAATGGGGAAAGATGGACGCTGTGGTGCCGGTTTCTCGCTGCGACACCAACGCATCGGTATGCGTAACGTCTGACCCGTTCCCGGCGCGTGCGCCCGCCGGAACACCTTTTGACGGGTCGCGAAACCTGACCTAAAACGCGCCCAACGTAAAAAAGGCCGGGAAGGACAATCGATGGTCAATACCGAACAAGCGCAGGAATTCGCCGCGATCGCCGGATTCCGCACCTCCATTCCGCCGGACCGCCCCGATCTCCTGCTGCTGGAAATCAAGATGGCCGATGGCGCCATCGCGCGGTTCTCGATGACCAAGGATTCAGCCGTAATCTTCGGCCAGCAGATCACCAAGGCCGCATCGACCGTCGCGTGACCGGGTGCGCGCCGCGATTCCAGAAGGCCCCGCCGTCGGGGCCTTTTCGCGTCCCTCACGGAACGAATTCGGCTGGCCCCGCGTTTGAGACGTGGAAGATGGGGCGCAACCAGGCGTCTGCCGTCCGGACCCCGTTGAGCCCAGCCCGAGGTCGAGCCACTCTGTGATTGCTTTTCGAAGGGCCGAGCATCATGCGCGGCCCTTTGTGCATCGAGAACCGGCGCCGGCGCCGAATACCCGTTTTCGGTAACACTCACACCCGCCGGAAAATTCCGGACCTCGGCAAGGCATGATCGCTGCGTCGCTTGCCGGGGTTGATGATCCGATCCAGCCGCCAACTGATCAGCCCAACGATCGCGGCGAGACCGATGATTTCAACCCAGGTGGTCAGAGTGGGCGTCATGAGGCGCCTAAAATAAAAGGCGCCGGCACCCATTTGAATTCCAAATTTCAAAGGAGTTCCGTGAATTCATTCTACGAAGACCAGGCCAAACGGAAGCAAAAAACCCCGGACCTTGCGGCCCGGGGCTAGTTGGGAGGAGAGAGCCCGAATGGGGCTCAGTCAAGATGTACGCAGACGCAACGCGGGGAAGGTCTGCTGAATTGGTCGCTTAAGCCGGGATCCGCTCGTCGCTTTCGCTCGGCTCGCGCAGAACGTAGCCGCGGCCCCACACCGTCTCGATGTAGTTCTTGCCGTCGGAGGCGTTGGCGAGCTTCTTGCGCAGCTTGCAGATGAAGACGTCGATGATCTTGAGCTCCGGCTCGTCCATGCCGCCGTAGAGATGGTTGAGGAACATCTCCTTGGTGAGCGTTGTCCCTTTGCGCAGGGAGAGCAGCTCGAGCATCTGATATTCCTTGCCCGTGAGGTGCACGCGCTGGCCGTTGACCTCGACCGTCTTGGTGTCGAGGTTGACGACGAGATCGCCGGTGTTGATGACCGACTGGGCGTGGCCCTTCGAGCGGCGAACGATCGCGTGGATGCGGGCGATCAGCTCGTCCTTGTGGAACGGCTTGGTCATGTAGTCGTCGGCGCCGAAGCCGAGACCTTTGACCTTGTCCTCGATGCCGGCGAGGCCGGAGAGGATCAGGATCGGCGTCTTGACCTTCGACACCCGCAAGGACCGCAGAACCTCGAAACCCGACATATCGGGCAGGTTCAGGTCGAGCAGGATGATGTCGTAGTCATAGAGCTTGCCGAGGTCGACGCCTTCCTCACCGAGGTCGGTGGTGTAGACGTTGAAGCTCTCGGATTTGAGCATCAGCTCGATGGATTGAGCAGTGGCGCTGTCGTCTTCAATGAGGAGAACGCGCATCTAAAGTCCCCTTCTCGCCGCTAACGGGCCCTTTAAGTCAGCGCCGCAAAGGCGGCGAGGCTGAAAAAACGCTGTGGGACAAACTGATTCGACACTATCCGGGCATGGTTAACAAAACCTGATTCCCGCCTGCAACCCTGCCGTAGCCGGGAAACCCCGAATCGGCGTAAGAGTTTGCTGGAGAGTGGTTTTTTAGCCACGTACCCGTTCAAGCTCCGGATTAAGAGTCGGGCCTAACCGACTCTATCGACTCGAGCCCTTTGTCCGCGGCCGGGCTCACGGCCGTTGTCCCTCCTGGACGAGTGACCCAATGATTAACGACGCGGGTAAACACCGAGTTAAAGGCGGCACCGAGGCAGTAAGCCTACTGGGGCGTGAACGGCAGTTCCGTTCGCGGACGCGCGAATGAAGGCGCTGGCCGAGCAGATCAACGACATCGATGGCGTCGAGATTTTCGGCCGCGTCGTCGCGGTGCGCGGCCTCATGGTCGAAGTGGCGGGGCCGATTCACGCGATGAGCGTCGGCGCGCGGCTAACCATCGAGAGCGCGCCCGGCAAGACGATACCGTGCGAGGTGGTAGGCTTTTCCGGCGGCCACGCGCTGGCTTTACCATTCGCGGCGCTCGAGGGCGTGCGGCGCGGCTGCCACGCCATGGTGACGACCGCCGCGGGTTTTACCCGGCCGTCAGAGCGCTGGCTTGGCCGGGTGCTCAACGCCATGGGCGAGCCGATCGACGGCCTAGGGCCGCTGCCGCCGGGCCCTGCGCCTTATCCCTTCCGCGCCTCGCCGCCGCCGGCGCATGCCCGCCAGCGCGTCGGCGCGCCGCTCGACCTCGGCGTTCGGGCGCTCAACACCTTCATCACCTGCTGCCGCGGCCAGCGCATGGGCATTTTCTCGGGCTCGGGCGTCGGCAAATCGGTGCTGCTGTCGATGCTGGCGCGGAACGTCGCCGCCGATGTGTCGGTCATTGGCCTGGTCGGCGAGCGCGGCCGCGAGGTGCAAGAGTTCTTGCAGGACGATTTGGGCCCGGCGGGCCTTGCCCGTTCGGTGGTCGTGGTCTCGACATCCGACGAGCCGGCGCTGATGCGCCGACAGGCCGCTTATCTGACGCTCGCCATCGCCGAGTTCTTCCGCGACCTGCACAAAGACGTGCTGGTGCTGATGGACTCGGTGACGCGCTTCGCCATGGCTCAGCGCGAGATCGGCCTGTCGGCCGGTGAACCACCCACCGCCAAGGGCTATACGCCAACGGTGTTCACCGAGCTGCCGCGGCTGCTTGAGCGCGCGGGCCCCGGCACCGAGCAGGGCACCATCACCGGCATCTTCACGGTGCTGGTCGACGGCGACGACCACAACGAGCCGGTCGCGGATGCCGTGCGCGGCATCCTTGACGGTCATATCGTCATGGAGCGGGCAATCGCCGAGCGCGGCCGCTATCCGGCGATCAATATTCTCAAGTCGATCTCGCGGACCATGCCGCGGGCGGCCGATCCCGCGCACCTTCCGGCCATCAACCGGGCGCGGCAGGTGATGGCGACCTACGCCGACATGGAAGAACTGATCAGGCTCGGCGCCTACCGTCCCGGCTCGAGCGCTGAAGTCGACGAAGCCATCGGCTTTCACAAGCCGCTCGAAGCCTTCCTCGGCCAGCTTAAGGAAGAATCAACCAGTATGGCGGAGGGATATCAACGGCTTGAGACAATCCTCCAGGCGACGGCAACACAAAACTAACGTTATTGCTCCACAGTCGGCCTCGTTACCGGTCCAGGGAGGCCCGCCGCGCGGATCCGCAGCGGGTCTTATTCGGGGCTTCGGGGGAGTATTTAGTCGATGAAGTCACGCGAAACACTGATCCGCCTGAAAAAGTTTCAGGTCGACGAGAAGCGGCGCAAGGTCGCGCAGATCGAGGCGATGATCGCCGAGTTCGAGCGCATCGCCACCGATCTCGATCGCGAGATCAAGACCGAGCAAGACCGCGCCGGCATCCACGATCCCGCGCATTTCGCCTATCCGACCTACGCCAAGGCGGCGATGACGCGCAAAGAGAACCTCAAGCGTTCGGCCGATGAGCTGAAGGTGCAGCTCGACGACGCCAAGGCGGCGCTGGGCGAGGCCTTCGAGGAACTCAAGAAGGTCGAGATGCTCGACGAGCGCGACAAGCAGCACGAGAAGGCCGAGGCCAATGCGCGCGAGCAGACCGAGCTCGACCGCATCGCGGCGCTGCGCTTCTCGACCGGCGGGGCGCCGGCGTAAGCCGGTACCGTCCTCCGTTCGGAGGATGGAATCGTCGCAATTCGCCGGCGATTTTCGTCACAGCGCTAACGGCTTCGAAAGAAACGACGCCTATGTGATGCCCGGCACACTGTTTGTCATGTGCCCGGTCTATCAAGCCCAAAACCGAAATCTCTCGCGCACGAGGATGTGATGTATCGAACCCTTTGTGTTGTGGTCGCGGTGATGTTGATCTGCGCCACCGGCAAGGCGAGCGTCACCACGCGCAAGATGGAGCTTGCCGCAGCGCCAAAGGCCGAGCCGAGCAAGATGATCGCGGTCGACGGCTTGCACGTCATCGTGCCGAACGACGTGATGGTGCTTCCCGTCGATCTCCTGCCGCAGCCTTGATCGCGCAATGTCAGCGCCGCGCGTGACGCGGCGCTCGCTCATCGCAGAACATCTTCACCAGTAGGGCCGGTAGTAGCCATACGGCCGATAATAGTATCGCGGCCCGTAATAGTAGGGCGGCGGGTAGTAGTACGGGCGATAGTACGGCCGATAATAGTAGGGCCGGTAATACGGCCGATAATAATAGTAAGGCCGGTAATACGGCCGGTAGTAGCGCGGCCCGTAGTACCAGTACTGCACGCGCTCGACCGCAGACGATTGCTCCGCGGTCGATGCGAGGCCCGCGGCATTCTGGATCGGCGCTGCCGCGACCCATTGCGGCAAACTCGCGACAAAGAATGCGCAGATGAGAATGGCGGATAGCCGTTTCATGGACAGTCTCCCACACCGAACGTGCGCTCAACGATGAGCGCGACAAGCTTGTGACCGCATTACGGATGGTTTGTTGATCCCGATCAAATTCCGCCTGCCGCAACGCCTCCGTAATTCTACTGCGCCTTGATGTTCGCCTTCTTCGCCAGCTCCGTCCACTTCTCCGTTTCGACCTTGATGAAAGAGGCGAACTGATCCGGCCCATCGCCGTTTGGCTCGGCGCCGACGTCGGCGAGGCGCTTGATCATGTCCGGGTCCTTCAGGATGCCGGCGACGACAGTGTAGAGCTTCTGGCGAATTGGTGCGGGGGTACCTTTTGGCACGAGGAAGCCGTACCAGGTCGTCACGTCGTAGCCTTTGAGGCCCGCTTCATCGAGCGTCGGCAGGTCGGGAAACAGCGCCGAGCGCTTGGCCGGGCTGACCGCGAGCGCGCGGATCTTGCCGCTTTTGACGAAGGGCGCCGACGCGCCGCTCGGCTCGAGCGCCATCTGGATGTGACCGGCCATGAGGTCGGCCAGCATCGGCGATCCGCCGCGATAGGGTACGTGCACGATCGACGTGCCGGAGACCGCGCGGAACAGTTCGCCCGACATATGCTCGGTGCTGCCGACGCCGGCCGAGCCGTAGTTCACCTTGCCGGGGTTAGCCTTGATGTAGGCGATGAGCTCAGCGACGGTCTTTGCCGGCACCTCGTTGTTGACGACAAGGATATTCGGAACCGAGGCGACGCGGATCACCGGCTCGAAGTCGTTCTGGAAGTTGTAGGCGAGCTTGTCGTAGATGCCCGGCGCCATGGTGTGCGCAACGGTCGCCATGAAGATCGTGTAGCCGTCGGGCGAAGCCTTCGACGCCTTGGTGGCGCCGAGCGTGCCGCCGGCGCCGCCGACATTGTCGATTATCACCGGCTGGCCGAGCTTCGCCGACATGGCCTGGCCGAGAATGCGGCTGACGATGTCGGTGGTGCCGCCCGGCGCGAAGGGCACGACGACCGTGACCGGTCGCGTCGGCCAGTCCTGCGCGATGGCAAGTCCCGGCAACAGAACGGCGCAGGCGAAGGCGATGGCGCGGAGCGCTTTGACAACGGTCATGCCGATACTCCTGAATACCCTGAGGCGGGACGTTCAGGCGAACTCTACCACGGTGTATCGGGCGGACTACGGGGGTCGCTCAGCCGCGCGCGACCGCGATCTCCAGCGGGAAGTCGTCGACCACCTCGTGCCCTTTGTCGGTGACGATGAAGGTGTGGCCGAGGAAGATGCCGAACAGGCCGTCGGCGGTGATCGGATTGGGCTCGGCCATGATCACCATGCCGGGCTTGAGGACTTCCTCGAACTTCTCGGCGGCGACATGCTCGGCAACGACGTGCGGCTTGTCGGTGACGAGGTCGATGCCGTGGCACTGCGTCGGCCGCGACTGGTAGCCGTTGTCGCGGAAGAATTTGCTCGCGGTGCGCATGGCCTCGACCGGCTTGCCGGGCGCGATCTCGGCGATGATGCGCTCGTAGCCAGGCAGCGTCACCTCGTGCCAGAATTTCCTGACCATCTCGGTCGGCTCGCCCACGCAAATGGGCGACCCGATCTGCGCGGTGTAGCCGCGGTAGCCGGCGGCGAGCTCCATGTTGATGATGTCGCCCTTTTGCAGCACGCGGGCGGAGGGGCGGGGATTGCCGAACACCATCGCCGGGTTGGCCATCGGCGTCGAGCCGATGATGAGGAAGTCAACGTCGCCGCCGCCGTCCATGATGGCGGCGCCGGCCGCCGCGCGCAGCTCGTATTCCTTCGCGCCGGGCCTGGCGCGGGCGACCATTGCTTCCATGGCCTTTTCGCACAGCACGCCGGCCTTGCGCACGCAGTCGAGCTCCTCGGCGCTGTGGATCGACAGCAATTCGTGCAGGAACCCCTGGGTGAAGATCAGCTCGGCGTCCGGCAGGTTCTCGCGCAGCACGTTGTACTGGTTGACCGGCATGTAGTCGGCGTGACGCGGGTCAATCTCCATCAGGCCGATGCGGCCACGCTCAAGCTTCAGCTCGCGGATGCGCTCGACCATGATGTCGGCGTAGCGGCCGTTGCGGCTGTGGCGCACATCTTTCACCGCGACTTCGACCTGGCGGCGCACCGCCTCGGCATGCGTGCCGCCCATCGAGTAGATCAGCGTCGGCTCGCCCTCGAGAGGCACCAGCACGTAGCTCGACAGCGCATGCCATTCCCAATGGCCGGTGAGCCACAGCATGCCGCCGCCGAAGCTCCAGTGGCTCGGGCCGCCTGGCACGATGACGACGTCGAGCTTGTCCGCGCGCATCTTGGCGCGCAGCGCCTTGTAGCGGCGCGCGTATTCGGCCTTGGAGAACTGCTCCCACACCGCGTCGCGGTAATAGGGCGTGTCGCGCATATTGGCGAAGGGCAGCGACTGGTCGAGCTTGGTGCGCACGACCTCCCAGGGCTGTGGGCCGATACGCGGCGGTACGATGGGCATGTCTTTGATCCTTGACGTGGCAGGCGGAAGGCGCGGCGAAATTTGCCGGTTTGATGCCGCACGTCAATCGCGGGGGGCTAGTCGAGCGGCTTGATGTCAGCCTCCTTGGCGAGGTCGACCGTCGCGGCGAGGTCGTCTTTGAAGAACTTGCCGAAGTCGGCGACGCTCATCTGCGACGGCTCGACGCCTAGCTTGGCGAGCTTCTCCTTGAGCGCCGGATCGGCGAGCGCCTTAGCCGTTACGTCATGCAGCTTCTGCACGGCCTCGGGCGGCGTCTTGGCGGGCGCCGAGATGCCATTCCAGAAGCGGAACACCGCGCCCGGATAGCCCGCCTCGGTGACCGAGGGCACGTCCGGCAAAAGCGGAACGCGGTTGGGCGAGCTCACCGCGAGGATCGTCAGCTTGTCGCTCTTGAGCGCGGTCGCCGCCGCCGCGAGCGGGATGAAGTAGAAATCGATGCGGCCAGCCATCACTTCGAGCAGGCCGCCTTCGCGGAACGGCACATGCCGCACGTCGATCTTGGCGGCGAGGCGGAAGCGCTCAGCAGCCATGTGCGAGGAGGAGCCGATGCCGGCCGAGGCGAAAGTGAGCGTGCCGGGCTTGGCTTTAGCTGCGGCGACGAGGTCGGCCAGAGTCTTGAAGCCGCTCGCCTTCGAGGCGACCAGCACGTTGGGCGAAGTGCCGAGCAGGACGATATGGACGAAATCGCGCACTGGATCGTAGGGCAGCGTCCTGTGCAGCACGCTCTCGGTCGCCATCGACGAAGAACTGGTGACAAGCGTGTAGCCGTCGGGCTCGGCGCGGGCGACGAAGCCGAAGCCGACAGTGCCGCCGGCGCCGGGCTTGGTCTCGATCACCATCGGCTGGCCGATCATCTGCGACACCTGGTCGAGCACGACGCGGGTGACGGTGTCGGAGGCGCTGCCCGCCGGGTAGGGGCTGATGACGCGGATCGAGCGGGTCGGATATTGCTGCGCGTTCGCCGCAACCGTCGCGGCGATCAGGACCGCAGGAACGAGGGCGCGCCCCAGCGCGCGCGTGAGGCTCGTGAGCGCGTCGAAAATGCTTGCCATGACACCAGTCCGTTGAGAGGCCCCGCGCTCGCGCGCGAAGGCCATGACCGTCACTCCGCGGCGACCGGCGCCTTTTGGTCGGTCGAGCCGTGATGATGCTCGCGCTCGGCCGCAGCGGCCGCGACATCGGCGATGCCGCTCTTCGGCTTGCGGATGCGCACATAGATCTGGCCGACGATCAGGATCATGCAGAGTGCGACGAACACCGCGCTGATCGGGTGCTTGATGAAGACCAGTGCGTCGCCGCGCGAGATCAGCATGGCGCGGCGGAAGTTCTCCTCGAAGCGCGGCCCGAGCACGAAGCCGAGCAGCACCGGCGCCGGGTGGAAGTCGAGCAGCAGCAGCAGGTAGCCGACGAGGCCGATGATCACCGTCTCGCCGACCTGGAACATGTCGTTGTTGGTCGAGTAGACGCCAATGGCGACGAAGAACAACGCGGCCGGATAGAGGTACTTGTAGGGGATCATCAACAGCTTCACCCACAAGCCGATCATCGGCACGTTGAGGATGACGAGGATGATGTTGCCGATCCAGAAGCTCGCGACGAGGCCCCAGAAGATGTCCGGGTGCTCGCTGATGAGCTGCGGGCCGGGCACGATGCCCTGGATCATCAGGGCGCCGAGGATGAGCGCCATAACCGCGTCGCCGGGGATGCCGAGGCTCATGGTCGGGATGAAGTCGCCCTGCACGGAGGAGTGCGTCGACGCTTCGGGGCAGGCGACGCCTTCGACCATGCCGGTGCCGAATTTGTCCGGCGTCTTCGAGATCTTCTTCTCGGTTGCGTAGGAGATGAAGGACGCGATCGTCGGTCCGGTGCCAGGGATCAGCGCGCACAGGCTGCCGATCAGCGTGCCGCGGAACATAGCCGGGATCGAACGGCGGAATTCCTCCCGCGAGGGCCGTAGGTCGCGGAAGCCGACGTTGGAGTATTTGGTGTTTATGTCCGAGTACTGGTTCACGCTCTTCATGAACTCGGCGATACCGAACAGGCCGAGCGCCAGCGCGACGAGCTCGACGCCGTCGAACAGGTTCGGGATGCCGAAGGTGAAGCGCGGCGTACCGGTCTCGAGGTCGGTACCGACGATGCCGAGCAGCAGGCCGACGATGGTCATGGCGACGCCCTTGAGCGGCGAGCCGCGGGCGAGCGTCGAGCCGGCCAAGAGGCCGAGCAGCATCAGCGAACAAATTTCGGCGGGACCAAATTCCAGCGCCACCGTCACCAGCACGGGGGCGAGGAAGATCATTTCGGTGATGCCCCAAGAGGCGCCCACAAACGATGAGATCACCGTGATACCGAGCGCGGCGCCGCCGCGACCCTGCTTGGTCAATGGGAAGCCGTCGAGACATGTCACCGCGTGTGGCGGGTGACAAGGCAGATTGAGCAGGATCGAGCAGATGGCGCCGCCATATTGCGCGCCGTAGAACACGCCAGACAACATCAGGATAGCGCCGACCGGTTTGATGCCGAAGGTCAGCGGCAAAAGGATAGAGATGGTCGCGAGCGGGCCCATGCCCGGCAGCACGCCGACCATGTTGCCGACGAACACGCCGATCAGACACCACATTATATTGTGCGGCTCGAGCGCGACGCCGAAGCCGTACCAGAGATCGGTGAGGGCGGTCGAAAGCATCAGCGGCCCCACTTAAAGAGCGGGAACGGCAGCTGCAGAACATAGGAGAAGAGTGCCGCGCCGCAGATGGTGACGCCGAGGGCGAGGATCGCCGAAGACTTGAGCGTTGAGGTGCGATCGCCAAGTGCCGAAACGAACACACAGGAGAAGATCGCCGGCATCATGCCGAAGAATTCGCCGAAGATAATGAACATGACTGGGCCGGCGAGTATGCAGCCCCACCCGCGCCATTCCATGCTTTCGGGCAGGATGCGCTCGGTCTCGTCATAGGGCGTGGTCAGGGCCGTGCCGAAGATCAGCAGGCCGACGAAGGTCAGTACGATGCCGAGCAGGAACGGGAACATCCCCGGGCCCATGTGCATGAGCGAGCCGAGGTTGTAGGTGGTCGAATTGAGGATAACTCCTACGCCGAGCAAGGTCATCACCATGCTGGCATAGAAGTCCTTCTTGCGAAGCAAGTTTTCGAACAAAGCCCGCCTCCTCCCTGGAGCGCCTGTCTCGGTGGCCTGCTGTTCTTATTGTCGAGATGGCCAGACCATGCCATTTCCCCGTCAGATCGTCCAACCCCCAAAATTGGACATCTAGACGCATTGCGCCATTGTGCAGTGCGGGGAATAAAACCCCGGCGTGCAGCCTGAATTCCGGCGGCCCGTATGTCGGGCCAATTTTGCGGCGTATAGGTTCGGCCGCGGACCTTCGGTAAAATCTGAATTAGCGATGCGCATCCCGGTCCCGGCATGGTTGAAGGACTTTGGAACAGGGCTGGCGGTTGCCGGTTGGCTTGCCGCATCGCCGGCCGCTGCCGCCGAAACAGGCAATGTGGACCGTTGCGTCGCGCTTGCCGCCGATATGAGCCTCGGTGCGCCGTTGCCGCATACCCGCGATAGGCTGCGTGAAGGCAAAGAGATCACCATCGTTGCCTTCGGTTCCTCCTCGACGATCGGCGTCGGCACTTTCGGCAAATCGTTCCCCGAGGTGATAAAGGGCGAACTGTCGCGTCTTTATCCTTCGCTCGCCGTGCATGTGATCATAAGCGGCAAGCTGTTCGACACCATACCCGGCAATCTCCAGCGCATCGACCATGACGTTACCCGGTTCCAGCCCGATCTCGTCGTCTGGCAACTCGGCACCAATGACGTGCTGTGGCGCGGCATCGCCGCCAACGCGAAGGAACTGGTGCGCGGCGGCGTGCAGCACATCAAGGCGTCGGGCGCCGACCTCATCCTGATGGACCTGCAATACGCTCCGGCCCTGCATGTCCGCGGTTCCCACGCCGATATGGAAAAGCTCATCGCCGACAGCGCGCGGGAAGAGGCGGTCGGACTGTTTCCGCGCTATGAGCTCATGAAGCGCGCGCACGAGAACGGCGTGAGTGGCTTAGTGGCGTGGGACGGCCTGCACAATTCCGGCGCCGGCTACCGCTGCATCGGGCTGGCACTGGCGCGGATGATCGACAAGAGCGCCCGCGATACGGCGCCGACGAAGCCGGGCGAGCTGTGACGCTCAGCGCGCGCTGCTGGTCGCGATCCAGATGCCGGCGAACACGGCGACAAGGCCCAGCACCAGATTGGGCGTGATCGGCTCGCCGACGAGCTGCGTGGCGAGCAGCCCCGCCGCGATCGGATTGACCGTCATGGTGTTGGCGACCAACGTCGGCGTCGTCCTCTGCAGCGCCATCACCCAGAGGATGAAGGCGGCCGCGCCGCCGCCGATGCCAAGATAGACGCTGGCGGTCCACTGCGCGGCGTTGAAGCTCGACAGCACGGCGACGTGGCCGCTGACGACGCCGACGAGGATGAGCGCAACGGCGCCGGCGCCCATGCCGACGCACAGGAAGCCGAGCGCACTCGAGCGCACGATGAAGCGGCGCGAATACACATTGTAGAAGGCCATGCAGAGCACCGCGCCGATCATGATCGCTTCGCCGCGCCAGGCGCGGGGTGGCGCGGCGCCCAGGCCGGTCGCCAGCGCCGCGAAGACGCCGAGCATCGCGATTGCGACGCCGAGGCTTTTGCGGGCGGTCAGCGGCTCGATGCCGAGCAACGCGCCGACCGCCATGGTCTGCACCGGCAGCGTGGACAAAGCGAGGCTTGCCCGCGCCGCCGTCGTGTAGCCGAGCGCGATGTTGTAGAAGATGAAGAAAACCCCGAAGAAAAGGACACCGAGGCCCGCGACCGCTGTCCAGTCGCTGCGCGGCGGCCATTTCGCCCGCATCAAAATCGCGGCGGGCAGCACCAGCAGGAAGCCGATGCCCCAGCGTAGGATCGCAAGCGTCACCGGATCGGCATTGCCGGCGAGGTAGCGCGTGACGGCCGCCGCCGAGCCGCCGAGGCAGCTCGACACGATGGCGATCAGCACGCCGACGGTGTGGTCCACGCTTGCCCCCTCGGCGTCAGCCGCGCTTGTCCGCGTCGTACTCGTCGCTGCAGAACGAGCCGCCCTGATAACGGTCGCCGACCGCATCGGCCGGCAGCTTCGCCTGCGCGGCGAGCGCCTGCGCGCGATAATCCTCGGCGCGGCCCTGCGGACGATAGCCGAAGCTCCGCGCATTGGCATTGTCCCACCAGGCCGCGGCGTTGTCGGAGCAGCCGTAGAATACCTCGAAATGGATATCGGGGTGCTCGAGGCCGATGCGGATCAGCTGTACCAAATCTTCGGGTTTGAGCCAGATCGCGAGGCGGCGCTTGTCGATCGGCACGTCGCCGACATTGCCGATGCGCAGACAGGTGACGCGCAGGCCATGCTTGTCGGCGTAGAACGCGCCAACCGCCTCGCCGAACGCCTTGCTCATGCCATAGCGGCTGTCGGGCCGCAGCGTGACGTCGACGCCGATGGTCTTTTCGCGCGGATAGAAGCCGACGGCGTGGTTCGAGGACGCGAACACCACGCGCTTGACGCCGGCGCGGTAGGCCGCCTCGAACAGATTGTAGCAGCCGATGATGTTCGCGTTCAGGATCGTGGGCCACGATCCCTCGATCGAGTAGCCGCCGAGATGCACGATGCCGTCGATGCCCTGCACGATCTTCTCGACTTGTGCGGCATCGGCGAGGTCCGCCGCCACAAATTCCTCGCCGGGCGCGAGTTCCTTCGGCGTCAGCACGTCGCTCCAGCGCACGCGATAGACGTCCTTGAGCAGCTTGCGCAGGCGGCTGCCGATGTGGCCGGCTGCGCCGGTGACAAGGATATTCTGCATCCCGCTTTTCCCGGCTATCATGGGGTCAAGATCAAAAGACTTTAAGTCGGGAGGATATCATGAACACCAAGACTGTGGTCGCCGCCTGCGTGTTCACCGTGGCGACATTGACTGCTTCCAGCGCGCTCCAGGCGCAAACCCTCAAAGCCTCCGACGTGCATCCGACCGGCTACCCGACGGTCACCGCCGTCGAGAGCATGGGCAAGAAATTATCCGCCGCCACCAACGGTCGCGTCACCATCACGATGTATCCGGCGATGCAGCTCGGCGGCGAGAAGGAAGCGATCGAGCAGGCGCAGGTCGGCGCCATCACCTTTGCCCGCGTCTCGGTCGGCGCGCTCGGTCCGGTCGTCGACGACCTCAACGTGTTCAATCTGCCTTACGTCTTCCGCAACACCGCGCACATGCAGGCGGTGATAGACGGGCCGATCGGGCAAGAATTGCTCGACAAGGTCACCAATGGCGGCAAGGGCCTCGTCGGCCTGTGCTGGATGGATGCCGGCGCGCGCAATTTTTACGACACCAAGAAGCCCATCAAAACGATGGCCGACCTCAAGGGCATGAAAGTGCGTGTGATGGGCAATCCGATGTTCGTCGACATGGCGAACGCCATGGGCGGTAACGGCGTGGCGATGGGCTACGACCAGGTGTTTACCGCGCTACAGACCGGCGTCGTCGACGGCGCAGAGAACAATCCGCCGAGCTTCGTTTTCGACAACCACTACCAGGTCGCCAAGTTCTACACGATCGACGAGCACCTTATCGTTCCCGAGATGCTGGTGATGTCGAAGAAGATCTTCGACGCGATGTCGAAGGAGGACCAGGCGCTGGTGATGAAGTTCGCGCGCGAAGCGCAGTTCGAGGAGCGCAAGCTCTGGGAGGTCTACGAGAAGCAGGCGATGGACAAGGCGAGGGCCGCCGGCATCACCATCACCGAGGTCTCCGACAGCGACAAGAAGGCGTTCCAGGACGCGGTGAAACCGGTCTGGGACAAATACGGGCCGAAATACGCCGTGATGGTCAAGCGCATCCAGGACACGAAGTAGCACAGACCAAAGGTCAGCCGTCATGCTCGCGCTTTACGTCAGGGCGATGGACGCGCTCTATCTGTTTTGCGTCATCGTCGCCGGCGTCGCGCTGGTGCTGATCTCCGCCGTCATCCCCTGGGCGGTCTATACGCGCTACGTGCTCAACAGCGCCGCCTCCTGGCCCGAGCCGATGGCGGTGCTGCTGACGATCTGGCTCACCTTCTTCGGCGCCGCGGCCTGCTACCGCCTGCGCTTCCACATGAATGTGTCGTTCTTCGTGATGCTGATGCCGGGGAAGGTGCAGAACCTCTTCAATCTGCTGTCCGAGCTGCTGATGATCGCGATGTCGCTGTTCATGACGGTGTATGGCCTCAAGCTCGTCAACGCGACCTGGCTCAACACCATCGCGGATTTTCCCGAGCTGTCGGTCGGCGTCACCTACCTGCCGATCCCGCTCGGCGGCGTCGTGCTGCTGCTGTTCGTCATCGAGCGGCTGCTGTGCGGGCCGCCGCCGATGCCCGAGCGGCTGCACTAGCAAAGCGCACGGAAGGCGGGGCCCATGGACATCGCCGTCCTTCTGTTGACGATGTTCTTCTGCTTTTTCATCGGCGTGCCGATCGCCTATTCGCTGGCGCTTGCCGCGATCGCCGGCTGCCTGTGGATCGGCATCCCGCTCGAAGCGGTGATGCTGAAGATCTCCGACGGCGTGTCGAAGGTGGCGATGCTGACCATCCCCTTCTTCGTGCTCGCCGGCGCCATCATGGCGGAAGGCGGCATGGCGCGGCGCATGGTGGCATTCGCCGACGTGCTAGTGGGCTTCACCCGCATCCGCGGCGGGCTTTCGGTCGTCAACGTGCTGGCGACGACACTGCTGTCCGGCATTTCCGGCTCGGCGGTCGCCGATACCTCGGCGATCGGCTCGGTAATGATCCCGCAAATGGAGCGCGCCGGCTTCCCCCGAGTCTTCGCCACCAACGTCACCATCACCGCCTCGGTGCAGGCGCTGCTGGTGCCGCCGAGCCACAATGCGGTGATCTACTCGCTGGCGACCGGCGGCACCATCTCGATCATCAGCCTGTTCATCGCCGGCGTCGTGCCGGGGCTGTTGCTCGGCTTTGCCATCATGGTGCTGTGCCTGGTGATCGCCTATCGCGACGGCCATCCCAAGGGCACGTCCGTCCCGGCCAAGGACGCGGTCAAGATCGCTATCGACGCGGCCTGGGGCCTGATCACGCTGGTGATCATCCTCGGCGGCATTCTCGGCGGCGTGTTCACGGCGATCGAGGCGGGCGCGGTCGCCTGCGTGTGGGCCTTCTTCGTCACGATGTTCATCTATCGCGACTACAAATGGCGCGACCTGCCGGCGCTGGTCCATCGCACGCTGCGCACCGTCGCCATGGTGATGACGCTGATCGCCTGCGCCTCGAGCGTCGGCTACGTGATGGCGCTGACGCAAATGCCGGCGAAGATCACGGCGTTCTTCCTCACCATTTCGAGCAACAAGTACGTCATCCTGTTTCTCATCAACATTCTGCTGCTGGTGCTCGGTACGCTTGTCGACATGGCGCCGTCGATCCTGATCTCGACGCCTATCCTATTGCCGGTGATGATGAATTTCGGCGTCGATCCGGTGCATTTCGGCATGATCATGATGCTCAACCTCGGCATCGGGCTGTGCCATCCGCCGGTCGGCGCGATCCTGTTCGTCGGCTGCGCCGTCGGCAAAGTCTCGATCGAGCAGGTGATGCGGAAGATATGGCCGTTTTACGCGGTGATGTTCGTGGTGCTGATGCTGGTGACCTACATCCCGGCGCTGTCGCTGTGGCTGCCGGCGCTGGTGGTGCGCTAGCTAATACGCCGCGGCCATTTCCTGCGCGCCGGGCGTTCCGGAATTGTCGTTCATGTGGCCCTGGATCTCAGCGATCAGGCCGGCCACGACCTTGGCGCGCTTGGCGACCGGGTTGCGCGCATAGCCGAGCGGCTGGAAGAAATTCGACGTCGGCACTTTCTCGCGCATCGGCAGCGGCATGGTCACCATGTCGAAGCCGTTGCCGTCGCCGGTGAGGTTCATCAGCTCGAGCTCCGCGGCGGTGAGCGGCGTCGTGTAACCCTTGGCGCGTGCGAACAGCACGGAGTCGAGCAGCTTCTGCACCTGGAGCAGCGGGCCGACGTCGATGTCGAGCACGGCGGCGTGGATGCCCCAGCCTTTCTTCGTCGTCTTGGCGATCTCATCGTATTTCGCCCAGCTATGCGGCAGGCTGCGGCAGTAGGCGATCATGTGCTTCAAAATTTCAAACTTGCGCTCGAACTTGACGCGGTCCTCGCCGGTGAGCGAATTGGCTCTCTGCTGCAGCAGCCTGAGGAAACGCTCGCCGCTTTCACCGAACAGCGACACGGTGTTGGTCGAGAGCAACTGGTTGTAGCCGATCGCCGGCGAGATCGCGTGCGCGTTCGGGCGCAGCCGGCCGAGGCCGGCCTGCGTGTTGTAGCTGCCGTTGCCGCCGGTCTCGAAAGCGTAGACGCCGACGATCTGCGCCTGCGTCAGCCCGGCGGCGCGCGCCGCCTTGGCATAGGTGCGCTTGAAGTCGGTATCGCTCGCCGGCAAGTCGGGCACGAAGTCCCACTGCTCCTGCGCGGCCTGGAGGAAATCGGACACCACCGGAATCTCCGGCGGCGGCGGAACGGGCGGTGGCGGGGGTGGCGGGTAGGGGCTCACGGGCTTTGCTGGTCCGCTATAGGCCGACGGCTGCGTCAGCACGTAGTCGGTGAGCAGGATGGTCTGATGATCGCGGCGTTTGGCGTTGCGGATGCGGCGCTTGGCGGCGACGTCGTCCCAATAGGCGTTGTCGACACGCTCGAAGGCGCCGTGGATGCGCTCATACTCCGCGAGCTTGGCCTGGTAGTCGGCAACCGCCGCCGGGCTCGGCTCGCTTTGCGCGAACGCCGGCGCGGCTGCGCAAGCAGCGCTGGCCAGGAGGGCGAGCAGGGCACGACGATGGAGCATGAGAGATTTTACCGGCCGGGCGCTGATTCGACCATGAATGGCGCCGTTGGCGCTTATTCATAAAAACGCGCCGCAAATGCGGCGCGTTGAGGCTCGGGGGAGGTTCAAACTCCGGTCAGCGGATGGTAGCGCCGTCACGTGTCGTGAAGACGACCGGCCCACCGGCCTTGATCACAGTCGGCGCCTGCGCGGTGAGCACATCGGTGCCGAGATTGAATTGCGTCGCCGAGATGCCGATCACCGAGATCAGCAGCGCGGCGGCCAAGCCGACAACCACGATCTTGAGGTGCGTGGTGCGGTCGGCGGTGTACATCGACCAGTTCATGGCATCCTCCTGTGTCCTGACGTTTTGATGTTTTGGTCGTCAGGACCGAGGCTCAGGTTCATTATTCGTCTTGCTAACGTAAGTCGCCTGCCACAGTTCCCAAGGGCCCATCACGGACGCTTGAGAACAGCTTCTAGTCGTGCGGGATTGGGCGCAGGCGTGGCGCCAAGGCGGCAAAAAGCCAGCGTTAGAGCTTTAGGCGGCCCGTTTGAGGGGGAAACCTTCGCTGTCGTACAAGGCGCGGATCTGCTGGTGACCCAGCCGCTCATCGCCGATCTGGATAGTGGCGCCGAGCAAAAGCGGCTCGGGCAACTCCTCGATGGCAAAGCGGATGGCCTCGGCGGCTTTGTCGAAACGGCGGTATTTGACCTTGCTCGCGACCTTGCGGTTGCGCGAGGGGAACAGTTCCGCGGGGGCGTCGAAGTTGATATCCATGTGTATTTATGTAGTCACAAATGCGCGATTTGCCAGCCTTGGAAAAAGCCAAGTTCCAATCGTGGTTTAGATACTGCCAACCGTCTTAAGCCGCGCCCGGGGGTGGATTTCCGCCTGCGACAGGACCGGGGTCTGGGCCCGGAACCGCTCGACAATGCCCCGGACGAACGGGCGGATACCTGCCGAGGTAACCAGCACCGGGGCCTCGCCCTCGCGGGCCGCCGCCTCGAACTTCTCCCGTACCAAAGCGATGAATTCCGAAAGTTTCGAGGGCTGCATCGCCAGCTGCCGGTCGTCGCCCTGGCCGACCATGGCCTCGGCGAAGCTCTGCTCCCACTGCGCCGACAGCGCGATCAGCGGCAGGTAGCCGGTCGAGCTCGTGTGCTGGGCGCAGATCTGGCGCGACAGTCGCCCGCGGACGTGCTCGGTGAGCAGCATCGGATTGCGCGTGCCGGAGATGCCCTCGGCGATGCCCTCGAGGATGGTGGCAAGGTCGCGGATCGAGACGCGTTCGTTGAGCAGCATCTGCAACACGCGCTGGATGCCGGAGATCGTGATCAGCGACGGCACCATGTCCTTGACGATGTCGCCCTGCTCCTTCGGCAGCTCCTTGATTAGCTTCTGTACCTCGGCATAGGAGAGCAGCTCCGCCATATTGGCCTTGAGCAATTCGGTGAGATGCGTCGACACGACGGTCGCGGCATCGACCACAGTGTAGCCCTTCATCGACGCCTCTTCCTTGAGCGAGGCGTCGATCCAGGTCGCAGGCAAGCCAAAGGTCGGCTCGGTCGTGTGCGTGCCCGGCAGGTTTACCTGACCGCCGGCCGGGTCCATGACCATGTACTGGCCGGCCCACAATTTGCCGGAGCCGGCTTCCACTTCCTTGATCTTGATGATGTAGGAATTGGCGTCGAGCTGGACGTTATCGAGCAGCCGCACCGCCGGCATGACGAAGCCCATTTCGGCCGCGAGAGAGCGCCGCAGCGCCTTGATCTGTTCGGTCAGCTTGTCGCTGCCGTCCGTCGAATTGACGAGCGGCAGCAGCGCGTAGCCGAGCTCGACCTTGAGGTCGTCGATCTTGAGCGCGGTGGCGATCGGCTCGTCGGCCGCCTCGGCCTTGGCCGCGGTCTCGTTCTTCTTGGCTTCGGTGGCGACCGCCTGCTTGTTGCGCTTGTCGGTGATGAAGGCGAGCGCGGTCGCGCCGCCGCCGAGCGCGAGAAACGGGATCATCGGGATGCCGGGTAGCAGCGCCATCACCAGCATCACTGCGCCGGACATGCCGAGCGCCTTCGGATAGCCGGAGAGCTGGCCGAGCAGCGCCTTGTCGGCGGCGCCGGAGACGCCGGCCTTCGATACGAGGAGGCCGGCGGCGGTCGATACGATCAGCGCTGGCACTTGCGTGACCAGGCCGTCGCCGACGGTGAGGATGGTGTAGGAATGCGCGGCGTCGCTGAACGACAGGCCCTGCTGGGCGATGCCGATGATCATGCCGCCGATAACGTTGATGAAGACGACGAGCAGTCCGGCGATGGCGTCGCCGCGGACGAATTTCGAGGCGCCGTCCATGGCGCCGAAGAAGCTGCCTTCGTCCTCGAGCTGCTTGCGGCGGCGGCGCGCTTCCTTCTCGTCGATGGTGCCGGTCGAGAGCTCGGCGTCGATCGCCATCTGCTTGCCGGGCATGGCGTCAAGGTGGAAGCGGGCGGCGACTTCGGCGATGCGCCCCGAGCCCTTGGTGATGACGACGAAGTTCACGATCACCAGGATCGTGAAGACGATGATGCCGATAACGAAGTTGCCGCTCATCACGAAGTTGCCGAACGCCTGAATGACGTAGCCGGCGGCGTCGGTGCCTTCGTGGCCGCGCGACAAAATGAGGCGCGTCGAGGCGAGGTTGAGCGCCAGCCGCAGCATGGTCGCGATCAGGAGCACGGTGGGGAAGGCGGAGAACTCGAGCGGCGCCTGGATGAACAGCGCCGTCATCAGGATCAGCACCGAGAAGATGATCGAGATGGCGAGCGAGAAGTCCAAGAGCAGCGGCGGCAGCGGCAGGATCAGCACCACCAGGATGCTGAGCACGCCGATGGCGAGCGCGATGTCGCCGCGCCGCAAGAAGGCGCCGATGTCGCCGAGCTTGGGTAGCTTGATGCCGCTGGTTGCTGCCGCGGGTGCGGCGGGTGCGGCAGCGGCTGTGATGTCGCTCATGCCCTTTTAAAATTCGCCTGCTCACCGGGCGGTACGGACGCGGACAATACGAACGTGATCCAAATCGGAGCCCGCTACCGGCGCAGGTACCAAGGTGCCGCGCCGTGGTGGGCCATTACCCTTCCCCCAGGCAATATTTGCCCGGTCTATGGTTAGCGGGCGGTTAACAAATGCGGCGTCGGCGTGTTGATGGAACTTTGCCGCTCGAAATACCGCCGCTAAACGCACCAGCCCTCCCCCTGCGGGCAGGCAGGGAGAGGACCCGTGTTGTCGGGGGACTCAAAGAACAGTCAGCCCGGCAACAGCACGGTATCGATGACGTGGATGACGCCGTTCGACTGCATGACGTTGCGGATGGTCACTTGCGCGGTGTCGCCCTTGGCGTCGATGACCCAGAGCTTGCCGTCCTTCATCTGGAAGGTGAGGTCGGCGCCCTCGACGGTCTTGAGCATGGTCTTGCCGTTGCCGGCTTCGATCTTGCCCATCAGGTCCTTGGCGGTGAGGCGGCCGGGGACGACGTGGTAGGTGAGCACGTTGGTCAGCGTCTTCTTGTTCTCGGGCTTGAGCAGGGTGTCGACGGTGCCGGCCGGCAGCTTACCGAAGGCTTCGTTGGTTGGCGCGAACACGGTGAACGGTCCGGGCGACTGCAGCGTGTCGACGAGGCCCGCGGCCTTCACGGCGGCGACGAGCGTGGTGTGGTCCTTCGAGTTGACGGCGTTCTGCACGATGTTCTTCGACGGATACATCGGCGCGCCGCCGACGGTCACCGTCTTCTCCTTCATCTGCGCGAAGGCCGGGCCGATGCCGCCCAGGCTGGTGGCAATCGCGGCGGCGGCAAAGCCCGCCAGCAGAACTTTGTGGATGCGTTTCATGGATGGCTCCCGTTGGTTTTGTCCTCGTCCCCGTCGTTGGAGACATCGGGAGCTACGGGGGCCTCAGACGGCCGGATGCGGCGGCCTTCTCACAGGTTCGTGAGCTTGCCGGCGCCGATCACCGGGCCGGTGGGGGCACCGGTCGGCGAGCCGCCGGGCGGCTCGAGCGAGACGGCGAGCGTTGCGCCGTTTGCGGTCTGCGCGATGAGCGCCGGCGGGATGGCGATGACGACCGCTTTGTCGGCGCGCACCACGCCGAGTGACAGCGGCTTGCCGCCGGGTGGGATGAGCCAAAGCTCGGGGATGCGCGTGGCGTCGGCGGCAAAGGCCGCCGGCACGACGGCGACGGTCGCGTGCCTGGCGTCGACGGTGGCGACGAAGCTGCGCGTGCCGCCGCCTTCGATCGCCGCGATCAGCGGCTCACCTTGGCCCGCCGCGCCAAGGTAGATGACGACCGCGAGGCAGGCCGAGGCCAGCGCACTGGCGAGCGCGAATGTGCGCCAGAAGGTCAAGCTCTGCCAAAGGCTGCCGCGCGGCTGCGGTAGCGACGCGGCGATCGCGTCCCAGACCTGCGGCGGTGGCGCGACCTCGTCGATCTCGGCAGCCCATGGCGTGAGGCGCTCCTCCCACGCGGTCACCATGCGCGCGAAGGCCTGATCGCGCGCGACGCGGCGCGCGGCTGCCTCACGGTCGGCGCCTGCGAGCACGCCAAGCGCATATTCGGCGGCGAGCAATTCGTCCTCGGGCAAATTTTCCCGCGGCAAGCCGCTATGGTCGGTTGTGTCGCTCATCGCTCCAGGCACGCTTTTAGCTTGATCATGGCGCGGCGGATCCAGCTCTTCATGGTGCCGAGCGGCACCTTCATGCGCTCGGCTAGGTCTTCATAGGTGTTGCCGTCGAAGAAGGCACCGCGTAGCGTCGCCTGTTCGCGCGCCGCGAGTTCGCCGAGGCAGCCGTAGAGCTTGGCGTGGTCCTGCGCACTTGCGAGCGCGCTCTCAGCACCCGGCGCGTCATCAGCCAAGTCGACGGCGGCTTCGATCGGCTCGGCGCGGCGGCTGTGGCGGGAAGCCCGCAGGCGGTCGATGGCCTTGTTGCGCGCGATCGCGATCAGCCACGTCATTGGGCTTGCCCGACCGGCGTCGAAATCGGCGGCCTTGCGCCAGACCGTCACGTAGACCTCCTGCAGCACGTCCTCCGCTTCGCCGCGTTCGCCCAAGATACGTAAGGCGACACCAAAAAGCTTCGCCGAGGTCAGACGATAGACGGTCTGCAACGCGGTGCGATCGCCCGTGGGGATGCGGGCGAGCGCCGAAGCGATCAGGCTGCGGTTGGCCTCAAGGTCCATTGCGCTGGACTATTGGCGCTTCCATCGCTCCGTGCCGATCTGGCGACCGTCGTGATAGGTCCAGATGCCCTTCCAGTTGCCGCCTTCGGCGGCGTAGAGGGCAAGCCCGGTGCTGTTGCCCGAGCGGTACGAGACGGCGAGAAAGTCCCTGTCGCCAATGGCGGTGCCGACATAGCGCGTGCCGCCGACGTCCCAGACCACCTTGTAGGTCTGGCCGGTCTTCTCGATCTCGACGGTGCCGGAATAACTCGAGCCGCCGCCCGGATTGGAACCCTCGACGTCGTAGCTGCCGACCGGATCGGCGGCAAAAGCGGTGGCCACACTCAAGGCCAGCGCGGCCGCGGCGATCACAAGGCGCATGGAAATCTCCCGCAAATGCCGGCGCCAGCCGCCGGTCCGGGGAGAAGCTTAGGACTTGGCCGATGCAGCGACAATGACGGTCGGGTCGTCACCGGCGACCGCCACGAAGTGCATCTCGCCGCAGTCGGCGCAGCGCATGCGGGTGGTCGGCTGGGCCAGTTTGCGCAACGCCGCCTCGTCGGTGACGTGCACGAAGCTGCCGGTCACCGGGCAGCGGTAACGCAGCGCGCCGAATCGCGGCGTCGCCGCCGTCCAGCGCAGCATGCGGCCGTCGTTACGAAAAACAGACCCATGAATCTTGTTCCAGTTGAGATTCTGCACGGTGATACCCACTCCCGAACTCCCAGTGCCGCCTAATAACTTTTTGCAGCACAACTAGTTCCTGGGCGGGTCAACTCGAAAGTGGCGGAAACCTGTGACGGCCGTCGGAGGATACCGGCAGCGGCTCGACTTTCGTCACAGCGGCGAGCGGTAGTTCGGCATAGAGGTGCGGGAAGAGCGCGCCGCCGCGCGACGGCTCCCATTTGAGTGCTTCGCCGAGCGCGGCGGCGTCGATGCTGAGCAATAGCAGGCCGTCCTCACCGGCGAAATGCTTGGCGGCGGTCTCCTCGACCTGGGCGGCCGTCGAGAAATGAATGAAGCCGTCGCGCAGATCGACGGCGACGCCGCGGAAGACGCCATCGTGCACGGCTGCCTGCCAATGCGTGGCGGAGATAATTTTATACAGTGTCGTCATCCCGGCCCGGCTCGCTATGTCGTTGGGGTACCAACGATTATTTCCCGTATGGGTATAACGCATAACGCCATGCATTCGGTCAGTCTTGAACAGACTCAATTCATATGCATATGCCGGCCTAAATCCGCGTCATGGAGACATCATGTTGAAGACCGAGGAATACCTCGTCGAGACGGCCGACCGCTGCATCAGGCTGGCGCGCGAAGGGCGCGAGCTGATCGAGCGGCTGGAAACCATCAGCAACGAATTGATGGCCAAGGCGGTCGAGCTCGACACCACGCGCGACAAGAGCGGCAAGAACGCCGCCAAGGGCGCCAATTCATAACGTGACGTTTTGTATTGCGTAAAAAAGCCCGGCTTTCGCCGGGCTTTTTATTTGCCGCCGCCGGGGCGGGTCTAGGCCGCGCCGCGCAGCTCGCCGCCGCCATTGGCCGGCGGGATCGGCACGCCGTCACCGGCATATTCGTTGAGCTTGTTGCGCAGCGTGCGGATCGAGATGCCGAGGATATTGGCGGCATGGGTGCGGTTGCCGAGGCAGTGCCGGAGCGTTTCGAGGATCAGATCGCGCTCGACCTCGGCGACAGTGCGGCCGACGAGATTGCGGGTAACCTGCTCGGCCGCCATCGCGGCATGCGCGGCGGCGCTTGTGGCACGCGCCTGGTCGAGCCGCGCGCCGTCCGGCGTCAGGATGCCGTCGATACCGATCTCGGCGCCGGTCGCGAGCAGCACGGCGCGGTGCAGCGTGTTCTCGAGTTCGCGAATGTTGCCCGGCCAGCGGTTGGTGTTGAGCGCGCGGCGCGCTTCCGCCGACAGCGCCCGAACCGGCAGGCCGTTGGCGTCGGAATACTTCTTGATGAAGTACTGCGCCAATTCGTTGATGTCAGCCGGCCGCTCGCGTAGCGGCGGGATCTTGAGATTGACGACGTTGAGGCGGAACAGCAGGTCCTCGCGGAATTTGCCCTCGCGCACCGCTTCGGTGAGGTTGCGGTTCGAGGTCGCGATGATGCGGATGTCGACCGGCACCGGTTTGTTGCCGCCGACGCGATCGATGACGCGCTCCTGAATGGCGCGCAGCAGCTTCGCCTGGAGGCGCACGTCCATCTCGGAAATTTCGTCGAGCAGCAGCGTGCCACCATTGGCCTCCTCGAACTTGCCGATACGACGGGCAAGCGCGCCGGTGAAGGCGCCTTTCTCGTGGCCGAACAGCTCGGATTCGAGCAGGTTCTCCGGAATCGCCGCGCAATTGACCGTGATGAACGGCTTCTTGGCGCGTTGCGAGCGGCCGTGGACGAAGCGTGCCAGCACCTCTTTGCCGGTGCCGCTCTCGCCGGTGATGAAGACGGAGGCTTCCGAGCCGGCGATCTGCTGGGCGAGCTTGACCACGGCGGCCATGGCGTCGTCGCGGTAGATCATCTCGCGTGTGTCGTTGGCGACTGCCGCCAGCACCGCGGCGATCAGGTCCGGGTCGGGCGGCAGCGGGATGTATTCTTTGGCGCCGGCGTGGATCGCATCGACGGCCGCGCGCGCATCGTTGGTGACGCCGCAGGCGACGACCGGGGCATGGATGCGCTCGCCATCGAGCTTGCCGACCAGCTCGCGGATATCGAGCGAGACGTCGACCATCAGCAGGTCGGCGCCGCGGCCGGAGCGCAGTACGGCGAGGGCCTGGTCGACCGAACTGGCGTGGGTGACGGATGCGCCCTTGTCCATCGCGAGTTTTGTCGCGGTGGTGAGCTGCCCCCCGAGCGTGCCGACGATTAAGAGACGCATGGGATTATTCCTTCTTAAGCCTGATCCGCCTTGATGATTTCCGTCATGGTCACGCCGAGCTTCTCTTCGACGAGGACGACCTCGCCGCGTGCGACCAGGCGGTTGTTGACGTAGATATCGATGGCCTCACCGACCTTGCGGTCGAGTTCGAGCACGGTGCCGGGGCCGAGCCGCAGCAGTTCGCCAACCTCCATGCGGGCGCGGCCGAGCACGGCCGAGACCTGAACCGGCACGTCGAACACGGCCTCGAGGTCTTCGGCGCCGCGCGTCGTCACGGCGCTCTCGCCGGTCGTCACGGCGCCGGCATCAGGCGCGACGGGTATGGCGCCACCGTTCTCCAGGTCGGGAAGCGGGACCCCTTTGTTGTCTGCGTCGCTCATCGGCGTCGTCTCCGGAAAGTCCAATTGCTAGGTGCGCGCGGCCACATAGCGGGCCACCGCTTCGTCGATCACGGTAAGGGTCGCGGCCTCGTCGCGGTTGACGCCGCCATCGGCCCATTCGATGCGGCAGTCGCCCGGGGCAAGGCCGTCTTCGGACATCACCACCAACCGGCCCTCGAAGCCGCGCGCATGCGCGATCTCCTCGAGCTTCTCCTTGGCGATGTCGTAGATGGCGGGTCCGACGCGCACCACGACGTGCGGCGTCTTGACGAGGTGACGGAAACATTCGGTCGCGAGCGCGGAAATCTCGGCGAATGGTTCGCGCGCGATCAGCGCCGGGCACAGTTTGCCGGCGACCGCGAGCGCGACGTCGACGGCTTCGGTCTCGAGCCGCATCTCGATGCCGCCGAGCGCCTTGAAGAGGCGATCGAGGCCGTCGGACAGGACCTGCAGTGCCTGGGCGGCGCGCTGCGCGGCGTCGCCCTGCGCCTTGATCTCGCCCGCGGCGAAGCCCTTGCGGAAAGCCTGCGATTCCGCGTCGGCGCGGCGGCGTTCGGCCTCGACCAACGAGATGGTCGGCTTCTCGCCGGCGGAGAAGTCTTCCTCGAAGAGGTATTTGGCGGTCGATGCCATGTCAGTAAATCATCTCTTCGTCGCCGCGGCCCTTGGAGATCAGGATTTCGCCCTTGGCTGCGAGGTCTTTGGCGACGTTGACCAGCAGCGCCTGCGCCTCGTCGACGTCGCGCAGCCGCACCGGGCCCATTGCCTGCATGTCGTCGACCAGCATCTTCGCCGCGCGGGTCGACATGTTGGAGAAGAAGAACTGGCGCACCGTCTCGTTGGCGCCCTTGAGCGCGACCGCGAGCTTGTCCTTGTCGATGTTGCGCATGAGGGTCTGGGTCGACGCCGTATCGAGCTTGACCAGATCGTCGAAGGTGAACATCAGCGCCTTGATGCGCTCGGCGGCGTCGCGATTTTCCTCTTCGAGCGAGGTCAGGAAGCGGGTTTCCGTCTGTCGGTCGAAGTTGTTGAAGATTTCCGCCATCACCTCGTGCGCATCGCGGCGGCGGGTCTGCGACAGGTTCGACATGAATTCGGTGCGCAGCGTCTGCTCGACGCGCTCGATGACTTCCTTCTGCACCGCTTCCATCTTGAGCATGCGGTTGACGCAGTCGAGCGACAGCTCCTCGGGCAGGATCGCCAGCACGCGTGCCGCATGCTCGGGGCGCAACTTCGACAGCACGACCGCGACGGTCTGCGGGTATTCGTTCTTGAGATAGTTCGCCAGCACCTCTTCCTGAACGTTGGCGAGCTTTTCCCACATGTTGCGGCCGGCGGGACCGCGGATCTCATCCATAATACCGCCGACGCGCTCGGGCGGCAGGTATTGCTGGAGCAGGCGTTCGGTGGCGTCGTAGTTGCCGAGCAGCGCGCCCGAGGCCGACATGCGCGAGACGAATTCGAGCAGCAATTGCTCGACTGAATCCGCGTCGATGGTGCCGAGCGAGGACATCACGATCGAGATTTCGCGCAGTTCGTCGTCGTCGAGCAGGCTGAAGATCTTGGAGCCGTAGCGCTCGCCGAGCGCTAGCATCAGCACCGCGGCGCGCTCGGGGCCGGTGAGCTTACGCCGACCGGGATTGATCTGCGGCTTTGAGGCGAGCTCCGCCATCAGACCGCCGATGTCGTCGCGGACATTGCCCTTCGGGTCTTTTTTCTGTTCGGCGTAGGCGGAGGGCATGGGTTAGGCCGCGTCCTCGTGGAGCCAGCTGCGGATGACGGACACCGCTTCGTGCGGGTTCTTTTCGGCGAGCTCGCCGACTTTCTGCACCGATTGGGCGTGCACCTGGCCCTGAACCTTGGCGACGTCGATCATGGCCGAGGTACGGTTTGAAATTGCCACCTGTTCGCCGCCGCCGACGATCGAGATGTTGGCGCCGCCGCTGTCGGTGATGCTGCCGGCCGCGCCGGGGATGGTCATGCCGGGGGCCGCGCCCGCGGCTGCCGGGGCCGCCACGCCGATCGCGCCGGCGACGCCGGCGGCCCCGGCGGCGCCGGCCAGCGCCGCTGGGTTGTCAGACGCAATGACGCGCCTGACCAGCGGGCGGACGACGAAGAACAGGGCGACAAGGCCGAGCAGGCCCATCACGCCGAGATTGGCGGCGCGCATGATGTCGTCCTTGGTGAATTGCAGATAGCTCATCCAGCCGGTCGGCTCGGTGATCGGCACCGGCGTGGTTTCGGCAAAGCGCAGGTTGACGACCTCGACCTGGTCGCCGCGCTTGGCGTCGAAGCCGATGGCGGAGCGCACCAGCGCCGAGATGCGATCGATCTCCTCCTTGGTGCGCGGCTTGTAGACCATCTCGCCCTTGTCGTTCTTGTCATAGCTGCCGTCGACGAGGACCGCGGCGGAGATGCGATTGACGCGGCCGGCCTCGATCACCTCGGTCTTGGTGACGCGCGACACCTCGTAGTTGACGATTTCCTCGGTCTTCTTGTTCTGGTCGCGGGGGCCGGCGGCGCCCTGCTGGCGCTGCGCGCCGGGCAATTCATTGCCGACGGACACCGCGCCGCTGTTGTCGGCGGTCGACGACTGTTCTTCGCGCGTCTGGCTCGAGCGAACGACGCGGCCATCCGGATCGAACTTGTCTGAAGTCTGGGTGATGCGGTTGACGTCGAAATCGGCATTGATCTGCACGCGCGATCGGCCCGGGCCGACCACCGAGGTGACGATATCCTCGACTTCCTTGCGCAGGCGGCCCTCGTAGGCGACCTTGCGCTCGTCGGCATGGGCGTCGGTGAGCGCGTTATCGTTGGACGCGCCGTCGGCAAGCAGCTTGCCGCTTTCGTCGATCACGGAAACCCGCTCCGGCTTGAGGCCGGTGACAGCGGTTGCGACCAAATGCCGGATGGCCCGAACCTGAGCAGGCTCGAGCCGGCCGTTGACCTTGAGCACGATCGAGGCGGAGGCCTCGATCTTGTCGCGGGAGAATAGGGGGCGGTCGGGCAGCACGAGGTGAACGCGCGCCGCCTCGACGCGGTCGAGGCCGCGGATGGTGCGGGCGAGCTCGCCTTCGAGCGCGCGCAAGTGATTGATGTTCTGGATGAATGAGGTGGCGCCAAGCGCGTCCGACTTGTCGAAGATCTCGTAGCCAACGCCACCGCCCTTGGGCAGGCCGCTTTCGGCGAGCTTCATGCGCAGCTTTGCGACGTTGTCCTTCGGCACCATGATGATGGCGCCGTCGTTGCGCAACTCGTAATTGATGCCCTGACGCTCGAGGTCCTTGGTGATGCTGGCGCTGTCGTCCATCGATAGGCCGGTGAACAACGGCACCATTTGCGGCGTCGTCACCCGGATCATCAGGAAGGAGAAGAAGCCGATCAGTGTCAGCGTCACCGCGGCCATTGCCGCCATACGCGCCGCACCGAGCGACTTGAGGAAGTCGAAGAAAGCTTGCACCGGCTTGTCCTACCCAGGGGGCGCTTCACCGCGCCTTACCCGGCAAGATTTGCCCAGTTTATAGTTAGCGTCCGGTTAACGCGATGAAGGCACTGCGCTTTTTCTGGAGGCGCGGCGCAATTTCGGCGCTCACTTGGGTTGAGCCGCTATCGCTCGTTCTTCTGGAAGATGACGGGGTGCCGTTCAATCAGTTCTGTGGTGGAACAAGTATCAGCTCAACGATGTCTGGGCGGGCTCGGTCGGTTTGATCTATTTCTCCTGCTCCTACTCCTACGCCTCCTCGGACGACACCGTGTCGCTGCCTGGCTGTCGACCTCGGCCTCTTTGCCAAGATCAACGAGATGTGGAAGGCGCAGTTCAACATCGAGAACCTGTTCGGCAAGGGTTATTGAGCATCCGCGGACGGCAACAAAAATCTCTCGCCCTGGTAGCCGCGCACCTTCCGCGTGAAGGTGACCGCAAATTTCTGATCGCGGTGCCCGCGCCTGGCCAAAACGACAGCGCCGGCCCGAAGGAGCCAGCGGCGTTAAGGTTCCGGTAAGAACCAGTCTACTGGCGATACTGCTGGATGCGGGTGGTGCGCAAGCCGGCCAGCCCGTGCTGGTCGATCGAATACTGCCAGGACAGGAACTCTTCGACCGTCAGCGTGTAGCGCGCGCAGGCCTCTTCAAGTGACAGGAGGCCACCACGCACGGCCGCAACAACCTCGGCCTTGCGCCGGATAACCCAACGCTTGGTTGACGGCGGCGGCAAATCCGCGATCGTCAGTGGACTTCCATCAGGCCCGATGACGTATTTGACCCTCGGGCGGTGGGGTTCGGTCATTGGTATACTCACAAGCACAAGACTCGACTGACAGCACCTTCGCGGAAACTACATCCGGCGACTTAAAATTTACCTAAGCGAACCGGGCAAACGGGCAAATCATTGCCGCGGTTCTGCTAACGTTTTGGTTACGGATGGGATACCGGAGTACCGCAAATTGTCAGCCCCGAAAAGGCCATCAGTTGTCGAATATATGTCCTCCGGAACGATTTTGGGGGGCGGCCTTTGAAAATGTTCCCAGGGGCAAACTGGGGTGCCGTAGTCCGCTATGTCGCCGCCGTGCCCGTGGTCGCCGGCGCCTATTTCGTCTTCGCCAAGCTCGGTCTCCTGCTCGCTTCGGTCAATCCGAGTGCAAGTCCTATTTGGCCGCCGAGTGGTATCGCGCTCGCTGCCGTCTTGCTCGGCGGCCTGCGCATGTGGCCAGCGATCTTCGCCGGCGCCTTCGCCGCCAACCTGTTGACGGCCGGAACGCCGGAAACGTCGGCGCTCATCGCGCTCGGCAACACCCTTGAGGCAATTGTCGGCGGCTTCCTGATCGGGCGCTGGTCCGGCGGCGCCAGTACCTTCATGACGCCGGTCCAGGTCGCGAAGTTCGCGCTGGTTACGGTCGGGCCGGCCACCATCGTCAGTGCTAGCGTTGGAGTGAGCACATTATGCTTGGCGGGCCTTGCGAGCTGGGCGAAGTTCGCGCCGATCTGGATCACCTGGTGGCTTGGCGACGCCGCGGGGGCGCTCGTCGTTGCGCCGGCGATCGTCCTGTGGGCGCAGTCGCAACGCAAGAGCTTCAGGCGGGACGAAATCGTCGGCATCGGCGCCGTGCTCGCGCTCACGGTCGCGGTCGGTCTCGTCGCCTTCAGTCCGCTGCTGCCGCGCACGCAATACTCAAGTCCACTCGGCTTCCTCGCCATCATGCCGCTGCTGTGGGCGGCGCTGCGCCGCGGCCCCCGTGACACGGCGACTGCGAGCGTCATCCTCACCGGCTTCACGATCTGGTCGACGCTCGAGAATGTCGGACCGTTCGGTCAGATGGGCATCAACGAATCCTTCCTGATGGTGCTGACCTTCATGATCAGCCTCGCTGTGCCGAGCCTTGCGCTCAGCGTCGACGTCGCGATGCGAAAGCGCGGCGAGGAGCATCTGCGCCGCACGCAGACCGAGATCGACCGGCGGATGCGCGAGCGAACAGCCGAGCTCAACGAAGCCAACATCCATCTCATGGAGGCACAGCGGCTCGGCAATCTCGGCAGCTGGGCCTGGGATATCCCGGCGAACCGCATCAACTGGTCCGAGCAGCTCTTTGAGATCTACGGCGTCGTGCCCGAGCGCTTCCGCGGCACGCTCGACGAGTTCGTCGGCTTCATTCATCCGGACGACCGCGCCCAAGTGATGGAGGGTATCAAGGCCGCGCTCAAGTCGGGGCATTCGTACAGCCATGAAGAGCGCATCATTCGCCCCGATGGCGGCGTGCGTCATCTGATGAGCATGGGCGAGGTCATCCGCAACGCCAACGGCGAAGCGCAGCGGCTGCTCGGCGTCTGCGTCGACGTCACCAGCCGCAAGAAAGCCGAGCAGGCGCTGCGGGAATCCGAGCAGAACTTCCAGCTGCTGCTCAAGGGTGCGCGCGACTACGCAATCTACATGCTCGACACCGAAGGCCGCGTGCGGTCGTGGAACGACGGCGCCGAGCGCATCAAAGGTTACACAGCGGACGAAGTCGTCGGCCGCCACTTCCGCATCTTCCTGCCCGAGGAGGTGCGCGCAACTGACATGGCCGACCAGGCGCTGATCGCAGCTGCCCGCGACGGCCAGTTCGAAGCCGATGCCTGGTTGGTGCGCAAGGACGGCACGCGTTTCTACGCCAGCGTCGTCATGGATGCGATCCGCAATGAGGCGGGCGACCTGCTCGGCTTCGCCAAGCTGGTGCGCGACATCACCGACCAGCGCGAGGCGCAAATGGCGCTGGCGCAGGCGCACGAGCAGATGACGCAGGCGCAGAAGATGGAGGCGCTCGGCCAACTGACCGGCGGCATCGCCCACGACTTCAACAACCTGCTGATGATCGTCTCGGGCTACGCTCAGATCCTGCAAGGCCGCGTCAAGGAGCCGAAGGACAAGCAGGCGGTCGAGGCGATCCGCTCTGCCACCAATCGTGGCGAAAAGCTGACGCGGCAATTGCTCGCCTTCTCGCGCCGACAGCAGCTGATGCCGGTGATCGTCGACCTGCGGCAACGTGTCGACTCGGTGCGCGATATGCTGGCGCCGTCGTTGCGCGGCAATATCGAACTTATCTGCGACATCGAGGACAAGATCTGGCCGGTCGAGGTCGACCTCGGCGAGCTCGAGCTTGCGCTGGTCAACATCGCGGTCAATGCGCGCGATGCCATGCCGGATGGCGGCAACATCACGCTGACGGCGCGCAACATGGTGCTCAAGCCCGGCTCGGCCGCGGGCGCGCTCGAAGGCGACTTCGTCGCGCTTGCCATCATCGATACCGGCAGCGGCATGTCGCAGGACGTACTGGCGCGCGTGTTCGAGCCGTTCTACACGACCAAGCCAGTCGGCAAGGGCACCGGGCTCGGCCTCTCGCAGGTACACGGCTTTGCGTCGCAGTCGGGCGGCGCGGCGACGGTGTCGAGTGAGGTTGGCAAGGGCACCGTCGTCACGATCTACATGCCGCGCAGCCGCGCCGAAGTTACAGCCGACGTCGAGGAGATTGAAGAGGAAGAGATCGAGGATGCGCGCGGCACGGTGCTCCTGGTCGAAGACAGCCGCGAGGTCGCCGACGTCACATCGACGCTGTTCGAGCAGCTCGGCTATCGCGTCGTGCGCTCGGAGAACGCTTCAGAAGCCTTGCGGCATTTGCAGCAGGGTATCCACTTCGATCTGTTGTTCTCCGACATCGTGATGCCCGGCCCAATGAACGGGTTGTCGCTGGCGCAAGCGTGCCGCGAGAATTTCCCGGATATTCCGGTGCTGCTGACCAGCGGTTACAGCGATGCGGTGCAGCTGGCCGACGGCCAGTTCGATATCCTGCGCAAACCGTTCGAGATTTCCCAGCTCGAACACGCCATCGATGTCGTAATGGGTGAGCGGCGCGCCAAGCGCCGCGCGCGCGCCTGAGGTTTAGTGCGAGACGATCTTCTGCAGCTGGTTCATCGTGTAGTTCTGTCCGTTGATGGACAGGAGCGGCGGGTTCTGCGTCAGGTCGACCGAGTCGACCGTCGCCTGCACCTGCGTTGAGATCGCCGTCGTCTGGCCGCTGGCGTCGGTCGCGGTTGCAGTCAGCGTGTATTGACCGGCCGGCCAGAGCCTGCCGTCATTGCCGTGGCCGTCCCAATTGAACGTCTGCGCGCCGGCGTTGACCGCGACGGTGCCGGTATAGGCAGTCTGGCCGGTTGAATCCGCGATCGTCACCGTCGCTGTCGCCGGCTTGGTAGCATTCAGCGTCCAGCTCGCCCCGTTGCTGGTGAGCGCGGTTGTTGCACCATTGACCACGACCGTCGCGCCGACGAGCTGCAAGGCTTCGGTCGACTGCGCCGACTGCTGCAACGTCACCAGCGTGGTCAGCGTGTCGTTGGTCTTCATCTGCTGCTCGACTTGCGAGAACTCGACCAGTTGCTGAGTGAACTGGTTGGTGTCGAGCGGCGACAGCGGATCTTGGTTCTTTAACTGCGTCGTCAGCAGCTGCAGGAATTCGGTGAAGTTGCTGGCGATTTCGCTCTGGTTGAGCGAATTCGATGCCGCCGCACCGGTGCTGGTGGTGTTGTTCGTGGCTGCGACGGAAGAGATCGTGCTCATGGCGTTAGCGTCTCCTAGACGCGGATATCGAGACCGTTGCCGAAACCGGCGAGTCGGGCGTAGGCCGACGGCAGCGCCTCGATCGGGGTTTCGTCGTCAACGGTCATCTGCGGGCTGTTGCCGGAACTGGGCATGTTCTGTTGCTGGCCGGACGACTGGTCGCGCAGCGAGAATTGCAGGCTATTGTCGGAGGTTTTGAGGCCCGCATCCTCGAGCGCGCGCTGCAGGCCGGCAGCGTCGCGTTGCAGGAGGTTGAGCGTTTCGGGGCGATCGGCCGTCAGATGCGAGGTGACACGGCCATCGCTGCTAACGTCGAGGCGCACCTCGATGCGGCCGAGTTCCGGCGGATCGAGCCGGATGTCGAATCGGTTTTTGCCGTCGAGCGCCTTGCCGGCGATCTCGACGCCAAGGATGGCGAGCGGTACGGCCTGCGGCGCAGGTTGCGCCGGCTGCTGCGGTGTCTGCGTGGCAGCCGTGGCCGCCGATTGCGTCGTCTGTTGCTGTGTTGAATTGGCAACGAGTTGCTGCGTACCGTCGGGCGTGGCTTTGGCGTCCGGCGAAGGCGCAGTCGCGGCCAACTGCGCGTCGACCTTGGCGTGGCCGGTGGTGGGCTGCGACGTCGGCGAAACGGACTGCTGCTTGTCGTCGGCGGCAACGGGCTTGGTGCTGTCGTGGTCGGTGGCGTCGGGCTTGGCCGGAGCCTTGGCTTCGTCGACAGCCGCCTGGAAGTCGGCCTGCGGAGTTGCTGCCTGTACCGCGCCTTGCGGATTGGGCCTCGGTGCGTCGGTCTGCGGACCGGGTTTGGGGGCGGCGATGATCTTTGCGGTAGCTGGAGTATTCGCCGCCGCGATGACCGGCGCGGCTGATGCATCTTGCGGTGCATCGGCGGCGGCTTGAGTGGTCGCTGCTGGCGCGGCGGGCGCGGCCTGGGTGGGCAGGGCGGCGACGACCGGCGTGACGGTGACGGGCTTCTGACCGTCCGTCAGCGTCACTTGGGGTGCGGCAGCCTGTGCGTCGGTATTGGTATCGGCTTTGCTGTCATCGGCTTTGCTGTCATCGGCCTTGCTGTCGTCTTCGCTCTTGATCGCCGTGGCGGCCGCGACGGTCTTTTGATCGACCTTGGCAAATTTGGTGGGCGCCTTGCCGTCGCCTTTGACGGCGGGGGGTGCATCGCTGTCGGCGCTTTTGGCCGGATTTGCGTCGGCATTGGCGGTGGACGGCTGGCTCGGCTGGGAACCCGCGTCGCTCTGCGGCGCGTTATTTGTCGAAGCCTGCGATTGCGGAGGCGGCGGCGCATCGGCCTGCTGCGTATCGTCGAGCATGCTCTCGAACGGCGACGGCGCGGCATTGTCGTCCGTGGGCTGCGGCCGGATGGCCGGCGGCGGAGCGGACTTGAAAGTCGGCGGCAAAGCTTCGGACGCGACTGACGGCACGGGCGGACCTCCGGATTTCCGCTGCTTGATCTGCAAGCGTCAGGCCAGCCGGTGTCACATGATTATCTGCGCGAAATCAATGCCTTACGAAAAGAGTCCGGGGCTCTGCCCGGCAGCGCCTGCTGATTGAGCGGCAAAATTTGCCGGCTTTATCCATGCCGCGCTGTGTCGCCTTTCATTGTGTGGCCTTGATCGCCACCTGTAGTAAGAAGAGCCATGCGCAACAGCCTCGATCTCACCGGACGGCCGCGGGACACCCGCGTCGTCGTCGCCATGTCCGGTGGCGTCGACTCGTCGGTGACGGCCGCGCTGCTGAAGGCCGAAGGCTACGACGTGGTCGGCGTGACGCTGCAGCTTTACGACCACGGCGCCGCGATCCACCGCAAGGGCGCCTGCTGCGCCGGGCAGGACATCTACGACGCGCGCACCGTCGCCGAGCGCATCGGCATTTCGCATTACGTGCTCGACTATGAGAGCCGCTTCAAGGAAGCGGTGATCGACCGCTTCGCCGAGAGCTACATCCAGGGCGAGACGCCGGTGCCCTGCGTCGAATGCAACATGTCGATCAAGTTCCACGACCTCCTGATTACGGCCCGCGAGCTCGGCGCCGAGGTGCTTGCGACCGGCCACTACGTGGCATCGCGCGCGCTTGCCTCCGGCGGCCGCGGCCTGTTCCGCGCGCGAGAGGAAGAGCGCGACCAAAGCTATTTCCTGTTCGGCACGACGCGCGAGCAGCTCGACGTGCTGCGTTTTCCGCTCGGCGATCTTGCCAAGGCCGAGACGCGCGAGCTTGCACGCAAGTTCGGCCTCGCGGTCGCCGACAAATACGACAGCCAGGACATCTGCTTTGTGCCCTCGGGCCACTATGCCGATGTCATCGAGCGCCTGAAGCCCGGCGCGGCCGAGGCCGGCGATATCGTCGATCTCGACGGCAAGGTGCTCGGCGCGCATTCCGGCATCATCCATTTCACCGTCGGCCAGCGGCGCGGTCTCGGCGTTGCGACTGGTGCGCCGCTTTACGTGGTGCGGCTTGACGCAGAGCGCCGCCGCGTCGTCGTCGGCCCGCGCGATGAGCTGCGCATGCGCAGGATCGCGCTGCGCGACGTCAACTGGATCGGCGAAGGTGGGCTCGACGAGGCGCTTGCGGACGACCGCCGTGAGGTTTTCGTCAAGGTCCGTTCGACGCGTCCGCCGCAGCCCGGCTGGCTGCACGCCGCCAATGGCGTTTACGAGGTTGAGCTCGCCGACGGCGAGGACGGCGTGTCGCCCGGCCAGGCCTGCGTGTTCTACGACGCCGGCGAAGGCCAGGCGCGCGTACTCGGCGGAGGGTTTATCAAAGCCGCCGCGGCGGCCGTCGTGCGGCGGCAGGCGAGCAAGGCGGCCGCCGCCGCACCCGGCTAGCTCCCGCGAGATGGGGGCGGACATCGACCAGCAAAGTGTTGCTCGCGCCTATGCGTTCTGGGCGCCAATGTACGATCTCGTGTTCGGCGCCGTGTTCGAGCGCGGCCGCCAGGAGGCGATTGCGGCGGCCGAGAAGATTTGCGGACCCAAAGGCGGGCGCATCCTCGAGGTCGGTGTCGGCACGGGAATTTCGCTGCCGTGCTATGCGCGGACGAGCCGCATCGTCGGCATCGACATCTCCGAGCCGATGCTCCGCAAGGCCCATGCGCGCGTCGCCGAGCAGAAGCTCGACAACGTCGAGACGCTTGCGGTGATGGACGCAACGCGCATGGCGCTTCCGGACAAGAGCTTCGACGTCGTGGTGGCGCAATACGTCATCACCGCCGTGCCCAATCCGGAAGGCACACTCGATGAATTCGCGCGCGTGCTCAAGCCGCGCGGCGAAATCGTGTTGGTCAATCACATCGGCGCCGAGACAGGCCCACGGCGTCTGTTCGAGCAATGCTTCGCGCCCGTTGCACGCCGCCTCGGCTGGCGGCCGGAGTTCCCGTTCAAGCGCTTGAGCGATTGGGCGGCCCGCAACGGTACGATGAGCGTGCTGGAGCGGCGCCCAATGCCGCCGCTCGGCCATTTCGCGCTGATCCGCTTCGCTCGCGCGTCTTAAGTTCGCGTCGCCTTATCCGAAACCGGTTCCCACTTTTCGGGATCGCGCGCTTTTACAACGGGAACCCGCGGTTCCTCTTGGCCGTTATTACGGACAACGGAGCAGGCGATGAAACGACATATCCTTATTCTTGGTGTGGCCTGCGTCATCGCGGCACTGGTTTTCGCGCAGGCGCCGCCGCAGACCAAGCCGCAAGTGACGCCGAGGGCGGAGCAGAACGATCCGGACGCATGCAGTCCGACGACCTTGGGGCAGGGCGCCGACGTCGACAACAAGCAGGGCCGGGACAAGACCTGGCAGGACAAGAACCTGAGCGACAAGCTCGCACGTTCGAACGGCGTCATCTGCCCGCCATCGCATGTCGACCCCGATATGCGGCAGCCGGCAGGGGGGGTGGCAATATGCCGGTGATCCCACCGCCGGGCTCGCCGGGCGGCAACCAGCAAATTCAGCCGAAATGACGAGAGCTTGCGGGCTGCTTGCTTGACAGCATTTGCCGCGCCTCCCTATATCCCGCCCGTCCCCGGCCGCGCTTGCCGGGTCGGTGGCGGGGTAGCTCAGCTGGTTAGAGCAGCGGAATCATAATCCGGAGGTCGGGGGTTCGAGTCCCTCCCCCGCTACCAAATTAATGATCTAAGTCTTTATTCGTAGCGCAGCGCCTCGATCGGATCGAGGTGCGCGGCTTTGCGCGCCGGGTAGTAGCCGAAAAAGATTCCCACCGCTGCGGAAAACAGGAATCCGCCGGCAATTGCCGCCGCCGAGATCGGCGTCGACCAACCGGCGACCATCGCAATGACAGCGGAAAACAGCACGCCCATCAGAATGCCGGCGATGCCGCCTGTTACGCTCAGGAACACCGCCTCGGCGAGAAATTGCAGCAGAACGTGAATGCGGCGGGCGCCGATCGCCATACGCAGCCCGATTTCGCGGGTGCGTTCTGTGACCGATACCAGCAGGATGTTCATGATGCCGATGCCGCCAACCACCAGTGAAATCGAGGCCACTGCCGCGAGCAGCAGCGCCATGATGCGGCTCGAACTTTCCGCCGTCTCGGCGATCTGGCTCAGGTTACGGACGTTGAAATCCGGCACGTCGGTCGGACGAATGCGGTGCCGGCGCATCAGGATGTCGGCGCTCTGCTGGATGGCGCGGAACACATCGGGCTGACCGATGGCCTGGATGTAGATCATGTTGACGTAGCCGGTGAGGTGCGGCTGCAGTGCGTAAGGGTTCGGCGGCGGCGGGTAGGGCCAGTTTAACGGCGTGGCAGCCTGCGTCGGGGCGGCAACGCCCAGCACTTTGCGCTCGGCGGTGCTGAACGGGATCATGACGACGTCGTCCTGATCGGTGCCGAATGGCGTCTGCCCCTTTGACACCAATGTGCCAATGACCCGCAGCGGCACTCCCCTGACCTGGATGAGCGCGCCGACTGGGTTCTGTGTCGTCCCGAACAGTTGCTTGACGACGGTCTGGCCAATCACCGTCACCAGTGCCGCCGAAGCCACGTCGTTGCTGCTGATGCCTCGGCCCTCGGCAATTTGCCAGTTGGTCATGCGCGGATAATTGAGGCTGATGCCGAAGATCGCCGTCGTCCAGTTCTGGTTAGCGTACTGCACCTGCGCGGATTGACGCATCAGATGGGAGACTTCGCTCACCGCGCCCGCTTCACGCGCGATGGCCTGGGCGTCGCCCGTCGTCAGTGTCGAGGCGCTGCCGAAGCCGCCGCGCGCGCCACCCATCATGGTCGCTCCCGGCAGCACTACCACGAGGTTTGTGCCGAGGCTTTCGATCTGCTTGCGCACCGCCTCGTTGGCGCCCTGGCCGACAGCCACCATGGCGATGAGCGCGGCGACGCCGATGAACACACCCAGCATGGTCAGCGCCGAGCGCATCATGTTGCGGTGGAGGGCCTGCACCGCTGCCGCGGCGATCATCAGCCCAAAGGCCCACATATTGTGGCCGCGCGACAGCGCCGCCTGCGCCCGCGGCGCGCGCAGGAACGCCATTGCGCCGGCTTGCGGCCGTGCCGCCGGCGCTGACTTCGCGCTGCGCGTGTCGGCGACGATCTCGCCATCGCGCATGGTCAGCACGCGGTCGGCATAGGCCGCAATGTCGGCCTCGTGTGTGACGACTATGATGGTGACGCCCTGCTCGCGGTTGAGCCTGGTCAGCGTCTCCATGATCTCGTGCGAGGTGCGGGTATCGAGATTGCCGGTCGGCTCGTCGGCGAGCAGCAGAGCCGGATTGTTGATCAAGGCGCGGGCGATGGCGACACGCTGCTGCTGGCCACCCGACAATTGGCCGGGCGTGTTGCGCTCGCGGGCGCCCAGGCCGAGCAGGCCGAGCGCCGAACGCGCGCGTTCCGTCCGCGACGTTGCGCTCGCAGGACCGGTAGCAGCGTAAAACAGCGGCAGCGCCACATTTTCGATCGCGCTAGTGCGCGCCAGCAGGTTGAAGCTCTGGAACACGAATCCAAGCCGCTCGCTGCGCAGCCGCGCCCGCTCCGGCTCGCTCAACCCGGCGACGTCGATGCCCTCGAAGGAATAGCGCCCGCCGGTCGGCCGGTCGAGGCAGCCGAGCACCGCCATCAGAGTCGATTTGCCGGAGCCGGAGGCACCCATGATGGCGATGAATTCGCCGGCCTTGATGGTAAGGGTGACGTCGCGCAGGGCGTGCACGTCGATATCGCCGACATGGTAGGTCCGGGCGATATGCTCGAGCTTGATGATCGGCTCCGCCACGATCGACCTCGCTGATATAACCTAAAGCCGCGGAGCCGGCAGCGCCGACTTGCCGCTGTCGCGCTGTTCGCCCAGGATTACCTGGTCACCGGCACGGAGATCGCCCTCGACGATCTCGGTGTGGGTGTCGTCATCAAGGCCGGTCGTCACGCCAAGGGCGAGCGGCTTGCCTTCGCGTAAGACCCAAACTTGCGGCCTCTCAGCGGAGATGCCTCGGTGCCCGGGCGGAACGTAACGCAAAGCCTGGCTGGGTACGCGCAGTACGTCCTTGCGTTCGTCAGTAATGACGCGAGTCGCGGCTGTCATTCCCGGTTTGAGCGCAAGATCGCTGTTGTCGACGCTGACGACGACGTCGTAGGTCACTACGTTCTGGACGGTCTGCGGCGATTGCCGTACTTGGCTGACGACCCCCGAAAAGATGCGTTTCGGAAATGCATCGACGGTGAAATTGCTTTTGTTGCCTTCCTTGATTCCGCCAATGTCGCTTTCGCTCACGTTGGTATCGACTTCCATTTGAGTGAGGTCGGTCGCGATCAGGAACAGTGTCGGAGTCTGAAAGCTAGCTGCGACGGTTTGGCCCATCGTGACGTTGCGCGACACAACGGTTCCATCGACCGGTGACACAATGTCGGTATAGCCAAGGTTCACTTGCGCGGCGGCTAGCTCGGCTTCGCGCTGCTGAATCGTCGCCTTATCAAAAACGATCTGGGCTTGCGCTTGGTCGTAGGCGTTCTTGGCGTTGTCATAGGCATCTTTCGATATGGCGTTGGTCGGGACAAGGCGGCTATCGCGATCGAGGGTGATCTTTGCATACTCAAGCGCTGCTTGATCCTTGACCAGTTGCGCTTTCGCGACCGCCAGGTTGGCGACGTTCTGGTCGACAATCGTTTGGTAGGGCCGCGGATCGATCTTCGCGCAGACTTGGCCTTTTTTGACTTGGGTATTGTAGTCGCACTGAAGCTCCTGGATGACCCCGGACACGTAGCTGCCGATGATGATCGTCAGCACCGGGTTCACCGTGCCGGTCGCTGTCACGGTCGGAGTCACGGGGCCGCGTGTCACCACCGCGGTGGTATAACGGACCTCGCCGGTGCTGCTCATCAGCCACCACAGCACGGCGACGGCGGCGATGAGGGCGGCGCCAAGCAGACCGCCGATGATCCACGTTGGCCGCAAACGCGATCGCGCAGGCGCCCGCGGCGGCAGCAATTTGATCGACGACGAGCCCTCGCTCCGCGACCCAGCTGGCTCGACAGCCCTCTGCATCGGCAACCTCCGCATTGCGCCCCGAATATCAATAGCGTGGGCAGGCTTTGGCGCCTTTGATGCGCGTCAAATCATGGGGCAGCCGGCATCTCGGCTATTTGTGCTATCGCCGATGCAGTTTGGCGGTGCTTCCGGCTATGTGAATCGTCAGCCCGCGGCGGCCTGTGCCTGCCAGTGCTGGATGCCGTCCCAAATTTCTTGCGCGCTCTCGGCGTACCAGAAGAGCTCGCGGTCTTCGGGCGCGATGACGCCTTCCTCGACCAGGAAGTCGACGTTGACGGCGCTTCGCCAGAAGCTCTCCCCGACCAGCACGACAGGGATCGGCTTGATCTTGCGGGTCTGAATGAGCGTCAGAATCTCGAACAATTCATCGAGCGTGCCGTAGCCGCCCGGAAAGGCGACAAGCGCACGGGTGCGCTGAAGCAGGTGCATCTTGCGCAGCGCGAAGTAGTGGAAGCGGAAGCAGAGCTCGGGCGTGATGTAAGGGTTCGGATATTGCTCGTGCGGCAGGCTGATGTTGAGGCCGACGGATTTCGCGCCGACATCGAAGGCGCCGCGGTTCGCAGCCTCCATCATGCCCGGGCCACCGCCGGTCATAATCACCCCATGCGGTTTGGAGTTCCCATTTGCTTCGCTGACGATGCGGCCGAATTCGCGGGCGACGTTGTAGTAGTGGCTTTTCGCCTGGATGCGCTCGGCGATTGCGAGTTGTTTTTGCAGTGACGTGTTGCCGGGTTCGGCCGCCAAGGCGGCGCGCGCTCTGTCGACCTTGCGCTGCGCCGCCGCTGGTTCGCAGATACGCGTGCTGCCGAACACCACGACGGTGTCGCTAATCTTGTGCTGCTCGAACAGGAGTTCGGCCTTGAGGAAGTCGATCTCAAGGCGCACGCCACGCACGTCGTCCCGCGCGAGGAATTCGGGATCGTCTTGCGCCAGCCGGTAGTTCGGGCTGTTCAGCAGCGCCTTGACGCGTTCGGGCGCGCCTGGGTCTTCCTCGGCCGGCTTGACGATCTGCCACGGCAGCTGCTCCTGCCGCCGCGGCGCGGCGGGCTTCGGCACTTTGCGTCTGTGATTATTCGCGTTCCTGGTCTTGGTCATCGCTCACCCGCCCGAGTCCGTTTCGGGACGACAATAGTGACGTTTATCGGCTGCCAAAGCTTCAGCTGCTTGATTTAGGTCAACGGTGCTGGCCCATCCGCTTGCGTTGGATCAAGGGAAACCGCGCGCAATGCGCGTTATATGCAAGAATGTTGGTCTATCGGACTGGCATTTGGCTTGCGTGCATGATGACGGCTGTCGCTGCCGGTGGCGCGTCTGCTCAGACTTGCATTCCGATTTTTCCCTGGACCTGTTTCATTGATCAGGGCGCTCGCTCCCCGCCTGAGCAACCGCTCGAACTCACCCCACAAGGCGAACCGGAAGACGAGCTCGAGCCGCCGCCTCCCGTCGTGGAAACACCCGCCGACGCTCCGGTGAACCGGCAATATGGGGCGCTCTACGCGGCGGTATCCGGCGAGCGATTTGCCATTCCAGCGGTGCGGCCGTCGATCGTCAGCCCGCAGTTCTTGCGAACCGTGGTGCCTTATCCGACGCGCGAGCCGCGCGGCACGATCATCGTCGATCCGCGAAACCACTTTCTCTATCTGGTGCAGGGCGACGGGCAGGCGGTCCGCTACGGCGTCGGCGTTGGACGCCAGGGCTTCGGCTGGTCCGGCGTCGCCTTCATCCACGACAAGCAGGAATGGCCCGACTGGTATCCGCCCAAGGAGATGATCGAGCGCCAGCCCGAGCTGCGCGCGCGCATGAGCGCGCTGCAAAGCGGTCTCGGCATGCCGGGCGGGCCGGGCAATCCGCTGGGCTCGCGCGCCATCTATCTCTGGCAGAACAATAAAGACACGCTCTATCGCATCCATGGCACGGTCGAGCCGTGGACCATCGGCAAGAGCGTGTCGTCCGGCTGCATCCGCATGATCAACCAGGACGTGATCGATCTCTATCAGCGCACGCCGGTGGGCACAAAAGTCGTGGTGCTGCCGGGCTAACCCGAAGTTGCTGAATCAAAAGACCATTGTGGCGGTAACGCGTTCCTCCCGACGCGCCAAAGGGCGGCCTATGTCGATTTTAAAACGGCCCATCACAAGGGCGTCAGACCGGCAGAACACGGGTTGCCCGGCCCGGCGGGCGATGGAACAATTGCATCTATAATTCGTCTTTGCACGTAAATTGCTTTGCATGACCTTCCGATAACGTCAGGAGCCCGTGATGGCGCGTACCGCTGCTTTGCCGCTTCCGCGGGATAGCGCCAACGGGATCACGGCTGGAATATCGCTCGATGAGGCGCGCGGTATATGGCGCGACGCGTTCCGGCGCGTGCGCAGCGAAACCGAGGCGCGTGCCGCGCATCTCTCGGCCGAAGACCAAATCGTGCAATCGATGGCGGATGCCTCGCCCACCAAGTGGCACCGCGCGCATGTCA
>Ga0187780_10000107_pt1 | contig 64064 bp, 61 predicted proteins | sample 1015_Q2_SP10_20__FD_132429 | JGI IMG/M metagenome (GOLD analysis project Ga0187780, IMG submission 132429) | Tropical peat soil microbial communities from peatlands in Department of Meta, Colombia - 1015_Q2_SP10_20_MG | ecosystem: Environmental > Terrestrial > Soil > Wetlands > Peat | place...
CTTCAGGACTTGGCGAAGGACCTGTTGTGAAACCGTCGTCGACGCTCCCAGGGGTCATGTCCGCCACAGCGACTCCCCCAACAGCTGCAACTCGACTTTCGTCTTCATCACTCGCGAATTCGTCCACCATGAGTTCAAGCTCCGTGGTCAACGCATCATCAGGAACTGCCACAGCTCCTGTGATAACCGGATCCCGATCTGCAGCGAATCTGCTTCAGAACCCGGCGATCACAAGTTTGCTACAACCTCCGGCCCCGACTGTCACAAGCCCCCCTCCTTCATCTCCACCGGCGCCGGCGCCGGCACCGCCACCTCCACCTTCGTCATCCACCCCTCCACCACCTTCATCGGCCATCGGTAGCGCCACACTCTTGTGGAACGCGAATAGTGACTCGGATCTAGCCGGATATAAGGTGTATGTCGGCACCCAGTCCGGTCTGTACACGTTTCCTGGCTCGCCCTTCACGATCGGGACCGTCACCTCCTATACAATTCTCAATCTGCCTGCCGGTCAGACCTACTTCTTCGCCCTCTCGGCGTACGACACCTATGGCAACGAAAGTCCGCTGTCCAATGAAGTCAGCAAGAGCATCTACTAACAGCTGCTGAAACCGCCTTCGCTCTCACCCACCCACCCTGGGTGCGCCGAGACGCACCCTGACCCAGGCTTCGTTCTCGGTCGTCCACCTCTCCTTGCAACGTACCCACCCCGAGCTGTCATGACAGCTCGGGGTGGGCGGCTGCGAAGGGCACGCTTCAGTCGCCGGACTCCCTGCTGCCTTGTTGGAAGGCGGTTTGAACAGCCGGAAAACTCACTCGGTGAGGAATGACGGGGATAGAGGCGTGGTATTGTCGCTCGTGGAGTTTTCTACTCTCAGCTGTCAGCGCTTTTCTTTAGCTATTTCGCGCAGCGGAAACCCGTATAGCTATTGCGCGTCTCGGGAGGAAGTTTGAATCGCCCATATGTGAGGAGGTACTTCGGCAGGTCAGACCATGAGCCTCCGCGCAAAACTTTGAACTGACCCTGCTCCGGTCCTTGCGGATTCCGTTCCGGCGACGTCTCGTAATAGTTCGCGGCATACCAATCTTGCGTCCATTCCCACACATTCCCGGCCATCTGATAGAGACCATACGGACTCTTCCCTTGTTCGAAGGAACGCACCGGCATGAGGACTTGGTTGTAGCTGAATCGCGCACCCAGGGCAAAATTTGCGAGCGTGCTCGTCGGCGCCTGATTGCCCCATGGATGGAGCCGCCCATCTGTCCCTCTCGCCGCCTTCTCCCATTGGGCTTCGGTCGGGAGCCGCTTTCCTCTCCAACGGCAATAGGCGTCAGCATCTCCCCAATCGACACCGATCACCGGCCGGTCGCCATGCTGGGCCAAATCTACGGTGTGCCATTGCCACGGTTCTGACCGATTCGTAGCTGAGAGAAAGAGAGCGTACTGGGCGGTCGATACCTCATAGAGATCCATTGCGAACGCGCCGAGCCACACGCGATGCAGCGGTCGCTCATCTTCCAACGCCTGCGTCCCGTCAAATCCCATGGAGAAAACTCCCTCGGAAATTTCGACCATCGGTGTCTCACGAACTGACGTCGGTTCGAGTGTCTTTGATTTTCTAAGTCGATCGAGCTGGGCGTGGCCGAACGTCACCCATGCGAATACAGTGAGAAGGGACACCGCCGTAACCAGCAAGGACAGACAACTTCTCACCGACATTAATAAATAACGCCTCCCACGACCCAATGACGGTCATCCGGCAGATCAATCAACAGGCGTGTCAGGTTCATGCGCGCCAATTGCGTCGTGACTTCGTCCTCCGTGAATGCCGCGAGGAGAGAGTTGTAAAAATCCCGGCGAAGGATCTCAGATTCTCCGGCTGCATAGCGATCCACGATCGCCTGTGCTTCTTCCGGGGAGTCAGGTCTCAGCAAATCCATCACGAGCACCGGGGAGCCCGGCTTGACCAATCGGCGTAACTTATTCCAGAACTGCAAGGGATTCGACAGATGGTGCAAGAGACTGTTAGAAATCGCGGCATCTGCTTGATTCGCACCGGCGGTGTCTTGAAACCGCTCGCACCGCACGATGATACGTTCGGATAAACCAGCTCGTTGCACGGCCTGCTCAGCCAATTGCACCATCGGCGCCGAAGCATCGATGGCTGTAACACGACAGGTCGGCAAGGTACGGGCGAATCGAATAGGAATATCGCCGGGACCACAGCCCAAATCAAGCACATGGCCCTCCGAAAAATCGGGGAAGTACTCGCGGAAGCGATCCACGAATCCCTGGTTCTCTTGCGAGAAATCCGCCGCTCCATAGGCCTTCGCCTGCTCTGGATCATCCATCAATTCGGGTTCAAGAACACGATCCATCATATTGCAAACCTCGTAAGAGCGTATGGCCTATAGCGTATGGCACGAGCAGGATGGCAGTAGGCTCCTCGCATCGCTTGTGCCTTACGCTATACGCTATTTGCTCTTTTCTCGAATCGTCACCACATCCCCCGGTCGCACAATTCCTCCTTCCAACACTTTGGCATAGACTCGGCTCCATCCCGGATTCTTCTTGTGCGAGATGCGAGAGAAATCGCCCTCGAGAAACCAGCGGGCGTTGAGGTCGCACGGAGCCGTATAGCTCTTGATCTCGAGTCTGACATGAGGACCGATGGTCAGCACGAGACCCGGTATCATGTTGTCCCATTCCATTCCTGCAAGCGTCAGATTTTCTCCTGCCGAGCCGGGCTCGATTGAATGGCCCTCATCCTGCAGCCGCTCGATCACCTCCAAGGAGTATAAACAGACGGCTCGATCTGCCCCGCCATGCACCTTGTGATTTCGCTGACGGTCGCCTTCCACGCCGGCTGTCGTAATCCTCGCTTCCAGAATCGGCATCTTCGGGACACCGCCATCGGACACACTAATCTGATGCACGTGCGGATAGGGTGGCCGACCTGTCTCAGTCATATCCCCTCACAACTTTGAGCAGCCTGGAACTCCAACACTACCCATCCTTCTCGTTCCCGTGTCTCAGTGCGATACATTCCCGCGCTTGAAAAAGTTTGCACAAGCTCCCGCTGGTGATCGACAAGGACGCCGGAGACAAGCAACCGCGCCCCGTGCTCAACATAGGATGCAAGATGATCCCGGCACAGCGTGAGGGTCGCCTGATCCAAATTGGCCAGGACGATGTCCGGTGGCGGAACGAGAATGGTTGTCTGCTTGCTGAGATCTCCCGTCTCTAACCGAAGCTCCGTACCAAAATGATTGTCTTGTGCATAGCCTCGAGCACATTCAATGGCCACAGGATCAGAATCGATGCCCACGGCCTTCGCAGCACCGAACCGCAATGCAGCCATGGCGAGGATCCCGCTCCCAGTCCCCACATCGAGCACCGATTCCCCGCCGTCAATAATCTCTTCCAGCCACTCTAGTAACAGAGAGGTCGTCGCATGGTGCCCCGTTCCAAACGCCTGTTTCGGATCGAGCCCAATCTCGATGTCATCTGGTTGCAACTGCACCGACTCCCAACTCGGCCGGATAATCAGACGACGCCCCACTCGAATCGGCTTGACCAGCTCCGTCCACCGACGGTTCCAGTCTTGAGTCTGTAACGGCTCGACCTGTACGGCCTGCTCGGATCGACTGTCCGGATCGAGTGCGAACAAGACCTGTCGCAACCGACCGAAGACCTCGCTCCCCCAGCTGTGTCTGGGCCAGTAGACATGCACTGTGTCATTGTCTTCCCAACTCCCCTGCACGGACGGATCATCCAACATTGCCAGCAACTCGGCAGCGTCGATCGAGGTGCGAATCCTGACGTCCACCCATTCCTGCCCGGTCATGGTCTACCTCGGTTGACGGCTCGTCGGCCTTCCAGTAAGGTTCGTGCCATGCCCGCCCACGAGCAATCCGACAACATCCCATCGACGAGAGAGCGCTCACTGACTCGCGGGATTGGACGAATCGACCGTCTGCTAACCCGCGGTACTGCGGCGAGCGCTATTTTCACACGCTGGCGTTTCATCCTCTTCGTCGCAGGACTGCTCTGTACCATCACTCTGTACAAGATGGATTGGTATCGAACCGGCAATGGATCGTTCATCGCGTTTGTCGGTCTCTTTGTGATCGTCGCGTCGTATCATAACAGGCTCGAACAGCGGATTCATCGGCTCCGCCTGTGGAAACAGATCAAGCTTCAGCACCGCGCGCGTCTGCTTTTGAACTGGGACGACATCCCGGCACGAACCTCGGTTGCGCCAGCACACCACCTATATGCCAAGGATTTGGATCTGGTCGGAAACCACTCGTTGCTGCATTTGATCGACACCACGGTCTCATCCAATGGACAGGCCAGACTTGAAAGCTGGTTGCTGAACCAGCCACCCTCGCTCGACCAGTGGACTCCTCGGCGCCGATTGATTCGAGAGCTCACGGCCCAGTCCTTACTCCGAGATCGACTGGTGCTCGAGGCCCGGCTTGTCGGTGAAGAGGAAATCAACGGACGCCGTCTCGAAGCCGTGCTCCAGCACCATATAGGAATCCCTCACCTGACTGCGATCTTGGCGGTCCAAACTCTTCTGGCCGCCACCACCATCACTCTTGGTCTCAGTGCCTTGCTTGGATGGCTCCCGGGGTACTCGCTCTGGTCCTTTGCCATTTATGCCCTCATCTATCTGCAGACCGATCAAGGAGAGGAACTGTTGGAGCACGCGGTCGGGTTACACCACGAACTTGAGAAATTCGGTACTGTGCTGGCGTATGTGGAACGGTATGCGCATCGTCACGGCTCGGCACTCGCAAGTGTCTGGATGCCTTTACTCTCCGACACAGCGAATCCACCGAAGCTTGTTCGGCGTGCGGCGCGAACCCTCCACGCGGTCAGTGTCAAAGCTCATCCTCTTGTGCACCTGCTGGTCAACGCACTCTGTCCTTGGGATCTGTGGTGGATGAAACAATTGCAACAGATTCAAAAACGAGTCAGCTCACTCCTTCCGACTTGGCTGGATCGACTGGCCGAAGTCGAGGCAGCTGCAGCACTTGCTACCTTTGCCGACCTCCATCCGACCTATGCCTGGCCGACTCCGCAAGCAATTGCATCGGCCGGAAATGGAGCAGAAGCAACAATGACCGCAGAGGCCCTCGGCCATCCTCTCATTCCTGCTGGGCGAAGGGTGACGAATGAGTTTGCGCTCCGTGGCATCGGCCATATGCAGCTCATCACCGGCTCGAACATGTCTGGGAAGAGCACGTTCCTCAGAACGCTGGGAATTAACCTCTGCCTGGCCCAGGCCGGCGGACCCGTGTGTGCGAGCCGCTTTGAGTGGACCTGGAGTCGCGTAGCCTGTTGCATCCGGGTGGACGATTCGCTGGAGGCAGGACTCTCGTTCTTCTATGCGGAGGTCAAACGGCTCAAGTCGATTCTCGACGCAACACACAACGGCGCGGCGCCTCCACTCCTGTTCCTCATCGATGAAATTTTCAAAGGGACGAACAACCGCGAGCGCTTGATCGGGAGCCGCGCGTTTATCCAGTCTCTTGCGACAGGGAACGGGCTAGGTCTCGTCACGACCCACGACCTCGAACTCACCGACCTGGACAAGACGGTACCGCACCTGACCAACAGCCACTTCAGGGAAACGGTCGTCGCCGGCGCGCTCGAGTTCGATTACAAGCTACGCCCCGGCCCTTGCCCGACGACGAATGCGCTCCGGATTATGGCACTGGAAGGTCTGCCTATTCCCTCGACATCCCCAAATGAGGCACACTAAGACCTACGCATGACAGCTTCAACTGATCCCCAAGCTCGCTCCAACTCGCATCCTCTTCGTGGCCTGTTGATCGCCCAGTTTTGCGGCGCGTTTAACGACAACGCGTGGAAGTTGATGGTGGCTTTGCTGGGCATCAGACAATTGGCTGCCACCATGGCTCCCGGTTCTGACTTCGAGACGGCCTCACAGACCCACACAACCTTGGCCTTCGTCGTCTTTACACTTCCTCTCGCATTGGTTTCCATCGTGGCCGGCGTGCTGGCCGATCGCGTCAGCAAACGCACCGTCATCATCATGATGAAGTCGGTAGAAGTTCTCTTGATGATCGCGGCTACCATCGCGCTCTGGATCAATCCAGCCGGCGGTGTCTTGCCGTTGATTGTCCTTGGGGGTATGGGTGTCCACAGCGCACTCTTCAGTCCCGCTAAGTATGGGATTCTCGCCGAGCTACTCACACATGAACGATTGGCTGAAGGCAATGGTCGCTTGGAGATGTGGACTTTTCTCGCAATCCTGACGGGGACCGCCGCGCCAGGCGTCTTGCTCTCCGTCACGGGTTCCTCATTGTGGCTCGCTCCGTTGACGCTCGTCATTCTTTCGTTCGTGGGCTTCACCGCCGCCTGGACAATTCCGCATGTTCCCCCGGCACGAACCGAAGGCGGCCTTCTCGATACGTTGCATGGAGCATGGTCAGCGCTCGCCGCGGATCGCCTGCTGCGCCTGGCCGTCATAGGCGCGGTCTTCTTCTGGACCATCGCCAGCCTCTTCGCGCAAAACATCCTTGTCTATGCCAAGGCCGTGTTGAATGTCTCCGACTGGCAATCAGGTTTGCCGCTCATGCTGCTGTCGATCGGGATCGGCATCGGCGCACGACTCGTCGGCTGGCTCTCACAATCGCGAGTCGAGTACGGCCTGATCCCGTTGGGCGCCATCGGCGTGGCAGCCATGTTGCTTTCCCTCGGTTTGGGGTCACCCCAGTTGACCGGGACCCTGATCCTCATGGTCGTGTTGGGCATGGCGAGTGCCCTGATCTTCGTCCCGCTGAACGCGCTTATCCAGTGGCGGGCACCGGTCGAGCGGCGAGGCTCCGTCATCGCCTTTGAAAACATCTGCGTCTTTACCGGAATTCTCTTTGGCTCCTTAAGCGCCGGCGCCCTGGCAAGTGCGGGCCTGTCGACCACCGGTATTTTTGCCACGACGGCACTCGTCACTCTGGCCGGGACCGCCTGGGCCCTTCGACTGCTGCCGGATGCCCTCCTGCGAGTGCTCTTGGTGCTCGCAACGAACTCGGTCTATCGCTTGCGGATCGTGGGAGAGGAACATATTCCGAAGTCCGGTGGCGCGCTGCTGGTGCCGAATCACGTCTCATTCATCGATGGTTTTCTGTTGATCGCAAGCCTGGATCGCCCGGTGCGATTCGTGGTCGACGCCCAATATGCCGAGCATCCCCTGCTCAAACCCTTCATGAAGATGCTCCGAGTGATCTCGATATCCTCGCATGAGGGACTGCGCGTGATCTTGCGCGCACTCCGTGACGCCGGAACCGCGATTGACAAAGGTGAGGTCGTTTGCATCTTCCCGGAAGGGCAGATCACCCGAACGGGAACTTTATTGCCATTCCGGCGCGGGTTCGAGCGCATCATGAAAGGCAAGTCGGCGCCGGTCATCCCCGTTCATTTGGATCGTCTCTGGGGAAGCCTCTTTAGCTTCGAGCGAGGCCGATTTCTCTGGAAGTGGCCTGAGCAGATTCCCTATCCCGTGACCGTGTCCTTCGGCGCACCCCTTCCGCCGGAAACTTCAGCGGCCGAACTGCGACAGGCGATTCGTGCGCTCGGCGAGGCAGCATGGGCTCTACGAAAACGAGACTGCAGGCCCCTGCACCGGCAGTTCATCCGTTCAATGCGACGGCAGCCATTTCGATTCGCCATGGCGGACCACACTCGCCCACAGGTGTCTTCACTGCAAGCCCTCATCGGGTCCATCGCCCTCGCAAGAGCTCTTCGGCCCTATTGGCTGGACCAACGTCACGTCGGCCTCCTCCTCCCTCCCACCGTTGCAGGAGCATTGGTAAACGTGGCCGCTCCACTCTGCGGGAGAACCAGCGTCAATCTGAACTACACGGTCGGGAAATCCGGTCTCGAGGCGGCCGTGCGGCTCGCCAGCCTCCGCACCATCGTGACGAGCCGGACGTTTGTGGAAAAGGCCAAGCTGGAACTGCCGGATGGACCAGCGATTATTTGGCTTGAAGATCTGGGCAAGACCATCGGTGCGGGACAGAAGTTTGTCGCCGCCCTATTGGCACTCTGTGCTCCGGCACGAATCATCGAATGGGCCTGTGGCCAAACGACCCCACTGACAATGGATGATCTCGCGACGATCATCTTTAGCAGCGGCAGCACCGGGGAACCGAAGGGTGTCATGCTGTCTCACTTCAGCGTCGACTCGAATCAGCGGGCTGCATCGCAGGTGCTTCATCTGTTTTGCACGGATCGTGTCCTCGGCATCCTTCCATTCTTTCATTCTTTCGGCTATCTGGTCTTTTGGCTCGTGTGCAGTCACCGGGTCGGCATCGTTTTCCATCCGTCGCCGCTCGACGTCGCCGCAATCGGCGAACTGGTGCGCCGTTATCAGGTCACTTTTCTTGTGACCACACCGACCTTTCTCCAACTCTATCAGCGCCGATGTACACCGGAACAATTTAGTTCGCTTCGCATCGTCATCACAGGTGCGGAGAAGCTTCCGGCGAGAGTCGCTCAGGGGTTTCAAGACCAGTTTGGAATCGAGCCGGTTGAGGGCTACGGGGTGACCGAATGCGCTCCCGTGATTGCCGTCAACTGCCCGGACTATCGCGCAGCCGGATACTATCAACCGGCGTCGCGGCGCGGCACCGTGGGACAGCCGCTCCCCGGCGTCTCGGTCCAGATCGTCGATCCGGACAGCTTCACCCCGTTGCCGCCCGGCTCGCCCGGTATGTTGCTCGTCCGAGGTCCCAATGTCATGAACGGCTACCTGGGGCGCGAGGATCTCACAGCCAAGGCCATGCACGATGGCTGGTACATCACCGGCGACATTGCCATGCTGGACGACGACGGCTTTCTCAGCATCACCGATCGGCTATCTCGCTTTTCCAAAATCGGCGGCGAAATGGTTCCCCACGGCACCGTCGAGGAAGCCCTGCAGCAAGCCGCCGGGGCCGACATGCAGGCCTTTGCCGTCACCGGTGTTCCAGACGAACGAAAAGGGGAACAACTTGCCGTCCTCCACACCCTCGACGAAGCACGCATTCCAGATATCCTCGGCAAACTCGCCCTAAACGGACTTCCCAACCTCTTCATCCCTCCCCGTGGAAACTTCCTTAGAGTAGACGCCTTGCCGATACTCGGCACCGGCAAGATGGATTTGCGCAAGCTCAAGCAGATTGCGATGGAACGTCTCGCAAATCACTGACCGCTCCTGACCGCCTAGCGACCGTTCGACAAAATGTACTTTTGGCTTGGAATCATGGCGCAACATGTTAGGTTCATTCACAAATATAGGAATGCTCATATACCCATGCCGAGCATCTACCAGCTCAAACCAGCTTTCCAGAATGTTCTGCGTCCGTTGACCCGCGGACTCGCCGCGGGGCACGTCACGGCGAACCAAGTCACTCTGGCCGCGCTAGCGCTGTCCTGTCTCGTGGGGGGAATCATTGTCTGGTCTCCGCATCGCCATACGCTACTCCTGCTTGTTCCACTCACATTGTTTGTCAGAATGGCGTTGAACGCGATCGACGGGATGCTGGCGCGTGAGCACGGTATGAAGAGCCGCCTTGGTGCCATCCTCAACGAGTTGGGCGACGTGATTTCTGATGCGGTCCTCTATCTTCCCTTGGCCCTGGGTACAGGCCTCGATCCCTGGCTGGTCGTAGGCGTTGTCGTGCTGGGCATCATCGTGGAAATGACCGGCGTGGTTGCTGTCCAGATCGGTGCCTCGCGTAATTATGCCGGTCCGATTGGGAAAAGCGACCGGGCCTTTCTGTTCGGGCTCATCGCGCTGCTGCTGGGTCTTGGTGTCGAACCTGGCTTCTGGTGCACAGTTCTGTTGGGCCTGGGAGCGCTGCTTTCTATTGTCACGATCGTCAATCGCGCTCGTCAGGCTCTCGGGGAGGTGTCTTGATGTTCGCACACCTTCAACCTCCGGTCATGTGGGCGCTCAGTGGCATCATCGGCATCCTGATAGTCGCTTCAACGATCACTGTCATTCTGAAACGACTCCATCCTGAAAACGCCTATCTTGAGTTGACGCAGCGGGTTTATTCCTGGTGGGTCATGATCGGAATCTTTGCGGCAGCAATCCTCCTGAGCCGCAGCACATCCATCATCTTTTTTGCCTTTGTGAGTTTCCTCGCACTGAAAGAATATCTCTCGCTGATTCCGACACGTCGAGCGGACCGCCGCGTGCTGTTCTGGGCCTATGCCGCCATCCCAATTCAGTATCTATGGGTGCATATGGATTGGTATGGCATGTTTATTATCTTCATTCCGGTATATCTGTTCTTACTGCTGCCGATGCGTATGGTGATCATCGGTGAAACAAAGGAGTTTCTGCGCGCCGCCGGCACCGTACATTGGGGGCTCATGACGACGGTGTTCAGCGTGAGTCATGCCGCGTTTCTCCTGGTTCTTCCCGAGGATCGAAACCCGACGGCCGGTGGCGCAGGGCTCGTTCTCTTCCTCGTCTTTCTCACGCAGTTTAATGATGTGGCTCAGTACGTGTGGGGGAAGCTCACGGGACGCCATAAAATCATTCCCAAGGTCAGCCCAAACAAGACGTGGGAAGGATTCATCGGCGGCCTGGCGACTACTGTCTCCCTGGCCTCGCTCCTGGACTCGTACCTGACGCCACTGAGTCTCGTGGAGTCAGCACTTGCCGGACTGCTCATCGGTTGCAGCGGTTTCATCGGCGACGTGACAATCTCAGCTCTCAAACGAGATCTTGGCGTGAAGGATAGCGGAAGCCTTCTCCCCGGACACGGCGGGATTCTTGACCGAATCGACAGCTTAACGTACACCGCGCCGTTATTCTTTCATTATGTCTACTACCTGCATTACTGAGGAGTCTTTGTGCTTCAACAACTCTTTTTTCTCTTATTCGTTCGCCCATTGGTACTTATCGTGCTCGGTTTGAACGTGCGCCACCGTGAACGGCTCCCGCAAGAAGGACCGGCTATCATTGTCTCCAACCACAACAGCCACCTGGATACGCTTGTCCTCATGACTCTTTTGCCATGGGGTATGCTGGGCTCAATCCGCCCGGTCGCAGCAAGAGATTACTTTTTCAGCGATCCGCTGCTTGCTTGGTTTGCCGTGAAGATCATGCACATCATCCCATTAGAGCGGCAAAGTACAGACAAGCATGTGGACCCATTGACCTCCTCTTCCGATGCCCTTCGAAACGGGGAAATCTTGATCCTTTTTCCTGAAGGGTCGCGAGGAACACCTGAACAAATGGGCTCATTCAAGACCGGCGTTGCCCACCTGGCTAAACGCCATCCAGATATTCCGATTACGCCGATCTTCCTTCATGGCCTCGGAAAGGTACTACCTAAAGGAGAGGCTGTTCTCGTTCCATTCTTTTGCGACGTTTTCGTCGCGCCACCGCTACGATGGACTGGTGATCGCCAAGGCTTCATGTCGGAGCTCGAACAGTCGATCAAAGCCCTAGCGAACGAAGGCCATATCCCTGCGTGGGAGTAGAACTGACCTCACGCGAGCCGCTGAGCATGAGACTTAACACGCACCAAAGGAGGTATCGAGAATGAAGTCCAACCTGGCAGAGCAGACGCCTCATACGTTCGAACCCACTGACCATTGGATGACCACGTGGGATGGGACGAAGTTGTTCTATCGTGCTTGGCTACCTGGTACCCCGCCCAAACAGGCAGTGGTCCTCTTTCACCGCGGCCACGAACACTCCGGCCGTTTTCAAGAATTAGCGGAACATCTTGCTCTGGCCAACACTGCAATCTTTGCATAGGACGCCCGAGGTCACGGCCGTTCACCAGGCGAACGAGGTTACGCGCCGGACTTTTCCTGCCTCGTTAAAGATGCCGATAGTTTTGTAGGACACATTAGCGAATCCTATCGAGTTCCTATCGAAAACATCGGTGTTGTAGCCCAAAGCGTGGGGAGTGTGATAGTCGCTGCATGGGTCCATGATTATGCCCCACCTATCCGAGCCATGGTCCTGGCGGTCCCCGCCTTCCGAGTCAAGCTGTACATACCTTTTGCCATCCCCGCGCTTCGTCTTTTGCAGTGGGTGCGCGGGAAGTGCTTCGTTAAAAGCTATGTTAAAGCCAGGCTTTTGACGCACGACGAGGAGCAGGCCCGTCGATACGCCGAGGATCCTCTTATCGAGCGGGGCATCGCCGTAAATATTCTCCTTGGCCTCCGAGACGCGTCGACACGGATCGTGGCTGATGCCGGAGCCATTCGTACTCCTACGCTGGTATTCGTCGCCGGTTCCGATTGGGTCGTTGAGCAAGGCGTGCAAAGACAATTCTTCGGTCGCCTTTCTTCAGCGGTGAAGGAAATTTGTCCTCTCCCTGGCTTCTACCATGATGTCTTCCATGAAACGGACCGCCACATCCCATTCTCGAAAACTCGAGAATTCCTCGAGAAAGCTTTTGAAACACGTCGTCACCGTGAACCACTGGTTGCCGCTCACCGCAGTTCTTACACGCGGACAGAATATGAGGAGCTCTCCAAGCCTTTGTCTATCCTCTCGCCGCGCCATTGGAATTTTGTCGTTCAGAAGCTTGTCATGCAGACAATAGGCCGGCTGAGCGAAGGAGTCCGCATCGGGTGGCAGACAGGTTTTGACTCTGGAGAGTCTCTGAACTATGTCTACCAGAATCAAGCCCATGGACTGACTCCTCTCGGCCGCCTCTTCGATCGCCTTTATTTGGATAGCATCGGATGGAGAGGAATTCGCCAGCGCAAGGTACATCTTGAGCACACTCTGCATGTAGCGATCCAGAAGTTGGCTCAATCCGGCAAAGCGATCCACATTGTGGACATTGCTTCGGGGCCCGGCCGCTACTTGCTCGATACAATACGGGCACATGCTGACATCCACTTCACTGCCTTGCTGCGAGATCGATCGGCCAATGGTCTCGCCGTCGGACGTCAACTGGCTGAACAACTGGGCATTTGTACCGTCCGATATGAGGAAGGAGACGCGTTTGACCAGCACTCCTTGGCGACGTTGTCGCCACGCCCCCATATCGCCATCGTGTCCGGTTTGTATAAATTATTTTCTGACAACAATTTGATCATGAAATCGCTTAAGGGCCTGTCCAGCGTTATTGAACCGGGCGGTTACTTGATCTACACGAACCAACCATGGCACCCCCAGGTCGAAATGATCGCGCGGGTGCTGGTCAACCGAGACAAGCAGCCATGGGTTATGCGACGGCGCACACAGGAAGAAATGGATGATCTGGTCCGAGCGGCGGGATTCGAGAAGCTATCCATGGAAATCGACGATTTCGGGATTTTTACCGTCTCACTGGCACGGAAGTGTTCTGGCACATGACGGAGAACAGTTCGACGGAAACGCGTCCGCTTCACACAGCCTTTCTCTGGCTGCTGTTTCTCGGACCGTTCTTTTTCCTGATGTATGGCACATCAAATTGGTTCACATCGCTCCGCCCGGAGGTGGGCAGCTACTACTTTGAGTGGGAACAGTACATTCCGTTTGTTCCCTTGATGATCATCCCATACATGTCCACCGACATGATGTTGGCGGGAGCATTATTCCTGTGCCGGACACGCGAGGAACTACGCACGCTAGCGTTCCGATTTACCCTCGCCATATGCATATCGACTGCCGGGTTTCTCCTGTTTCCCTTGCGCTTCGCCTTTCCTCGCCCTCCAGTAGACGGTCTCCTCGGCTCTATATTCAAATTTCTGACGTCATTCGATCAACCGTTCAACCAAGCCCCTTCGCTCCATATCAGCTTGTTAATCATCCAATGGATGGTCTATGCAAAACATACAAGAGGCTGGCTCAGGCGACTTATACATATTTGGTGCGCACTCATCGGAGTCTCAACAGTTCTGACATTCCAACATCACATCATTGATCTCTACACCGGCGTCACAGTTGCCATGTTTACGTACTATATGTTTCCGGATCAGGCTAGGGGAACCTTCATGAGAAGCCGTCTCACGACAATCGTGACGACTCCCTCCGTCTTCAGGCACGATCTGATACTGTACTATGCGAGCGGGTTCGCCGCGCTATTCGGACTCGCTTGGCTCTACTGGCAACCTCTTCATTTTCTCCTCTGGCCCGCAGCTGCTCTCGGACTGATTGCTGTCGCTTATACTGCGACTGGCACCGCAGTTTTCCTGAAATTCGAGGGACATCTCAGCCTCTGCAGTCGCCTTGCGCTCGCGCCATTTCTTCTGGGCTCGTACCTGTCGTATCGGCTCTATACCAAAAACACTAGTCCCTACGATCAGGTGATTCCCGGGCTTTGGATCGGAAGGAAGTTGACTGATTCCGAGGCCAAGCTCGCCGTCAGGGCAAGTGTGAGCGCAGTTGTCGATCTGACCGCGGAATTTGATGAAGCAACGCCTTTTCTGAAGCTACCATACTGCAATATTCAGATTATGGACTTGACGCCAGTCTCTGCAAATGATTTGGATCACGCAGTCACCTTCATCCGCGAGCAGATTCGCAAAGGCCCTGTATTAGTACACTGTGCTCTTGGCTACTCCCGCAGCGCGGCGGTGATCGCCGCCTACCTTTTGGCCGAGGGACATGCGCATAGCATTCCCGCCGCCGAACACATAATTCGCCGAGCGCGTCCCCAGATCGTTTTATCGAGCCAACAACGGATGGCGCTTGAACAGTATCGACACATCGTCAGCCCTTCACCGGATATAAGGCGGATGGCGTCATGAGTCCAGCCTCTATTCCCTCGGTCCAACGGACTCGAGAATACACCTGTGGGGAGATAGCAAGAGGTTCGTTCTTGGCGCTATTTGAAAGCGGAATCCACATTAATCGCCTCAGCACCGGCACCTTAGCCTTAACGGCCGTGACTGCTGTCGCGACAGTCATCTTCAAACCGATGAATCCTAACTCTCCACATCCGCCCTCCTTTTGGTTGCCGACAATAGGATTCATGTCCGCTTCTTTCCTCTTTGCGATCCTGCAACAATACCTTGCACTTCGTGTTGGGATCGACTTACATATCTTTCGTAATCTGCACGCGCAGTCATTGCAATGGAAGGCAGAGGCAGACCGAGGAGAACCTGGAAGCTGGGAAAATAGTGTGCCGGAAGAGATCCTTGCCGAAGCTATTCATGCTATCAAAGACGCCACCCCCTCAGTGCTGATGCAACGGTCTGAACAGACTGCCAAGACGAACAATTACCTCGATCCGTATCGACGGACGGCTCGGCTTTATTACAAGCAGGCGACTTACGCCATATGCCAACTGGTCACCTATTGGTTGTACTTGGTCTGTTTAATACTCCCGAGTTAGTCTGAAGACGGGGAATCCGTTAATACATCCAGTATCCAGTAGCAGCAACCTGCACATTCACTCACTTGTGCGGAAAGATGGGGAATGGAAAACGTGGCTCAGAAAATCTTGATCGACTGCCACGTGCATCTCGCCGCCCTGCCGGATGGAGATAACGGTTGTTACATCTCGCCAAAGATGCTGCAGAGCCTGTTGTTTCGATTTCTTTTGTGGAAACACGAGCTGGCCCCGGATCGCCCCCGGGAGGCCAATCAGAAATATCTCGATGATCTCCTCATCGAACTGCGCGCATCTCGCCACATTCAGAAAGCCGTTCTGCTCGGCATGGATGGAGTATACGATCAGAAGGGCCAGCTCGATCAGACGCACACGGACTTTCTCATCAGCAACGATTACGTCCTCAACACTGCCAAGACCTACCCGAAGGAATTCCTGGCTGGCGTCTCGATCAATCCGCAGCGACACGATGCGATCGACGAGGTCCATCGCTGTGCCGATGCCGGAGCGGTTCTCGTGAAAGTCCTGCCGAATGCCCAACAGTTCAATCCGGCTGATCCACGATACAAACCGTTCTATCGCACGTTGGTCGAACGGAAGCTCCCGTTCCTCAGTCATGTCGGTTATGAATTCAGCCTGATCGGCAAGGACCAATCCATGGGTGATCCGGATCGGTTGCAATTGGCTCTGGACGAGGGTGTAACGGTCATCGCAGCCCATGCTTGCAGCTACGGGTTGATGCTGTACGAGAAATTTCTCCCGACGTTTCATGATTTCGCAAAACGCTATCCGCATTTCTATGCCGACATCTCAGCGCTCACGCTGCCGAACCGTTTCAAAACGCTGCTTCATCTCCGCCGGCATCCGGAAGTGCACGACCGGCTTCTCTTCGGCACGGATTATCCTCTCTCAGTGTTTCATCTGCCCGCCTGGGGGCGTGTGCCGCTCGGCACGCTTCGTGACATGGCTCGTACAAAGAACCGGTTTGACCGTCAAGTGGCAGTCTGCCGAGGCTTGGGGCTCGGCTTCCGGTCGCTTGGCGACATTGTCGCGCAATCCAGGACACAGCGAGGATAGGTGAAAATGGATCGTGACCAGATTCTCGCCAGCTTGCGCGAAAGGATTCTGGCGTTCGCGACATCACGAGTATCAAGGGACCACGCGGAAGATGTCACGCAAGAGGTGCTCGCGGTTCTGCATGAGAAATACTCCCATGTGGTCGAACTGACCGATCTGGTTCCTCTCGCTTTCCAGGTCCTCCGGTTCAAAATGCTGGACGCTCACCGCAAGTCACTCCGCCGAGGCGAGTATAATCAGGAATCAGTTGAGGCGATCCCATTGGCCGATCCCGGCGACGATCCGGCCCGGCAACTGGAACGTAAGCAGACGGTCGAGCGGTTGCTTCAGACGATGAGTCAGCTCGGCGAACGCTGTCGTGAACTGTTCAAATGGAAGCTGGAAGGCAGAAGTTTCCCGGAGATTCAGAAGCTGATGGGCCAGAGCTCCGTGAATACGATATATACCTGGGATCTGCGATGCAGAAGGCAGCTGCTCAGTCTGATGGGTGGCTCATGGGAGTGAGATGGGAAGATCTGAGTGCTGACTGCTGAGTAGTCAGCGCTTCACGAGATACGTTTCACGAACGACGAGCGACAAAGAGAATGTCTGAACACAAACTGGAAAAACTGTTGGGCGGCTTCGCGGCAGATACGCTGACGGCTGAGGAACGTCAGCTGCTCTATTCCGCTGCCTTGCAAGACCAACAATTGTTCAACGCCCTGGCCGACGAACAGACCCTGAAGGAATTGCTGGCCGATCCAACCGTGCGCCGCAAACTGTTGCAATCGTTGAAGCAACCCATCCCTTCGGCCGCAGGCGAGGCATTCTCTTGGTTCGATTGGTTCAAGCGACCGGCCGGCCTTGCCTTCGCAGGAGGCCTTGTCGCTGCTGTCTTCGCCGTCGTCCTCGGTACCAAGATCTATCAGGACAGCCTTAAGCAATCAGCGAACTCGGTTGTGACCGAAAAGGAGAAGCCCATTGCTCCACCGTCGCAACCGGCCGATGACAAGATCGAGCTCAAGGCGAAGAAAGATGCACAGCCTGAACACACTGCCAAGAGAGAGCGTGCGGCCACGCTACCTCCGCTCCAAGAACGGCAGGCTTCAGGCCTGGCGCGGTACCAGGTCACACAACGGTCCAAACAACAGGAAGCGCCCAACTCATCTGAAGCCCCGACGGTATCGCCAGGCAAGGCAACAGAGGAAGTGCCAGCCTCGGCCGACCAGAAGCTGTCCAGGCAGAGTTCTGCGCCAGCAGCCGAATCTCCGGAACCGGCGAAAATGGAAGCCCCAGCAGGCATCGCCCCTCCTGCAGCTGGTGCCTCGACAACCAGCGCCCGCGCACTCTTCTACGCTGGTCAAGCGGCACGTTTGGATCAGAGGGCTGGCACTTCTGAAAAGAATCAAAACCTGAAAGCCTTTTCAGAGTCAGCGCCCCAAGCCAATCGACCGGAACGGAAGCGAGACCGGTTCGCGGCCGTGGGCAAGATCGCACAATTCATGCCGCTTGGATTACGTTACAGTTTCGTCGTCCGTGGAACCGATGGACAAGATCGAGAGGTCGATACGGCAATTGCGTCGAAAGGGACGGAGTCAACGCGTCTCACTGTCGAACCCAACCAGGACGCCTATCTTCAGATCCTCAAGACCGTCGGCAGTGCCCCCGCTCAAGTCTTCTATCCGCACAGCGGCGGCGAGTCTTCCTTGCGAATCACAGCCGGCACACGACATGAGATTCCCCTTCCTGCGCTCACGCAAGGCGAAACCACCACACTCACGATTCGGTTATCTCGGAAATCAGTGCAGGAGGCTCGAACCGAGGAAGCAGATTCAGCAGGCAGATTTTCTTCGAATCAACTCGTTGAATCCATCACACCCGGCGGACCAACCGGTGTGCAGGAACAGGCTACCTACGTCGTCACTACTGACCCTTCCCTCGACGCTCAGATCACAACCGACATTCTCTTCGGGCGGTAACCTTCACGTCAGCGTTTGACCTGTCAGCCGCTCAAGTACTCGCAATGGCGACCTCGACGGGTCCTTCATAGAAACAACCAGCACGTAAAAAGTCTGCTCAAAAAGATGCTGCCCGCTCATAGCCGCGTGCGAGACTTGATCGGTGAATGCCATCCAGGTGCTGCCCGGCGGGAAATCATACGAGATCTGCTTTGCCCCGGACTGGTAATCCAAGTCTGTTTTCATACGGTCGTGTAACTGCAACATGAAATGGTCATACGCGGTTCGTCGGCTTTTTGTAATCCGCAACAAACGAAGTAGCTGGCTACTACCCCACAGAGGGGCGGATAGAGACGAAACATACCGACCCGGGACGGAAGGAAACGATTCGCCAAGCCTCCAAAAACGACCTCGTCCGTCTGGATTGATGTTACAGAAGATGCGAAGGATCCTCTTGTCCTGGACGGGTGACGACGGAAAGCTATCGACATGCAACCGCGTATCGTCTTTTCGCCAGGACCTCGTCCGTCCAAGGATTTCGACGGGACGGAAGCTGGTTCGAGCCTGACTGATGCTTGATGCATAGCGGGGAAACAGGTTCAGGACCAAATTCTTGCTGGAACTGGCGAAGCGTTGCATCATGGCCCGTAAGGTTCTCGTTGCCGTCTCATCAAGGCTGCTCCCGCTCAACGTTCCGGTGGCTACGTCCCAGCTGACATTCTTGCTTTTTGCCGCAGTTGCCGGGGACAGCAGATACCGTTCCGTCTCTTCCATGACGAAGCGGAGTTGTGGAAAGAACAAGACACTCCCTTCTTCGAGCGCGCACAGTGCGTTTTCTTGGACCGAGACAGGACATTGTTCATTCCACTCTTGTAAAGGAATGGTGACGATGGGGGTCATAACGGTTCCTCCAGCCTACGGCGACGTGTAAGCATACTCGCTGGCATTGTACCTGAATGCAGACGAAACTTCCTCGGTCCGCCGAAGGTTCTCTTCTCAACCCCGCTGCTTACGCCGGACTTGAGAGACGCCGATGGCAAGACAGATCACCGCCGGCCAGAATGTAAAGAAGAACAACAAGCCCGGACCGATGGGATTCGGGTTGGGATCAGGCCAGAGGCCAATTTCGGCAAGCAGAATGATACCCCAAAGCGGCCCTGAGCCGATCACCAGCAGCCAGAAGCCGATCTGCACGAGCCGATTCTTGCGATACTCCTTCATCGCCAGTGATCAATCAGACATGAAACGGTACCAGACAGCGTTTTCTACCCCCACACCTGTGCGTGACGCCCACCGATACGGCGCACCAATGAATTACTCAGTCGTTCGGCAACGGAGAAGTGGGCTGGCTGTTAGCTCTATCGGGGTGTTAGGTATCATCGTCATCGAGTAAACGGTCTGCATTTCGTGGGAATTTCCGCCAAGCATCAAAATCGCTCTGAGCACATTCTCTGTGTTGCTCGGCAGAAGCGTCTCTTCCATTCCACGCAGTGTTGAGGTGGTGGTAAAGGTGACTCATGGCAATCTGGAACACTTCGAAGTCATATGTCGAGTCGTTGGCAATCTCCGCAATCGTGCGATCAAGTTCTTCCTTGGCTTCTCTCAGATGGAAAAGAACGGCGACGCGATTCATGAGCGTGAGGTATCTAACTGTTTATGATACTGACCAGCATAGTACGTACCGAAAGACTCCGAATTAACGCGTGATTCTTGCTCGTGTCCAACCAATTGTCAACGCTCCCGAGGGCTTCTCCTGGGCGGCACCCATGAGTGGTTCGACTGCGCGCATTGAGCGAGCACCGCCCGTAATTTGGCTATCTAATTGACCCTGCGTGCGCGCTCAGCGAGCAAGGAACCAACATGGGTGCCGTCCTCTAATTCCGCGTACGACAAGGCTTCCGACTTTCCTTGATGTCTCGTGAAAGGAAATGGAACCTCGCCCCATATCCTCCTGTGAAGGGAGGACTTCATGGGACAGGACAACGAGAAAAGTCGATCGGGCAAGACCGCCAGTTGGCGCGACCCCCGCCTCTACCAGATCGCCAGCCTAGGTACGCTCCTGACTTACGGGCTGCTCTGGCTGCACTTCGATGTTTCGCTTGCACAGATCGCTATCACATTTGGCGTGACGCTACTCACACAATATGCCGGCACACGCCTCTATAAGCTGCCGTCGTTCGACCCTCTCAGCGCGTTCGTTTCAGCCGTGGGCCTCTGTATCTTCCTCCGGACTAACGTTCTTTTCGTCGTCGCCCTGGCTGCGCTCATCGCGATCGGTAGCAAATTCGTCATCCGCTGGAACAAGAAACACATCTTCAACCCGACGAACCTCGCGCTCGTCGTCGTCATCGTGAGCGGCCTTGGCTGGATCTCGCCGGGACAATGGGGACAGGTCGCCTGGCTCGGTTTTCTCATTGCCTGCATGGGTAGCCTCGTCGTCACTCGGGCGGCTCGGGCGGACGTCACGCTGTCATTCCTTGCCTTCTATCTTGGCCTGCTGGTCACACGGGCGCTGTGGCTCGGCGATCCCTTGACCATCCCGTTGCATCAAATCGAAAGCGTCACGCTGCTCATCTTTTCCTTCTTCATGATCTCGGACCCGAAGACCACGCCGAATGCTCGGGCTGGCCGCATTTTCTTCACCTTTCTGGTCGCGGTGGCTGCTCTCTTCGTGCAGTTCGTGTTGTGGCGTCCCAACGGGCCGCTCTGGGGGTTGATCGTGTGCTCGCCGCTGGTCCCGCTGATCGATCGCATGTTTCCCGGTTCCCAATACGATTGGTCCCGTCCTTCGGTCGGCCATCCCTCAACACCACTCATCGTCCCTGTTCCTTCATTACCAAAGGAGGTTGTTATGACACGCCCGCTCGTCCTTGCGCTGACGTTTTTCATCGGTCTGTTCTTTTGGAGTGGATCCGCTTCTGCTTTCTGCGGCTTCTATGTCGGCAAGGCCGACACGAAACTCTTCAACAAAGCGTCGGAGGTCGCTATCGCCCGTCATGACGACAAGACCGTTATCACGATGGCCAATGACTTCAAAGGCGACGTGAAGGAATTCGCATTGGTGGTGCCGGTGCCGACGGTGCTGGAGAAAGACCAAATTCATGTCGGCGACACGGCTGTCTTGAAACATCTCGCCGATTATTCCGCGCCCCGATTGGTTGAATACTTCGATGAGAATCCCTGCCTCCGCTATGGCCTGATGGAGCGCAAGATGGACGCGCTGAAGAGTATGCCTCAGGCTGCCGCCGGAAAGCTGGAACGGGACAGGGCCTTGGGTGTGACCGTCGAGGCACAGTACACTGTTGGGGAGTACGACATCCTGATCCTCTCGGCCAAAGAGAGCGCCGGGCTCGAAACCTGGCTGACGGAAAACGGCTACCGCATTCCGACCGGCGCCTCCTCCGTGTTGCACAGTTATCTCAAACAAGGCCTGAAGTTCTTTGTGGCAAAGGTCAATCTCACAGAGCAAGCGAAGCTCGGCTTTACCCACCTCCGGCCGCTCCAGATCGCCTTCGAGTCGCCGAAGTTCGTGCTACCGATCCGTCTCGGCACAGTGAATGCGGATGGTACGCAGGAACTCTTCGTGTACTTCCTGACAAAGCAAGGGCGCGTGGAAACGACGAACTATCGGACTGTGCGCCTGCCGGAAGCGCAGGAGATTCCCTTGTACGTGAAAGACAAGTTCGGCGACTTTTATCGTGACCTGTTTACGCAGCAAGTGAAACGCGAGAATGAACGCGGCGTGTTCCTGGAATATGCCTGGGACATGAACTGGTGCGACCCCTGCGCCGCCAACCCGCTCTCTGCTGAGGAGCTGCGTGGCCTTGGCGTGTTTTGGCAGGACAATGGCGGGAAGATGTTGAGGGGGCAGGCTCAGAACGTCTTCCTCACCAGGCTGCATGTTCGCTATGACGCAATACATTTTCCCGAAGATCTGATCTTCCAGGAAACGTCGGATCGCTCCAACTTCCAAGCCCGCTACATTCTGCGCCATGCCTGGACCGGAACGGATGAGTGTCCCGCCGCTGCGACCTATCGGCAACAACTGCGCGAGCGTTATGAGCGGGAGGCGCAGACACTGGCGACGCTGACCGGTTGGAACATTGGTGACATCCGGAAGGCGATGAACATCGCTGCGTTGCCGACGAGCGACGACACGAAGTGGTATCAGCGGTTATGGAATAATTGAATCCTGTCAGCCGGCGCGGGGAGCAATACGAGGCTTCCCGCGCCATTTCATACCTTTCAACTGGCACGAGAAGGCTGTTATCCAGCAGGAGTGCCGTGAGAGAGTTGCGCGACCTGACCTCGATCCTCACCTCCTCCTCTGGCCGTCACGGTCCGAACAGGAAGGCCGTCGCGGAAGACAATGAAGTTGGTTGGAACGGCTGCAACCCGGGGGCCTGGCAGAATCACACCGACAAGATTCAGCGGATCGCAGGCGGAGAGTTTCATTTCTATCGCGCCAGCCGACCCGTGACCCTTCCTGATCGCACGAAGTGCTTCGACGGCTTCGGGTAAGGCGAACTGCTCACCGACGAACCCCGAGACAAAGCGTCCGCCGCGGATTTCTCCTTTCAGCTCCATTCGTCGATAGGCCACCAGCAGATCGCGCCACGATTGGACCACTGACTCACGCGCGAGGAGATCTCGGAACACGACGCCGTAGCGGCGGAGCAGTTGGTGAGCGACTCGTTCCGATGACGAGTTTGGCGAGAGGCGCGGGGCAAGAGGCGAGGGGTTACTGTTTGATTCACCTCTAGCCTCTAGCCTCGTACCACTTGCCTGTCGTAAGAGAGACCACCGACCGGCTGCATGCCGAGGCCGACGGGACCGTTCACGTCCTTCCGCCCGGCGGCGGCGAGGGTCCATGAGGGCACGGAGATTGTCGAACCCGTCGGCTGTGACTAAGCCGGCGGCTACAAGTTCCCAGAGCCCATCTTCCACTTCTGTCGGAAGATGGTTGGTCATCCGCACCAGATCGGCGAAGAAGCTTGCACCTCGTTCCTGCAAGGCACGTCGCAGGTCCTGTGCTACGGCGGTCAAGTGAGCAAACGGTTCAGGCCCAGCCGATGCAGCGTCAGCATGGAACGCCTCCATCAACCACTCACTCTCCTCGCGTGGGAACAGGCTGATCGGAGCCAGACTGGTTGGAACGATCCGGCGTGCCCGATCAAGTTCAGCACTTTGAGTTAGGCGTGGATGAGGAGATAACCGGCCCCAACTGACCGCTCCACTCAAGCAGAGTCGGTCCAGGAGCTCCGGCTCATATTTCGCGAGACGAACGCGCAACAGCTGCGGTTCCCAGGCGGATGCTGCGGCTTCGAATCCCGCAAGCAGCTTCACCACTTCCAAAAGCCCCGCTTCTGCATGTTGACGCGATCCTGGCGCGACACGCTGCCATTGCAGCAGAAATCGCATGAACTCGGCTGCAGTCACCGGCTCTACTTCTTTTCGCAGTTTCCCGATCGTCAGCCGATGGATGCGTGCCAACAAGCGACGATGGCACCACTCTTCCGAAGCAGGCAAGGGGCCAGGGGCAAGGGGCGAGAGGGTCGAGATTTCTTCCGTACTACTCGCCACTCGCCTCTCGCCTCGTACCTGTGCGGCCCGGAATCGGCCGCGCAGGACCTGACCCGAGGCTTCGAGGCGTATGAATGATTGATCCACTGACTCCGTCGGAAAACGCAGCCGAGCAGCCAATTCTGTCGCAGTCGTGGGGCCGATGCTTTCCATCCAACCGAGAACGATGGCATCGAGCGTCGTCTCATCCCCGCTTCCCGCTAACAACTTTTCAACCCGATCCCGATTTTCCGTCGCAACCCATCCCCTCACAAAGTTAGGCGTGAGGCGTGAGCCGTGAGGCGAGGGGGAGGATATTTCTCTAGCCCCTTGCCTCTCACCACTGGCAGTAACGATCTCAGCACGGCAGGACTCAACAAGCGTGCAGAGAAACGGCCCCCAACCAGTGGCCATCGATTCAGGCACCCACAGCAATGTGAGTAAGGCATCGTGGCATTCATCGGCATCGCGGACTACCGGCCAAGATTCACGCGCCACTTCTTCGATCGCAGCAGGGTCGAGCGCACCGACCTCATCGGCCAAGGTTGCCGGGAGTGTTCTCCGCATCTCCACTGCCCGGGCCCGGCGTTCCTCCAGCGGTGCATCGTCGAGAAAGGCGTAGGGATTCGCGTTCAGAATTTCATGGGAGAAGGGTGAGGGTGCTGGCGTATCCACGGCCACGCAACGGATCGCACCAGCCTCGATCCGTTTGAGCAGATGCGTGAGCCCTTCGACATCCATTGCCTCGGTCAAACAGTCCCGCACTGTCTCGTTGACGAGCGGATGGTCGGGAATTTGTCTCGTTCGTTCGCCGACTATATTGTCCTGACAGGCTATGGCATCGGGGAACACGGCTGCCAGAAGATCCTCGGCTTTCATCCGCTGAATCTGAGGCGGGACTTTCTTCCCCCCGGCAAACCTAAGCAACACCAACGCCCGGCTCGCATTCCACCGCCAGCGAGTCATGAACATCGGCGCTTGCAACAGCGCTTGGACCAAAACCTCACGAACTGAGTGACTGTGGAGATAGCCAAAGACTGACTCTAACCGGAAACTATGTCGCTCCCCCAAAGAAATCACGATGCCGTTGTCCGTCGCGGCCGCCTGCAGTTCGAAATCGAATGTCACACAGAACCGTTTTCTGAGCGCCAGGCCCCAAGCCCGGTTGATCCGACCGCCGAAGGGCGCATGGATCACGAGCTGCATGCCGCCGCTTTCGTCGAAGAATCGTTCAGCGACAATGGTCTCCTGGGTCGGCACCGTCCCGAGTACCGCCTGGCCGGCCAGGACGTAGCACACCGCCTGTTCTGCGCCTCGTTGATCGAGCGCACATTCTTGGCGAAGCCAGGCAAGAGGCGAGAGGCGAGAGGCGAGAGGCGCGTTCGAAAGATCTTGGCCACCGCTCGCCACATGCCCCGCGCCACTAGCCCGTTGCGCAATCTCCTGCCGAAGCAGCGACAGTTCGGTTGATAACTCGATCGTGCGCGACGGCGCTTCGCCGCGCCAAAAGGGAATGTTGGGCGGTGCTCCCTGCGCGTCTTCGACCCGGACTTTCCCTGCCTCGATCCCCTTGATTCGCCAGGACGTATTCCCGAGCAACATGATGTCGCCAGCGAGACTCTCCACAGCAAAGTCTTCGTCCACCGATCCCACCACCGTACCGTCCGGCTCGGCTATGACCGCATAGTTCGCCGTGTCGGGAATTGCCCCACCGGAGGTAATCGCCGCCAGTCGTGCCCCTCGACGCCCTTTAATCCGGTGATTGATGCGGTCGTAGTACAGGTGCGCCTGTCCACGGCCTCGATGCGTGGCGATTCCGTCGGCCAACATGCGCAGCACTTCCTCAAACTCTCTGCGAGCCAGCTCACGATAAGGATGGGCCCGCCGGCAGAGCGCGAAGAGGTCGTCGACCTGCCAGGTCTCGGATGCGCTGGCCGCCACCACTTGTTGCGCCAACACATCGAGCGGCGCTAGTGGCACGCTGATGCGATCGAGGATGTTGCGGCGGATTGCTCGTACCAGGGCGGCGCATTCGAGCAGTTCGTCTCTCGTGAGCGCAAACAATCGGCCTTTGGGAATCGCCTTGATCCAGTGACCGGCGCGTCCGACTCGTTGGAGACCAGTGGCAATCGCACGAGGCGAGCCGAGTTGGCAGACCAAATCAACTGTTCCAATGTCGATGCCCAACTCCAACGACGCAGTTGCCACGACGACTCGCGTCTTGCCTGTTTTCAACCGCTCTTCCGCCGATAATCTGATCTGGCGAGACAAACTGCCGTGGTGGGCTGCTACAGCATCAGGACCAAGGTCCTGCAATCGCTCTTCGAGATGGTGTGAGACCCGTTCCGCCAGCCGTCTGGTATTCACAAACACGAGCGTCGAACGATGCTGCCTGACCAGGTCGGCCAATCGATCGTAGACCTCGGCCCAAATGGCATTCGTCGCAACTGCGCTGAGTTCATCTTTCGGCACTTCGACGGCTAGATCCATGTCGCGCCTGTGGCCTACGTCGATGATGGTCGGCATGGGCCGATCACCCACGAGGAATTGCGCGACGGTTTCGATCGGCTGCTGGGTCGCAGACAGGCCAATCCGTTGCGGCTTGACCAAAGTCAACGCCTCCAGGCGCTCGAGCGACAGAGCTAGGTGAGCACCTCGCTTGTTGGGAGCGACAGCGTGAATTTCGTCCACGATGACTGTCTTGACCGTCTGGAGCATTCGGCGGCTCTTCTCGGCCGTGAGCAGGATGAAGAGTGATTCCGGCGTCGTCACGAGAATGTGCGGGGGACGTTTCAACATCTGCTGGCGCTCCACCATCGGCGTATCACCGGTACGCACCAGCACGCGCAGTTCTGGCATCAGTAAACCAACCTGCAAGGCGGCTTGCCCGATGTCGTTTAACGGCTGTTGTAGGTTTTTCTGAACGTCGTTGCTGAGGGCCTTGAGCGGTGAAACGTAGAGCCCCTGCGTGTGGTCATCGAGGGCCCGATCGAGAGCTTGCTTGAACAGGTGGTCGATACAGGAGAGGAACGCCGCGAAGGTTTTCCCCGATCCGGTCGGCGCGGCGATCAGCGCGTCTTGACCTGACTGGATGGCAGGCCAAGCAGCTTGCTGCACGTCCGTCGGAACTCCGATAGACGATTGGAACCAGTCGGCAATAAGGGGATGAAAGCGGGTGAGCGGCATCGCAGCGTGATCGTACCACGCTGCGATAGGAAGCTCTACCGGTGTTACGGCATGGCGCGGACGTAAATCTGTCGGTTCCCTGGTGCAGGAGAAACAAGATTGGTCGCCGTGGATGAGAAGGCAATGAACTGGCCGTTCCCATTGGCAGATGGATCAATGGTACCCCCGGCAACACTATTCGCGGGATTGTTTGCGTTATCTTTCGATACCAAAGAGGTCTGTTCGATTCCGGCACATCCGCCAATGGCAAGGGGACCTCGAATGAATATCTGATTGGCAGGTGCTCCTAAATTTGTCGATTGGGAAGTAAAGGCTACGACGCATCCGTCAATACTAATGGACGGGGAATCGCTCGGAAAGTTGCCAGGTATCGGAACTGGATTGGTGTTGTCTTTCGATAATAAAATAGTTTGGCCATTCGGGAAGGGAACACTGGCCTGGCTATCATGGAGATAGATCTGCTGACCAGACGCCCCAAAATTCGTCGCATTCGATACAAACGCTACAAAGCGTCCGTCGCCACTGACGGACGGAGCTGTATTGCTCGATCCAGCGCTGGCCGGATTGCCGGTGTTGTCTTGTGACACCAGGCTCGTCACACCGGTTTGAACATTGCGCAGATAAATTTGTTGACCGGTGACACCGGTCAACAACGTTGCATTCGATATGAACGCCACAATGAAACCGTTTGAACTAATGGAGGGGCTGCTGCTGGCGCCAATTCCAGGTAAGGCGCTGTTGTCCTGTGAGACTAGACTGATTTGTTCCACACCCACGCAAGTCCCTGGGCCTGGCAGAGGACCACGAACATAGATCTGCTGATTGCCGCCTGGGATGCCGAAATTGGTCGATAGGGAGGCGAATGCTACGAAGCAACCATCCCGACTGATGGACGGCGCACTGCTGGCCCCATTTCCCGCAAGTGGTATGGGGCTATTGTCCTTTGAGATTAGTGTCGTTTGACCATTGGGAAACGTTTGACTGGTTTGGGTATCGTATAAATAGATCTGTTGACCCGATGTCCCAGTCACAAGATTCGTCGCATTTGAGACATAGGCCACAAAGCGGCCATCACTGCTTATGCTCGGCGAAGTCGTTGTCGCTGCAGGATCCGCTGGATTTCCAGCATTGTTTTTCGACACCAAGCTTGTTTGGTTCGTCTGCCAGTCATGGAGATAAATCTGCGAGCCGCCGACACCCGGGACAAGGTTACTGGCCATTGAGACAAAGGCGACGAAGCGACCGTCGTTGCTGATAGCCGGCTTATTGCTGGCCGCCGTCCCAGGTACTGGAGGCGTACTGTTGTCGACGGACACTATATCGGTTCGATTGTGCACGGCCAGGAGAACTGTTCCCTGCCTCATTGCTCCGGCTGTATCGGTCACGCGAAAGGTCGGATTGAAGTTGCCGACATCTAAGGTTGCCGGAGTTCCGGTCAGAACCCCCGTGGCAGTGTTGAGCGAGGCCCAAGCAGGCAATCCACTCACGACTGCCCAGGTATACGGCGGTGTTCCCCCCATCGCAACGAGTGTTGACGCATAGGGATTGCCCGCCACAGCGAAATTGGCTGAGGTCGTGGTGATAGCGAGGCTCGACCCATTTCCGCCTCCGCCCCCGCCCGAGCTGGAACAGCCGGAAAGCGCCACCGTGAGAACGGCGATCACCAAAAAGGACGCGATGGGCTTCATATCGCGCATTCTCTTATGGTCTCTCCTCGAAGGCAAGAATTGTGTGATCTCTCGCAAATATGAAAAAATGCCTGTCTGGAAGAAAAATTATCGCTATGCTGCCTCAGTTGAGATTACCGCTCACTGTGCTGGGATCGGGCTACACCGGCCGCTGTCTTGCAGCCGTAGCCTCCAACCAAGGCAGAGCTGTCCTGTGTACTAGCCGCGATCCCGATCGACAGCTGACGCATCTCGCTCCATCGCAACGACTCAGGTTCGACCTTGCGCAGCCTGACACATGGACGAACACTCCCCCAGGCGCCGATCTCATTTGGTGTTTCCCTGCCACGCCACTTGAACTGGTTCAGGTCTTTGCAAAGACGCTCGGCGCACCACCCCGTCGTCTTCTCGTCTTAGGCAGCACATCGGCCTACGACATCGGTGACTCACATGAATATCCGCCGCCTTGGATCGACGAATCAGCCGCGATCGATCTGCGGAAACCGCGGGTGAAGGGAGAAGAATATCTCCGCAAAGAACACGGAGCGATCGTGCTTCGAGTCGCCGGTATCTACGGGCCGGGACGCAATCCGCTGGACTGGATCAGAAGCGGACGCGTCGGCCCCTCCCGGAGGTATGTGAACCTCATTCACGTGGAAGATCTGGCGGCGATTTGCCTGGCTGCATTGGCAAGAGGCGAATCCGGTGAGGTTTACAACGTCAGCGATGGAACGCCGCGCACATGGGCGGACATCTGTCGAATGGCACAGACACACTGGGGCGTGACGGCTCACAAGGGCGGAAACGACAGCCAAATGGGCAAGCGCATCACGACGATCGCGCTCCGGGAAAGGTTGGGCGCCGTTATTCGGCACCCAGATCTTCAGGCCGAATTAGAAAAGTTGGAAGGCATGAGGCGTTGAGGCTTCTCGTGCGGACGGGGAAACTTGCTACCAGCGCAGGAGAGCCATGACGCTCAGACACACCAGTAGATTGTTCATGGCATGCGCGAGGATGGCAGGAAGCAGACTCCCGGTTTTTTCATAGATCCAGGCCCACAGGAGGCCGCTCCACAGCACACTAATGAATCCGACCAGTCCGTAGCCGTGAGCAATGGCGAAGACGCTCGCACTCATGAGAGCGGCTGGAAGAAAGCGGAACTTTCTTCGGAGAATGGCGAAGAGCAGCCCGCGAAATGCGAGTTCTTCAAAAACCGGGGCGAAGGCAACATATTCCACCAGGCTGATGGCGGTCAACGAGGATGGGCCCCAGACTAAATCAGCGTCAAACCATTCCGTCCAGTGGTTTGTCAGATGCAGCGGTTCCGCCATCCGATCCATGACCCATTCGCCCCACAACCCAGCAGCTATCACGGCGAGTACCGCCGTGATCAGTCGCCCGCTGCGGGCCCATCCGATCTCCAATCCGAATCCCTGATCGAACGTCATCCGAGCCGGCCTGAAGAGGTATTGGTAGGCCAGCAGCAGCAGCGGCAAGTTCGTCAATGGAATCGCCAAGGCTCGCAACGAGGCGTTTTCTTGCGGCATGTAAAGCAGAAACAACACGGTGAGCATCGCCCCGATTGCTCCACCACGCAGGAGAACGGCGGCCCCGATTCCGCCCGGCCACGGAGGGGGGACGCCTGGCTCGTGAAGCCTCACCACATTCGGCACACGTGCTCTCGTGACCCAGAAGATGATGAGAACGACTGTCCCCACGATCATCGCCGCGAACTCGACGGCGGTGATCACTCGCGCACGTGCAAACTGTCGATCGACACGGGCGGCATAGGCCTCGCGAATCGTGTACAACAGCGGCTGATCGTTGGCTCGTTGGGCGAGGCGCTCTGCCAGCCTGTCGTAAAACCAGCCGGCCGGCACTGAGTCGGCCAACTCGGCCTGCAAGGTCTCAAATGTTTCACCGCCGGGGAGCGGCCCCTCCCCATAGGCCCCGATCACAAGCGCAGCCAATCGCGAGAGGGGTTCACCCGCCTGACGCCACTCATGGGCCAAGAGAAGCGCCTGAGATGTGTGTCCAGACTCGGCTTGCAACACCGCCAATTGCAGAGGTACCAGCGCCTCGTCTGACAGGTCTGCGAGTTCCTGGAACCAGGCGATAGCCTGTGCCCGTTCCACTTCGTTGTCGCCTGAAATCCAGCTGAACAGGGTTTGTTGCCACGCTGGCGCCCGTTTCAAGCCTTCCTGCACATCCATGATTCGGCTCACCATGAGGGCGAGCGCCCGCTCCGGAGCTTCCACTCGTTCAAGTTTTGGAATGGATGCCGACAACCAGACCACGGAACTCAAGGCGACCACAAGAACCAGTGCGGTCAGCACACTCACGATCGGAGAAAATCGGTTGGAATATTCGCCGACTGCCGGTGGAGGATTGTTCTCAAACCACCACGAAGAGGTTGGCAAGGAGATGGTGGAGGCCGCCGCTTCAGTTTCCATACGTGCATGAACTATAACATGGCGGTTTTTAGCCCCGAAACCCCTCGAAATGCTTGCCCTGTGAGGACGAGCTTCAAGAATCTCATGGCTGAAGACGACCGGATTTCGCTATACTGCGCCAAAATCCTGAGCGGAGCCCGTGAACATGCATGAGTTTCTGCCTCCAAAACGGATCCTGCTTGGTCCAGGTCCTAGCCTGGTTCATCCCCGAGTCTTACGGGCGTTAGCCACCCCGCTATTGGGCCACCTCGAGCCGGCATTCCTCACAGTGATGAACGATATCCAGACGTTGCTCCGCACCGTCTTTCAGACTACGAACCGCTTTACGATCGCCGTTTCAGGAACCGGTTCCGCCGGGATGGAAGCTTCCGTGGTCAATCTGGTCGAGCCAGGCGACTCCGTGATCGTCGGCGTCAACGGAGCCTTCGGCACCAGGCTCGCGACGGTTGTCGAACGGTGCGGCGGAAAAGCTATTCGCGTGGAAGCCCCTTGGGGAGATATTATCGAACCGGCGATGATCGAGCAGGCCTTGCGCCGCGCAGGGCCGGTGAAGGCTGTAGCTGTCGTCCATGCCGAAACCTCAACCGGAGCGTGGCAACCCATCGAACCGATCTCTCGCCTCTGTCGCGACCATGGCGCTCTGCTGATTGTCGATGCGGTGACTTCGCTCGGCGGCGTGCCGGTGGAGGTCGATCGATGGGGCATCGACGTCTGCTACAGCGGTACCCAGAAGTGTCTCAGTTGCCCCCCCGGACTGGCCCCCTTGACGGTGAGCGACCGAGCCATGGCCGCCATCAAAGGACGTCGCACGCCTTGTCAGAGTTGGTACTTGGACATGGCACTGGTGGCGGACTATTGGGCTGAGGGCGCACGTATCTACCATCACACAGCCCCTGTTTCGATGCTCTATGCCTTACGGGAAGCGTTGCGGCTGGTCGAAGAAGAAGGATTGCCCGCTCGCTTCACACGCCACCGGCTCAATAGCGAAGCATTGGTCGCCGGTCTGATAGAATTGGGCCTCACTCCGCTGCCGCCTGCTGAACATCGGTTGCCGATGCTGACCTGCGTCAAGCTTCCCGGTCACATTGACGAGGCGGCAGTCCGGACACAGCTGCTGCAGACCTTTGGCATCGAAATAGGGGGCGGTTTGGGGCCGTTGAAGGGAAAAGTCTGGCGCATCGGCCTCATGGGAGAATCCTGCACTGAAGCCAATGTGTTGACCTTACTGAACGCACTCGAAGATATTTTATTCCGGTCCGGTGGCCTCTCGACTCCAGGTGTTGCATTGCAAGCAGCGGCGCGGGCCTATAGCCGGGCACATTAGTCCGGAGAAGGACAGAATCATGAATCGTCCGTTGACAGTGGTGTTGGGCGCGGCAACCTTCGCATTTATTGCCGTGGTTGCCTTTTGGATTTTCAAGCTCACGTTGGCCGACTCCATGAAGAGCGATATGGTTTCAGCGCAGAAGGTGGCGGCCTTCATCCATGCCGTGCTTGAGGCCAACCGGAACAACTATACCGAGAACGTCGTTAGCAAGCTTCAGCGCGACGGGATCGAAGCCCATGAGCATTGGAGGGACGAACGGGGCGTGCCGCTGCCGGCACAGTTCCTGATGGAAACAGGCCGTCTTGTCGCGCTCAAGGATCTGAACTTCTCGTTCCGGCTCGCCAGTCTGACCCCGGTTTATGTCTGGAATGGCCCCAACAGCGATCTCGAGCGACAGGGCCTTATGGCGGTACAACAAAATCCTGACCATCCGTACTACGGATTCATCACCAAGAGCGGCACGCGGTATTTTCAGGCCATCTATGCCGATCGGGCTGTGTCCGCCGCATGCGTTGAATGCCACAACAATCATCCCAACAGTCCTCGTCGCGATTTCAAACTGAACGACGTCATGGGCAGCATCGTGATTACCTTCCCCGTCGGCGAGTAGTGTCGTGACCATCGCGATCCACAACACGCGCCTGATCGACGGGGCCGGTGCGGTGATCGAGCATGCCACCGTGATCATTCGAGACACCACGATTGCCACCGTCGGCACGATCAAGGACGTGGCCGTACCGCGTGGGGCCACACGCGTCGACGGACGCGGCTTCACCCTGTTGCCGGGGCTCATCGACTGCCATGTCCATCTCTGTCTTGGAGGCGAAGCGGACGTGGTCGAGACGATCACCCGAGAGGCACCTGCCCTCACTTTGCTCAAATCGAGCTGCGCGGCACGACAGACCTTGGAAGCGGGTTTCACCACCGTGCGTGACGTTGGAGCACGCGATCACTCCATTTTTGCGTTAAAACACGCTGTCGACACCGGGCTCGTGCCAGGTCCTCGCATTGTGGGGGCGGGCCTCGCGATTTGCATGGTCGGCGGCCATGCCCGCTTTATCGGGCAGGAGGTGGCGGGGACCGATCAGGTCCGTACGGTGGTACGTGCGCAGATAGCCGCGGGAGCAGAGGTCATCAAAGTCATTGCCTCAGGCGGCGTATTGACGGCCGGCACGTTACCGGACCAGGCGCAGATGACCCCAGAGGAGTTGCGGGCAGCTGTGGAAGAGGCTCAGCGGGCAGGGCGAAAAGTGGCAGCCCATGCACATGGAGCCTCGGGAATGAAAAACGCAATCAATGCCGGAGCACATTCGATCGAGCATGCCACGCTTATGGACGAGGACGCGGCGGTCCTGATGAAACAACACGGTGTGTTTATGGTCCCGACGCTTTCCGCTCTCGCGACCACCGCAGCTTGCCGACCCGGCTGTGGCATACCAGAAAACGCCCTCGAGAAAGCCAAGGCGATGACACAGCGCCATGCCGCGAGCTTCAAGAAGGCCCACCGCAGTGGCATCCTGATTGCGATGGGCACGGATGCCGGCACACCGTTTAATTACCATGGGGAGAATGCACAAGAACTGGATCGGATGGTCGCCTTCGGCATGAGCCCGATGGAGGCAATCATGGCGTCGACCTCAGCCGCGGCACGATTGATTGGGATTCAGGACCACGTGGGCACGATTACGAAAGGGAAGACGGCTGATCTCGTCGTGTTCGACGGCGATCCGTTACGACGCATCGAACTCTTACGCGACCGCAACAGAATCGCCGGCGTCATGCAGGCGGGCAAGTTCGTGGCAGGCCCGCTTTCGAGGACGTGATGCGCCCGCGATCGGTCGGTCTTTTCACCTCTTACGCGTCACGCCTAACGTCGTTCATAGAACAGCTCCAGCGCGGCAGTGAACCCGATTTGTCGGCCGCGGCGGAAGATATCTTCCAACTGCCTGCGTAGCGACCGGAGCGATCCTTCATCTCCTCGTTTCACAACTCCTCGCGTAATCAACATCTCAGCGGCAACGTCGACCAGTTTTTTCTTCCGGGCGTCCATCTCAGGCGTCACGAACTCTTCCATGATCTCCGCCGCCCGCTCGTCGACGATGAATTTATTGAACGTGTCGTACCCTTGAAATGCGACGGTACGATCGCGAATGATCGCCAACTCCGCTTTGATGCGGTGGACCTGCTTGATGACGAGGGCAAAGAGTTCCTTTCGCCCTTCGTCGAACAGTTGAGTCTCCATCTCCTCGAGAATCTCGGTCGGGCTGGGCCCGACCTCACGCGGCTCATCACCCCATTGAAGCCGGTCGTAGGTGCGCCGTTGCTCGAAGTCTCCCAGCACCTCATAGGCCGCATTGATCTCCCGGATCTTGGCTTCGGCGTCCTTGCTACTGGGATTGCGGTCGGGATGGTGCTGAAAGACCAGCTTCCGGTAGGCCTTCTTGATATCGTCATCAGACGCCTCTCGCGCGACACCCAGCACTCGGTAGCAATCCATCCGCAGCATGGCCGCGAAACTATACCATGCGTCTTCGCCGCGCTTCACCTTGACGCTTTGATGGCGCCTAGTTCGGCGGTCTGACCAACTTATCGTCAATCCTGAGCAGGTCTCGGCCGGAAGGGCGTGGGCGGTCGAAGGATTGACTCCGTGAACGAACCCACTTAGCCTTGCGCGACTCAAATGGGTTTCACGGCTTGAGGCAACAGACGGGCGAATGGATTCGTCCGCTTGTTTCGTACCTCTGGCCTCCAACCGAGAAAGGCCTGTGCGGTGACAATCAGATCCTGGCGCGATGGCGTGACACCCTATCAATGGCTTGTTCTCCTCATTGCCTGGCTTGGGTGGGTCTTCGACGCGATGGACGCGACGATCTATGCCATCGTGCTTCATCCGGCTCTGCATGACCTGCTCGAACCTTCCGGTCAGCCCGTCACGTCTGAAATGATCGGGTGGTACGGTGGCATTATATTCTCCGTATTTTTAATCGGCTGGGCCTTGGGCGGGATTTTCTTCGGCGTCATCGCGGATCACGTCGGCCGCACGAAAACATTGATCGCGACGATCCTGATCTATGCGGTCTTTACGGGATTGGCGGCGCTCTCGCAAGAATGGTGGCATCTCGCGATTTATCGCTTCCTGACGGCATTGGGCATCGGCGGCGAATGGGCAGCCGGCGCCGCGCTGGTGGCGGAGACATGGCCCGAGGAGAAACGGGCCAAGGCAGCGGGAATTCTGCAATCAGCCTGGGCGGCTGGTTTTTTTCTGGCTGCTTCGTTCAATCTGCTGCTGAAGGGTTACGGTTGGCGTGTACTGTTCGTCATCGGAATCTTGCCGGCCTTCGTGTCGCTGCTCGTCCGTTGGCACGTCAGAGAACCGGATCGCTGGGTAACAGTCCACAAACAGGACAGGGAAACCGACCTCGAACGTTTGACAGAAATCTTTGCTCCCTCACTCAGACGATCGACCGTCGTCGGTTCCCTGTTGGCATTCGTCGCTGTCTTCGGTCTGTGGGGGTCCACGAATTGGGCGCCGACACTGATTCGCGAGTTGCCGGAGTTGAAGGGATATGACGGCACGGCATTATCAGCGTACGTCAGCTATGCCATCATGGCGTTGAACGGCGGAGCCCTCTTTGGATACTTGGGTTTCGGCCCGTTGGCTGATCGGTTTGGACGCCGCGTGGTTTTCGGCTTCATGTGCCTTGGCAGCCTCGTGATGCTGCCGATGACATATCTACTACCGACAAGCTACATCGGTGTGTTGATGTTGCTGCCAGTTCTCGGATTCTTCAATAACGGTATTTTCAGTGGCTTCCCCATCTACCTACCCGAGCTCTACCCAACGCGGCTGCGCGCGACCGGTTCCGGCTTCTGCTTTAACGCCGGACGCGTCCTTGCTTCAACCTCACCCTTTCTCACAGGCTGGCTTGTGACAACACTCGGCTCGTTCGGTCGTGCGGCCAGCACCGTCGCTATGATCTACATTATGGGTCTGATCGTCTTACTGTTCGCCCCTGAAACAAGGGGGAAACCCCTGCCGGATTAGTCACCGTTACTCGCAAGATCCCTTGACCTTGACTTCCTGCATGTCCGGCTTATCTGACTTCCTATGACGGATCATCCAACGCCCAAGCCATTATCTCACGACGAGAAGAAGGCAGCTGAGGCGGCATTTTCAGGCCGGCCTTTTCATGCTACCTGGTCTGCGGGTGCTCGACTCGTCTACGACGGAATCCTGAAGGCCTTGCCGGCTCCTCCGGTTGGCTCCGTGACACACGAGACGGCAGCCTCTATTCCAACTGAGCCGACGTCGACCGCTCAACATCCAGCCGATCCTGCGACGGTTCAAGACGGAATACGACAGACCGACCGGTCTGACTCACCTGCGGTGATCACGGACATCAAGCAGGCCATCGATGCGGGTGTCTTGATTGATGTCAGCCCGACGGCGCAAAAACTTGGGATTACCTTTCCCATGATGATCACCAAGCCACTGTGGGAGGGGGGCATTACCGTTCATCAGACTTTGAACGAAGAGGAGGCGGCAGGTCGCTTGCGGGACGTGTTGATGGCATTTCGGCTAAGACTGTCCAATTCGGTTACCGTGTCCCCGTTGATCGATTTCCCAGCTCTATTGCCCGTTCCTCCCGGCACGGTTCCACAGCCGATTCCGCTGTTCGCGCTGATTCAGCCTAACAAGGAGCACCAGGCTACTGTCACGTTGCTCCTGCCGAACGAAGTCGCCCTCACAATTATGCCGATGAACTAAGAGGCGCGCATGGAGCAAGCCTGGACGAAGGCTCGCTCCTGAGCCTTCGTCCTGACGATGCCATCCAGTCGTGCATCGAGCAACCGAGTAAGCACCTCCTTCATCTGCGGTCCTGGCTCCATTCCCATTTGCACGAGATCGTTTCCCCGCAGCGTTGTCTGGCTGCCACGGAGCTGCGTCATGAAACGGAGCACCCGTCGCTGTGTTCGACTATTACGCAAGACTCCTTGTCCCGACGCTGCCTTAACCAGCAGCAAGACAAGTGCTTCATCGGAGACTTCGGTCAACAGACGATATACCTCAGACGGCCGTAAGCTGTGTGACCCTCCTAGGACTCGGAAGATACGAGCGGGCTTCTTTCCACTCATTCGAACCTTCTTCGCCTGCTCTTTCGATAACATGAGTCGCGCGATGACTTCTTCGAGAATGGATTCGCTTACCCCCTCAAGCAACGTCATCAAGGAAACGACTGGTCGATCGAGACAACTGGTTGGAAACCGTTTCGTCCACCAGGAGAGTACTCTGGGCAGAGCAAGAATCATCCGCCTGGCACGAACGTGATATCGTAGCTGAGGGTGAAGAAACCGAAACAGCTTCAGCTGACTCAACCGATTCATGACACGCGAAGGGTCTCGTTCGCCGAACAGGAGGAACCACTCGTTACACAACCGAGGGCCGGACAGGCGATCTATGAGATCGGTTGTCGCCGCAGTCCGCATCAGTCGTTGAGTATTGGCCTCTAGGGTGCCTTCGAATCGTTGCTCGAATCGGATCGCCCGAAAGATGCGCGTGGGATCGTCTTCAAAGCTCTTCGGGTGCAATACCCGGATGGTTCGGGCTCGCAGATCTTTCCGGCCCCCGTAGCAATCGATTAGCCGTCCAACCTGACCTGCATTCAACTGGATCGCCATGGCATTAATCGTAAAGTCCCGGCGATATAAATCCTCGGCCAGACTTGCCGGTGCTACTCGGGGCAATTCCGCCGGCAGGGCATAGGATTCCTTTCTCGTTGTTGCAATATCGACCCGGAGGCCGCTGGGGAACTTCAAGCGCGCAGTGGCAAATCTTTCGAAGACTGTCAGGCTCGTATGAAACCGGCCCGAGATTCCTCGAGCCAACGCGATACCATCCCCTTCGACTGCAAGATCAAGATCGAAAATGGGCTGATGCAGCAGTAAGTCGCGAACGACACCGCCGACAAGATAGACTTTTGCCCCCTGCGTATCGCCCAACCGTCCGATCGTGCGGAGCACAGAGGCCAAGCGAGCCGGCAGGCGGTGCAAGACACTCGTTGACTGAAATGGTCTGGCCATCATCCAATCACGACATGAGGAGGGAGGGTCTCTTATGGACGCTGGGATTTTTCAGTTCCTCTCGGCCGCTGAGTTTTGTCGGTGCGATCTGATTGTGATGTCCTCTCCGTCTGCGACCGATCGAGAGCTTGTCCTGGCGTGACTACACCCTCTGTCGCCGCTCTCTTGGCTTCAGCTCGCATTTCCTGGCGTGCCCGTTGTACCTCACTGACTACGGGTCCGAGTTCTAGTCCGAGCTGCTTCCCGACCACGCCCCATCCCATTTTCTGTGCTCGCAGATCACTGACTCTCCGTGTGGCTTCAACTACCGTTGGATAGTTTTTCGAGTCAGCCTTCGTTAGCTCCTGTGCCATAGCCAAACGAATGGCAATCTCACCCCACCCCTGCTTAGAAGCCCGCAGACTCTCGACGAGCGATGGATCGACCTTCAACTGCTTGGCTAACGCTTCTCCGTGTGCTTTCGGCATCCGACCAGCCGCATCTTCGTCCAACTCCTGCTGGACAACACGCAACTTCACATCGTCAGAAGCAGGAGGCAATAATTGTGCGATCGCGCTTCCCCATCCGATAACCAACCATCCCCCTACCCACAGGAGAGGAGACAGACTCATCACTTCGGTCTTAACAACTTGATCCAACATCACGGCGATTGCACCAGTCTGGATGAAATCCGGCCGGTCTCTCTAACCAGCTGCCGATCAATATGAACACGAGGCAGAGATCGGGGGCAACTCTCCATCTTTCAAATCAAAAAACTCTTTGATCCTGAGCAGATTTGGACAACTACATGCCGTTTTTTTTCCATTTTTCCAGGGATTCCGCAAACTGATTATGGGCGACCTGCTAAGTCTTTGATATTCCTTTGTCTTGCCGCACACGTCCCTCGGCACATGCCTTGCTGAGGCCTATCGGGTCGCAACGAATTCAGCAAGGAGGCACTCAGATGAAGAAGGCTCAAAAGAAAATTCTTCCCATCATGATTACGGCTCTCGCTGTAGTTGCGCTAGTCGGCGCCCCGGCAGCTGCGAAGAGTTCGAAGAAACAGGGATCCTATTCCTCGGCTGCCGCCGCAGCTGCCTCAATGGGAGCAACTGCGCAGACTCAAGCAGCCCCTAAGGCCGGCCAACACGACAGCAAACCGGGTCCTGCTTGGAAGACTGTTGGCGGCACGGTCAAGCAGATCAATGGTGACGCCTACTTGGTCGAAGATTATGAAGGGAACCAGGTCAAGCTCTACGTCGGCCAAGGTACAAAACAGATTAACAAGAAGAAGGTCGGGGACACCGTTCGCGCCGAAATCACGCGAGGCGGCTTCGCGAATTCCATTCAGTAACCCCCTACCCTGAATCCGCGCACCCACCTTGGGCGCGCTGGTGTCCTCTCGAGGGCCGGCCCCGTACAGGCCGGCCCTCTCATTTTCAGCAGCTACCCTTCCCCCCTACCTCGTCGCCGAACCTATCGATCGCCGGAGAAATACAATGTCGCCATAGTAGGCCGTGACGCGTTCCTTCGTATTGTCGGTGTCTGACATGATTGCCACGCCATTGATCAGCGGCGGATCTTCGCCAAACGCTTTCTTGTAATCGTCGTAAAGGTTTCGTGATTCATCGACCCACACGCCGACCTTCTGCGGCCCGCTTTCCACAACCACCATCTTCGCGAAATCCGTATAGACGTTGTCAACAATCGTTCCGACCGGCGCTTTGGAGTCCCAAATGTAGTTCAGCGCCCCGATCGGGATATCCCCGAAGATCGCCCGGCCGGCTTTGAATTTGAGTTTCTTCCCAAAACCGACCTTCTCGGGATCGTATTCGAAGGTGATATAGAGACGGGCCGGATAGTCGTCGCCGTCCTTACGACTCACGTCGCTGTTTTTGAGGAGATTCTCCACCTTCCACCTCCACTGCACGATAGGGAATTCTCTCGGGTCGATCCTGACCTCTTTGATGAGCCCTGACGCCGAGGCTTCGCTCACGGCCTTTACCACCACCCCTTGACCATCCTTGACCAGCTCATAGGAAGTTAGTTTCGACACCTTCTTAAAGGTCAATGGCCTCCAGCCGTCAGGCAGTCCCGGGCCTTCCGGACCCGCTGAGAATTTTGCCACTTCGAGTAAGGGTCCGCTCTGTGCCCCTACCAGAGCGGGACCGATCACCACCAGTCCCGCTAGCAGCACCACCTGTTTCAGCTCCCATCTTGTGGTCATTGAAATTGGATCGATTATCGCCGCATCCATGCAAAGAGCTTGATTAGAACGCTCTTCATGCGAGGGGTAAAGTGTGCTTTTCGCCAAAGGTTGATGACCTTCTTGTTCACTTCAGCTTGCGTCGGATAGGGATGGATCGTCCCTGCGATCGTTTTGGCACCCAAGCCGGCTCTCATCAAAACGGAGAATTCGTTGATCATATCGCCCGCATGAGCGGCCACAATCGTCGCACCGAGGATCTTGTCTGTGCCCTTTCGAATATGAACCCGCGCGAAGCCTTCCTCTTCGCCGTCCAGAATAGCCCGATCAACCTCGTCCAGTTTGAACGTATAGGTTTCGACTTCGATCCCTTCCTTCTTCGCGTCCGCTTCATACATGCCGACGTGCGCAACCTCTGGGTCCGTAAACGTACACCAGGGCATTATCAATGAGTCCGCACTCCCGTACCCGAGCCCGAGGGGGTGCGGAAATAAGGCGTTCTGAATGACGATCTGTGCCATCGCATCCGCGGCATGCGTAAACTTGTACCGTGAACAGATGTCGCCGGCAGCGAAGATTCGTCGATTCGTGGTCTGTAATCGGTCATTCACCTTAACACCGCTTTTGTCGAACTCAACGCCGACAATCTCCAGTCCAAGACCCTCTAGGTTTGGCGTGCGTCCCACGCCGACTACAATTTCATCAACCGTGACATCATACTGTCGGCCGTGCGAATCGACCGTCAATTGTTTGCCGCCCTCCCTTTTGGACGCCTTCAATTCTTTGCCGCAACAAAGCAGGGTGACGCCATCCCGTTTCATCGAACGCTCCACAGTCTCAGCCGCGTCGCGGTCTTCGTTCGGCATGATGCCGTGCAGAGCTTCGATGAGATAGACCTGGCTACCGAACCGGGCAAACGCTTGCGCGAGTTCACAACCGATCGGTCCCGCACCGATCACACCCAGGCGCGGTGGCAATTCAGTCAGCGAGAAAATTGTTTCATTCGTCAGATAGCGGACTTCTCGTAATCCCGGTATAGGAGGATCAGATGACCGCGCACCAGTGCAGATTGCAGCTTTGGCGAAGGTCAGAGTCCGGGTGCCGGCTGGACCTTCGACTGCGACGGTATCCGCTCCCGCAAACCGCGCATTCCCGATGAAGACATCCACCCCCAGCGACTTATACCGGTGCGTGGAATCGTTGTGGCTGATTCGGGCCCGCAGCCGCCTCATGCGAGCCATGACCTGGCCAAAGTCGTATTTCACTCCTGGAGGAATGTGCAGACCGAATTCCTCCGCGTGTTTGAGGTCCGACCACGCCCGTGCGGCTCGAATCATCCCTTTCGACGGCACGCAGCCAACGTTAAGACAGTCGCCACCCATCAGATGTCGCTCAACTAAGGCAACTTTTGCACCGACGCCCGCCGCAATCACAGCAGTAACCAATCCCGCAGTTCCCGCTCCAATCACAACGATATTGTAGCGGCCGGATGGCTCTGGATTGACCCAATTAGACGGATGAACGTTCCCGACTAACTGCCTGTTATATTCGTCATCGGGTAAAATCAGCGGAGAGTCAGACTGGCCCATCGTAACGATCCTCTCGGTCGGTTGAGTGATCATAGCGCCCGCCTTTTTGATTCAAAAGACCGGATGACACGAGCAAACCTGTCATGCCGGTTTCCTTTTCAACCGCCCATAAAAACTCGGTACCAGCGCCAACAGCCCCAAAAGCACGAGGGCCATAATCACGTTGGGGGAAGCGATTTCGTTCAGTGAATTGATGCTCCCGAATTGTCGCCCTGCGTATGCATAGACGAACGAGCCGGGGATGATTCCGAGTGCGGTAGCGGCAATGTAGGTGCCGACATTCACCCGCGTGAGACCGGAGACCAGGTTAACGACGAAAAAGGGGAACAACGGGATCAGCCGCAACGTCATGAGGTAGCTAAAGGCATTCTTCGAAAACCCTTCCTGGAAAGGACCGATCCACTTCCCAAATTTTTGTTCCACCGCATCCCGCAGCAGATACCGCGCGACGAGGAACGCCAGCGTTGCGCCAGTCGTCGCTCCTACGTTCACAAAGACGGTAGCGAAGACAGCACCAAACAGAAAACCGCCGACCACCGTCATTACAGCGCCTATAGGAAGTGAGAAACCAACGCCTACACAGTACATGACTATGAAGAGTGCTGCTGCCGCGCCATAGTTGGCTTCCGTGAATTCAAGGAGCCGGTCGCGGTTCGCCTTGACCATCACAAACACGTTCTGTGGGTCGAAGAAGAAGACCGCACCGAATGCGATCCCCATAAGGACCAGGGCAACAACAAGCTTCCCATGGCGAAACTTGCTTGCCCCGGACGTTTGCAGTGATGTTGTTATCATCGTTTGGCTCCTAATCATGGGGGCTCCTGTCCCAACTGTCAACGAGGCTTACCATCTGATCAGTCGATTTATTCCCCCGGGATCCTTACGGGGCTATGAAGAGGCTGATTGAAGCGTACTCCGAGTGGAGCGGTTCTATTCTACGACCGAGGACATGGAGTGGAGGCGGGGAATGGGCGCCGAGAGGTAAATGAGACCGCTCAGAACCTACTGCCAATGACGAGCAGAAAGATCGCGATCCATATCAAGCCTTCCGAACGCCTTCTCAACAGGGTCGATCTTCCCGTCGCCGTTGCGGTCCAATTCTTGGAAATGATCGTGGGTGAGTTCAGGAGTTTGAGGATCCGGCGTGCCGGCCGTGTGACGATTATGGCGCGGGTCGTAACGTGATGGATCTTGGAGAATACCGTGGTAGGTCAGGTCTGTGCGTGACGTAATCACTGCCTGAGTCTTGGCTTTCTTGCTTCCTTTGCCCTTCCGATGCAACGGCCGAGCCTTCTTCTGACCCTCAGTGGCGTCTTCCTTTGCTGGATGCTGGAGCGTGTTAGACAGGTGTTCTTGAGCCCTGGTACCGGGAGAAGCCTGCCCTATCTTTTGCTTCGTCGGCTTTTTGAGAGTTGCGGATGGTAGGGGTTTCTTCAGTTGACCCGATGATTCTGTAGGAGCCTGATCGTTCTGCTGCCGAGTTCCTGCTGGTGCATCCACGAGCAGGATCTCACAGCTAATCGCTGACAGGCATACGCTCAACAGGATGAATCCAGCACGACGTGCGCGCATTTCCTCTCCACTTCAAGAATCTCCAGTAAGTGTATCAGGTGGGAGGGGTAATGGAGGCATCGTAACACATTGATTTACAAACTGATTCGATCAAGAGCATCTTCTCGACCAACAGGGGAATGTCTGGTTCTTCTTGGTTCATTATGATCCGACTCAAAATGCCATGGTCTCTCGTCTAGCTTGTAAGGTTGCCCCCGTTTGCCCTACTCTCCTCTTACAGGAGACTATATCGATGGATCAAAACGAGCGCCTGATTAAGACGAAAGAGCAGTGGGCGAAGGCACGACGTGGCGGCGAAGAACGCGAAGTCTTCTCTGAAGGCGACGACCGGCTACCACCGGGGCAACACCTGGTAGAAACGTGGCCCGTCCTGGACCTTGGGTTCAAGCCGGACATTCCCCTTTCAGAATGGAAATTGACCATCGGAGGATTCGTGGCCCATCCTCTCACATGGACATGGGACCAATTCCTCGCTCGACCGCAATTCACGGATATCTCAGACTTTCACTGCGTCACGAGTTGGAGCCGATACGACAATGCATGGGAGGGCGTCAGTTTCAAACACATTCTCTCCGTCGTAGGGCCTCTCTCTCTGGCGAAGTTTGTACTCTTCAAGTCATACGATGACTATACGACGAATCTTCCGCTCGAAGCCTGCGACGACAGCGACGTGCTACTCGCCCATCAATGGAACGGCAAACCACTGACGAAAGAGCACGGCGGGCCGGTGCGTGTGATTGTCCCAAAACGCTACGCGTGGAAAGGAGCGAAGTGGGTCAAGGAGATCACGTTTGCGGACAAGGATGAGAAAGGATTCTGGGAAGTCCGTGGCTATTCCAACACGGCCCTGCCGTGGAACAATGATCGCTACGCATAAGGACGAACTATTTTCTTATCTATCGCTCCTTCACACAATACGGCAATGCCGCCCACTTTACTCGAAATCTCCAGAGTGGAATACTGGCCCGTCGACATCCCCATCACGGACCCGTTTGTTGTGGCTACCGGTGCACGCCTGATCGCAGAGAATGTTTTCGTTCGGATCACGCTTTCGGGCGGCGCACAAGGGTATGGTGAAGCGGCGCCATTCCCGGAGGTAGGTGGAGAAAATCGCGAGAGTTGCCTTGCAGTGCTCCAGCAGCTCAGCAAGACCATTCTGGGCCAGTCGGCCTTCGACTATGAAGCCATCGGACGTGTGCTATCTGAACAGGCACCGACCCATCCCGCCGCACGTTGCGGGCTGGAAACAGCCTGTATCGACGCCTATTGTCGGGCCTCCAATATACCAATGTGGCAACTCTGGGGAAGTGCCGATGTCCGTGAATACGAAACTGACATTACCATTCCCATCTGTGACATCGACACAACCCTGAGGTTGGCTCAGAAGTGGTATGCGAACGGTTTTCGGCTTTTCAAAATGAAGGTCGGGAACGATGTGGGGGAGGATATTCGACGGTTAGAAGCTGTTCACAAAACATCCCCTGGCGTCACCTTCATCGGTGACGGTAATCAAGGCTTTTCACGCGAGGGCTGCCTCCGCTTTGTGAATGGCATTAAGAAGTTTGGAGGGACGATGATCCTGCTTGAGCAGCCGGTCCTACGAGATGATCTCGATAGCATGGCCGCGATTCGGAGTGAGACAGGGATTCCCGTCGCTGCGGATGAGTCCGTGCGTTCGCTGATCGATGCTCAAGAGGTAGTCGCCCGAAAGGCCGTCGACTATATCAATATCAAGACCATGAAGACCGGTGTCGCGCAGGCCAAAGAGATCGTGTCGTTCACGAAACAGGCAGGGCTTAAACTCATGATCGGCGGAATGGTTGAATCGAGGATAGCCATGGGATGCTCGTTCAGCCTGGTCCTGGGTTTGGGAGGCTTTGAGATCCTCGACCTGGACACGCCATTGCTGTTGGCAAGAGATCCTGTCGAAGGAGGTTATCAGTACCGCGGACCTCAACTCGTGCCGTGGCAGGCTTCGGGTCTCGGCATGAGTTCCACTCCAACTCACCGCATGATGATATGCGAATGAAATCGGCTTTCCTTCTCGACTGAGCTCCAGCGTGATTGCAAGCCCTCTCTGAATATGGGCTCGGCGTCATCTGGCGAACCCCCGCACAACGATTGATAGATCCACTTGTTCACCGTACCCAGGCTGTTTGGTTTTCCAGAATCGACGGTCAGACCAACTGAAAAGGATTGACCGAAAGTTCGCCCCATTTGTTCACTGAGTTCATCTTGTACTCCTCCACCGACTAATTGACCGCTGCCGGTATTTCCGACCGACATGACGGTGGATATCTTGCCTTGTCCCGCATGAACTCCACCGCCACCAGACTTATTCCCATCCGCTTGATTGCTCGCATAGTTGGTAAGAGATGGTGATTGACCAGTGCCAACGCCTGAGAGATGATCAGCAGCGACTTCACACATTGACCTATCCGGACCGTAACCTGCTTGGACTGAGAATCGATCGTACTGTCGTGGCGGGTTTGGTTTGAATCCGATGGCATCAAGATCGGATGAATACGTGCCCGTCCAAGAAAAGGATACCTCCTCCGGACGAGCCACTTCAGCCACTGCTATCTCTGCTCCAACGCTCTGAGACTTTTTGGTGAAATGGGCGTATGAAAGCATAGCGACGGCGGCCAACATTCCGAGGATCGCCACGACAATCATCATTCCCACGAGCGTGAACGCCGACTCTCTCTGTTCTGTTTCATCTGTACTCATGAATTCTCTTCACACTTCAAGCAGTTGAGTTGTTGGCCAAGATGGCTTCTCCTGCCCGCTTCGGTGAGTACCCATGGACGGCTGGTGAGAGGCGGCTGGTGACGCACGTGCTGCCCATGGCCACAGGCCAGGTCGGCTACCCAATCGCCTTGCTCATCTTGGTGAAACCCGATAATCGCCTGTTTCATGACTGTTTCAAATCATCCAGGCTGACAACTGCTGACTGCTTGTGACCATCCGGGTTAGATCAGATCTCGCACTGCAAGGTGCTTTTGAGATTGTCTTTTATCGTGGCGACGAACCATTACACACCGTTGATTGACTCTTCCCATCGGCCAGGAGCATGGTATCGTCCATCGGGCGCAGAAGAAAGCTCGTCGCCACATGCCTTCTGCTGTGCTCAGTTTCGGCAGGTGTCCGTACGGACCTCATGGGCTGCGGCGGACCATCAGTGCAACCGATCATGTAACGAGAGGAGCCTCCGATGGGTATACAGAGGCCGGAAGATATCCATCATCTCTTTTCATCAGCCTTCAACGACGGAAACGTGGATGCGATCATCGCACTCTATGAGCCGGAAGGCGCGCTGATCCCGCAGCCCGGTCAAGTCACACGAGGGCATACCGCTATCCGCCATGCCCTCGCACAATTCCTGGCGCTGAAAGGAACGATGCACATTCGAACCGTGTTCGTGATCCACGGCACCGGCGTGGCATTGCTCAGGGGACAGTGGACACTCACGGGAACCGGCCCAGACGGAAACCCTGTCAGAATGGTTGGCCAGAGTGTGGAGGTCGCACGCCAACAACCGACCGGTGACTGGCTCCTCGCGATTGATCACCCCTTCGGTGCCGACTGAGGCACTCAGAGCTTTTCAAATGGTAACTCCCGCCGGCGGGCCGCTGGCAGGAATGCCCACCGTCCTTGTTCCTGTTCATCGAAACTGCCGAGAAACACGACGTCTCGTTCAAGATGGCGAAACTCGGCCAGCGTAATCGCGCATCGCGTACCATCGACCACACGAGCATCGAACTGACCCACGACATAGACCAGGCCTGCAGGAGTCATATAGACGTTCCGCCGGCTCACGTATCCCGTGTCCGGAAAGAGTGTGGCCTCGGCCAGACAGTTCCGGGGACCTTTCACTGTCAGTCGGAGGTTGTATCTGGAAAGAAACGGGTGAGTCGCCACTCGCGTGATCGTCAGACGCATCTGGACCGCCGGTAGATCAACTGAGGCCGACACGGGCACATCACTATTACAGGCAAACAGGGAGAGAAGAAGGTACAGAATACCTTTCGTTCCGTGAGGCCGTTTCACTTGGCCGGTACTTTTGGCGCGGCACTGATCGCATCGAGCCCTGCTTGCGCACAGGCATCATCGAGGTGTGCACCGGGTGCTCCTCCGACTCCAATCCCACCGACAACATCGCCGCCGATTTCGATCGGCAATCCGCCTCCCAGCATCAGGATGTCGTTGTTCATGTCTCGCAGAGCTTGAAGCGTCGGCATCTTATTCATGAGTTCGGCCAACTCTGTGGTCGGACGACGAAGGCTGGCCGCGGTGTAAGCTTTTTTCCGGCTACTATCGACTGTATGTGGACCTGCTCCATCAGCACGAGCCATGGCACGAAGAACACCTGCCCGATCGACAACAGACACACTCACCCGATATCCATCCTTCTTGCAGGCATCTAGCGACGCTTGAACCGCTCTTCCCGCCAGATTGAGCGGGAGCACGGATTCCTTGGGAAGTTCATCGGCCAAGACCTCCGCTGGGATCAGCAGAGAGACCGTTGCAGAAACGAATATGAATGCCCGGCTGGAATTGCCCAGCCAGTCCATGCAGGAAATCCACCACGCCATTGTCTTACCTCCAGAAAATAAACTAATGGGCAGCAGCGTACGAAGGTGCTAGCACTCTGTCAAGAGGAGGGTACGTAGCGGAGAGGAATTGGACGAGAATTCGGAGGCTAGCTCCAGACGACGCGTTCTTGATTTAGAAGATAATCGATTACTTCGATGCTTTCGCGCATTTGCGTCTGGGCCTGTTCAGACATCGGCAGGACAGCCCCGACAATTTTGCCCGGTTCCACGTCATCAAGCGACGGAATGCCGTTGCTGAATCGCTTCTCGCGGTCTTGTCGGTAGCTCGCCACGGGTGCCTTTCATGCCTAGCTTTCGATTCCATACTTCACTTCGCCAGGCTCGCTGAGTCATCGCGTTCGGTACCTACTGTTAGCATAGCATACGGAGTTCACCCTCCTTGGTAACGATCCGTATCTCATTGATTATTTTAACTATTCTGCCGTCTACTGAGGTAAGTTCGAAGCAGGGGCAAGCGCTCCGAGGTAAGGAAATTCGCCGATCTTGATGAGCGGCGTATCTGCACGGAGACGAAAATCGTCGTGGCCGGCATCGACAAACCCGGGATCGCCTGTGATGTCGGATGTGCTTTTGAGCTCGGGGGCCAACCGGTGAGGGGAACCACTCCGAACATAATCGCCATCGCTGTTATAGAGCGCATTAAACGACGTCGTGGCGTGGCTCGATGACGAAAAGAGAAACCCAACCTTGTTCAGTCCGACGACATTTCCAGACACTTCGCTTTGTGAGGTTCCAAGAAAAGCGACACCGCCGCCATTTTTCACGAGAGTATTGCTTATTAAGACGGCTTTAGCCCGATCGTTGACGACCACCGCTTCGAACAGACTGCGCGTAATCACATTGCGCTCCAGCCGGACTTCAGATTTTCCAGCAACATTGACGCCGTGATCGTTGTCATGGATGAAGTTGCCGATCAATACAGCCTGGGAATCAGCAAACTGCACGCCGGTCGTTTCGCTTCCCCCGATGGTGCAGTCTTCAATGCGCACATTCTGCACCTGTTGGCTAAAGAGCATGCCGTTCACTTTGAGATGCCGAAGAATTATCCCCTGTCCATTGAAGAGACCGACGGCATGTCCGCCATGATCATTGATCGTCATTTCGCTGATTTCGATATCCGTCGCCCCATAGGGCCACTTTCCAACATGAAGTGCGCCAACAATTTCTTCACGCCCCAACAGCGTGACCTGGTCCCGTCCAGCGCCCACAAGCTTGACCTTTTCCTTACTATGAATCGTCACGTCCTGAGGATATTGGCCGGGCTTGATAAAGACGATATCACCCTTCTTGGCCACATCAACCGCTTCCTGGATTGATGTGAAATCCCCGCTTCCATCGAGCGCCACAACGATCGTCCGTGGACTAGGCGACACTCCTCCATCGGCACGTACGCCTCCCGCCCCCCAGAACCCGCACAACGCCATGAGACCGAGGACTACCATCCGTTTCATGCAAAAGCTCATACAGGCGTGCCCCTTCGGAAGTCAATCCAGGTTTGTTGTGACAGAGGAAGTCGCATGTTATGCTCCGTTGCCATGATTCTCGTGGGACTGACGGGGGGGATCGCCACCGGCAAAACCACGGTCGCGAACATGTTCAAGCGATGCGGCGCAGTCGTGATCGACGCGGATGTGCTCGCACGAGAAGTAGTCCGACCCGGAAAGCCGGCGTGGCGCGCGATCGTCAAAACATTCGGCGGGAACGTGCTGAATCCGGATCAGACGATCAACCGTCATGTACTCGGCCACATCGTATTCAGAAATCGAACCAAGCTTCGACTGCTGGAACGAATCATCCATCCCCGCGTCGCCCGGCTTCAGGCACACCTGACGAGGCAGGCCGCTAGAAAAGCCCCCGATGCGGTCATTATCTATGATGTTCCGCTCCTATTTGAAGTTGGCATCGACAGACGATTCGACAAGATCATTGTCGTCGTCGCGGATCGCAACAAGCAGGTTGCCCGCCTGAAGGCACGGAACGGCTTGACCCGCACGTTGGCACTTCAACGAATTCGAAGCCAGATGCCTCTTTCCAAAAAGGTCCAGAAAGCTGACTTTGTGCTCGATGGTGCCCTCTCGAGGAGCGTGCTGCAACGGAACGTCCGACAGCTCTATAAAACCCTTCAGACTCTCGCCTAGCCGTTCATTCCCTATACATTCCCCTCTCAGCCTGTGCTAGATTGCAGACATGCGCCAAGTCGTCATCATCGGCTCCGGGCCAGCAGGTCTCACCGCAGCAGTCTATAGCGCACGAGCGAACTTGTCCCCTTTGCTGATTGAGGGCTGGCAATCGGGCGGTCAACTGACAACGACCACCGAAGTGGAGAACTACCCCGGCTTCGCAAAGGGAATCCTGGGCCCTGAACTGATGAAAGAGATGAGAGCTCAGGCCGAACGATTCGGAACCGAGTATATGACCGGCGACATCACCGCCGTTGATATACAAACACGTCCCTTCATCGTGACCGTCGACGGCGAACAGACTCTTCAAGCCAAAACACTGATTATCGCGACTGGTGCGTCAGCCCTTCAGATCGGGCTCAAAAATGAATCGCGCTTAACTGGGCACGGCGTTTCGACATGTGCGACATGTGATGGATTCTTTTTTCGAGGCAAAGAACTCATCGTCGTCGGGGGCGGCGACAGTGCGATGGAAGAAGCGATCTTTCTCACCAAATTCGCCACCAGAGTCTCCGTCGTCCACCGGCGCGACAAGCTTCGCGCATCCAAAATCATGCAAGACCGCGCCATGAAGAACGAGAAAATTACGTTTATCTGGAACTCGGTCGTGGAGGATATTCTCGGGACCGATGTGGTCACAGGTGTCCATCTCAAGAACCTCGTCACGGGCAAGACGGCTGATCTCGCCTGCGCCGGCGTGTTTGTCGCGATCGGCCATTGGCCGAACACGACATTGTTCGCCGGGCAACTCGACATGGATGAAAAGGGGTACATCAAAACACATGCAGGAACAGCAACCAGCGTTCCCGGAGTGTTCGCCGCCGGTGACGTACAGGACTCGAAATACCGCCAGGCTGTAACCGCCGCCGGTTCTGGTTGCATGGCAGCCATCGACGCGGAACGGTTTCTGGAAGGAGAAGGCCAACATTGAAGCGCTGCCAGCTCTCAGCCATCATCCGGAAGTGTCAGCTGGTGCTGAAAGCTGATGTCTGAAAGCTAAGAATGCGCTGCGTGATCATCCATTATCACGAGCTTGCTCTCAAGGGCCGCAACCGCGAACATTTCGAGCAGCGTCTCGTACGGAATATCCGGTGGGCCCTCAAGGGCCTCGGCGTGAAACGCGTCGAAAATCTGCGGAGTCGGATCCGCGTCATCCTCCCTAACGGCGTTTCAGATGACATCGTCAAAGACCGGCTCGTTCGGGTGTTTGGGATCGCCAACTTCTTAATGGCCTGTATGATGCCGCTTGATTTGGCTCACCCAGACCTGGGCGAGCTAAACAATGCGATCGGTCAGGACCTTCAGCAACGAAGCTTCACAACCTTCCGCGTCACAGCCAAGCGTGCCGATAAACGGCTCCCTCTCACCTCGATGGATGTAGAGCGAGCTGTCGGCAAGCACCTGTGCACCATCACTGGGAAAAAAGTGAGTTTGACGAACCCGGATCTCACCGTGTATGTCGAACTGCTCTCGAAGGATGTCTACTACTCGGTCGACAAAGTGGTTGGGCCTGGCGGGATGCCGGTGGGTGTCAGCGGTAAGGTGGCCTGTTTGATTTCGGGAGGTATCGATTCACCGGTTGCCGCCTATCGGATGATGAAGCGCGGATGCCGTGCATTGTTCGTCCATTTCTCAGGCCGCCCGTTGGTCGGCCGGGCTTCAGAAGAAAAGGTCCACGACCTCGTGCAGGCATTAACAGCCCATCAGTACCAGTCTCGACTCTACGTGGTTCCTTTCGGGGAAATTCAACGCGAGATAGTGGCTCAGGCGCCCGCGCCGTTCCGCGTGGTGCTGTACCGTCGCCTGATGCTCCGGATTGCCGAGGAGCTCGCGCAACGAGAACAGTGCTGGGGATTAGTGACCGGCGACAGCCTTGGCCAAGTCGCCTCGCAAACACCGGAAAACCTCTCGGTCGTTCAGGAGGCGGCGGAACTGCCAATCTTGCGGCCCCTGATCGGCATGGACAAGGCTGAAATCACAGACCAGGCCCAACGGATCGGTACGTTCTCGATTTCCATCGAGCCGGATCAGGATTGTTGTTCACTCTTTACCCCCCCGCACCCCAGTACGAAAACCCGCATCGACGACATCCGCAAGATCGAACGGATGTTTGACATCGGCGCGCTCGTCAAACAAGGACTCGACAGGGCCGAGTTGTCCGATTTTACCTACCCTCGGTAGCCCGCGCGAGGGCCCTTTCTTTCACGATCCTGAAATGCGCCTCCAGCTCCCGCCGCATCGCCATCGCCACCAGCCAATCTGGAACGAGGAAGTCGATCTCGACGACCAGCTCGAATTCGGCTTTCGTTCGACTCCCGTCACCCCCCGGGCCCAACTTCCACACTCGGTGGTACCGTTTAAAATCGCCGGCCTTCAGGTCGGTCATCAGTCCCCCGCCCGGCAACGCCCTCGACTCACTGACAAGTCGGCGCTCTCCCGGCAACAGGGCATGCTGGATTCGAAGATCCATCGTGGCGACCCCGTGCTCAATCGCGAGGCTGGCAATTTTCATCCGAACATCGAAAAGCTCAGGCCAATGGCCATAATCGGTCAGAATAGCCTGGATAATCTCCGGCTTGGCGGGAAAGAACACCTGCGCCACAGCTCGGATACCGCCCCCGGACTCGACATTTACGGTTAAGCTGTCAGATTCGGAAAGATTGTCGGCGAACACCGGAGTTGTCGTGCTCAGGGCGAGGGAGAGCGACCACAGAAGGCAGGCGACCGCACATGGCATGAGCCAAACAACTCGTCTATCCCACAATCGCATCGAGTAACCGCTGATGAACTCGTCGGACGCGTTCCAGCTGACCCTTGGCGGGGAACCGTTCATAAAAGCCCTCGGCTCGAAATTCCTTGACGAGTGACGCCCAGGGTTTCAGAAGTTCTGCGAACGGCTGGTGTGACCGTTGTTCATCCCAGTCGCTCATCAACTTGCGATCGATGACTAGGTCATCCAACACACGGATCAACGCTTTCAATGTGACGTCGCGAGTAAACATGTACCGCTCATTGTTTCCCCACACCTCTTCCATCACGTCTTTCACACCCTTCAGGTAGTCGCGCACCAGCGCGTAACAACGATCCGCCCTCATCCCCAAATGCGACTCCATCCATCGCCTATGGGCGTTGACGACTTTGAGTAGCTCGTTAAAGACTTCCGATTGGAGAATCCATTTCTCCTGCTTGCTGCGGCCACCGAGTCGATTGATCTTATATTGCAACGGCGAATCCGCTTCTGCATACAAGAGATTCACTACTTTCGCGGCGAATTTCTTTTCCGGACTCTCCCAAGACACCTTCTCGTACAGATCGACGAGATGGGAGCGATTGATCCTCGTATGGGTGCTGTTGATGATCACGAACATCTCCGTCGCAAAATCGCCGCTGCGTCCGTCGAACAAGACACAAGGCACTTCGACGTTCTCGATTTGATCCTGGTGTTTCGCCCGAAAGAAATGCAGTCCCGCCAACCGGTGCTGACCGTCGATCACCAGATACTTCCCCTTCGGCTCGCTCAGATGTCCGACAGACTCGGAATCACCGGCTTTTTGAAAACGAAGCGTTTCATCGGTAAACAACAGGATTGTTCCGGGAATCATCGGCTGCGCGACGACTGTTTCATAGAAATTCACGATCTGTTTGATCTTCTGTCGATTCAGGACTCGTTGAAAACCCTTCTCGCTTCGTTCGATGCCGGCAATGAACTGCGCGACTTCGTCGTGCTCGGAAATCTTGCCTTGCGCGATCTCTTCGCCTTCAAAATAATAGCGGCTCGTAAAACGAACCTTCTCCAGCAAATCGACCGCCTTGTACGCAATAAAGTAGAAGGTGCCTTCTTTCTGACGAATACGAGTCGCGAGCATGGAACCTCCGTCGTTTCGAGTGGAATGCCGGCGGACAGATTCTACGCGGACCCTCCGGTGGTCGCAAGACGCGAGACTATGCTACCATCGCTTTCGTGATGACCGCACAGTGGATGACGCTCACGGCTTTGCTGGCTCTTTTGGCACTATGTGGTGTGGCTCCTCCGGAGGTCAACGCACAGCCGATGGACGATCCTGGCGCAACGACTGAACTGTCGTGCAGTTTTGGTATGGCGAAAGGGGAGTCTGGGCAAACATGTCAGGTGCCATTTCCGCAAGGATGTCTCGTCGCACACATCCCTGGTACAAACAAACCGTGGACGACCATTTCCAAAGGCGGGGCGACCCGCTGTAAATTCGACGAGAAAGCCACTGATTGGAAGACCCGCATCACCGGAGTCTGTGGCCGCTGTACCTCTCCTCAGTGCTCGGCTCAGTTCCACGTCCGATTTAATTGTTCCGGGCGGTAATCTCTCCCCCATGTCTCTGTCAGAGACCATCAGAGCCGAAGCCCGATCACTCGGGTTCGATGCAGTCGGCATCAGCCGTCTTTCAAGACAATCTGACCGACAGACAACACAGACCCACGACCTGCCAGCACTCTTCTTGGCAAGACTACGAGATTGGCTCTCACGTAACTTCCACGGCACGATGGCTTGGATGGAACGAGATCCGGAAAGACGCGCCGACCCACAACGTGTGCTCCCCGGCTGCCGTTCCCTCATTTCTGTCGGAATGAACTATCTGACGAACCATCGGGCCCATGAGCAGCCGGGGTTCGGACGCATCGCTCGCTATGCCTGGGGTAAGGATTACCACCAGACCCTCGGCAAAAAATTGATGCAGCTCGAGGCGCGCATTGCCACCCTAGCCCCCACCGCCGTGACACGATCCTATGTTGACACTGGCCCGATCATGGAGAAGGCCTGGGCTCAACAGGCAGGTCTGGGATGGATTGGCAAACACTCGAACCTCGTCTCGGCGCAGTTTGGGTCCTGGCTCCTCCTCGGTGAAATCCTTACCACCTTAGAACTCGACCCGGACGAGCCGGCGTCCGACCTCTGCGGAAGCTGCTCCCTGTGTATCCAAGCCTGCCCGACCGGCGCAATCGTTGAGCCCTATGTGGTTGACGCAAACCGCTGCGTGTCGTACCTCACTATTGAGTTCCGTGGACCCCAGGAGGCTATTCCCAACGATTTGGCATCAAAGATGGGCAACCGTATCTTCGGGTGTGACGATTGTCTCGATGTCTGTCCGTTTAATCTCAGGGGAGGGGTAACCAGAGAGCCGGCGTTCACCCCGAGCCGCGTTACCCTGGCCCCTCAGCTTGACGAATTGGGAGACCTGCAAGAGCAGGCCTTTGAGGAAACATTTCGTGAAAGCCCAATACGACGAGCCAAACAGCAAGGCTTCGCACGTAACGTCGCTATTGCACGGGCTAATCTTTCGCACCAGCACCAGTCCTAGGGTTCCCCCTACCCCCCCCCACTTGCTGGCCTGGTCCCCCTTTCTTCTCACCGCAAAGAAGAGTAGGCTAAACAACTGTTAGTGGGTTGTCCGCGAAGAGGTAGGAAGCAGGAGTGGTCCTATGCACCCCCCGGTCATTTTGCTCATATCAGCCAACCCGTCCTTACGCTCCCTTTTCGACCAAGCTCTGGCTTCTGTTGATGCGACGGCCTTGACTGTCACGTCAACACGTGACGCAATTCGTGTCGTCACGGATCAGCCAGACATTCGCGCAGTCTTCTATGACGACAGCACCGGGAGAGAGATGAGACATATGGTTCTGACCCAGACTCGCCTGGTCCGACCACCGGTCCCCGTCATAGTCTTGGGAGAAGACCGCACGGCCAAGGCCGCAGTTGAAGCTTTGCATGAGGGGGCCGACAACTATCTCGTCCAGCCGGTCACGGTCGATGACATAAGAACTGCCATCCTCAAGACGCAAGAAAGCCGCTGCCAGCCAATCCACTCCCATTCTGATCGTCTCGACAGATTCGAGCAGGTCATCAGTGTCTCGCCTCAGATGAAGTTGATTAAGCAGCTCGCCAGCGAAGTCGCGCGCACCGATGCCACCGTGCTCATCACGGGCGAGAGCGGAACGGGCAAAGAACTCTTCGCACGGGCCATTCACGCGGCCAGCCCGAGAGCTGAGGGGCCCCTCGTGGCGCTCAATTGTGCGGGAATTCCTGAAAACCTACTGGAATCCGAGTTGTTTGGCTATCAACGCGGAGCCTTCACCGATGCGAAGCAAGCGAAACCCGGCAAATTCCAATTGGCCGAGGGCGGCACTTTATTCCTGGATGAGGTCGGTGAGATGAGTCCGGCTGCACAGGCGAAATTGCTACGCGTCTTGGAAGACCGTCACGTCGATCCGCTTGGTGACACGCAAAGTTACAAAGTTAACATCCGCGTTATTGCCGCAACGAATGAAGACTTGCCGGCTCATATCAAGTCGGGACGATTCCGGTTGGACCTCTACTACCGACTGAACGTGTACCAACTTCGGATCCCGCCCCTGCGCGAACGGCCGGAAGACATTGAGCCGATTCTTCTAGCCTTCCTCGATCGAGCCCGACTTGAACGTGGAATCCGGATCCGAGCTGTGTTGCCAGACGCGCTAAAGCTGCTTCAACTGCACGACTGGCCAGGGAACGTACGAGAGCTGCACAATGTGGTCGAATGGCTCACGATCACATGCCGCAACGAGACGATCCGACCGGAGGATCTGCCACTATCCGTGCGGGGTGAACGACCACTTCGCACGGAAACGCCGAACGAGAAACCCTCGCTATTGGCGTTCGGCCTGTCATTTCAAGAGATGGAAAAGAAGATGTTGGAGGAAGCATTACGGAAATCGAGTGGGAATGTCTCCGAGGCAAGCCGGCTTCTCAAAATGACCCGCAACACCCTCCGTTACCGAATGGCCAAATACCACATCCAATAAGGCAGGCTTCCGCTCACCCTGCTACGGGAGGATCCTCTACGCAGCGGAATCCAAGGTGGGATCACCAATAAAGAACCGGATTTATTCTCGCCTCAAATCCGCCACGGTAACGCCATCCCCTCCCTCACTACGGTCACCAGGGCGGCTTTTGACGACGTAGGGTGAGTCTTTCAAATATTGCCTGAGCGCGGCCTTTAGCTTGCCGGTCCCGTGCCCATGAATAATGCGGAGGGACGGCGAACCCGCCAGGGTCGCACGGTCGAGCGCAGCAATGACATGGTCCAGGGCTTCATCCGCCGCCTGACCCCTCACATCCACCAGAGCGTGGTGGTCTCCAACGGGATTTGCCTGTTCGACAGGCTGAGGAGGTCTGGCCGCAGCAACTCGTTCGGTCAACACCGCGTTTCCTCGCCCAATTCCCACGAGGCTCGAAACGGTCGCGAGGAGTTCGCCCTCCCCTACTCGGAGGCGAACCCGCTTCTTGCCCTGCGGGACTTCGAGCAGCGTCCCGGTCATACCGAGCCCGCTGATTTCGACTTGATCTCCAACGGTTAACTGATCCAGTGGAATCGGTGTAACCGTCGGACCAAGCTCCGCGCTCGTCTGCTCTTCCAATTCAATCAGCCGCTGCTTGGTTTCTTTGGCCTTGATCAGCTTTTGCTCGCGTTTCAGGGCATCGACTGTTGCTTGCACTTCAGTGCGCACACGGTTGAACTGCTCGCTCAGTTTCTTCTTGATTCCCTTTCGTTCTTCACGCTCGGTGACTTCGAGCTGTGCCAATCGCTCGCGCGCTTCGCGAACCGCCCGTTCGGCCTCAACTTTCGCTTCAGCCACTTGCTCAATATCGTCCATCAGACGCCGCTGCTTGCGGTGTAAATCGCCCAGCAAGTCTTCCAGCGCGGTGGCGTCTTTCTTCAGGCGGAGTCTGGCATCGTCAAGGAGCAACTGATCCATTCCCAGGCGTGCAGCGATCTCCAGTGCGGACGAGCCGCCTGGGATACCCATGAACAGCCGATACGTCGGAGCCAAGGTCGTCACATCGAATTCGACCGCCGCATTCGCAAATCCGGCCGTTGTTTGAGCCAATGCTTTCAGTGAGCCGTAGTGCGTTGTCGCCACAACTTTCATGTTGAGCGCAGCCAATCGGCACAGCAAGGCTTCTGCCAGCGCTGCCCCTTCAGCCGGATCCGTGGAGGTGACCGGCTCATCCAGTAAGACCAATGCCTGCCCGATCGCCGGCGCTCGGTTGGTTTCGGCAAGAAGTTGAATCATCTGTGTCATATGGGCCGAAAAACTCGACAAGTCTCTGGTTAGATCTTGGGCATCCCCGATGTCGGCATAGATATCGGGGAATATCGCCATGTCGGACTCCGGGTCACAGGGCAGATGCAAGCCAGCCCTTACCATCAGCGCGAAAAGCCCGACGATCTTGAGCGTCACAGTCTTCCCGCCGGTATTCGGTCCCGAAATGATCAGCACGCGTACGGTTTCTTTCATGAGAATCTCATTGGCCACCACGTCGTTCTTCGAAAGCAGCAGCAATGGATGCATGGCCTTTTTCAGCAGCACCCGCCCTGCATCGTTTAGACCGACGGGATGGGCCTTGAGCTGCCGGCCGAGTGAAGCCTTAGCAGTAATGCAGTCGAGTTCTGCCAACGCATCGAGCGCAGCACGAATGACCCCGGCCTGTTCAGCAACACATTCGGTGAGCTCTCGGAGAATCCGCCGCACTTCCCGCTCAACTTCGAGATCGGCGACTTTGATGGAGTTGTTCAGCTCAACCAACTCACGCGGTTCGAGAAACACCGTCGCACCGCTGGCCGATATGTCATGGACGATTCCCGGGACGCGTCCGCGCATATCCGTCTTGATCGGCACAACGTATCGTCCTTCGCGCTGAGCGAAGTACTGTTCTTGCAAGACTTCCGCGTAGCGACGAGAAAGGAGAATCTGCTCAAGGTGATGTCGCATCTGCTGTTTAAGAACCTGAGCATGATGAGACAGTCGTTTCAGGTCCGGCGTGGCTGATTCCTTGATCGATCCGTCGGCGTCAATCGCAGCCTCGAGCGAGTTCCTTAATCTGATACGTTCCGCGTCAGCCCGAAGCGGAGCCGCCACCTCCGCCAGCATAGGAGCTTCCAGCCGGTGCCGTCTCAACACACTGTCCACGGCCTCGCTCAATTTCAGCGCAACCGCACAATCCCGGAGTTCATGAGCTTCAAGTGTGGCTCCCTTCTGCGCCCGCCCCAATAGTTCCCGGACATCCGAGAACGAGAGGGTGGGAAGCGGATCGCTGCCGTCTTGAAGCCGTCGCATCTCCGAAGTTTCCCGTTGGAGCCGTTGCGCACCAACCACGTCGGCGCTGAGGCCAAGAACACGGCAACGTTCCATGCCGAGGGTCGACCGTGCATGATAGGCTAGAGCTTCAAGGAGTCTGGGCCACTCCAACACCTGCGTGGCCTTCTCAAATAGATTCACAACTCCCTCATCGGATTGAGACGTTACGTGAGCATGGACTCTAGCGAAACGCGCGCCGTGGACGCAAGGCAAACGCCAATCGGGTAGAGATCAACCATCGTCCATGCTCCCTACATGTCAGACGAAAACTCCCCAAGTTCGACGCGGAGTTACTCCTTCCGTATAGCTTGACAAGGTACGGAGCCACCGATACTATCGCGGTCGGTCTCGTGCACGAAATCACCTTGCACTTTCTACTCTGAGGAACAAAACCTTATGGCTATCAGGATCGGGATCAATGGCTTCGGGCGCATCGGGCGAAACGTCTTGCGGGCCTCCTTAGGCGACTCTGACCTTCACTTTGTCGCGATCAATGACCTCACCGACGCAAAAACACTGGCCTATTTGTTGAAGTACGACTCGGTCCACGGAACGCTGAAAGGAACGGTCGAAGCCAAGGACGATCACATCCTTATCGATGGAAAAGCCATCAAAGTCCTGGCCGTCAAGGACCCGAAGGAACTGCCTTGGAAAGACCTCAATGTCGACGTTGTGATTGAATCGACCGGCCGATTCACCGACCGGGAGGGCGCGGGGAAACACCTGTCTGCCGGCGCCAAGTCCGTCATCATATCCGCGCCGGCGAAAGACCCGGACGTCACGATCGTCCTGGGCGTCAACGAGAATACCTACGATCCGAAATCTCATCACATCGTCTCGAACGCATCCTGCACGACGAACTGCCTGGCTCCCGTGGCCAAAGTCTTGATGGAGACCTTCGGCATCAAGCACGGTGTGATGACGACAATCCATTCGTACACGAACGATCAGCAACTGCTCGATTTGCCCCATAAGGACTTGCGTCGCGCCCGAGCAGCCGGGATGTCGATGATCCCCACCAGCACGGGAGCAGCAAAGGCCCTCCACCTCGTCATCCCTCAGCTCAAAGGAAAGATGGATGGTCTCGCCATCCGTGTCCCAACTCCGAACGTCTCGCTCGTGGATCTGACGGTGGAAACCGAAAAGGATTGCGATGTCGCGTCAGTCAATGAAGCGTTTCGCAAAGCAGCCAATGGCCCTATGAAAGGCATACTCCAATACTCCGAAGCTCCCATCGTCTCGATCGACCAGAAGGGCGACGACCATTCCGCCACTGTGGATGCTCCCCTCACCAGTGTGATCGACAAGCGGCTGGTGAAAGTAACCGCCTGGTACGACAATGAATGGGGCTATTCGTGCCGAGTGCGGGATTTGATCAAGGTAATCGCCGCCAAATCAAAAGGGTGCTGAGTTGTTCCAAGCACTCCGGTTTCACCCCGGTAATTTCCGACGTTGATTCTTTGATCCGAGAGGGCCGGCACAGGGTGCGTGCATGAATCTTCATAAGCTCACGATCAACGACGTACAGCTACGAAACCAGCGGGTGATCATCCGTGCCGATTTCAACGTTCCGTTAGACGATTCCCTCCAGATTACGGACGACACACGAATTCGCTCAACTCTGCCGACCATTAATCATGTCGTCGACGACGGAGGAAAAGTCATCCTCTGCTCTCACCTCGGCCGTCCCAAAGGCAAATTCGATCCGAAGTATAGTTTGGCCCCGATCGCAAAACGTTTGGGGCGATTGCTCGGCAAGGAGGTTATCTTCGCCCCGGACTGTATCGGCCATGCTGTCGAAACGCTCGTGGCCAAAATGAAGCCGGGCGATGTGATGCTGCTCGAAAACCTTCGCTTCCATCCGGGGGAAGAGAAAAACGACGACGCCTTTTCGAAATCTCTGGCGGCTCTGGGCGACGTGTACATTAACGATGCCTTTGGCGCTGCACACCGGGCCCATGCTTCGACCGTCGGGATTACGAAATTCATCAAAACCTCGGTCGCGGGATTTCTCCTCAAGAAAGAAATTGAATATCTTGAAGGAGCCGTCGAAAACCCCGTGCGCCCATTCGTCGCCATCCTCGGCGGTGCGAAAGTGTCCGGGAAGATCGGCGTCATTGAGAACCTGGGCAAGCGGGTCGATAAAGTCATTATCGGCGGGGGCATGGCGTTTACTTTTTTGAAAGCCAAAGGACTTGAGATCGGCAACTCACTGGTTGAAAACGACATGCTGGATTTTGCCAAAGGCATCGAGGAGCATGCCTTCTCCCGCGGTGTGAAGTTCTATTTGCCGGTAGACTGCGTCGTGGCAGCCAGCCGCGAGCCTGGCGCGGAATCGAAGATCGTCCCCGTGCAGGAGATTCCCAAGGACTGGTATGCGCTCGACATCGGCCCAGCCTCTGTGAAGCTGTTCACCGAAGCGGTGCAGAACGCCAAGACGATCCTCTGGAACGGCCCCATGGGCGTATTTGAGACTGACGCCTACGCTCGCGGGACGCTCTCCATCGCTCACGCGATCGCGGATGCCTATGCCCTGACGATCGTCGGCGGCGGTGAAACGGCGATGGCTGTCCATCGCGCCGGAGAATCGGAAAACATCTCGTTCATATCAACCGGCGGCGGCGCGGCGCTGGAACTCTTGGAAGGCAAGCCACTCCCGGGGTTGACCGCCTTGCCGGAACGCCAAGACTAACACCACTGGCCTCACACAGCCCACGCCGATACGCTGAAGCGCTGTGCGTACACCACTTATCATCGGGAACTGGAAGATGAACAAGACGTCGTCGGAGGCGTCTGCGTTCGTCCCTCAACTCCTCAATCGACTGCCGAGGCCCTTGAACTGCGAACTGGTTCTCGCGCCTCCCTTTACAGCCTTGGAATCGGTTCGTACCGCTCTACGCTCTTCCCCTGAGATCGGTCTCGCAGCTCAAAATCTCCATTGGGAGGGCCACGGCCCCTTCACCGGTGAAGTGTCTGGCCCCATGTTGCGCGATCTTGGATGCCGCTATGTGCTCGTGGGACATTCGGAACGTCGCACGCTCTTTGGAGAGCGTGACGAAGAGGTTCAAAAGAAAATAAGGGCCGCACTTATTCATGAACTGCGGCCGATTCTCTGTGTCGGAGAGTCTCTCACTGAGCGGGAGACTGGCCAGACGGAATCGGTCGTGACCACTCAATTGAAGCGCGCTCTGGCAGACCGATCTGACCAAGAACTGTCACGGATCGCGATTGCCTATGAGCCGATCTGGGCCATAGGCACAGGGCGAGCGGCAACTGTCGAACAAGCGGCAGCCGTCCATCGATCGATTCGCAGTTTCATCGCGACAGGGTGGAAGAAGGAATTGGCCTCAACCATGAGAGTTCTCTACGGAGGAAGTGTGACGCCACAGAACATCGACTCGCTGTTGGCGGCTGACGACATCGACGGCGCGCTTGTCGGTGGGGCTTGTCTCGATCCGGATTCGTTTGCTAGAATCGCGCTGGCTGGGCACAAGAAACGTTCTTAATCGATCGGATGGAGTATGTATACGTTGCTCGTCATCGTTCACGTGTTTGTATGTTTCCTCATGATTGGAGCGATTTTGCTGCAATCAGGCAAAGGGGCGGAGATCGGCGCAGCATTTGGCGGATCGAGTCAAACAGTATTCGGTAGCCGTGGCCCTGCTAATTTCCTCAGCAAATTTACTGTCATTGTCGCATCCGTATTCATGCTGACTTCGTTTAGTCTCGCGATCCTCGCAAAAGAGCGTAATTTTGCCTCCACCGTCATCGATTTAAAGAAAAAGGAAGCCTCGCAACCCACCCCAACAGCCCCGGTTGGCACACCTGCGGCGCCTGCTGGAGATTCGCATTCATCCAGCGACTCTCCTGGCGGCCACTAACAGATTGAGAGGACTCGGTTAATCGAATGAGCGGTTCTCGAGAATGTCCACTACCGGACTGTGTGCCTCGGCTTGGATCAAAGGGAAACTAGCATGATGAGGCCCATCAGGATTTTCCCACATCACAGACGGCTGAGGGTGAGGCTGCATCAAGTGAGGAGAGAAGTGACCTGCCCCCTGTAGTTGTACCACTTGCAATGTGACTCACGCGCACCGTGGCGCGATGGCTTCCGGTGCCGGCGGACGATAGCCCAGGGCGCTGTGGGGCCGAATCCGGTTGTAGGTCTGC
>Ga0187780_10000108_pt1 | contig 63959 bp, 55 predicted proteins | sample 1015_Q2_SP10_20__FD_132429 | JGI IMG/M metagenome (GOLD analysis project Ga0187780, IMG submission 132429) | Tropical peat soil microbial communities from peatlands in Department of Meta, Colombia - 1015_Q2_SP10_20_MG | ecosystem: Environmental > Terrestrial > Soil > Wetlands > Peat | place...
ATCAGCTGGCGGAGGGAATTGAACCCCCGACCCTCTGATTACAAATCAGATGCTCTACCAGCTGAGCTACGCCAGCCCTGCGCAAACCTCGAAAAATTATCACACAGGCAATCAAATTGCAAGCGACTTTATCAACCCCGAGCAAAGCCATTGCCACAACGCCACTTAGACGCCCTCTGCCGGATACCGCGTGCTCTATTGCGCAGCCGGCTTGACGAATTGGCTGTCGTCCAGCGGCACATTGTGATGATACTCCGTCACGGTAATTATTACCAGCGTGCCTTCGTTCGTCTGGCGGATCGTGAAGGGCAGCTTCACGCCGTCCACGTCGCGGTAGTCCTCGTAGTCCTGCTGAAATTCGCTCACGCCGTCGGGGCCGTGGCGCTGGCTGCTGTCGCGCAGCACGAGACCGTTCTGCACGTCGAAGTATAACTTCTCGGGTGGACCGCCTTCCGGCAATGCCGCTTCGATCACGTACGCGTCTCGCTCGCCGATTTTTTCTTTTCCGACGAGTGTGAATTTCGAATAGAGCTTGTGCAGATCGAGCGCGTGATAGAAATCGGATTCGCGGCGCGTCTCCGCCAGTTCGTCTCCGGTCTGATCGCGAAGGCCGTTCGCGGGATCGTCCGTCCATCCGGCCGTTCCGTCAAATCCTTGACGATACGAAGCGCCGTTAATCGTGATCGTGCCGAGTGTGCGATTGGGCGCTTTCTCGTGAATCTCGACCGTACCCGAAAGTTGCATGGACGGAACGCTGATCGTTCCGGTCATCACGCGCGACAGCAGCCTTTTCAAATTGGCGCTGCCGCCCATCGCCACGAGGTACCGATCCAGGATCTGCTCGGCAGTCGGCATCGCGGCGGGCGAGGTCGACGGACGAGCCGGCGTTGTTGCGGAAGATTGAGCGCGCACCGCAAGCGTCGCTGCTAGAAATGTGCAGCCGATTGCAAATCCCTTCGCCGCGCGTCGCGCTCTCGTGCTCGTCATTGGACTATTTCCCGAGAAACAGGTTACGCTCTTTTCCGTGCCGATGTCTTCTGCAAAGCGCGCGCTCGTTGTCGCCGCCGTGGTCGTCTGCGTAGCAGCGGCCGGAGCAGCGCTGCTGCTCTACCGCTGGCGTCGCCCGCTTGCGGGACCGAGTGCCGGTTCGGCGCCCAGTATCTTGAGTCAGCTTCCGCCGGGTGCGCCTGCCGTCGCGTATATAGATGTTGCGGCGCTTCGGAGGTTGCACGACTCGCCGCTCGCCGCAATTTTGGGACTCGCCGGAGAAAATCCTGCGCAAGACCGAGATTACCAGGAATTCGTTCGCGAGACTGGCTTTGACTACACGCGCGATCTGGACCGCGTCGCCATTGCATTTTGGCCTTCTGCGACGCATGGCGCTGAAAACCAAGCTTTGGCAATTGCCGACGGCCGCTTCGACCGCGACAAGATCAAAGCCTATGCGCTTCGAACCGGACGACAAGTCGCGCAAGGCGAGGAATCTTACTACGAGGTGCCCGGAGACCCGCCGATTTCGCTCGGATTTCAGTCTGCGACGCGCATCGTGCTCGCGAGCGGAGAGGGATTGAGCGTCGTTACGCTTGTGCCATCCGGCGCGGAAAAAGCGGCGATGCAGGAGCGCATCAACCACGTCGCCGGTGCGCCGCTCTTCGCCGTGGCGCGCACGGACAATCTGCCGCCGAGCTTTTACGATGCTCTCCGCTCGGCGCCGCAATATGAAAGCGTCGCGCGAAGCGTCCAAGATCTCGCACTCGCGGGTCAGCCCTATGGCGACATCCTCCACGTCACGCTCGACGCTGAATGCGATTCGATGAAGAATGCGATCGAGCTTGCGACGGTGGTCGAGAGCCTGCGATTGCTCGGCTCGATGGCGCTTGCCGATCCGAAGGCGCGCGCTCAAATGACGAAAGAGCAGCTCGCGTTGTTCAGTGCTCTGCTCAATGAGGCCAAACTCACCCATCAAGATCGCATCGTGCGGCTGACGCTCGACGTGACGCCCGAAATGCTTGGGTCGCCGAGCGGGAATCACGCCGAGTTCAACCTGCGACGCACGGTCCCTCAGGGGCTGAAGCCCACTACAGTTGTCGCAGCTAATGCCGGAGCTAATGCTCCGATCCCCTAACAAGACGTACACGTTGACGGCGTACGCGCCGGGTTTTTCGATCTCGCTGAGCGCGCGTTGCGATCTGCGCACCCACCGATCGAAAAACGAAGGCAAAATCACGCTGAAAAGTTGTGCGGGCCCCCTCGATTTATTGTCGAGTAGCCGATGCAGCGATCGTTTGTTTTGTGTGAGTTGCACTTAATTCTACTCAAAAACACTTTCGAGTAGAAATCAGCAGCGAGCGCACGCCAAACGAGAGCGGAGGGCGCGGGAAGATTCGCGAAAAGTTGACACCCTTTTCGCATCGCGATCGTTTGTTTTGAGGGAGTTGCGCGCAAGAACACCTGGCACGGCTTGACACTCTTTTTCGGCAGCCTGAATTCAAGCAAGCCGTCGGCGCCCGAGCGAGACTCTTCTCTCTTCAGCAGCGTTAGCAATCTCCTCGTCCTCGACTTCATTCGTCGCCTCTGTAAATTCGCGACACAAACTACCGATCTCCCGGGCTCCACGATCTCCCGAGCGCCTCTCACCGAGGCATCCGGAGACCTATCATGCGGCGGCTTGGGAGCCCGTCTGATCTCCCAGGCTCGACTAACCGTCGACCTGAGAGCCCTTCTGATCTCCCAGGCTCGACTAACCGTCGACCTGAGAGCCCTTCCTTCCTACGCTTGCAGATGGTGGGGGGGAACTACAAGCATTTCGAAGTGCAGACGAGGGACAAGGACTAGAACTGGACGTAAGGACAGGAAGTGCCCGAATGCTGCGAGGGTCACACGCGTGCCGGCGCTGATCGAGGAATCCGAACCGTTCCTCGGCAGATGCTGATCACATTCGACAAAGCGGACGCCCGAATCAGGCGGAAATGTTTGGCTCCGGCAAAGATATCCTCCCCAAATGCTCGGACCCAACTGTTTAGTTTGTATTTCACGTAACATTTCGGTACAAGAGTGCCGAAGCGAGACGAAGGGGCTGGCGCCAATCAAGCGATCCCAGGCCATGAAGCGAGCGGCAAGAGCGCGAATCGCAGGCAATAGATCCCGGCAGTATTCTGCTGCGCAAACCTTCCATCAATCGAAGATGCTTCGCGTCTTGTACTATGTAGTCGCCGCGGTGTTCCTGATCGCCTTCGCGGGCCGAGCGGGTGCCGATACGATTTCCGGCACGATTAAAGATCCTTCGGGCGCGCTCGTAGCCGGCGCGCGAGTAGAAATTACGGGCGGCAATTTGACTCAGCCGCTGGTCCTCACGTCAGAAAATTCGGGCAAATTCGCGGCGCCGAATCTGGCGCCGGGAAAATATTCGGTTCGCGTGGTGAAGGAAGGATTCGACGAGTCGGTCACACCGGTCGAGCTCCATGGGAGCGCGGACCTGGCGCTCAGTTTGGCGCTGGCGCAGGTGGAGACTAGCGTCAACGTAACGGCGAAGAGCACGGGTTTCGCAAACTCCGATCCGGTCTACCGCGCGCTGCGCGGCGGCGGGTTGGGCCAGAGCTTCCACTGCGAAAATTTCACATTCAATTTGGACGTGGGAACGTTCGTACTGAAGTCCGGAACGCTGACGATGCTCGACCCGGTGAATGGATTTGTGACGGGCGCGATTTTCGTCGGCGAAGGGCACTTCACCCTAAAGCCTGTATTCGCGCTCGACTCACGCGAGCTGGAGCGGCGCAGCGGCGCTTCCACGCTCGAGGAGGATTTCAACTCGGCCATGTTCCGGTTCAGCCCTGGCGAACTACCGGTCTTCGCCGACACACTGAAGACGAAGACAGACACGCCAGCAGAGGCGGGCAAGGTTTTCGACGATTGGAAGAACAAGCTTCGGCACCGCCATGAAGTTCCCGAAGGGACAACGCAAGCGCTGCTCGAGAGCGAGACGATCGACAACGTGGACGCGGACATGCTTGCAGCGATCTACAATCCGAAGCACCACCCCGCGTTTCTTAACGTCTACATGCACGGCGCACGTAACAAGGACCTGCGCTTCTTTGTCCGGGTTCGAGTAGGAGCCATCCCTCAGCTCAACTCACCCGAAGAAGTCGCGCTGATCAACTACGACGGCGGCGGTATGGACGACGGTATTTGGTATTCGGAGCATCTCGGAACGGAAGTGCAAGCGCGCACGGCGAATTCACGCGAGGACCGGCGACTGTTCGCCACGCGCCGATACAAGATCGAAACCGTGATCGCGAAGAACGGGCACCTCTACAGCCGCACCACGATCACGTTCGAGCCGCTGATCAGCGATGAGCGCGTGATGAAGTTCGGGCTGCTCCCGAGCCTGCGGGTCACGCGCGTGACGGACGAGGACGGCCACGAACTGCATTACGTCCAAGAGGATCGCAAAGAGGATGGCTCGTTCTACGCCATTCTGGATCAAGCCGCTGAACCAGGGAAAGAACACTCGATCAACGTCGAGTACGTCGGCGACAAAGTCTTGTACGACGCGGGCGGCGGGAGCTTCTACGTCGGCGCGCGCGAGTCGTGGTATCCGAACCTGAACGGTTTCGGCGAGAAGGTGCTCTTCGATCTCACGTTCAAAGTTCCGCCGCAGAACGTGGTGATCAGCGTCGGCAAGCTGCAGGACACGTCGACGGAGGCGGGATTCGCCGTCTCGCATTGGGTAACTCCGGCGCCGGTGGCGATAGCGGGATTCAATTACGGCCAGTACAAGAGGATGGATTTCCCGGACGACAGGACGCATTACACCATTTCGGGGTATTACCTCGAGGAATTGCCCGACTCGCTGAAAGCTTATAGCGGGCAAGTGCAACCGATGCGCGGGATTAATGACGGGGACGGCGGGATGCCCGCTCTGAGCGGCATGAACCCGAACAGCATGACGAAGTACGCGCTCGATCAAACCCGCGCGCAAATGCAGCTGTGCACCTACTATTTCGGCAAAGCTCCGTACGACAATATCAACATCACCGAGCAGCCGAATTTCAATTTCGGGCAGTCGTGGCCCAATCTCGTGTACCTGCCGATTTCCGCGTACATCGACTCGACGCAGCGATGGATGCTGTTCGGCCACATCGATAACAACTTTACCGGCTTCGTGCGGGAAGTGACGCCGCATGAGGTGGCGCACCAATGGTTCGGCCACGGTGTGGGCTGGGCGTCTTATCACGATCAATGGCTCTCGGAAGGATTCGCCGAATTTGCGGCGGGGCTGTTTCTGCAGCAAGCGGTGGGTCCCAAATGGCAGAAGGACTACATTGATTTCTGGGAACGACAGCGCGAGCGCGTCGTCGAAAAGAACAATTTCGGCGTGTCGCCGAACGACGCCGGGCCGCTCTGGCTAGGCTTGCGGCTTATTTCGCCGAAGACGCTGAGCGCTTATCAAGGGGACACTTACGCCAAAGGAGCCTACGTCCTGCAAATGCTGCGCTCGCTGATGCGCGACGATCACCCAGCAGGCAATGCGGATCCAGACCAAGCGTTCATCGATATGATGCACGACTTCGTGGCGACTCACCGGGACGTGCCGGCCACAACCGAGTCGTTCAAGGCCGTGGCCGAAAAACATATGACAAAGGATATAGACCTTCTGCACAATGGGCGGCTCGACTGGTTTTTCGCCGAATGGGTCTACGGCACGCAGATTCCGAAGTATCAGTTCAAGTACACCACCGAGCCGGGGGATAAAAGCTCCGTGAAGGTGCAGGCGGAAATTACACAGAGCGAAGTCGACGACCACTTCGTGATGTTCGTACCCGTTTTTGCCGACTTCGGAAACGGCATGATGCGACTCGGGCAGGTGGAGATGGTCGGAAATTCCACGCGGACAGTTGTCTTCAATATGGATCGCCAGCCGAAGAAAGTCGCGCTGAACTACTACAAAGACATTCTGGAGCGGTGACAAGCGCTGGCTGTGGACCGCGCAGCGCCAACCCCAGAGACGCGCGACTACCCGGTCCGACAGATCCGCACCGGCCGCGCCAAGAAATCAACGGCAGATCCCTCACCGCAATCCGCAGACCCTGCGGCTCGGTTCCCTTCCTGCGTCGGGGCAAGCGGGATGACAGAATTTGGGGAATTTCGTGTATTCGGCCGGTGACGGGATAGACCAAAGAGCACAGGCAAGAGTGCCTGTGCCACGAAGACTCAGCGTTCGAAAAGTCAGTGCGTTTCGCTACTTGGCGGGGAAAAGCGGGGCGACGTCTTTTTCCATGTCCGCGAGGGCGAGCGCCTTCTGGTAGAAGTGCACTTCTTTGCCGTCGCGATCGAAGATCATGGTCATCGGAAGGCCTTCACCCTGAGCTGCCCAGCGCGAATCCATCGCTTTGTAGAAATCGTCGTCAATCGATGACGCGATGTAAACAGTGAAGGGGGGCTTCTGCTCCTGCAAATACTTGAGAATCTCGGCTTTTTCTCCCGCATCGCTGCGGTCGTTCATCGCAACTTCGATGACCTGCACCGAGTCCTTGTATTTCGTCTGCAGCTTTTCGATGTCCGGGAATTCGGCGTGGCACGGCACGCACCAGGTGGCAAAAAAGTTGAGGAAGACGACTTTGCCTTTGTTCGCGGCGACGAGGTCGCGGATGTCCTTTGGTTCGACGGGCTTCAAATCCTGCGGCGTCGATTGCGCGCGGACGCCGCGCCCGGCGAATGCCAGAACGCACAGCACGCCGAGCGCGAGACAAGCGAGTCTTGAGGATGCGCGAGAGTTCATATTCTTACTGGCCGCTCCCAGTCGGTGTTGCCGACGCCAGCATTTTCACCGACGCGTCCTGGACCTGACTGAAGGTCGAGTCGTTGACATTCACGAAGTTCGCGACAACCTGGCGATTGATGTTCACCAGAACCGTGTTGTCGACCGCCGGATTCAGCTTGTAGATGCGCATGCCGGAATCCTGCAAGCCTCTTGCGAAATAAACCATCGGAATCTGGATGCCCTTGTCCGCGGCGAGCTTTTCGAGCCAGTCTTTCGAGTCGGCGCCCTCGGTCATCACGACGAAGCCCTTGAGATTCTTCTGCGACCGAACGAGCGCGTCGAGCTTGACGATCAAGTCCGCGGCCAGGTCGCTCGGCTTGTTGAAGAAGCCGATGACGGTCGGCGCAGGGCCGTACTCGCAGACGTAGCAAGTGTCCTGCCCCTTGTATTTGCCGGTCACGTCGATTACGCGGAGAGACGGCGTCACGGCGCCAACCGGACGGCCCGAAGTGAGCGGGCCTGCCACGGCGGTTTGCGTCGGGGCGGGCTGAGCAGCCGGTTGCGCCGGAGCAGCGGCGGCGCCGGATGAAGCAGGAGCGGCGCCAGCGGCAGCAGCGGCTTCGGCCATCTTTACGGCGTTGGCCGCGTCGGTGCCCTCAACGGGGTACTTCAGCGCGACCCACTTGTACCAGCCGCCCTCGAGAATCTTGGTGTTGAGGTAGCCGAACTCCGCCAGCTTCTTGTACATGTCGATCGAATCTTCGTCGTGTTGGCAGGGGCAATAGAGGACCAGCATCTTGTTCCGAGGGAGCGGAACCGGCGGCTTCACCTGCGGAACCCACGGATAATTGATCGCGCCCGGAACGTGCCCTTCGGCGAAGGCTTCTTCGGGCTGCGTATCGACGAGGGCGAAGCTGGTGTCCTTGTTGTCCATCATCTTCTTGACTTCGTCCGGCGAGATGAATTGAGGCGGCGGAGCCTGGGCGGTGGGGTCTTCGAAGCCCCCGGTCTCATCCTGCGCAGCGGCTGGTCCTGGCAGCCAAAGCAATACAGCCACCGCGAGATACCCGAGCGCAAGCCATTTCACCAAACTTTTCATGACGGACCTCCCTCAACTATGAGCGGCCGGAACGCTTCCCAATCCGATAATTGCGTCTCTAACCCTGGATGTTACTACGGTGCCTAAACCTGTCAAGGCCATGTACTTGCGGCGCATCGGCAACTTCGCGACAGCCACTTCGTAGGCCCGCAACTCAGCGGCCTTACAATTAATTAGACGCGCCATGAAAAGTGGGGTTTCAGCGAATTGATTTACTTGCCTGGAGTGGCTGGAGCGTGGATTCTCGTGGCGTGAATTGTGAGCCAGCGGTTCAGCGGGTGGTCCGGTTCTCCGATGTCCACAGTTTGTGTGAAGGACTCGGGCTTGATGTTGGAGACGGCTTCGCGCCACACCAACTTCTTGCGGTCCTGCTCCTGCTCGAACTGAATCACCAACTGTTTTCCGTCCCACTTAGGCCCCGGCTGCGGAGGGGGCGGAAACATTTCGCAGCCCGCCGGGTACACGTTGATACACCAAATATGCTGGAGTCCTTGCGTCTCGTCCCACCAGAGGATGCCGACGCCAAACAGCTCTCCGGCGGGCGTTTTGGAGTGGTAATCCTCAAGCAGGGTGAAACCGCCGGGACCGGCGCGAAAGAACTGAGTTCCCTTTCCGATTCCGCCATTCGGCGTGAGGTACATCTTCTCGTAGCGCTCGGTGGTCGACCACCTTCCCGCGAGCGCGGCGATAAGACTCTTGATCTGCGGGGAGGGTTGTGCCGGTTGCTGCGCCCCTGAGACGGACGCCAAGAGCAGCAGGACTGGGATCTTGCGGAAATAAACGGATCTCATCTCGACCTCGATTTCGGGAGCCTATAGCACAGGCGGGCGGAGGTGCAACCGCTCAAGGCTCAGTGCGCGGGAAGCGCGAAGGCGTAGGCGACGCTGTCGTCGAGGAAGACGACGTACTGGCGGCCATCGAGTTCGTAAGTGATCGGGCCGGTGCCGAACGATCCGCCGGGATACATGTGCCAGAGAACTTTTCCCGTGTCCGCATCGAGCGCGACGAGATTTTGCGACATGTCGGCAGTAAAGACGAGATGGCCGGCGGTGGAAAGGATGCCGGACTGGCCGCCGCGGCCGTACGTGTCGGCAGTCCAGCGAGTGTTTCCGGTGCGTACGTCGATCGCTTTGAGCATCGACTTCGACCCGAGAAAGAAATCGCGGCCGGCCCAGCCTTCGGCGGATTTTCCCGGCATCGTGAGATAGAAGACGCCCATCGTCTCGCGCGAGTTGACGTAGAAGAGGCCAGTGTCGGGATCGTAGCTCGGCGCCTGCCAGTTCGTGCCCACACCGCCGGTGACGAGCACGCCATCGGGCTTCGGCTCCTTATCGGGATCCGGGATCGGCTGGCCGCGGTCGTCGTAGCCCTTCACCCAATTCGCGGGAACGAACGCTTCGGAGATGAGCGCTTTGCCGTTGGTGCGATCGAGGACGAAGAAAAGACCGTTCTTATTCGCCTGCGCGAGCATCTTGCGCGGCTTGCCTTTGACGGTGCCGTCGAAAAGCACGGGCGTCATCACCGTGTCCCAATCATGCGTGTCGTGCGGCGAGGATTGGAAATACCAGACGAGTTTTCCGGTGTCGGGATTGAGCGCGACGATCGTGCAGGTGTAAAGATTCGCGCCGACGCGTGCTTCGCTATTTTCGACCGGATGCGGATTGCCTGTGCCCCAATAGAGCAGATTCAAACTGGGATCGTACGTGCCGGTGATCCAAGTCATGCCGCCGCCGCGCGTTGCAACGTCGGTATCGTGCGGCCAACTGTTCCACGCGACGGCATCATTTTTTTTCGGCATGGCGTCCCAGCGCCATTGAATCTTGCCGTCCATCGGATCGACCGACTCGAGGAAGCCGGGAAGATCGGCCGTGTCGCCGGAAGTTCCGATGATGATGTGGTCTCGGATCACGAGTGGAGCTACACCGCCGAAGGCTTTCAGCGTGGGATCGTCGACCTGAATCTGCCAGATCATTTTTCCGTTGCGCGCATCGACACAAAGAAGCTGCGCGTCGGGAGTGGTCATATACAGGCGGTCTTTCCAAATTGCGACGCCTTTGTTGCTGCCGCCCGCCTGCGCGCCGGGACGCGTGAAATGCCAAATTTGGTGGCCATTACGCGCATCGAGAGCCCAGATTTCGTTGCCGGCCGAGACGTACATGATGCCGTTCCATTCAACGGGCATCGATTCGAGACTGCGGCCGTGCGTCTGAAACGCCCAGGCAAGAGTGAGCGAGCCGACGTTGTAGCGATTGATCTGCTTGAGCTCGCTGAAGCGGCGGCCGGAGTAGTCGCCGTTGTAGGTTGGCCAGTCGTTGCTGAGAGGTTTGCCAAGCGCGTCGGGGTTGAATTCCTGGGCGGTGGCGTACGTTGCGAACACAGAGACGCAAAGGACGAATGCGAAAAGCAGATTCCCGCCTCGGCGGGCAAGCTTCGCCTGCGCCGCGCGCCCGCCGCGATGCGGCGGGATAGCACAAACGCGCGCGGCTTCGCTCGGAATGACAAGTGACATCAATTGGCTTGCGAAAGATCGAAGGCAGCGACCGCGCTTCACTTCAAAGTCTCCAAATATGTAAAGAGGTTGTGCATGTCCGCGTCGGTGTATTTCTCAAGCAAAGCGGCGTGCGCGGCGAGCGGATCGTGGACCTCGACTTTCACCGAATTCGCGGGTCAGGAGTGATACCACCCGTCCTTGCCCTGAATACCGACGTAGAAGCCGTCATTCAACTGCAGGACGCCTTCGAATTTCTCCCCTGATGGCAATGTGACCACGGCAGTTGTCGGCGCGCCGCTCGGGTAGAGGAAACGGACCTCGAGGTCGGGCGGATTGTATTTTTTCGCGATGCCAGCTAGATCGCCCGTCGGCGAATGGCAGCTCGAACAGTGAGCGTCGAAGTAGGCCTTGCCCGCTTCGACAGTGCCGGTGGCGAGGCGCTCGGCGGGAATGTCGTTCGGGTAAGGACCAAAACGCGTGTGCAGATCGAACAGCGTAATCTGCGATTGCAGGAAGGCGACGATGTCGGAAATCTGCGAACTCGTGAGCGAAGTAAACGGAGGCATGCCTTTTTCGACGCGGCCATTCGCGACGACCGGGTCGATCAGGTCGCCATTCTTATCGTGGCGGACGAGCGTCGAGCGAATGAGATCGGGGCCGCGGCCGCCTGTGGCGTCTTCCGCGTGACAGGCCGCGCAATTTTCCTTGAAAAGCGCGCGGCCGCGTTCGGCGGCTGCGGCGTGCGCAGCTTCAGCCGCGGGATTGCGTGCGCCGGGTCCGCCCGGGCCGGCCGGCGGAGCGCCACCTTCTTGAGCTTTGAGCAAAAACACAGCAGCGAGAACCAGCCCAGCGACGAGCAAAGATTTTTTCAAGTCTTCCCCCAAGCGAACAGACGCCGCGAAGCAGCATCAGGTTACGCGAACGATTCGAAGACCCACCCTCAGAAAACGAGGGTGGGGCACCCGGCAAATCTTCGCTGAAGATACCAGCCGATCGACAACGCTCACCGCGACCGCGCGGCCTTGCGCTTCCAGCGTGGCGGCAAGTAGTGGAACCGAATCAGATAGATCCTATCGCCGCGGCCGTGTTTGGCCACTTTCAGCAAATCGAGGACACCGAGAAATCCCGATTCTCGCGCCAATTCCGGCGTGATATCGGGCAGGCCGATCGGCTCGATCGAGTCTACTTCAATCTCGCCTTCCTCCATCCGGTATCGGCCACCCACTTTGACGTGCGGCCGCATCCAGATTCGGACCGTGCACGTGATTTCACCGCTCCGGATTCCGTCCCGAAGACGTTTCGCAAAGAGCATTCGACAATCCGGATGTCGCTATTTGCCGGCCTGGGTCAGCGTCGCGCCGGCGATCTTCACCGTCTGGTGAGCCCAGTTCGTTCCCGGATAGGTGAAGAGCAGATCGTAACCGGGTGAGCCACCCGCCACGACGATATGAAAATCGTCGGGGCTTTGAACGACAGGAACGCGCCCGCCGGGCTTCAGATTGTCGAGGAAGATCTGCGCGCGGTCGGGCCGGATCCGGCCGTCGGCGACCGATGCACGGATCAGCGCCTCTTCCGAGCCTTCCCCGAACGCCGCCGTCCCGCCGACCAGCCTCTCGTACGGCACGCGGGTCTGCTCGTAGAAATACTCCTGCAAGCTTTTTCGCGTGTAGCCGTGATTTGCGAGTTCTACCGCGCAATCCGGATGCAGCACAATGATGTGCTTCTGCGCGTGCGGCCAAGCGACGCCCCGATTGCGAATTGACGCGACCATCTGGTCGATCACGCCCTGCGCTGTCCACGGAGCGACTGCGCCGCCGCCGAAGACCGAGGGGTTTCCGGCTGAAGACACTGTAACCGTGCTGTCTCCCTTCTCGAAGCCTTGGCTCACGTTGTACGGTTCCCACGGGCTCTTCGCCGTGTCTTCCGAAAATGTGTAGAACGTGTAGCCCTCGAGCCTCCCCGTGAGGCCCATGAAGTTGACCTGCGGCCACGTCTGCCCAATGTTCAGCAACGAGAGTTCCAGCGCGCGCCCGACGGTGCTATTCGCTCGCCATCCAATTCCCAGCATGCCGATGCCGGAATTAAAGTTGAGCTCCTTCGCGATCGGACCGTCCACAATCACGACCGGCGTGAACGATCCCGTGGAAGCCATCACGTGCGTCAGATCGTAGTGTTTGTCCGTGAAGCCTTCCATCGCCGCGAGAATCACCGGGAAATATTCCGGCTTCGCTCCCGCCATCACGGAATTGATCGCGATCTTCTCGACCGTTCCCGTGCCGCCCTTTACTGCCACTTGCCCGATCACTTTGTCCGGCGGAAGTGTGGTCCCTGCCTCCATCGCCTTCACGAGTTCAGGAGTCGGCGGGACGATCGGCAATCCATCGGCCCAACGACTGTCGAGAAAGAGATCATTCACCTTCTGCGCTGCGTCGACGTAGTCCTTGCCCGTCACTTTGATATTCGCGTTTTCGAGCAGCTTCCGCGCCTGTGAGGGGTGCGCTTCCTCCGCCGTCAGCGGGCGCGTGAGATCGTCGACCATCCTATCGAAAAACTGATTGACGATTTCCTGGACTTCCTGCTTGTTCGAGCGCGCCACGTAATATTTGTCGGCGGGAAGAGCGAGCATGCGAATGCCGGGCATGCCGCGATCACTCGCCGCAGACTTGGCGTCGTCCAGAAATTCGGTTGTCGTGAAATAAACTCCGGGCAATCCTGTCTTTTCAATTTCGATTGTGTCGTGGGAACCCCACCACGTGCAGCTCCCTCAATCACCGACACCGAAAACGAAAAGATCGCCCTGCTGCTTCACCGTGGGATACCACTTGGGAAGGTCCGTAATCGTCTGCGCCGCGGGTTTCGGATACATCACGACGATCGCCTTGGGATACTTTTCCTTGATCTTGTCGGCGAGCGCGTCGAGGAAATTGCTCGCGCCATATTTGCCGTTGTCGATCAGGACGATTTTCTTGCCGTCGAGGGTTCCTCCACGCGGGCTTATGCCGAGAGTCTTCGGCGGAGGAATTTCGCCGCGCGGATTCATCACTTCGAGCGTCACCTGTGCGGAAGCCGTCGCGGCATAAAACAGTCCGCCGACGACCAGCGCGGCCGTCAAAAACCAATTCGAATTCCGTTTCACGGTTGTTTCCCCGATCTCGCCCACCCGGCGCGTTCCAAACCTTGATTCGCTGCAAGCGCCCTCAAGATAGTCACGGTACCTAGGAATGTCAATTCCGTCGCTATTTATGGGCCGGTGCGGCGCTGACGTCTGCCTCTGGTTCCACGCCGAGGTAGCGGAGAAACATTCGTGGCAGCTCATGCCCGAGTGTCTCGTCGTCGAGCTTTAGAACCCCTTCAAAGACACGCGCGCGACCGAACAAAATCAGCTCCCGCAAAGCGAGCGCGATCACGATGAACCCAAATCGAACGGCGCGCTCCGGGTCCGGATGCTTGATCTGATCACGCCAGATCATGAAGGTGTCCACCATGGACTGAAAGGAGCGCGCCTCGGACGCGCGGGTTTTTCGTACGAAGTCCGCCTGCCAATGAGCTTCGGCATACTGAACCGCCGCACGGCTCAAGCCGGCGTCGGCGCGAAAGTTTCGGATCATTCCCTCGATGATGTTGCGCGAGAACCGGACAAGTCCCATGGGCCTCACCATCGCCGGATCGACTTGCGCGGCAGTCTCGGCCGCGCTGCGCTTCCCAATGCGCTCGAACACGGCAGCCATCAATGCATCCTTATCGCGGAAGCGGCGGTAGACGTTTGCGGCCGAAATTCGCGCCTCCGCCGCGATGCGCGGCAGCGTTGTGCCCTCAAGGCCATACCTGGCGAGTACCGCTTCAGCGGCGTCCAACATCCGACGCAGCGATTCCCGGCTGCGTTCCTGAACCGGCGGGAGGTGTGCTGGTTTGCGAGGCATGCGGGCGACTTTTCTCCTTGACATAAAGTGAATCGGGATTAACATTAGGCACCCAATATGTGAATGTCAATTCACATATTGATGCCCAATTTTGAGCGAGCCAAGGAGGCGATTCACAATGAACAGAGAAGATCCTTTCAGCGGCAGATGGAAACTCAATCCCGAAAAGTCCAACCTCGATCCGAACCACCGGCCCTCCAGTGCAACGATGCACTGGGAACGAACGTCGGAGGGCTACCGGATGACCGCCGAAGGAGTTAAAGGCGATGGGAACGTGGTGAAGGAACGGCCGGCGACGTTCATCCTCGACGGCAAGGATCACGCTGTGCCAGATTCTCCGGGCTTATGCGCGGCGATGTCCCGTCCCACCTTGAATGCCATCGAGGTGGTAACCAAATATGCGGGCAGCGTCGTCGGGAATGCCAGCTACGTTGTTTCCGGGGACGAAGCCACGCTGATTGCTAGCGTTTCGGGGATCGACGCACAGCAGCAGCCGTTCGAGACCATGGCCGTCTTTGATCGACTATAGCCGAGGGCATGCTCGCGCGAGGCGCGAGGGCACGCCGGGAGGGTAACGTCTGACGACTGTTACTGCCAGCCGGAGGTGTCGCCGTAGGGCAGGCCGGTTATCACGGCGATGATCGATTGGATCTTGCCGTCTTTAATTTTGAAAATTTCGGCGAACTCTTCGTCGAGCGGGCGCAGAGTGAAGGGAAAAACCCACGACGAGAGACCCGCTTGTCGTAGCTAGCAGAACGCTTGCCGCGGGCAGAAAATCGCTAAGGCAGGCTGAATACGAAATACGTCGTGCCGGCGGTGACGAAGACGTACTGCTTGCCATCCACCGAATACGTCACCAGATTCGACCGCAGTGACGAGCCCGAGTAAATGTCCCACAGCGGCTTGCCAGTGACGGCGTCAAGCGCGAAGAAATTTCCTTCGTCGCTGCCGGAGCGACCGGCGTGGGATCGCGAGGGATTTCCGCGCTTGCGCGCGGAGCGAGCGCAAGCAGAATTGCCGCCGCAAGACACAACGCCGAGACCAATTTTGCTTCCACTCCCGCAAGAAATTTGTTTGATGCTTCGCGGATGATTACATCGAATTCGCGACTGTCAGGCGCGGACCCCATTCATCGTTGGACGATTCCGGAAAACCGCGATACCGGGCATTAAGGCAGCTGCGGGCATTCAAGGCCGTCGGCTCGCCTGGCGCCATTCCTTCGTTCATGCCTTTTACTCGCTGGGCACTGGTACTAGTGGTTTATTGCCAACGAAACATCGCGCGCTTTGAATAGTGTCCGGAGGCACCAATTCCCGGCTTTCGGTGTCCACTCCCATAGTCATGAAACTTCGCGTGCACTTGATCGCACTGTCCCTTAGCCTGCTTCTCGCGCCGAGGGGCGTCTTCGCTTCTCAGGCTGTCCCTCTCGATCAAGCAGAAATCCTGGGTCGTCTCGCGATGGGCTATCCACCCAGCTATATCGCCCATCTCGTCAAGACCCGCGGCGTCAGTTTTTCTGCTACACCCGATTTTCTCGTCGCTGTAAAGCTTGCCGGTGGGGACGGAATTTTGACAGAACGCTTGTCTTCCGCCAAGTCGCCGTTCAACGAAACCGATGAGTCGGTCGAGCATTTCGGCAGATGCGCAGAACTGATCCACACTGGAGATATCGAATTCGCCGAGGAAGAATGCCGGGACTCCATTGGAGAAGATCCGAAGAGTCCGTGGCCCCTGCTCGTGAACGCGAAGTTGATTCCATCCGATCAGAGCGAGGACAATCCATCCAGTGCCGACCAAGACCAAAAGGCGAAACGACTCGAGCTTGTCCAAAGAGCTATTGCTCTTGCTCCAGACTTGGCGGCGACCCGTGAAGCGGCAGCCATTTTCGAAGGACGGCCACTCTCCTTCTCTGATGTCCAGGGAACTCCACCGTTGGATGATGTACAACTGGAGGTTGGGCTAGACATCTGGGGCAGCCAAGGCTACGTTTGGCCGTACGCTGCTGGTTCGCATAGTCCTGCCAAGGACTTTGGCCCCACGTCCGACCAGTCCATCACCATTGATTCGCTAACAATCGAGCGCATTCGGATGGAGCCCGATCTTGCCAGCAATCACCTCGTACTCGCGAACGATTACGATGATCAAGTTCACAACTTCGAAATGGCGGAATACGAACTCCGAGAAGCCCTTCGTTTGGAGCCGGACAACGCTGACCTCCACACCCGTTTGGCGCTCCTCTATCACGATTACCGAAACAAGGAGGCAGCCCTGACCGAACTCCGTGAGGCTGCTCGAATCGTTCCCTACGGGAGCCATCAGCACATTGCGGTGGCCACTGAACTCGAAGCGCTGGGACGCACTGCTGACGCCATCGCGGAACTACAAACGGCAATCAACCTGCGTCCGACGGATGAGGACGTCAGTGATAGCCTGATCGATCTCTATCTCAGTCGAAAGGATGCTAACTCGGCTATCCAGGAATTGCGTCGGTCGCTCAAGGCCTCGTCTGCCATGTTCAGCGACGAAGCCAAACTAGTGGAGGCACGCTACAATGATGAGCGGCGTCTGGCGGAACTCCTTCAGGACAACCACGACCTGGACGCTTCCGCCGAGCAGTATCTCCTTTTGCTTCGCATCTACCCCGATGACTCGGGACTTCACAACGACTATGGCACCGTTCTTGCCGATCAGCATCGAATTGATGAAGCCATCAGCGAATATGACGAAGCCATAGGACTTGATCCTCGCAACCCATCCCCGCATCACAACATCGGACTATGCCTAACCCAGAGGAAAGAACTCGATGGCGCTATCAGTGAATTTCGCCAAGCGCTCGAAATCAATCCAGACAATCCCCACACCGAGATTTATCTTGGTGCCGCACTAGCCCAAAACGGCGACCTACACGCCGCAATGGATCGATTGCAACAGGCCATCGAGAAAAGCCCCAAGGATCCGGAGGCCCACGCCACGCTCGGGTACGCTCTTATTCAGATGAGAGACACGCCGGGCGCCATCAAGGAGCTCAAAGCTGCCTTGGAGATCCAGCCGGATTCCCCTCTGGCGGAGAACAACCTCGCGTGGCTCTATGCAACCGCAGAGAATACGAAGTTCCGAAATCCGTCCGAAGCCCTTGTCCTCGCCCGTAAGGCCGTTGAGTCGTCGGCCACGCCGAATCCTGCGTTTCTCGATACGCTCGCGGAGGCGCTGTTGTTGAATGGCAAACCTGCTGAAGCGCTCGCTGCCGAGAATCAAGCCATAAAGCTCGACCCTCAAGACGCCGATCTACAATCGCGCCTTCCGCGCTTCCGCGACGCCGCAAGCAAACTCACTGCGCGTAAGCCTTGATCCGGCGACAAGCCTCTTCCTTCAAACGCTAGGGTGCTCACTGTGCTTTTGCCAGCCGCCTGGTCCACCACACAGGTGTATAATCCGCCACCGAAATCGGGCTGCGGGCAAGGGGGTACCATGAGGAATCGTTCGTTCGCGCTGGTATCGCTGGCGTTGGTTGCTGCGGTGCTGCTCACGCCCGCGAGTGCGTCGGCGCAGCAATCGTGCGAGAGTCTCGCGTCACTGAAAATTCCGAATGTCACGATCACAACGGCGACGTCGATTCACACGCCGCCGGATTTCGACGTGCCGAGCACGCCGGGACGCTTCGGCACTCCTCCGGGACTGAAAGTATCGGTGCCGTTTTGCCGGGTGGCGGGCTTTGCGGCGCCCACGAACGATTCGCACATCGGCTTCGAGGTTTGGCTGCCCCTTCCCGAGAATTGGAACGGCAATTACATCGGCATCGGGAATCCCGGGTTTATCGGCGACATTCGCTTCGGCGGAATGGCGAGAGAGGTCGCGCGCGGCTCCGCTGCGGCGTCGACTGACACCGGCCACTCCGACATCAATCCAACCAGCGAAGCGCCGGACGCGTGGGCGATCGGCCATCCCGAAAAAGTCGCGGACTGGGGGCATCGCGCGGTCCATGAGACAGCCGTCGCGGCGAAGGCGCTAATCCTTGCGTACTACGGCAAGCCACAGAAACTTTCCTTCTGGAGCAGTTGCCACGAAGGCGGCAACCAGGCTCTCACCGAAGCGCAAAGATATCCGAACGACTACGATGGCATCGCCGCCGGAGATCCCGCCTACTACATCTCGCATCTTCAGGCTGGCTCGGAATATCTCGCTTGGGTGAACGTCAAGGATGGCGTGAAGGGGCCGGGTTACATTCCACCGAGCAAATTCCCCGTGATTCACCGCGCGGTGCTCGACAAATGCGATGCGCTCGACGGCGTGCGTGACGGTTTCATCGAAGTCCCGACGCGCTGCCATTTCGATCCGGAGTCGATTCGCTGCGCCGGCAAGGCGGATTACGCTTCGTGCCTGACAGGACCACAAGTCGAGACCGCGAAGAAGATTTACGAAGGCTCGAAATTCGCGGACGGAAAGCAGATCTACCCGGGATTTGAACCGGGCAGCGAATCGGCCTGGGGCGTGATGATCACGGGTCCTGATCCGCTGAGCATCAACAACGGATTTTTCAAAAGCGTCGTGTATGAGAATCCCAACTGGGATTACCACACGTTCGATGTAGACCGCGATACCAAGCTCGCAGAATCGAAATATGGCGCCGTCGTGGATTCACACAATCCGGACTTGAGCGCGTTCAAGGCGCACGGCGGGAAACTGCTGATTTACGCGGCGTGGGAAGAAACCGCAATTCCCCCGCGCAGCATGATTGACTACTACAAGAGCGTGCTGACCACGATGGGCGACTCCGACGAGACGCGCAATTTCGTTCGACTATTCATGGTGCCGGGATTCGGAATGTGCCCCGGCTTTGGCACGGGCGGCAACGGCGCGTTCGATGCGCTCGACGTGGTGATGAAGTGGCGCACGACGGGCGTCGCACCGGACAAGATTGTGGCTTCGCATCGCGTTGGAGGAGAAGTGGACCGCACACATCCGGCGTGCCCATATCCGAAAGCGGCGATCTACGACGGCAGGGGAGATCCGCTCGACGCCGCCAGTTTCACGTGCGGCAATCCGAACTGGTAAGCGCGGACGGGGGACGGCGTTCACGGCAAACCGAGGCTGCCATAAGCGCGCGGATAGGTAACGATTCCCCACGGCGTCTGGAATCCGCCGATCACGGTGATGGGCTGATAGGTGTTGGCGTCGATCACGTAGACACTATTCGAGCGTCCGCAGGCGAGCAGCAATCGCGAATCCCCAGGCGTAAACGTGAAATGCCAACAGCGCTTCCCGATTGGAGCCTCCGCGATTTGCTGCAGCGAGTCCGCTGAAAATACCTGCAACTTTTGAGCCGCGGCGGCCGCGACAAAAATTCTTTTCCCGGCGCGGTCGAACGAGACGCCATACGGCTTCGCGGCGGTCGTGGTCGTCTTCATCACATTGAAATTCTGATCGAGCAGCAAGAGCGTGCCCGAACCTTCCATCGTAACCGCGTAGGAATCTCCCTGCGGCGAACGCTTTACGCCACGCGGCCGCTTGCCGTATTTCGAAATGTCGACATTCTTGATGAGCTGGCCCGTTGCCGTGTTGAAGATGCCGAGATTGTCTTGTGCCTCGTTGGCGACGACGAGCACATTGCCGTCCGATGAAAATTCAAGGCCCTCGGTTTCCTTACCGGCTGTGAACACAGTCCCTCGCGACCAATCCTGTACGTTGAACGACGCGATTTGCGCGGGTTGCTCGTTTTCTTCTTCCTCCTGCTCGCCGACAGCGGTTTCTTTCGGCGGCCCAGCTTCCGAACCGGGCTCAAATGAGGCGAACAGCCACTGGCCGGTCGGAAACATCTTGATGAATTCAGGATTGTCGCCGACCGGAATCCTGCGTACGAGACTCAATTTCATTCCGTGCGTGTCGAACACGGTCGCGTCGGCCGTGTCTTTGTTCGCGGTGATCAGATACTGACCGTCAAACGTGAGGCCGATTCCGCGCGGCGCGACGTCTTTAGGATGCACGCGCTTGACGACCTGCAAGGTCGATAGGTCGATGACGGAGATTCCGCCGTCCTCCTCAGTCACGTAGGCGACGTTGGCCGGAATCCGCGTCAGCCGCAGATAGACGAGCCCGCCCAAAGCGACAATCGCGAACATCAGAGCTACCCACGCCACGAGTTTACGCACGCTCATCCAAATGCCTTTCGAAAGTGATGTCGTACAGACCGCAATGCAAGATTTGCGGCACGATATCTTGGACGCATCATCGCGCGGGAAGGTTTATTTATGATGGCGTCAAACAAATCCGCGCCCGCGGCGGTGAAAATCGTCACATCATCGTGCTGAGCTTCGCTGTAATCCAGCCCGCCCCGTGTTTCACTTCGAGCTTGTCGACCAGGATCGCGCCGTTTCTGCATTTGCCCGTCACGCGAATTGTCAAGCCGACGTAATCGGCGATGTCCGGCGACGGCGCGAGCAAAATGTAAAACTTCTTGTCCAACGTCACGATGCCTGCAGGCTTTCCCATCTTGAGGCAGGCCGTGCCGCATTTCTTCATGTCGAGGTGATCGTTGCCGGATTGCGTCGTATCGGTGGCGTAGCAGGACGCATCGACAAGCGTGCCCGTCCAAACCTGATTCTGTTCGGCGCGCCCGAGCGTCCCAGCTCCCGCCAGCAAGGCGCAAATCGCCAGAATCCGAATCACCCTCATGACAAGCTCCCGGTTCGCGATGTCCGTAGCAGCGCCCGCGATTCTACACCGCCCGGCGCATATTCGAGATCGGAATTCCGGGAATTGGGATTGACGGCGAGCGCGGCTCTTCCGCAATGGACCGCCATGTGATATATCGCCTATAAAAGCAATGAATCGACTTCGTACTCTCCAAGCTGTGTGGTTGCTGTGTGTTTTCTTCTTTGTTCCTACCGCGTCGCTCGCTCAGGAAAAGTGTCCAGCGCCAACCGCGTTTATGGCTTCTTCCGCACCGAATATCTTCAGCGCTCAGCAGGAAGTGGACCTCGGCGATGTGCTGGCAGAGAAAGTCGAACGCAGCTCGAAAATCATTCACGACGATGCCTTGGCAGCGCACATGAACTCGCTCCTGGGTCGCATCCTAGTGCAGATACCGTCGACTGGTCTGCGGTTCCAAGTGACCCTTCTCGACGATCCGTCGGTCGACGCCTTCAGCCTGCCGGGGGGTCGAATTTACGTCACGCGGAAAATGGTCGCTTTCATCCGCAACGACGACGACCTCGCGGGCTTGCTCGCACACGAAATGGGGCACATTCTTTCCCATCAGAGCGCAATTGAAATTACGCGCCAGCTACATGACATCCTCGGTGTTACATCGGTGGGGGACCGCAAAGACATCTTCGACAAATTCAACCGGCTGATCGACAACTACGCGCGGGACCCGAAACTTCTTGAACAACAAGCTAAACAGGAAGAGCCGGAGCAGTATCAGGCAGACCATGTGGGCTTGTACGCGATTGCGAACGCTGGGTACGCGCCGCAATCATTCGCCGACTTCTTTGACCGTCTCGCGCGGACTCGGGGCAAGACCGGAGGGTGGATGTCCGATCTCTTCGGAGTGACTACTCCGGACCAAAAGCGGTTGCGAGTGATCTACAAAGACATTGACGGGATGCCAGCGGCATGCCGGACCGCGCCGGTCGGAACCGCAACCGATGAGTTCCTTCGGTGGCAATCGGACGTCATTGCGTATTCAGGTCTGGGCAGAAAGGAGATGCTAGCCGGTCTGCTCGCCAAGAAGACTCTCGACCCGCCGCTTCGCAATGATGTTACGAATCTGGCGTTCAGCCCCGACGGAAGATACGTGCTGGCTCAGGATGACGCCAGCGTTTTCGTACTTTCCCGCGATCCGCTGCGCTTGTTGTTTCGCGCCGACGCCCCGGATTCACACGCGGCGCAGTTTTCACCGGATTCCCAAAGCATCGTTTTCGACACGCGCGGGATGCGCATCGAGAAATGGAATATATCCAATGCGGAGCGCGAGAGCGCGCACGAAATCGCCACGCCGGGAGGGTGCAATCAGACGTGGTTGTCGCCTGACGGGAACACATTAGCTTGCATCAACGACGCCTTCGACCTCTTGCTGTACGACGTTTCGAAGGGAGAAGTCATCTTCACCAAGAAGCACGCCTTCGAACCGAACGATAGCGACCGGTTCGCTTACCTTCGTCAATTTCTGTTCTCTCTCGGCGGTGAATTCCAGTGGGTCCACATGGGCTTCTCACCGGACGGGAAGACTCTGCTGGCTGCGAATCTGAGCGGCTCTGTCGCGGTCGATGTTGCAAGCCGTACCGCAGTCGCGTTGCACGGCGCACTTCCGGAACTGGCGAGGGGAGGCTTTTGCTTCCTGACTCCAGATCGCGTGATTGCGATCAACTCCCGCGATGAGAAGAACTCGGCAATTCTGAAGTTTCCTTCGGGTGAAGTCGAGAGCCGACTGCCACTTGGCGGCGAACGGTGGCGTGGAACATCACACGGCGATTACGTCGTCGTCGGTCCGCTGAAGGATTTTCCGACCGGCGTGTTGGATTTGAAGTTGCGGAGGTTCGTGTTCGGAGTTAAGGACACGTACGCGGTCGACGCGTACGAAGGAACTGGAGTCTATCAGGCGCGGGACGGCGAAATCGTCTTCTTCGATCTCGACAATCGGAAAAATGGAGCGCACACTCCCATTTCTCTCTCGCCGCTCGGTACGCTGCGAGCCGAAGCGGTTTCGCCAGACTTGAAATGGGTCGCCATCTCGGGCGAGACACGCGGTGCTGTATGGGATATGACGTCGGCGAAGCGTATGTACTATACCCGTAGCTTTCACGGCGCCTACTTCGACGGGGATACCTCGCTGCTTGCCGACTTCCCCAAATTCGAACCACAGGCGAGATCAATCGCACGCTTCGATCTCCGAGCGAACTCGATCGATACGGGTGCTCCGGTCGACGACCAGTCGTCCGTGCGCCAGCATGGGCAGTTTCTGGTTGCCGAGAAGGCCTCCGGAAAAAGCGGGGCCCAAACCATTGAAGTACGCGATGTTCGCGATGCGAAATTGCTGTGGACCCGCGCCTTTCCAAAGGGCGTTCCGATGATGACATTTGACCCGCGCGCGGCTAGCGTGCTTTTGGGATGGCGTGTCGACGAAGACGCGGCAAAAGAGGAACTGAAGTCAAACCCTGCGTTACAAGCTCGCCTCGCCGCCATACGCGACCGCAAGAATCCCTATCTTCTGCAAGCTCTCGATGCACGCACGGGGACAAAAACCGGAGAGTTCATCGTCGATACCGGCAAGGGATCGTTTCGGATCGCCCAGGCTTACGCCATCGGCGATTGGGCGGTCGTCGTTGACTCGGAAGGGCGCACTCTGCTCTTTTCGGTATCAACCGGGGAACAGAAAGGTACGTTCTTCGGCACGCGGTCTCTGCTTTCGCCAGCAGCCGGTATCCTGGGGATCGAGAGCGAACCCGGGCGGGTGGACGTGTACGCAATGCCTTCATTCGAGAAGCGAGGTCAGTTGGTGTTTTCTTCGCCTGTCGCTCTGTGGGCTTTCAGCGAGGACGGCAAACAATTATTGATCCTTACGAAAGATCAAACCGCGTACACATTCGATTCTTCGCGGATCGCATCCGGAGATACGACGGCTGCTGCTTCCGCGATTTCCTTGCAGCGTTAAGGGCCGCATTCTTACTTCAGCTGGCTTTGTCAGTGAGATGTGGCGGCAGCTCGACGAGGCTATCGAGCATCAGGTCGGGTGGATGGGTGCGCAGGCCTTCGGCACCGAGGCCGTAGCTGACGCCGCAGGCCCAGGTGCCTGCATTGCGCGCAGTCTTCACGTCGACCGCGGAATCCCCCACCATCATTGCTTCGCGGGGCGCAATCGCGAGGTCGCGCAGAAGCACATTGACGCCTTCAGGGTTGGGCTTCTTCGTCTGAAAGCTGTTCCCACCATAGACGTATCGAAAAAATCCGGCGATTCCCAGTCCCTCAAGGATCGCTTGGCTGAAGCGCACCGGCTTGTTGGTGAGAACGGCCATCGGATGATCTTGCAGCAACTCGAGTCCCTCGCGGACGCCGGGATACGTGACCGTGTTGTCGAGCATGTGCGCGCGGTAGTACGACAAGAAATACGCGAGCCCGGCTTCGGCCTCCGCGTCCGTGGCGCCATCTCCAAGCGCTCGCTTGACCAGCATCGGAGCGCCATCACCAACATAGCCATAGATACGCTCGTGCGCGATCGCCGCACGGCCCATATGCTCGAGCGCCGCATTGACCGCGAGAGCCAGATCGAGCTTCGAATCGATCAACGTTCCGTCGAGGTCGAAGATCAGCACACGCACGCCTGAAAATTTTCCGTTCTCGCTGCCCACACCCTCTCCCATTCGATTCGCGTCGACGTCCTCAAATTTCCATTGTAAGCGCGGCATGAATTCATGTCACGCGCCCACCCGGGGACAACGCGGCGGTTACTGAAACGAAAACTCAGCCGACGCTTTTCGCGGCGCGGGCGGCTCGCGCCGCTATTGTTGTCAGGCGGGCATGCGCCTGCGAGCACTCGGGAGATTGCATTGAGCCGCATCTGGGAAGCATTGAAGCAAGCCGAGCGTCAAAGGGCGCGCGGGAGCGGGCGTGACGCAGCATCCTCTCGCCCCACCCACCGCGGTGTCGAAGACTCCGATCGGCGCAGCGATCTGCGGCATCCACACCAGGCAACGCTGCTCGTCTATGGCTCGGACGTCGATAAGCAGCCGTTTCACGAAGAGACCGAAACTCTCGACGCAAACGACGAAGGCTGCCTGCTCGCTCTCGAAACGGTCGTCGTGCGCGGTCAAAGACTGTTTCTCACCAACATGCGCACGCAGGCCGAACTCGAATGCCGAGTGGTTCACGTCGGGCAGCGCATCAAGGGTAAGGCGCGCGTTGGCGTTTCGTTTTCTTCACCCACGCCCGATTTCTGGCGCCGTCCGTAACCACGTTTCACATCTTCCTCAATTTGTTGCGCTCGCCTGTTGCGCTGTTACAATGATCGGTCTCCGCCGAGTCCACAAATTCACGCCGAGGCCCGCATGGCTGAAATCCGACCTTTTCGCGCTTGCCGCTACGACACGAATCGCGTTTCCCCGCAGGACGTGCTCACACAGCCCTACGACAAAATCACCCCCGCAATGCAGGACCGCTACTACGCTGCGAGCCCCTACAACCTGGTCGCGATTGAAAAGGGCCGAGTTCTGCCGACCGACATGCCGGAGAACAACGTCTACACGCGCGCGGCGCGTACGATCGACCAATGGATTGCCGAAAAAATTCTGGTAGAGGACGCGGCGCCGGGAGTTTACGTCTACTCGCAAGAATTTCTCGTGCCGGGGACGCAGACGCGGCGCGTTCGCACCGGCTTCATCGCGTTATTGCGCATCGAGGACTACGAAAACAAAGTCGTCTTTCGCCACGAACGGACGCTTTCGGCACCGAAGGCCGACCGAATCGAGTTGCTCCGCCAAACCCGCGCCCAGGCCGGCCAGCTTTTTCTTCTCTACGACGATCCGGCGCGGCAGATCGATTCGTTGCTGGATGAAGCGGCGAAACAGAGCCCCCAAGTTGAACTGCGCGATGAATTCGGCGTCGCTCATAAGCTGTGGCCCGTCGCCGATATCGCTTTTGTGAAACGGATTCAAAGCGCGATGGCCAACAAGCAGATCGTGATCGCCGATGGCCATCACCGCTACGAAACGGCGCTCGCGTATCGCAACGAATGCCGCGCGCGCGCCGGTAGAACCGATCCGCTCGGCGCATCGGAATTTGCAATGGCGACGTTCATCAATACGCACTCGAAAGGCCTGACGATTCTCGCGACGCACCGCCTGGTTTCGAGCTTGAGCGATTTCAGTTTCGATCGGCTTCGAAAAAATCTGGCACAGCTTTTCGACTGGTATTCGTATCCATTCGCGAAACCAGAAGAACGCGCTGCCGCTTTCGATGAGTTTTCGAAAGACCTCGAAAAATTGAACGAGGATCGCCGCACCGTCGGCGCCTACCCTGGCACAATCGAACCGAATGTCGGCGCGTTTTATCTCTTCGTCCTCAAGCGGGGAATCGATCTCGAAGACCTGCTGCCTGATCTTTCCGAAGCGCAGCGCGGTTTGGATGTCGTGCTTCTGCACCGGCTGGTTCTGGAAAAAGGGCTGGGTATTACCGCCGAAGCCGTCGCCGCAGAATCAAACGTCAGGTACGAGCGCGACATGAGTTCAGCCATTGCCTCGGTGGATAATGGCTCGGCGCAGATCGCATTTTTGCTGAACCCGGTTCGCGTTGAGCAAGTGATGAAGATTGCGCTCGGCGGGGACGTCCTGCCCCAAAAATCAACGGACTTCTACCCAAAACTCCTGAGCGGACTTGCGATCTTTCGCGTGGAAGGACAAATAGGCGATTAGGAGAAATGTAAAGTGATCGCTGCGGGGCTAAAGCTATTGCCGATTTCTGGAAATGGGAAACGAAAGGAAAGGCGGGGCTTGAGCCCCGCCATTACCGGCCGGAAGCTACTTCCCGAAGCTCTGGATCGCGGCAGCTTCGTTATCGTAAGTATCGAAGACAGTCATCAGCTTCGTCACCTGCAGCACTTCCTTAAACTTCGATCCGAGGTTGGTGAGCTTCAAGGTGGCGCCCTGGGAGCGCGCGCTGTGGAACGTGGCGACGAGCGTGCCCAAGCCTGCGCTGTCGATGTAGCTCACGTTCGCGAGGTTCAGAATGATTTTCTTTTTGCCGGCCGCCAGCAAGCTCTTCACCTTCTCGCGGAACGAGTTGCTCTCCTCGCCAAGCACGATGCGCCCCTCGATATCCAGCACGCTCACTCCACTGACATCCCTTTCGGTCATTCGCAGTGCCACGTTCGTGCCTCCTAGACAATTCGAAATTTGTTTCGAGTTCTTGGGTGAGAAAGCAGCCACGAGGGCTGCGACAGGCCGATCTCCTCAGTAAAAGTCCGAGCAGGACATGTAATAGCCGCACCCAGGACAAATCAGCTTGCAGCTCCGCGACGCCAAACGCGCGGAACATCGCGGGCAGTAGTTCATCGCCAGGCCGGCGTCCTCACTGCCAACGCGAGTTGCCGGACCCGAGTTCGCTGCATTTATCGCCTGGGCCGGCGTAGCGCCCGCCTCCGGTTGTGCCATACGGGCTCCTCGGAGCGTCGTTTATAGCACATAGTTCCCATTGGTCAAAGCAAACCGGAAGTCCCCGAGTGCGGCACGGGCCGCGGCTGCAACCCTCGGCGCTTTCAGGGCGTCTCATCAGGAAGAACGGGGGTCCCATGACCGACAATCTTCGGATTCGGTTGTACACCGTGCTCTTCGGGATCACGGTTTTCCTCGGAGGAAGCTCCGCCCGAGCGCAACGGGCCACAATGGTTGTCGCCTCCCACGTGACGATCGCCCATCGGCGATCCACACCTGCCAGGACTGTGACGACTGCGCGACCGATGCACAGAAACACTGCAACCGTGTCGACTCGCGCGGGATCGCAAACTTCGGCGAATGCATTTTTCGGCAGCGGATTGTTTGCACCGTTCAATCCAATCGGGTCAATGGGATTCGGGCCGAGCCTTGGCTTCTTCAGTTCTGGCCTAGAGAATCGAAATTGGGCCATAGAAGCTGCCATCGACCCGGCCACGCAATGGCGTCTATTCGAGGCACAAAAGTATCTAGGCAGCACGGCATTCTCGGGCCCCGGATTCTATCTGGTGGATGGCGGCTACTACGAAGCGCCGTCTGACACGGGCGAGACTGACCAGAACGAACAGCAGCCGCAAGCGCAGCAACCGGCTGTCGACCAAGAGCAACGGCCCGAGCGCTCCGCTGAAGCGTCCGCACCCGGCGGGCAGCAATCGGCTTCCCAGTCGTTGCCGGAGGACGTCGGCCAATTCGTGCTCGTGCTTCGCAACGGCACGCAGATTCAGGCCGTGGCGTTTAGTCGCTCGGGTGACCGAATCGTTTACATCACCACCGACGGCTTGCGCCGCTCTCTGGCTCTGGCGGACGTCGACACGCAGTCTACCGATCGCATCAATGAAGAGCGCGGCACGCCGGTCCAGCTTCCGCTCTAGCGCCAGCAAAAAACCAGGGCTGCTCCGATCACTGCGAAGACTCCCGCGTAGAGAAATCCTGCCGCCGGACTGACGAACGACCATAAAGCGCCCACCGCGGCGCTCGAGACCATGTCGCCGATTCCATTCACAGTCGCCAGCACGCCAAATCCGGAACCGCGCACCGATCGCGGCAATAAATCGACCGCCGCAGATTTCTCAAGCGACTGCTGAAACGCACCGTGCACTCCCGCGAGCCCGAATAGGATGACCAGCACGGGAATCGTCGGCCGCTCCAGAATAAAGCCCGCGCATGTGATGGCACTCACCAGATAACCCGCAGCGAGCAATCCTCGCTTGCCGATGCGGTCACCCAGCGCGCCAGCTGGATACGATGCAGCGGCATTCACGATGTTGTAGAACGTGTAGAGCGCCACCGAAATTGTCGCCGCCCGGCCGACGCCGATTTGCGGCGCGAGAATCTGGCTCGCGCGGAGGATGAAAAGCGTCGGCGCAAAATCTCCAATGCCGTGTGCGAAGACGCCGGCGAGAAAATGCCAGTACGATTTCGGGAGTTGCGGGAATCTCGCGCGCAGTCCCTCAGGGCTGTTGGCCGGCGTGTCGTGTTCGGTTCTCTTGCCTGCCGGCGCAAGTAGCGCAAAAGCTATGGCTGCGGTCGCTCCGGGCACGAGCGTCCACCGCAAGACACCCCGAGGACCGAGCAAGCCGAGCAGCGCCGTTGCGCACAGCGGACCTAGCACCGCGCCCAGCGTGTCCATCGCACGCTCGAACCCAAAGGCGCGGCCTTCCTGGCCTGATGCGACGCAATCGGCAAGCAGCGTATCGCGCGATGGGCCGCGCCCGCCTCGTCCGATCCAGCCGAGCGCGCGCAGCAACAGCACCGCCGGCCAACTCGCCGCGAACGCGTACGCGAACGTCGTAATGGCCGTCGCCAGGTAGCCGACGATGCCCACGGGTTTGCGCCAGCCCGGATGATCTGCAATGAACCCGCCAGCGAGTTTCGCGAAACTTGAGAAGCCGTCGGAAACGCCTTCAATCACTCCCAGTGCAGCCGCCGGCGCGCCGAGGCTCGCGAGAAACACGGGTAGAATTGCCGTCGCCGCCTCGTGCCCCCAATCGGAGAAGAGGCTCGCGAGCCCGATTCCGAGTACGCCTCGCGTCAGCCAGCGCTTCGATGAAAGCGAAGTATCCCGTTCGTTCATGTCGCGTGCATCCGCGCGCTAATCCTAAGCGGCGCGTAACGTCAACGCAAACCGACCTAGTCAAGATAGAATCGGCCGATGCGAGCTGTAGTTCAACGCGTGAGCCGAGCGCGAGTCTTCGTCGACGGCAACGTCACGGGCGAAATCGGTCCGGGGCTCGCCGTACTAATTGCCGTCGGCCGCGATGACACGGCGGAGACAGCCGCCCACATGGCGCGGCGCGTTCTGCAGTTGCGCATTTTCAATGATGAACAGGGAAAGATGAATCGCTCGGTGCTCGATACCGGCGGCGCGGTGCTTGCAGTTTCGCAGTTTACGCTCTACGGAGATGTTCGCGGTCAGCGCCGCCCGAGCTTCATGGATGCCGCTCCGCCAGACAAAGGCAAGGAGTTGTACGAGGAGTTCGTGCGCGCTCTGCGAATGACGCCCGGATTGCGCGTCGACACCGGCGTGTTTCAGGCGCACATGTCGGTCGAGCTTGTGAACGACGGCCCCGTCACGATCCTTCTCGACTCGAGCTATCTCTTCTAGCGACGGCGGTCACTTGCTACTCCCGACGCGCTGTCCTACGCTTCCAAGCAGGGGATCGATATGCGCGAAATCGACAGAATCCTCGATCAAATGGACCGAGCGTTTTCGGGCGACGCCTGGCACGGTCCGTCGCTGATGAGCCTGCTTGAAGGCATTCCTGCTGAGGACGCGTCGAAGCACGCAGTGCCCGGAGCGCATTCCATTTGGGAACTTGTCCACCATATGGCCTCGTGGTACACGATCGTGCTGCATCGGCTGCAAAGCGACTCAGTTGAAGTGACGGCCGAGCGCGACTGGCCGCCCGTGTGGGAAGTGAGCGACACGGCGTGGAAGCGCGCTCTCGACAATTTGTCGGAAAACCGCGAGCGGTTGCGCTCCGTCGTCGCGCGGTTGCAGGACGATCAACTTGATCTGACGGATCAACCAACCAGCGGTGGAAATGCTTCTCGGTACGTGGTCTTGCACGGTCTGATTCAACACGACCTGTACCACGCCGGCCAAATCGCAATCCTCAAAAAGGCCATCGCCTGATGGAGGTGCCGTGCACGTGATCGCGCGCCACCACGATGCCATCGCCGAGACCGTCTATTTCATCGTGCTCGCGTGCTGGCTCGGATTCGGCGCGATCTTAGTGATCGGCAAACGCGGCTCCGCGCCCAGCGCGCAGCGGCGCGACGTGAAATCAACGCTGGGGATCCTGCTCCAAGGAGCGGGCTACGGCGTATCTTTCGCTCTGTTCCGCCCGCGGTTTTCTTCGCTATTTCCGATGTCAGAAGTGAGTGAAATCATTTTCGCCGCATTTACAATTATCCTCGCGCTTGCTTCGACATGGTTTTGCTACTCCGCCGCACGAACGCTTGGCAAGCAGTGGGCGCTGATGGCGCGGGTGATTGAAGGACACGAACTGATCAGAGTGGGGCCCTACGCAGTCGTACGGAATCCGATCTATTTGGCGATGTTCGGGATGCTCATCGCGACCGTGCTTGCGGTGAGCCGCTGGCAGGCGATTCTTCCGGCGGCCGTCGTGTATCTGAGCGGCACATTCATTCGCATTCGGACCGAACAGAGTCTTCTGCGCGCCACGTTCGGCGCGAAATTCGACGACTACGCTCGGCGCGTACCGGCATTCTTGCCCCGCTTGATGTAGGCCGCGAAGGTAACCAGTGCGAAATCTCGCGCGTCTCATGGGGTTTGTTGATAGTATTCTGCGCGACTTGTGAGGGGGATTCGATCCATGTGCAGCAATTGGCTGACGAAGTTGCTTGGAGCCGCAATCTTGCTGGTGCTTTCGGCCACGGGAAGCCGCGCGCAATTTGCGCCGGGTGATTGGCCCTATTACCGCCATGACCTCGAAGGCATGGGTTACTCCGCGCTCAACCAGATCAATACTGAGAATGTCACGAAGCTCGCGCAATCCTGGACGTTCACGCTCTCCGAGCGCGGCGGCCTCGAGGTGACCCCGATCGCCGTGAACGGCGTCATGTATCTTCCCGGCACAGGCAAGATTTACGCGCTCGATGGCGCGACGGGAAAGGAAATCTGGCACTTCGACGTTCAGTCATCGCCGACGCGCGGCGTCGCCTACTGGCCCGGCGACAAGCAGAATCCGCCTCGCATCATCTTCACGACTTTCAACCGCAAGGTGATGGCGCTCGATGCCGCCACCGGCAACATCGTTCCGAGCTTCGGGAACAACGGGGTCGTCGATCTCGAAGTCGGATACAACGGCGTCCCCACCATCTACAAAAATCTTGTCTTCCTTGGCGCGAGCGTGGGCGAATTGCCTGTAGGACCTCCCGGCGATACACGCGCCCTAGACGCGGTCACGGGCAAACTTCTGTGGACATTCCACACCGTCCCGCAGCCGGGTGAAGTCGGCCACGACTCGTGGCTGAACGATGGATGGAAAGGCCGGTCCGGCACAAACGTCTGGGGCTGGTACATGACCGTCGATGCGAGAACCAATACTCTCTTCATGCCCATCGGCGGGCCGTCGCCCAATTACTACGGCGGAGATCGTCCCGGCAACGGCTTGTTTGGAAACTCGGTCGTTGCGGTCGATGCGGATACCGGGAAGCTGAAATGGTATTTCCAGACGGTGCATCATGCGCTGTGGGATGAAGATCTGCCGCCCGGTCCCGGATTCGTCGACATCAAGCAGAAGGGCAAGACGATTCCCGCTCTTGTCGCCATCAGCAAGCAGGCCATGATGTACATCCTGAATCGCGATACAGGGAAGCCGGTGTTTGGTGTCAAAGAGCGTCCCGTGGCGAAAGGCGATGTGCCGGGCGAGTGGTATTCGCCCACGCAGCCGTTCCCGCTGAAGCCTCCGCCGCTCGCGCGAAACAGCTACAAACCCGAGGATATGGTCACGGCGGAGGATACGAGCCCTGAACATGTCAAGGCCTGCCAGGACGTTCTCGCAAAGAATGGCGGCACCCTCTATAACGCCGGTCCCTTCACGGGCTGGCTCTACCATGAAGACGGCACTCCGCCGAAAACCACGATTCAGTTCCCCGGCGGCACCGGAGGGGTGAACTGGGGCGGGAGCACCACCGATCCGACTACTAACTACGTCATCGTGCAATCGCACGACGTGTCCCTGATTGGCTGGCTCGAAAAGCGCAAGCCCGGCTTGGTTTACGGGCGCGGCAACGAAGGCTCCACGCAAATCTACGATCGCGGAAGCGTGGACGGTCCCGGCCCGTACTTCAGCTTCAGCGCTAGTGTTAAGGACGCCAATGGCAAGGTGCTTGGAAACTGGCCCTGCCAGAAGCCACCGTGGGCCCAATTGATCGCCGTGAATGCGAACACGGGTGACATCGCCTGGAAATCCGTCCTGGGCATCTCGGAAGGCCTTCCTGAAGGAAAGCAGAAAACGGGTGGCGCGGGCAGTGCCGGGCCGATCTCTAGCGCGGGCGGGCTCGTGTTTATCGGCGCAACAACGGACAACCGCTTCCGCGCATTCGACTCGAAGACGGGCAAGGAATTGTGGGTCACCAAAATCGGGAAGAACGCCAACGCGGATCCGATGACGTATCAAGGCAAAGACGGCAAGCAGTACGTCGCCATCGTCGCCAGCGATTCATTGTACGTCTACGCCCTGCCATAACCGAACGCGAAAACGAACCCTGACTCAGAAGTCGGGATACTTTTTGCGAAGAGCTTCATAGAGCGTCGATGTGGTGCCCCTTTTCTCGTGGTAGGCAAGCACGCGGCGCTCCTTCGCATTTGGTCCGTCCGCCTCGGATGCTGAGGCCATCCCTTCCAATCCGCTGGGTGAAATCACCCACTTGAGCGCAAACGTCGCGCGCCTGCCGGCGGGCGCGAGGCAAATCGAGACGTGCTGCCCTCGCCGCCGCAACGTGCGCCGGTCTCCCACGTACGTTTGCTCGTCTCCGCGAAAATTGCGGTAGCGGATTTCAATCCTGTTGGATCCAGGATCGAAGTTTCCCGAGAATCGCGGCAGCGGTGTGGGCGCTTGCGTCGAGCCCATCGGCATCGGCGACTTTTGCGCGAATTCGCGGTCGTAGTTGGGGCAGTTCACGTTGCGGCATTTCACCTTGCCCATGAACTGCTTTGCAACGCGCTGGCGGCATTCGGGGCAACTGCACTCTTTCCCAAACCAATCAAACAGGCTCATCGCGCGACTCCTGCACAGCTGAACCAGGGGGCGGCTCAAGAAACGAACGCAACAACTTGTTGTTGCGTTCTTCCATAACGCCCGTCGACAGGCAGTCCCTCTCTCTCACGAGGCTTTTTCGACTGCTGCTTCCGGGTGCGGAGAGAAAGCCGCGCCGGACAGTCCTTGCAGTCTGCGCAGCCTGGCAGCCGACCCCCTGGAACTCTTCGTTTCCTGATAGCGCGTCCAGATGAAAAAAGGCGACACGAGCCGCCCGTGCCTCAGCAACCTGCGCCGGTGCACCAACGACGGCAATCCCATCGCGCGTAACTGGTCGAAGCCGACTCGCTTGAAGTGGCCTCTGCGGTGGCCGCCGAACGCGATCGAAAGCACTTCTTCTGCGAGCCACCGATCGAGCCTCTGCAGTTGCTCCTCATCCTCGACGTGCTTCAGATAGTAATCAATGATCGCGATGTTGCGAACGCCCCGGTCGATGGTCCGCCGAGCGAGTTCCAGCGCCAGGCGCAGCCGTTTTTGCGAATCCTTGATCCGCGCGAGCTTCGCGCGGCCGCGTCGGAATTCGAATCGAAACAGGTTGCAGATCTTTCGAAATTTGTCGCGAGATAAACCCGTCGGACCGCCCGCGCGGAACTCGAGTCCGAGATGGCGGAATTTTGGGGTCCACACGAACCGATCGTCGTCTAGTTTCTCCGCGCAGAATAGCAAGTCCTGTTCATGGCTCGGCTTGCTCTGGAGTCGAAGCCGCGCCAGTCCCTCGTCCAGCCGCCGCACTGCTTCGGCAGCCGCATTGCGGTCGGATGAAAAGAGCAGAAAATCGTCGGCGTATCGAAAGTAGTGAACTCGCGGAACGCTCGTAACCGCTTCATCTACTCCGGCCAGATACACGTTCGCGAACAAACATGCGATGGAAGTGCCAAACGGTATGCCCTGCGCCGCCGTGACCTCCGATCCGCTATCCATGTAGCGAAAGTGAATTCGCTCCGCTACGAGATCCCACAGGTAGTCACCGCGCTCGATCCAGCGCTCGAGTTGCGCCTCAAGAAGATCGTGTGCTATCGACGGAAAGTAGTTTGCGATGTCGCGCTTGATCACATAGCGCGGGCCCTCAGCCACCGTGAGCGCCTGCGCAATCTGACGCTGGCACCGATCCACGCCGTAGCCGCTCGGCCGGTACGCAAAAGAGTGCGGAGAGAAATATCGGTCGAGGCGCTTCCCCAGCAATCTGTAAAGCAAAAGGTCAACGATTCGCTCTTCCCAGGGATAGACATATAGCGTGCGCCGTTTTCCGTTGAAGTTGTAGGTGAGCGCAAGTCCCGGCCGAAAATGAAATGTGCGGTGCACCAGCGCCCGATGAATCGACTCCAAATTCCTCAGTCCGTACCGCGCGAAATCATAGAGACTTCGTCCGTCGCTCGATGCCGAAAGCGCCTTGCGCCAGGCGAACAGCGGCTTCGTGTACACGCGCAAGGCCGCCTTGATCAACTCTGATTCGCGGTAGATATCAGCCCACGCGATTCGCCGTTCGCGGGCAGGCGAAGCCTCTGCAGACTGTGCCGCCGTTTGCATGCCGGTAAAGTGACGGGATTCTATGGCGGCCTCGCCCGCACGTCAACAAATGGCACAGAACCTGCGATGAATCTCCGAACTACATTTTATATCGTCTCACGATATAATGGATCGGTGAAAACGAGGTCTCCAGTCAAGATCGACTACAAATCGCTGGCCGACTTTCGCTACGAAATTCGCCGCTTCCTGAATTTCAGCGAAAAAGCGGCGCACGCAGCGGGCATCGAGCCGCAGCAGCATCAGGCACTTCTCGCAATCGCCGGCCGCCCATCGGAATTCGAGACCACGGTCGGCGCACTCGCGGAGCGTTTGCAAATTCGGCATCATTCCGCCGTCGAGCTCAGCCATCGCCTGGAAGCGAACGGGTGGATTCATCGCTCCCGCAGCCGCGATGACGCCCGCAGGGTGGATCTCCGCATCACGCGCCGCGGCGAACAATTGCTCCAAAGACTTTCCGTTTCGCATCGCAACGAGTTAGAAACCGCCGGGCCCCGTTTGATTGCCGCTCTCCAGTCGGTCCTTGCGCAAGACAGGTCCTCGCGGTCGCCTCACGGCTCAGCTAGCCGCGGGGCTGCGCGCAGGCTCGCTGCAAGCGGCTTGCGCGGGAGTCGCTAGGCACATATCGCGACAGGAATTTCGTTTGCGGGAGGAGATCCTTGACATCGCCTGAAGCATCGGGACGGCCGCTCGCGAGCGGCGGCAGCCCGTCGCCTACTGCCGCGTTCCGGATCGGGTGGATATCGTTGCTCGCAGCGCTCGTAGGGATTCTCGCGGGGATCATCGCGTACATTCTTTACGATCTGATCGGCCTTTTCACAAACCTGGCGTACTACCACGAGTGGTCCTTCCATTTCCGCAGCCCCGAGAACACTACGCTCGGCCTATGGATCATCGTGACGCCGGTAATCGGCGGCATCATCGTCGGCTTCATGGCGAAATTCGGCTCGTCGAAAATCAAAGGTCACGGTATTCCGGAAGCGATGGAAGCTGTTCTCACATCCCGCAGCCGGATTGAAGCGCGCGTCGCAATTCTCAAACCACTTTCGGCGGCGATCGCCATCGGTACCGGCGGGCCGTTCGGCGCCGAGGGCCCCATCATTCAGACCGGCGGCGCTATCGGCTCGCTTGTCGGTCAGCTCGTTTCGACAACCGCTGCGGAGCGCAAGACTCTGCTCGCTTGCGGCGCCGGCGCGGGAATGGCCGCCACATTCAACACGCCGATCGCCGGAGTAATTCTCGCCATTGAGCTGCTGCTCTTCGAATTTCGTGCTCGCTCGTTTATCCCGCTGGTGATCGCCACCACGCTTGCGACGAGCGTTCGCGCTGTGCTGCTGGGTCAGCGCTCGATGTTCACCATGGGAAATGTCAATTTTGATGTCCTGCACGGCCTGCCTTTCTACGTGGTCTTGGGTGTGGTCTGCGGTGCGGCAGCGATCGGCTTCACCAAGCTCCTGTATTGGGTGGAAGATCAATTCGATCGTCTTCCCATCGACGAGCTCTGGCATCCAGCAATCGGCGCTCTCGCTCTTGGAGTCATTGGCTTCTTCGTTCCGCGCGTTCTGGGAGTTGGCTACGACACGATCTCCGACATCCTCAATGACAACCTGACGCTGAAGCTTTTGATCCTCATCGCCGTTTTCAAAGCGCTGGCGCTCGTGCTTTCGCTCGGCTCGGGGACTTCGGGAGGGTTGCTCGCACCGATGTTCATGTCGAGCGCCGCTCTCGGCGGGGTTTTCGCGATCGGCGTAAATCACCTGTTTCCAGGTGCGCATCTCTCTCCGGGCGCATACGCGCTGGTCGCAATGGCCGCGGTTTTCGGCGCCGCATCGCGCGCCACGTTTGCGTTCATCGTGTTCGCCTTCGAGATCACGCGCGACTACAACGCCGTCCTTCCGCTAATGCTCGGATGCGTCATCGCGGATTTGATCGCGCTGCGCTATTTGCCCGCTTCGATCATGACGGAGAAACTCGCGCGCCGCGGCCTCACCGTTCCCGGCGACTACGAAGTGGGAGTGCTAAACGTCGTCAAAGTTGGCGACGTGATGAAAAAAGACGTGCAGCCGGTACTGCAGGACATGAGGGTTGCGGAGCTTATCGCGGGAACGAATGGTAGCAACCCGCTGATCAGCGTCGCCGACGGCCTGCCGATCATCGCGAGGGATGGACGCTTGGTTGGTCTCGTCACGCAGAGCGATCTCCTGCGGGCGCTGGAAAAAGACCCTGAAGGAAAGATGACCCTCGCCCGTGCTGGGTCAGCTTCACTGATCGTGGCGTATCCCGACGAGCCTGTGGCGGATGCGCTGCATCGCATGTTGCAGCACAATATCGGTCGGATGCCAGTGGTCACGCGCGCAAATCCGCACCACATGGTCGGTTACTTGATCCGTTCCAGCGTCTTTAGCGCCTGGAATCGCCAGCTTGAAGAGGAAGGGGTGAGGGAGCGCGGCTGGCTTGGGCGCTGGCGCGCCCCCAACAACGGCGGCGTCCGAGCGGGCTGATTCGGCAGGAAATCAGTGAATTCCGAGTTTGTCGATGATGCGCAGGACGTCCGCGGCGGAAACGTCGTAGAGCGAATGTTCGTCTTCCTGTTCGAGCCGCTCGCGAAGATATTCGGCCGCGATGTAACTCGCCTCGCGATCGCTCGGATTGCGTCCCGTGCGCTCGCGAAATTTCACGAATCCCGTATGCGCCAGCCCAAGAACTACGCCTTTGCCATCGACGAAAAACTTGCAGTCCATCGTGTCGGCATGGCGAGTGGCGATCGCGTTCCAGCAGTGCGAGAAACGACAGTGATAAACGAAATCCGTCACCTTCGACGGTACGTCGAAGGCGCCGATGAACTCGCTCATCGCCCCTGCATTCGGAATCGTAGGGTACACCGCAGCTTTTGGCATCTCCGCTCCTACTTTATTGCGGCCACGGTCGCGGGCTGCGCGCTCTGTTCGTAGCTTCGGATCGCGGCGGCCACACCCGCTCCAGCCGACAGGCGGAATCCCTGATCCAGCAGCGTCTTTTCAAACGCCGCAAGAAATTTGAGAATGTTCGGCTTCTGGCACGAGTAACCCATCAAGCCAACGCGCCAGATTTTCCCCTTCACGGGGCCAAGCCCGCCCGCGATTTCGATATCGAATTCGTCGAGCAGCTGCTTGCGCACCTTGCCGTCTTCGATTCCCGCGGGGATGTTTACCGCTGTTACAGTCACCAGACGGTCCGCAGGATTCGAAACGAACATCTCGAAGCCCATCGCTTCGAGGCCCGCAATTAGCGCCTGCTGATTTACGCGATGGCGCTCCCATCGCGCCTCGAGTCCTTCCTCGAGCACGGCGCGAAGCGCCTCTCGCATCGCATAGATCAAGGTGATCGGCGGCGTGTGGTGATAGAGCCGTTCTTTGCCCCAATAGTTCATCGCCGTCGTCAAATCGAAATACCAGCTGCGCACGGGCTCTTTTCGCGCGCGGATGACCTCTTCGGCGCGCGCGCTCACGGTGATCGGCGCCATTCCCGGCGGCGCGCTGATCGCCTTCTGCGATCCGCTGAAGCAAATGTCGATCCGATCGCCGTCCACGTCGATTGGGACGCCGGCGAGGCTCGCCACCGCGTCGACCACCAGCAAAGCGCCCAATTCGTCGGCCACTTTTCGATAATCCGCGATCCGGTGCACGATTCCCGACGAGGTCTCGCCATGCGTAAGGCCGACGAATTTGATTTTGCGTCCCTTGCCCGCCCGCAGCACGTCCGCGGGATCGACAGTGCGTCCGTATGGCGCCTCCACGCGAATCACCTTCGCCGGGATGCGCTCGGCGATGATCGCCATGCGCTCGGAAAACGCTCCGTTCACGCAGACGATGCACTCGTCGCCCGCGTCGAGCGGATTCATTACGGCTGCTTCAATGCCGCCCGAGCCGGAAGCGGAAATGGGAAATGTGGTGTGATTTTGCGTTTGAAAAACGCGGCGCAGCATCACCTGCACGGCATCCATCACCGTGGTGAACCATGGATCCATGTGGCCCACGATCGGCGCGGCCATCGCTCGGTACACGCGCGGGTCTACGCACGACGGGCCCGGCGTCAACATCAATCGTTCCGGAGGCAGCAGCTCGCCGAAATTCTCTTCCCTCAGCGCGTTCATTTTCGCCTTCCTTGCAGCCCCGCGAACGCATCAACCCACAATGGCTGTGCGTAGTTTTGCGCAAGGCTTCCAACTTGAAGCACTAGTCTCGCTAAATCCAGCCGGTTGGGTCAACCACCAATATGGCACCAAGAGGGACGCAAACACGCGGCAACCGCTGGTCCGGGGCGATGAGCAACTTTTGTCCATCTCGCCCAAACTCCCTAATATCGAGGGGGTTAGCGTTTCGCAACTGTCCGGGCGGTTTGTTGAAAGCACCATACCCCTATGCTAGATTTTGAAATTGACCCCTCGTGAGCACGATGAGCAACAAATCCGCTGTCGCGCCGAAGGAAAAAATTTCGCGCGTCGAGGTCTATTGGCACACGGTGAAGTACCGCACCGTGATCCTATACGTTGTCGTCATCACAGCGATCGTGCTGGCATCTACTTACCTGGTTTTTCCGGAAGCTTCAAGCAAGCTCCTGAGCACGATATCCGACGCGGTCGGCCACCCGGATCCCGGCGTCGCCGCCAACATTACCGCGCGTCAGGCACGCTTCGTCAATCTCGACGGCAAAGTCCAGGTTAAGAAAGCGAACTCGGTGCAGTGGGTCACTGCGGATTATCAAATCACTCTCGACAAAGGCGACCTCATCCAGACCGGCCCGGAAGGAATGGCCCGCATCGCGTTCGCTGACGGGACGACGTACACTGTAAAGGCCGACACGTACGTAACGGTCGAGGAGAATTTCGTCGGGCAAAATAGCCCGACTCAGGTTGCCGTTCACATGACTTCCGGGCAGGTCGACCTGCGAACAGGCGCATGGCCCGTTCCCGGTTCGACGGCGCAGGTTTCTTTCGAAAATGCGGTCGCCTCCGCCCGCGCCAATAGCAGCATGGACGTGCGCAGCGATCCCGCGACCAACGAGCAGCAAGTCACTGTCGATTCCGGAAGCGCGGAACTGGCCCGCGGGAACGAGCACGTCGACATCGGCGCGTATGAGCGAGCCACGATTCCTGCAGGAGGCGGTGCCATCGTCAAGAGCCAAGTGCTTGCGCCGCCCGAACTCGATCAGCCGCTGAATTTGCAGCCGATCATCGTCGCCGATCCAAAGCGCGATCCGATCCATTTTTCGTGGAAGCCATCCACCACCGCCAAGGGGTACGACTTCCAGGCGAGCACCACGACAAGCTTCAATCACATCGTGATCGAGAAGAAGACCGCTGCGACCAGCATCGACATCACCGGACTCGATCCGGGCGACTATTTCTGGCGCGTCCGCGCGATCGATGAAAAGGATACGGTGAGTGATGCGAGCGATCCGTACAAATTCACACTTGTCGCGCAGGGCAAAGAGCAGGAGATGCGGCTCGATGTGGACGGCACGCAGTTGCACGGCAATGTTGTCGAAGTAATGGGGCGCACTGAGCCCGGCGCGGCTCTGATCATAAATGGCGCGGAAGTGGCCGACATCAAGCCGGACGGCACGTTCCGCTATTTCACCGAGGCGATGACGCGGGGCAGCCACGAGATCGTGATTACGGGACAGAATCGGCGCGGGGGAACGGCAATCAAGCGCGTGGAAGTGGTCATTCCGTAGCGATGGGCTTTTGCATCCGGCCATAATAGCGGGGACGCACGCGGGCGTCACGGCGCTCGGGCAGCGCCGTCGTAAAATCCCAGGGGGAAGCAAGTTGTGAACAAAAACGGCTACAGCATGCGGTCGGTCTTTAGCCTCCTCTCGTCCGATTTGGCTATCGACCTTGGCACCGCAAACACACTGGTCTTTGCGCGCGGCAAAGGGATCGTCGTCAACGAGCCTTCGATCGTCGCAATCAATAAGAACAACGGAGAGGTTGTCGCGGTCGGCCGCGAGGCTAAGGAAATGCTCGGCCGGACGCCGGGAAACGTGGTCGCCATCAAGCCGATGAAGGACGGCGTAATCGCTGATTTCAAGGTGACCGAAAAAATGCTCACCTACTTCATCCAGAAGGCGCACAACCGTCGCGTGCTCGTCCATCCGCGCATTGTCATCGGCGTTCCCAGCGAAATCACACCCGTCGAAAAGCGCGCCGTGCAGGATTCGGCCTACCGCGCTCGAGCGAGCGAAGTCTATCTCGTCGAGCAAGCCATGGCCGCCGCGATTGGCGCAGGCCTGCCGATCGAGGAGCCGTCCGGAAACATGGTCGTCGACATCGGTGGCGGCACCACCGACATCGCCGTGATTTCCATGAGCGGCATCGTTTACTCGCGCTCGGTCCGCGTCGCGGGCAATGAAATGGACGAGTCCGTGATGCACTACCTGAAGCGCAAATACAATTTGCTTGTCGGCGAGCGCACGGCCGAACAGATCAAAATCGAAATCGGCTCGGCCTATCCGCTCGAAAAGCCGATGACGCTCGAAGTGAAGGGCCGCAACCTGATCGAGGGCGTTCCACGCACGGTCACGATCGACGACAGCGAAATCCGCGAGGCGCTCTCCGAAAACATTTCGACGATCGTCAACGCCATTCGCGTAGCGCTCGAGCGCACTCCGCCCGAGCTATCGGCCGACATCAGCGACCGCGGTATCGTGCTCACCGGCGGTGGCGCGCTCATCAAGAATCTCGACAAGCGCATCCGCGAAGAAACCGGATTGCCCGTCTCGATCGCAGACGATCCGCTTGCGTCGGTCGTGCTCGGCACCGGAAAAATGCTGAGCGACTTCAAGCTTTTGCGCACTGTTTCGATTGATTGAGCCCCTTCGGGCCGCTGGTTTCCGGGGAGTCGGAGCTTTAGCTCACAAGGTAGTCACAGATCGTGGTCGACACCGTCATTTCTCGTCATCGTCCGCTGGCACTGCTGGCCGCCGTCGTGATGGCGCAGTTGTTGCTGCTCGCGTTTCAGATCAAGCGCGACCACGACGTCCGGCTGATCCGCTACTGGGCCGCTGCGGTAGTGACGCCCTTCGAGCGCGGCGGCACCTGGTCGCTCTCCAAACTCGGCGGCATATGGAGCGGCTATGTGGCCCTTCGTGGCGCGAAGGCGGAGAACGTCCGGCTCCACAGTCAACTCGCCCAATTGGAACTGCGCAATCGCGAACTCGCAAGCCAGGCGGCCGAAGCGCAGCGTTTGAGCGTCCTCCTCAACTTTCGCGAATCGCATCCGGAAGCGCCTATGCTCGCCGCGCAAGTCATTGGCGCCAGCGCCGATCCCGCATCCCATACCCTCGTTCTGAATCGAGGCGAACACGATCGCGTGCGTCGCAACATGGCTGTTATCACGCCCGATGGAATCGTAGGGAAAATCGTCGAAGTCTTTCCCAACACCTCGCAGGTACTGCTCATCAGCGATAGGGATAGCGGAGTCGGCGCGCTGCTCGCCGACACGCGCACGCACGGCGTCGTCAAAGGCAACGGCGATCCGGTTCCGCGGCTCGATTACGTCGTAAACGATGAAAAGGTCCGCGTCGGCGAATGGATACTCACGTCCGGCGAAGACCGCATCTTCCCGAAAGGCCTGATGATCGGAACCGTTTCCGGCGCCACCGACGGCAATCCGTTTCAGATGATTCGCATTGAGCCATCAGCCCACCTTGACAGGCTCGAAGACGTGATCATTCTGCTTTCGCAGCAGGAGCTTACGCCCAAGCGAGGCGATGAATCGGCGGATTCGAGTGCAGGCTCGGCCAATCCATCAGGCATCGTGCAAATCGGTGCGCTTTCGGCACGCCAAAGCGAGAAGAGTACTGCAGCAGCGAACGTCGCAAAACCGGCCGCAACTGCTCCGTCCCCGGAAGCGCCAGTGCAAAAAGCTCATTCGAGACCGTCTCAGACGCAAGCTGTCCCGCCTTCGCCGGCCCACGCGCCCGAGGCTCCACAGAACTGACATGTCCTACATGCTCAATCCCGGCGCGCAATCGGAACCGAATATCGAAGTCCACAAGTATTACGGCGGCGCGATCGTCCTGGTCTGCTTTCTCGCTCTCGTTCTGCAGGCCTTCCTTCACAAGTTCGGCCATTGGGCCGAGCTTGTCGATTTGCCGTTGTTGGTCACGGTCTATTTCGGAGTCAGCCGCCGCAATCCCACCAGCGGCTTGTTGCTCGGCGCGATAGTTGGCATCGTGCAGGACGGCCTCAGCCACGACAATCCGATCGGCCTATTCGGCATCGCGAAGACGTTGGTCGGCTACCTCGCGTCCTCTGTCGGCGCGCGCATCGACACCGAAAATCCTGCGATCCGCATCGCGTTGATTTTCGTCTTCTTCCATTTCCATCAAATCGTAATCGCGACCACTGAGCGTGTTCTGCTTGCTCGTCCAGCTCCGTATTTCACGTTTCCGCTGTTGCTGAACTCGGTTGCCACCGCCGCATTTGGCGTCGCGTTCTTCGCGCTTCTCGATCGTCTCCGCCGCACCTCGTGAGCGAAAGCCCAATCCCTTTGACTGCCGAGTAACCGCGCGTTCAAGAATCCGAAAACCACCAAGCTTCATTCAAAAGCCATCGTGCCGTAATGCGGTTGCAACACCGTCGCGTGAAGCTCGCCTCCCCAGCGGTTGAGAGACCGACGCTCCATCTCACACACCGGAGGCAGCATGAAATCGAAGCACCTGCAAAGATCCTGGCGGGAGCGCGCGATCGCGCTCGTGCTTTTCGTCACGCTCACATCGTTCACGACTCCTGTTTCAGCCCAGCCTGCCAGCCCCGGCGGCAACGGCCGTCAGGAAGGACAAACCGAAAGCCCGATCAAGCACGTGATCGTGCTGATCGGAGAGAACCGCACGTTCGATCATCTCTTCGCCACTTACGTTTCCCCGAGCGGCGCCTACGTCCGCAACCTGCTGTCCGAGGGCATCATCAATGCCGACGGCACTCCGGGTGCTCGATTCTCCAAAGCCCGTCAATACCAGGCGACGCCGCCCTTCAAGATGAAATATTTCATCAGCCTGAGCCCCTCTGAAAAGGCGCCCTATCAAACGCTGCCCACGCCGACGCTGAACTTCGCCCCGATCAAGCCGATCGTCCCGCCGATCATCCCACCACCGCTTCTAGCGCAAATCGAGCCGTCGCTTGAGCCGGCCGATCTCGGACTGCTTTTCACCGGCTCCGCGAGCGAGTTCACGGAGACCGCGTTCCTGCCCGATCCGGATACCCGTGTGCAGGACTACAACGATCTTCCCAACGGCCCGTTTCCGCTCAAGGGCGCCTTGCTGCCCTACGACTCGTACACCGGCGACACAACACACCGCCTGTTCGAGATGTGGCAGCAATCGGATTGCAGCATCTGGAATGCAACGCCGCAAAATCCTTCCGGCTGCTTGAGCGACCTCTATCCCTTCGTGATCACGAACTACGTCAACATTCTCGACACGCAGTTTGACAATCCTCCCGAATTCGACGACGCCGGCGGCAGCAATTCCATGGCGTTTTACAACATGCAAGAGGGTGACGTCCCGGTCCTGAAGAGCCTCGCCGACCAATTCTCGATGAGCGACAACTATCACCAGGCTGTTATGGGCGGCACCGGCGCCAATCACATTATGCTCGGCACAGGTGACGCTTACTTCTGGTCGGACGGAAACGGCGATCCCACAGTTCCGCCCGCCGGAGTGATTGCCAATCCAAATCCGCTTCCCGGAACCGATGACGTCTATACGGTCGATGTCGGCTACAACGGTGATTTTGCTGACTGCGCCGACCCGACCCAGCCGGGAATCAAGCCGATCGTCGACTATCTCCGCTCTCTTCCGTATCATCCCAATCCCAACTGCCAGCCTAATCACTACTACCTGATCAACAACGAAAACCCTGGGTTCCTGCCGGATGGCACGGTCGACACCAAGGGCATCGCCAGCGGCGCTTCCGTTCCGCCGTCCAATGTGCGGACGATCGGCGATGAGCTCAACGAAAAAGGCATCTCGTGGGCGTACTACGGTGGGGCGTACAACGCTGCGGTTGCGTTGCAGCACGACCCAACCAGCACAAATCCCGCGGTGCTGATCGGCGCAGCCTACTGCAACATCTGCAACTTCGAATCCTACGCTAACTCGATCATGGGCAATCCGGCGCAGCGTTCCCAGCACGTCAAGGACGCGACGGATTTCTTCGCCGCGATCGACAACAACACGCTGCCCGCTGTGTCGTTCGTCAAGCCTGATGGCTTGCTCGATGGACATCCGGCCAGCTCTAAGTTCGATCTGTTCGAAGCGATGGTGAAAAACATCATGGCGCACCTCACCGCGCAGCCGGAGCTATTCGCCTCGACCGCTCTGTTCATCACACTAGACGAAGGCGGCGGTTTCTACGACTCGGGTTACATCCAGCCGCTCGATTTCTTCGGAGATGGGCCGCGCATTCCGTTGATTGCGGTTTCGCCCTACTCGATGGGCGGACACATCAGCCACGCCTATGCGGATCACGTGTCCATATTGAAGTTCATCGAGCGCAACTGGAATCTGAAGCCGCTGACCGGGCGAAGCCGCGACAACTTCCCGAATCCAATTTCATTCCCATTCAATCCCTACGTGCCGCTCAATAGCCCGGCGATCAGCGACCTGTTCGATCTCTTCAACTTCGGACACGACGGGCCGCCCAACGCACCGTAGCCGAGCGCCTATTTCGTACGGAAGTTTCATCAGCGAAACGCCGGCTGAATTCGACACTCAGCCGGCGTCTTTCTTATCGTTCTGGGGCGAACCCATCAATATGCTGAAATTCGAGCCGTCATTCTGAGCAGAGCATCCCGACGCGTTATCTCTTCCGGCGATAGCCGGCGCGACGCGCAGTCGAAGAATCGCTATTCGTCCGAAACTCGGCGCGCTGTGCCAGCTACTGCTTGTACTGCTCGAAAAGCTTCTTGTAGTCGTGATTGTTCTCATTGCAGATGTACTCCTGGATATCCCATTCGGGATGCAGTGTGAAGGTGCCTTCCTCCGTCCACGGCGCCGCGAACACATTCGGATCCTCGATCGTCGCCGAATATTTCAGTGTGTCGTACGAAATCCGGTGGAATCGCTCGACCACGTGATACGCGGTCGTGTGCCGGTATTCGCCCACCGACACTTTGTCGTTCACGCCAGTCACATCGACCACCAGTGTGTCGCCGTCCCAGTGACCCACGGAATTCCCCATCCACGTCGGATCGAGATCTTTAGGATGCGGTCGCCCGTCGGTCGGAATCACGCGGAAGTATTCGCCAGCCTCGTAGAGGATCACCACCTCAAAAGAGTTCTGCACGATCTGAATCGGATAAGGCTCGTTGATCGTGTCCGGCACTCCGCGCGGCAGGCACTGCTCTCCGAGCGAAAACGTATACTCGGGCCCGACGTGATACTTCTCTGCCCCGGGCTTCAGCGTGATTTTGTCGATCGGCCGCACCGAATGAAACGGTGCGATATACACTCCATTCAAATCGGGCTTGCCGTCCGGCATCCGCGGCACGGGTTTTTCCGCCAGAGCCGCGCTCGCCGCCGCATTGTCGTCCGGCGCGGGAGTTGTTCCCGGCACAATCACCGTCACCGACTTCATGTCTCCCGCCGTGCCCCGATACGGAGCCGCCGTTAGCGTGTAAGTTGTCGTCCGCTCCGGCGTCACCGTGCGACTGTCCCGCGCGGCCACGATCCCGATTCCGCGGTTGACCGTGATCCGGTCCGCATTGATCACCACCCACTGCAAAGTCACGGACTGACCGGGATGAATCGACGTTTGGCTCGCCGTGAAGCTCATTATTTGCGCGTGCGGCCCGACGGGAAATCCGTCGCGCAAAGGTGCCTGCTGCGTCGGCGCTTGCGCAGGCGCCTGTTGCGCCCTCGCGCCCGCGACCAGCGCGGTCACTAAGCCAATTGCACCCATGATCGCCTTAAAGACAATCCTCGAGTTTTTCATACGGTCACCCATGCCCGTACCTTCATCCCAAGCCGGCGTTGTCAATTCACCTTTTTTCAAATTCGTAATTCCAAATCTCAAATTCCGATCTTCCATTTTCGAGATTCGAACCGTTCTCGCGCATCCTATGCTCCTGCTGCTCGGGACACAACGAATTTTCCCCCGGGAGTACGTCGGCCCCGCGCCTTATGACCGCGAACGCTCGCGACGAAAGTTCGCAAAAAGTCGGTACAATGATCGGCTGCCTTAGGAGGCCTCGTGCTCTTTGATTTCGCCGCACTTCCGCCAAGAGAGTGCTACAAACTGATGGTTTCGACCATCGCTCCGCGCCCGATCGCGTGGGTCGTGAGCCAGAATCGGCAGGGCCGGCTCAACGCCGCACCGTTCTCATTTTTCAACGCGTTCTCCGGCGATCCTCCCGTGATCGGCGTCGGAATCGGCAGCCACGATCCAGGCCGCCCGAAAGATACGCGGCGCAATATTCGCGAAACGGGCCAATTCGTCGTCAATCTCGTCTCCGAAGAGACCGCCACGGCCATGAACATCACCGCCATCGAATTCGAATCCCAAGTCAACGAACTTGTCGAGGCGCAGCTCACCACACTGCCGTCGGTCCACGTCAAGCCGCCGCGCATCGCGGCAAGCCCTGTCGCGATGGAATGCAAGTTGATTCAGATCGTCGATCTCGGACCGGACAACGCCCTCGTGCTGGGCCGCATTCTGGCCATGCACGTTCACGACGAGATGGTCTTGGATCCCGCCAAGAATTACATCGACACACCGAATCTGAAGCTTATCGGCCGTATGCACGGCACAGGCTGGTACGCGCGCACGTCAGACCTCTTCAAAATGGATCGCATTCCGCGCGCGGACTGGACCCTGCGCGAAGAAAAAACCTCGAAGGCGTAGCCGTTGCATTTCGAACGCAGTTTTCTTGTTCTTCTTACGATTCAGTTGGCTGGCTGTCGAAATTAGGCAGCCTGTATTTCGAAAGCGGCGTCCGCTGCGTTCGTGGGGCTTGCTCTACTATAGTGGCGGATGGAGCGCTGCCATGGCATCGGCTTTACTCGTTTCGATCGGTCTCGTGCTCTTCTTCGCCCTCGTCCTCCACATCTGTCTGCGCTACGGCAGACAGGACGCAAGAGCGCTGTGGGACTCATCCGTCGAGCTTGCGCGCAAGTCTCCGATCGGCCGCTGGCGCTACTAAGAATCCCGCCGCAAGAATCCTCAACCGCTCTGGCTGCATGGTCACGCCACGCGCTCGTCCGTGGCAACTTGAGTTTCGGGACATCCACTCAACGCGGGTACATCGGTGAATTGCTCTGAGGAAACCTGTGGAAAAAGCTGAAGGCGCAATCCGCTTTTGGCGAACTGCGCCCTCTAAATCGAGCCGTAAAGTTCAGGCTTCCGACTCAATCCGGCGACTCAACAGCCTTTCGGCGTGCCGGGTCCTCCAAACTGGTGCGTACAGCCTACGAGCTTCTCGATCCGTCCACGCGCCGCGAAAACCGTTAAGCTCCCGCTTCGCCTGATCCGGACCGCCAAGCCTCGGAGACCTGTTATCCGATCCAGCGCTGCCCTGACCTTTCGGCCGCGCAACCTCTGAACCGAACCGCTATGTCTCCGAGCCCCGCGCGCCAGCCTCGCGTCGCAAACGCCTTTCAGCGCCTGCGGCCTCTAGGCTGAATCGCGGGGTCTTCTTACTTCCCGGTTCCGTTCCGGACCGCGTTAGCGGTTAAACATCGCGATCTCGGAGCCGAACCGTTCAGTCTCTAAGCTTCCCGGTTCAATCTGGCGCGCAAAATAAATCTTCCGGTGTTCGGCGTCAATCCCATCAACGCAAAAAAACCTGTGCAAATTTTTTAATGCTGTGGAAAAACGCTGCGCGAATCTCGAACTTCTTACCGATCGGCGTTCGCTATTTTCCGATCGTGGTGATGGGTTTTCCGGTGCATGCGGACGCTGCCTGCATTCGTCCCGCGTATGTCTCATTGTCGAGTTTGAACACCGCTTGCTGCTGATCGCCGTACGCAAGCAGCATGAAATTTCCGTGCGATTTGAAGGCAAGCCCGATTAGGGAAAGACCCATTGTGAACGGCGCCGCAGCGACTTCGGCGGCCACGGCCTTTTTCAGTTCTTTCGAGTTTTTCGTATATCCTAGATTCGTCACCGCGGCGCAGGGCACGGTCAGTTCCTCGCCCGTATCCGAGGCGAAGTGAATCTGCTTCTGTTGGCCGTCCACCGTCACCGTTCCCTTCACTTTGACGAGACCTGATTTCTCGGTGGAGTTAACCATCAAATCTCTGCCCCCAGCTTGCGCCGCCGGGATCATGATCATGGCGGCTGAAAATACGACCACCGCACGCAGGATGTTTGACATGATTCCCCTCCCGCAAGAACTTTCGCCTTTTCCGCAGTATTGCACGTTGCCAATCGTAACGCATTGCTACAGGTGACGAAAAGGGCATGGGCATCTTGCAGGCACCGCAACCGGGTGATAGCTTGATCAGTTCACACCCCCAGCCATCTTCTGGGCGGCGCCGAACGCGTGAGTGAGCCGGCGCCTGGGCGCGATTCGCGCAGGCCTGCCTTCTGGCAGGTAGGAGTTCTCGTTGGCACCGTGGAACGTTAACGACCAAAGAATTCCCCAGGGCAGACTCGCTCTTTTCTCCTACATTTCCGCCGCCTTCGTCGTCTTCGTGCTCGTAGGATTCTGGAAACTGCAAGTCGTCCAGTCTGAGCACTACGCCGATCTCGCAGATAAGAACGGCATCCGCCCCATCGCCATCATCGCTCCTCGCGGTGCGATGCTGGACCGTGAAGGCCGCGTCCTAGTCGATAGCTATCCTTCCTTCAGCATTTTGCTGCTGCGCGACAACCCTAAACTGCTCGAAAAAAGTCTCCCGCAAATCGTGGACGGCCTCGGTATCTCAAAGGAAGACCTCCAGCAGCAGCTTGAGGCCGCGAAGTTGGAACCCAAATTCTTGCCGGTGATCGTCAAGCCTGCCGCGAGCCAGGCCGACATTGCCTTCGTCGAATCGCACCGCGCTGATCTGCCCGTTCTCGAGCTAATGATGGTCCAGCGCCGCCGCTATCCGCTTGGCGAAACGCTCGCGAACACGATCGGCTACGTCGGTGAAATTTCGCCGCAGGAACTGGAAAAAAGTCCGGACCGCTACCGCCCGGGCGACATCGTCGGCAAGGCAGGCCTCGAAAAGGAATATAACGATCAGATTGTCGGCACCGACGGCATGCGCCGCGTCGTCGTCAACAGCGTCGGCAAAGTGATTCGCACACTCGACAACATCGACGCCATTCCCGGCAAGCCGATTCAGCTAACTATCGACGAAGATTTGCAGCGCCTCGCCGAAGCCGACTTCGCGAACAAAGAAGGTGCGCTGGTCGCCATGGACGCGCGAACCGGCGAGATCCTCGCCATGGTCAGCCGCCCGACCTTCGACCCCAACGACTTTGCCGTCCGTATTCCCGCGCAAGAATGGGCCGCGTTCAATAGCGACCCGAACACCCCGCTGCTTAATCGCGCCATTCAAGCCCAGCTCGCTCCGGGATCTGTCTTCAAGATCGTGATGGCTACGGCGATGCTCGAATCAAAGGCGCTTCCGGCGACCTACACCGTTTATTGCCCCGGCTACGCCACTTTCTACGGCCGGCTCTTTCATTGCGATCACGCTCACGGCGAGGTCAACCTGCACAAAGGCATCGTCGCCTCATGCGACGTCTACTTTTACAACGTGGGCAAGCAGCTCGGCATCGACCGGATCAGCCACTACGCGACGTCGCTCGGTCTCGGCCGCCGCACCGGCGTCGATCTGCCGGGCGAGGAACCAGGCTTGATTCCCTCGGAGGAATGGGTCGAGCGCGTCTACCACCACAAGTGGTATCCCGGCTCGACGATCTCGGTTTCGATCGGCCAGGGAGCTGTGATGGTCACTCCGATTCAGCTGGCTCGCATGATCACGGCCGTCGCCAGCGGCGGCACTCTGATCCCGCCGCATCTGCTGAAAGATGCGAATGGCCTCACAGCCGAGCGCTTTCCCCTCTCCGACGACACCGTTCAGCAATTGACCGACGCCATGTGGGGCGTCGTCAACGAACCCGATGGCACCACTTCGGAGACCGTCAAATTGCAAAACATCGACTTCTCCGGCAAGACGGGAACTGCCCAGACCGAAAGCTTCGAGCTGCAGAACAAGCTCGGCAAGCATTTGAAAGAGAACGGCTGGTTCATCGGTATCGCTCCGCGGCGGAATCCTGAAATCGTCGTCGCGGCGCTGGTTCAGGGTGCTGGATGGGGCAGCTCGGTCGCTCCGATCGTCCGCGACGTCGTCAAGGCTTATTACGATAAAAAGAGCGGCCAGCTGCGGCAGGTTTCCACCGCGGACAATATTGCGCCCGCTCCGGGTGCGGCTCCCGCCGCTCCCGCTTCCGAATCGCAACAGCCATGAAAGAGCATTCGAGCATTCAGGATATCGACTGGACACTCCTCGGCATCGTCGGTGCCATCAGCGGCATCGGCGTTCTCGAGATTTACTCCTCCACGCATTCCAGCGCGATGGCCGGCATGCAATGGAAGCAGCTCATGTGGATCGGGATCGGGTTGGTGGGAATGGCCCTGATCTCCCGCATCGACTACCACACACTTCTCGACCAAGCGCCGGCGCTTTACATGTTCGGCGTCATCAGCCTTCTCGTGGTTCTCGTGATCGGCTACTCGCGCCTCGGGGCGAAGCGCTGGATCTCGATCGGGGGAATCGCGAATTTACAAGTGTCAGAGATAATGAAGTTGATTATAATCATCGTGCTGGCGCGCTTCTTCTCGGAAGTGCGCACGGACCGCCTGACTCTGGCGGACCTCTTTAAGATTGGCGTTTTGACTCTGATTCCCGTAGTCTTAATCTTGAGGCAGCCCGACCTGGGGACCGCGATGGTGCTCGTCCCCGTAGCTGTGGTCGGAGCGTTTCTGGCTGGTATCGAATGGAAGCACCTCATCATTGGAGTGGTGCTTATCGGGCTTCTGATTCCGCTCGCATGGAACATGCGGCGCCACCTCAAGCCGTACCAGCAGCAGCGAATTGAGACTTTCCTTCACCCGGAGCAGGACCAGCGCGGTGCCGGCTATCAGATTTTGCAGTCGGAAATCGCCGTGGGGTCCGGGGGATTCTGGGGCAAGGGATTCGGCAAGGGCAGCCAGAATCAGTTGGGCTTTGTGCCCGTCCGTTACTCGGACTTTATTCTGGCGGCGCTGGCAGAGGAACAGGGTTTCATCGGGGTTTGCATCGTCTTGCTGTTGTATTTAGGTTTGATTCTGCGGCTCGTGGATAACGCGCAGAAAGCGAAAGACCGCGCTGGAATGTACGTCGTAATGGGCGTCACCGCCATCTTGGGTTTCCACGTTTTGGTCAACGCTTCCATGGTGATCGGATACATGCCGGTCACCGGCATTCCACTTCCGCTGATGAGCTACGGAGGGTCGGCAACGGCCTTCGTGTTTTTGGCACTGGGGCTGGTGATGAACGTCCGTATGCGGCGGTTCGTCAACTAGGCCTCGCAAAAGTTCAGTACCCGCTCCCGTCAAATTAGGGACCGGGCAATATCAGATTGGATCGAAGGACGCATCGGGTGAGCAAGTTCAATCCGCAACAATCAGGTTTATTCCTGAGCGGCCCGTCGTGGCGCGCTGAAGGCACAGCCTTCCGCCACGCTGGCCCTGGCGCGCGCGCAGTTTCGCGCCGCGGCCGGGTGCGTCATGAGGAGTTTTTCAATGTCGAAGGAAATGGTTATTTCGTCGAACCCGCACGAGACGCGGGTCGCGATTTTGGAAGAAGGACAGCTTTGTGAGTACTACGTTGAGAGGGAAAAGGAATTTGCGTTAGTCGGAAGCATTTACAAAGGCCGTGTGACGCGCGTGCTGCCTGGCATGCAGTCGGCCTTTGTGGAAATTGGCCTCGATAGCGACGCCTTCCTCTACGTCAGCGACTTCCTCGAAGGAATCGAAGAATTCGAGTCCACTGTGACTCCTGTCGAGGAAAAAATTGAAAAGATGGAGGCCGAAGGCGGCGCCGTTTTCGCGCCCGAGGCGCCCGCGGCTCCCGCGGTCGAGCCGCCGGACGTAGAAGCAGGTCCGGCTGCGCCGGCCGCGGTAACTCCGATCGGCCAGCTGCCCGGTGAGACGATCGCTCCAGCTATCGTTCCCGGCCAGCCGCATCCCTCAGCACCGCACGAGCGTCCGCACTTTGGTCCCGCCGGCCGGCACGGCGGTCACGGCCGCGATTTTGGCCGCGGTGGACGCGGTGGGCGCCGCGGCGGTCGATTCGGCCGCGGCGGGCGTGGCGGACGCGGAGGCGACCGTCGCTTTGGCCGCGAGTTGCCTTCTTCGAAGTTCGCTTCGCATCGTCCCTACGACGGTGGCGCTCCGGAAGCAGGCGGCGAGGCTCAGATTTCCGAGCTTCTTCCCGGCGAGCATTTGTCCGGCTTCCACCCCCACGGCGAAGCGGCTGTACCTGCACCTCCCGCTGAGCCGCAAGCAGAATCTCCGATTCAAGCAGCACCTCCGGTTGAGACCCGCGAACACGTCCGCGAAGAGGGGCTGCACTACGAGCCCGAAATCACCCGCGGATTCGCATCGAGCCTCGAACCGCTTCCGGGCGAAACGCTCTCGAAATCGCAGCATCACGAGCCGCACGTTGCGGCGCACGCCGAGCCTCCTGTTGAGGAAGTGTCCGCCGAGCACCTCGTGATTCACGAGGATCCGGAAAAGGCTCACGCCGAAGATTTGCAAGAGCACCTGACCGCCGATCTGACGGAAGAAGAAGCCAGCTCCATCGCCGAACAGGTCGCCGAAGCGCAGAGCGAACAAATCGAACGCGAGGCCGAAGAGAGAATCCTCGCCTCCCCGGAACATGCGCCCGAAGCCGAATCGGTCGAAGAGCAGGAGGTCGAAGAAGAGGAAGAAGAGGCCGAAACCGAGGGTATGATCGCTCCAACCTCCGAAGCGGAGGAAGCGCACGAGCGCGCTTTCGAAGCCGAGCACGAATCCGATGAGCTCGCGGCCGCTGCCGAAGACGCAGCTGACGCCGAAGCGGAAGCGCACGAGGCCATCGAATCACTCGAAGAAACCGAGCACGTGCTCGAAGCCGAATCCGGTCTTCCGCCGATTGACGACGGTTTGCCGGTTCCCGAGGCGAGCCCCGCCGCTCAAGAGCAGCAGCCGTGGCAAGCTCGCGTCACCGGAGATTTCCGCGCGCGCATGCAGCATCCCGCGCGGCGAGGTGGACGCGATCGCGGACGCCGCGATGAGCGCGGTCGACGTCCTTATCGCGGCCATCATCACCGGCCTCCGCAGCGCCGCCCGCAGTTGATCTCCGAACTGCTCAAGCAGGGCCAGGAGATCATCGTCCAGATCGCGAAAGAGCCGCTCGGCAAGAAGGGCGCGCGCATCACGAGTCACGTCGCGCTCCCCGGCCGCTATTTGGTTTACATGCCGACGCTCGACCACACCGGCGTTTCGCGCAAGATCGCTTCCGCCGAAGAGCGCTCGCGCCTGCGCCATCTTGTCAACGACGCGAAGGGCGCCGCTGGCGGCGGCTTCATCGTCCGCACGGCCGCTTCGGCCGCTTCGCCGGACGAAGTCCGCGCCGACGTCGAATTCCTCACCCGCACGTGGTCCGAAATCAAGTCGCGCGCCGAGCAGCGCAAGGCGCCTTCCCTGCTCCACCGCGACCTCAATCTCGTCGAGCGCATGCTGCGCGACCACATCAGCTCGGACTACTCCGCGATCTGGGTCGATGTCGAAGAGGAATATACGAAGGTCGTCGATTTCATGAATCGTTTCCAGCCGGCGCTCGTCAATCGCGTCAAGCTCTACACGAAAGAGACGCCGATTTTCGAAGAGTTCGGCATCCAGCAGGAAATCGACAAGGGCCTGCGCCCGAAAGTGTGGCTGAAGTCGGGCGGCTACATCGTCATCAACCACACCGAAGCGCTCGTCGCGATCGACGTCAACACGGGCAAATTCGTCGGCAAGGGCTCGACGCGCCTCGAAGACACGATCGTCCGCACCAACCTTGAAGCCGTGAAGGAGATCGTCCGCCAGATGCGCCTGCGCGATCTGGGCGGCATCATCATCATCGACTTCATCGACATGGAAGAGCGCCGCAACCGCGAGAAAGTGATGGCCGCTCTCGAAGAAGCGCTCAAAGCCGATCGCGCACCGTCAAAGATGCTGCGGTTTAACGAATTCGGTTTGATCGCCATCACGCGCAAGCGCACCAAGCAGGCTCTCGAACGCACGCTCTGCCAGCCGTGCCCCTACTGTACCGGCTCCGGCATGGTGAAATCCGTCCCCACGCTCTGCTACGAAATTCAGGGCGAAGCGCGCAAGATGGCGCCCGACATGGACGTCGCCAGCATCACGCTGCGCGTTCATCCGGAAATCGCCAAGGCTCTCAAGACGCGCGAGTCTTCGCTCGTCGAAGAGCTCGAGCGTTGGACCAAAAAGAGCATCATCATTCAGGCAGACCCGACGCTCCACTGGGAGCAGTACGATATTTACTAGCGGAAATTTGGGAAAAAACTAGAAATGTGAAATGGAAGCGCCCCGAGAAATTCTTCGGGGCGCTTTTGTTTTGTGCCCGCTCACAACAAAGAGATTCTCCAATCGACGCTTTTCTCGTCCCTCGGCGGAGAAGTCAATTTCTGCAGTTTTTTGCACCCTTACAGGCCCTTAGACCCCACTTTTTGACAAAATTTGCACCGCAAGATTCGTACAGGTGTACTAGTTCTTGTATCGATTCTGCACTTCAGGACGATACCCAATAAATTTGCCGGTGCTAGTCTGCTCGCACAGTCGTGGGCGAAGAAATGGGCGCGAGAAAAAGAAGTTCAGCGCCCCGCTCTCTCGACGAGAGTCGACTGCTCTTTGACAATTTGAGATTCGAATCGCGCTGGCTAGCCGCTGAAGCGCTGCTCGCGGAAGGGGCAGCTGCGGGAATTGCAACTGCCTTCTTCCCGGCAGCCGAGGCGTCGCGCAGCCGATTTTGTAGACTTCCTGGCAGTCGCATTAAGTTCGCATAAGGCCTTCATTAAGGGATCGCCTTCAACAGCCGCTGGAAGTGCTAATCTGTCCTAGGTTAGCGCTTCCAACGACAAGGGCATAAACGCGAATAAAGTTCCTCTTGCCGAAGCGGAATCAAGGCGCCAAGGTCGGCTTCTTGCGCCACACCCATGAAACTCCACAGTCTCATTCAATACCTGGTCTTCCTCGTGATCGTCACCGCCTTGGTCAAGCCTTTGGGCGGCTATATAGAAAGAGTCTTTTCCGGCAAGCGCACCGCGCTGGACATCGTATTGCGCCCAATCGAGCGGCTTCTGTATCGCATCACGGGAATCGACGCCACTCGAGAGATGTCTTTCTCCGAGTATGCCGGCTGCTTTGTCTTGTTCGGACTCTGCTGCGCGCACGTTCTCTACGCGATTCTACGGCTCCAGAAATTCCTTCCCTGGTCTTATCCCGCGTATCAGACCACGCCGTTGGCTCCGGACTTGGCGACAAACGTCGCAGTCAGCTTCACGACGACAACCACCTGGCAGGCCTACAGCGGCGAAACGACGATGAGCTACTTCAGCCAGATGGTTGGTCTCTGCGCGAACAATTTCCTCGCGGGCGCCATGGGGCTTGCTGTTGGCGTGGCGTTCATTCGCGGCCTGGCGCGCGAGGGGTCCAACACGCTCGGCAATTTTTGGGTGGATTTGACTCGATCGTTGCTCTGGGTCTTGCTGCCGGGAGCGTTGATCGGCGCCACGCTCTTGGTTTGGCAGGGCGTCCCGATGAACTTTCATCCGTATGCGATCGCGACCACCGTGCCGGGCGTGAAGCAAGTAATCCCTCAGGGTCCCGTAGCCGCTTTGGAGATCATCAAGAACCTTGGCACCAATGGCGGCGGCTTCTCTAACGCGAATGGCGCGCATCCGTACGAGAACCCCACGCCGCTTTCGAATTTACTGGAGATGCTCGCCATCGTGCTTTTGCCTGCGGCCTTGACGAACACGTTCGGAAGAATCGTCGGCCAACCGCGGCAAGGATGGCTTCTCTACGGTGTGATGGTGTTTCTTTTCGTTGGCGGACTGTTCTTCGTCGATCATTTCGAACAGCGCGGGAATCCCCTTCTTCACGGTATCGATTCCGCGCACCATTCCGGTCAAGCCGGCGGAAATATGGAAGGCAAGGAAGTTCGCTTCGGCATCGCCGGCACCGCCTTGACCGCCGCCGTGACCTCCAACACCTCTACCGGGTCTGCCAACGCGGTGGACGACAGCTTCTCCTCGCTCGGAGGCATGGTTCTTCTGACGAACATGTACCTGGGAGAAGTGAACTTCGGCGGCCTCGGCAGCGGCCTCTACGGTATGGTGATGGCCGCCGCGATCGCGGTGTTTCTCGCGGGACTGATGGTCGGCCGCACACCCCAGTATCTCGGCAAAAGGATCGGACCGCCGGAAAACAAAATGATTGTGCTGTATGCCCTGACCGCGCCGCTCGCGCTCCTGGGGCTCACCGCCATTGCTGTGACCTCCAAGGCCGGGATTTCAAGCCTTACCGTCAACACCGGCCCTCATGGCCTCACTGCAATTCTCTTCGCCTATGCGACTTGTTTCGCCAACAATGGCCAGGCGTTCGCCAGCCTTAATGGAAACACGTTGTTCTACAATGTCACCACGGTGATTGCGATGATGGCCGGAAGATTTTTTCTGGCGATCCCCGCTCTGGCCCTGGCAGGTCTATTCGCGCGCCAGAAAAAGGCCCCCGTCTCTTCGGGAACTCTTCCAACCGACTCCTTTACTTTCGGCGTGCTCCTGGCGGCCTGCCTGATCACGCTCACTGCCTTGAGCTATTTGCCGGCGCTCGCTCTCGGCCCCATCCTCGAACGTTTGCTGTTTGGAGCGTAGCTCGATTCTGCATGACGATTGCTGACGAGCGTAGAAGCGGTCGTCCAATTTTCCTGGGGGGTTATTGGCCGCTGAAGCGCTGCTCGCGGAAGGGGTCGCCGTACATGTTGTAGCCGTTCTCTTCCCAGAAGCCGGGAGCGTCCTGCACCATGAACTCGATGCCGCGGACCCATTTCACGCTTTTCCACGCGTAGAGATGCGGGACGACGAGACGCACAGGGTAGCCGTGCTCGGCGGGAAGCGGCTCGCCATTGTGCTTGAGCGCGAAGAGCGTCGTCGGTCGCATTAGGTCCGCGAGCGGGACGTTCGACGTGTAACCCTGCTCGGCGTGGACCATCACGTATTTCGCTTCCGGCTTCGCGCCGGAAAGCTTCACCACTTCGGTGAACGACACGCCTTCCCACCCCACGTCGAAGCGGCTCCAGCGCGTCACGCAGTGCATGTCGGCGGTGACTTCCTTCATCGGCAGGCGCGTGAATTCGTCCCAGGTGAGCCGCACCGGCTTTTCGACAAGTCCCGCGATGCGGAAATCCCACGTCTGCGGATCGAACGGGGGCACCGAGCCTTCGTGGAGCACGGGCCATTTCAGTGTCGCGGATTGCCCGGGAGGCAACCGGCCGGCGTCGCGCATCGCGCGCTCAAGTTGCTTGCGCTCGCTGATTTCGCCGAAGATCATCGGCACCATTGTACAACGCCGGATTTGCGGCGCGTGTGGCGGCCGGCCCCGAAACCGCGTGTGCTATGATTGCGAATTCGGGTGGAGCAGGAAATCCACACTAGGAGCAGCCATTGTCCGCACGCATTCTTAACGGCAACGCCATTCGAGATCAAATCTATTCCGAGCTGCAGGCGGAAATCGCCGCACTCGTCGGAACGGGAATTCGACCGGGCCTCGCGGCAGTGCGCGTGGGAGAGGACCCTGCGTCGAAGCTGTACGTGAACAGCAAAATCGCCGCGTGCGAAAAGCTTGGACTGGCGAGCTTTCACATCACGCCGCCCGCCTCGACTACGACCGAAGAGCTGCTGGCAATCGTAAACGATCTCAATAACCGCGAAGAGGTGGACGGAATTCTCGTCCAAATGCCGCTGCCCAAGCAGATCGATTCGAAGAGAATTCTCGACGCCGTCGTGCCGGAAAAAGACGTCGACGGTTTTCATCCCGTAAACGTCGGGCGATTGGTCGCCGGTCGGCCGGCTCTGGTTGCGTGCACGCCGGCGGGCGTGATGGAGATTTTGCGGCGCAGCAACATCCCGATCGAAGGCGCGAACGCCGTGGTAATCGGCCGCAGCGATATCGTCGGCAAGCCGCAGGCGCTGCTTCTGCTGCACGCCAACGCGACCGTCACGATTTGCCATTCAAAGAGCAAGGATTTGGCCGGCATCGCACGCCGCGCGGACATCATCGTCGCCGCAATCGGAAAAGCGGCGATGGTGACTCCCGATTTCGTCAAGCCGGGCGCGACTGTTATCGACGTTGGCCAGATTGTCGTCAAGGATCCGGCGGAGGCCGAGCGGATTTTTAAGAATTTCCCGGCCAAGCTCGAATCGTTCAAGCAAAAAGGCTCGATTCTCGCGGGCGACGTGCATCCGGACGTCGTCGAAGTTGCAGGAGCCTACACTCCGGTGCCCGGCGGCGTCGGCCCGCTCACGATCGCCATGCTGATGAGCAACACCGTGAAGGCGGCGCGCATGCGTCGCGGCACGCGCGCTCCGGCGGCCGCGGCCTCGCGGACCTGATGCTTCGCATTGGCCTTACCGGCGGGATTGCTTCTGGAAAATCCACGGTGGCGGCGATGCTGCGCGACCGCGATTGCCCCATCCTCGACGCGGACGCAATCGCGCACGAACTCCTCGAACCCGGCCAGGACGCCTACAACGAAGTGGTGCTCGAATTCGGCGAAGGCATTCTCGTGCCAGGGGGTGCGGTAGACCGCAAGAGGCTCGGTGCAATCGTTTTCGCCGACGCGCAGAAACGCCAGCGCCTCAATCAGATCATGCACCCGCGCATTCAACAGATCGTCGCGGAGTGGTTTGCGCGGCTCGATCGCCCTGGCGGTCCGGATTTCGCCTTTGAGGATGCCGCGCTGATCCTCGAGGCGGGCGTAAAGAACAATTTCGACCGCGTCGTGGTCTGTTGGTGCAAGCCCGAACAGCAACTCAAGCGGCTGCGTGATCGCGGAGTTTCGGAAGAGGATGCGCGACAGCGAATCGCCGCGCAGATGCCTATGGATGAGAAGAGGAAGCTGGCCGACGACGTAATCGATTGCTCGGGCTCGATCGAAGAAACCGAGCGGCAGGTGGACGCGCTGATTACAAAACTGAAACAGATCGCGACGCAACGAAACATTTCCTGACTGCATTTCGTCTTGATCTTTGTGGGTGGCCAAGCACGGACCAATATGGTGGTTGCAACCTCGTTCGAAGCCGTAGAATCTGAGTCAGGCACTGGGGATTCACTGTGATGACGCAAGGACAGCGAAGCCGGCGGGCGCTGCGCCTGCTGGCGATTGGCTTGATCGTCGGGCTCGGCGCTTACTGGGCTGGCACGCGATTCGGCGAGCGAACGGCGTCGTCGGTGAGCGCGCTGCCGGGGCCTGCGAACACCGAAGACCAGCTCGATCCCACGGAAGCGGAAAACGTTCGCATCTACAAGGACGCAGCGCCTGCGGTGGCGAATATCCTCACACGCGCCGTGCAGTACGATATTTTCTACAACGCCGTGCCCGTGGAAGGGGCGGGCTCCGGCTTCGTGATCGACACCGCGGGGCACATCCTCACCAACTACCACGTGGTCGAGGGCGCGCAGACAATCGAGGTAACGCTCGGCGACCAGTCGCACTTTAGAGCCAAATACGTCGGTGCGGACACGCGCAATGACATTGCCCTGATCAAAATCGATCCGGGCACACACAAGCTGACACCGCTGCCGCTCGGAGATTCGCGCAACCTGCTCGTCGGACAGCGGGTGCTCGCGATCGGAAATCCATTCGGATTTCAGAGCACGCTCACCACCGGAGTGGTGAGCTCGCTCGGGCGGACGGTGCAGACCAGCGACACCACGTTCATCGACGAAGCGATCCAAACCGACGCGGCGATCAATCGCGGCAATTCGGGCGGGCCGCTGCTCAATTCACACGGCGAGGTCATCGGCATCAACAGCGCGATCTATGCGCCCGCCGGAACGACAGCCGGAATCGGATTTGCGATTCCCATCAACACCGCGCGCCGCGTGGCAAATGATTTGATCACGCAAGGCCGCGTGCGCCGGGCGACGCTGGGCGCCGAAGGCCGCGCGATCTGGCCCAGTCTGGCCGAGGCGCTCGGCATTCCTGTCGATCACGGGATTTTGATCGAGCGCGTCACTCCCGGCGGTCCCGCCGCGCAGGCGGGAATTCGCGGGGGAACGAAGACGGTGATGGCAGGCTTGCAGCAATTGACCATCGGCGGGGACGTGCTCATCGCGATCGACGGCAAGGACATCTCCAGCCAGATGGACCTCAATCTCCTGCTCAATCGAGCGGCGCCGGGTGACACCGTGACGCTGACGGTGATTCGCGAAGGAAAAAAGATGGACGTGCGCGTACGGCTGGGACAGGGATAGAGAAGCGTCGGTCCACTGCGGAAACGCAAAGAACGCAGAAAAAACCAGATTATCCGCTAGGAATCAGCGACCTGAGCGTTTGAAGAAGTCGGCGGGCGAATTCGCTTCGTTACTTCCGGCTCGCGCCACTCGTCGCGCAATTGGGCGCGCTCATCTTCGCTTAGCCCAAACCACGATTCGGCGAGATCGCGGACGCGTTCGAGCGCGGCCTGCACTTCGGCCTGTTTCGCTTTCATCGCGTCACTATCCCCGTCGGTGGGAACGCGAATCGGCGGCGCGACGAACATCACGGTGCGCGAGAATGGAAGCGGCAGGCGAAAAAGGTCCCACGCTTTTTTGAATGTGACTCCCCGCTCGACGCCGATGTGAAACACGGAAATCGGCCGGCCGGTGCGGCGCGCGAGAATCACGGCTCCCGGCTTGGCAATGTAGCGCGGTCCGCGCGGACCGTCGATGGTGAACGCGACGTGCCGCCCGGCTTCGAGCTGGCGCGCCATCGCGGTGAGCCCTTCGATCGCGCCTCGCGTCGAGCTGCCCTGCGCGGTGCCGAATCCGAGCCGCTCGATCACGCGGCGGGTCCACTGCCCATCGAAATTGACGGTGTTGAGCACGACGATTCCGCGCCCTCGCCAAATCCAAGCCGCGGGAAAAATGCAGCGATGCCAGAACGCGCCGATCGCCGGCTCGCCTCCGCGCGGAATCTGGATCGCGTTGTGCACGCCGATAACTTCGGTGCGCAGCGTGGGACCAATCAGGCGGATGAACCAGTACACGGCCCAGGCGAATATCGGAATTTGCATCCGGCGCCAGCGCGAGAGGCGCGGCATGGCGATGGCAGGCGATGCCTCCAAATTGACCGCGGCCTGTGGCGCGTCCGATTTCGAGCGGCTGTCCACTGCTGTATAGTATAGGCGGTCGCGATGCGCCCCCACTCCCATTTCGCATTCCGTGCCGCAGTCCCTGCTGCGGCGGCTCGGTCCGCTCTGATTGGCGCGCTACTCAGCGCGATCTTGCTCGGCTCGGCCATCGCACGCGCGGACGATGCGCCCAGCGGCGCCGTTGGACGCGTAACCGGCAAAGACATCTCGGTTGAAGGCGGCGTGGGCGAAAGCGGCCAGCCGACCGTGGCGCCGAGCATCTACGTATCGAACGGCAACGTCGTGACGGTTCATTCGGGCAAAGCGCGGATGACGCTATTCGCGGGCGGGAAACTCGAAATCTGCGGCCCGGCCAAATTTACGGTTTTGCGCACGGGAGAGTCGATCACGATTGCTCTGAACTTCGGCCACGTGCGCGCGGAGTTGCCGGCGAAGACCTCGCTGCGGATTTTCACTCCCACGATCGTCGGCACGCCGATCGACATCAGCGGGGGGACGCGCGACATCACCGTCGGGCTAAATCTCGACGATTCGCTTTGCGTCCTTGCGACGAGCGGCGCAATTCAGCTTGAGCATCAATTCTCAGGCGAGAAAATCATCGTGCCCGAAACGGGCGAATTTTTTCTGAACGCCGGAAAGCTGATGCCTGTGGCCGGGAAGCCGGGAAGCTGCCAGTGTCTCGCGGACGAGCAACAAGAGGTTCCGCCTTCGACGCAGCCGGGAATCGAGTTTGCCACCGCGGTATCGGAGACGCTGGCCAAGATAGCTGCGCCGGCGGAACCGCTGTCGGAAGCCGCACCAGCCATCGAATACAGCGTGCTGGAGCGAGGAAATCAGGCGCATCCGATGGTGGCGTCAGCGAAAGTCGAATTGCCGGTCGCGCCGCCCGTGCCAGTGGCGAGTGCGAGCATTGCGATGCCCGCGCTTGAGTTTATGGCTGGCACGCCGCTGCCGCGACCCGGACCGCCAGAGGAATTGCTCGTGCTGGTTCGCGAAGCGCGTGTCTCGCCTGAGTGGGAGTTTTCAGGGCGCGTCGAACCGCCCGAATTTGCCGCTGCGATGCAGCAGGCGCTGGGCGAAAAGCCGATGGCGCCCAAGCCGGAAGTGCGCGAACCGACGCAGCCTCCCGTACAGGGGCAGAAAAAGAAAGGCGGATTCTGGGCGGCGCTCAAGCGAGCGTTCGGCGGCGCGTAGGCGAGATTCGCAACGGTCACATTCCTTCATAATTCGGGCCGCCGCCGCCTTCGGGTGGAACCCACTGGAT